>Ga0209167_10002263_pt1 | contig 10552 bp, 9 predicted proteins | sample Coa_R1_9_FD_187154 | JGI IMG/M metagenome (GOLD analysis project Ga0209167, IMG submission 187154) | Surface soil microbial communities from Centralia Pennsylvania, which are recovering from an underground coalmine fire - Coalmine... | ecosystem: Environmental > Terrestrial > Soil > Unclassified...
CTGCAGCTCATCCGGACCCCAAGCCGGCACGCGGCCACCGAGCTCGTCCGCCAGCCGGCCCTGATCCCGCTGGTCATCCTGCGCGGCAGCGGGGAGAGCACGCGGGCGCTCGCCGCCGAGGCGGCCCGGGCCGGCGTGCGAACGCTGGCGCACGCCGACGGCGGCGGCGTGCTCTACCTCGACCGCGCCGCCGAGCCCGCCCAGGCCAGCCGCCTGATTACCGAGAGCCTGGACCGGCTGGGCGTCTGCAACCGGCTGAACCTGCTGCTCATCTGCTCCGCCGTCTGGGACGAACTGCTCCCGGTCGCCCTGGCGGCGCTGGCCAAGGCGGATGTCAGCGCGTCGCTGCCGCCGCACGGCCACCCGCTCGGCCACGAGTGGGCGCTGCAGCCCGGCCGGGAGGCCACCGTGACCGTCGCCCCGGTGCCGGATGCCGCCGCCGCGGCCGCCACCGCGAACGAGCACACCTCCGGGCTTGCCGCCGGCATCGTGACCTCGGATGCCGCCGCGGCCACGGCGTTCCTCGCCGCCTACCGGGGCACCGGCGCGTTCTGGAACGCGAGCTCCCGCCTGCTGGACGGCTTCAAGCTGCTCGGCGTGCCCGAGACCGGTATCAACGTGGACCACGTACCCGGTCCCCGTGGCCCGGTCACCTTCGCCGACCTCTGCCTGCGCCAGTACGTCGTCACTCCCGGCGTCACGTTAGGTTCTCTGAGATTATTTGCCTGTGCTCAGGTCGTGGGTGAGCCTTGCGATCCTGACCCAAGGGACATGAAGTGAACGAGATCAAGGCCCATCTGCCCGCGGAACCGAACCGGTTCATCGGCCGGGAGCGTGAGCTCGGCGAGCTGCCCAAGGTGTTGCGCGGCACGCGTGCGCTGACCTTGTGCGGGCCTGGGGGGATTGGAAAGACCCGGCTGGCAGTGCGGGTTCTGGCCGGCGTGGCGGCGGAGTTTCCCGACGGGGTGTGGTTCGTCGAGCTGGCTGACCTGCGCCAGCCTGACCTGGTGACCTCGCGGGTAGCGGCGGTCATCGGCGTCGCCGAGGAACCTGGCCGGCCGCTGGCCGATACGCTCGCCGACGCGCTGCGGTCGCGCCGGCTCCTGCTGGTCCTGGATAACTGCGAGCACCTGATCGAGGCGTGCGCCCAGCTGGCCCGGCAGCTGCTGGCGGGCTCGCCCGTCGTGCGGCTGCTGATGACCAGCCGGGAACCGCTGCGGGTGGCGGGTGAGACGATCTGGCAGGTGCCGCCGCTGTCGGTGACCCCGGTGGGCGCCGACCCGGTGGCCGCGGGCACAGACCAGTACGAGGCCGTCTGCCTGTTCGCCGACCGGGCTGCCGCATCATCTCCCGGGTTCGCGGTCGGCCTGGACAACGCCAACGCTGTTAGCTCGATCTGCCGGGCGCTGGATGGCCTGCCGCTGGCGATCGAACTGGCGGCCGCACGGGTCCGGGCGCTGTCGGTGCAGGAGATCAGTGCCCGGCTGAGCGATCGGTTCGAGTTGCTGACCGCGGGCGACAGGTCCGCTCCGCCCCGCCAGCAGACCCTGCGGGCCGCGATCGAGTGGAGCCACGACCTGCTCACCCAAGCGGAGCGGGTGCTGTTCCGGCGCCTGTCGGTCTTCACCGGCTGGTCGCTGGAGATGGCTGAGCGGGTATGCGCCGGCGATGACATCCCGGCCGGGGACGTGTTCGGCCTGATCGCCGCCTTGGTCGACAAGTCGCTGGTGGTGCCCGAGCCGGCGGTGCTGGGCCAGATGCGCTACCGGATGCTTGACACGGTCCGGGAGTACGGAGCGGACTGCCTGGCCAAGGCCGGCGAGTCGGCCGGATTCTGGGCCGCGCTCCGCGATTATGTGCTGCAAACCGCCGAGCACAACCTGGCCATCGGGATGGCGCGGGTCCCGGCCTCCTGGCCCGCCAGGGTCGACGTGTTCCGCAGGTATGACGTCGAGGCAGGCAACGTATCCGCGGCGCTCACGTGGTGCCTGGCTCAGCGCGACGCGGAGGCGGGGTTGCGGATCTGCGCCGCCATCAGCCCCTGCTGGATCGTGCTGGGCAGCTTCGCCGAAGGCGGCGAATGGCTGGACTCCTTCCTGGCCCTGGACACGCGGGCCGTACCCGATGGGGTCCGGGGCGCGGCCACCGTGGTCCGCGCGCAGCTCGCGCTGTCCAGCGATCCGGTCTTGGCCGAATCCCTTGCCGTCGATGGGCTGACCCTGTGCCGCGCGGCGGGCGAAGAATTCTGGACCGCGGCCGCGCTGAACCTGCTGGCCGAAATCGCCCTGCATACCCGGCGGGCGGATGAGGCGGGGACCCGGGCGGCGCAGGCGCTGGCGGTTGCGCAAGCCGCCGGGGACGGGTGGAACGAGGGTTACGCGCTGGGCACCCAGGCCGCGGTCACAGCCCGGGCCGGCCGGTTCCGGGAGGCCCGCGAGCTGGCTGGCGCCTCGGTCGCGGTGATGCAGCGCATCGACCAGCAATGGGGGGCCGCCCGGGCGCTGCTCGGCCTGGGTGACCTGGCCCGGCTCCGTGGCCGTCCGGGTGAGGCACACGGCCACTACATCGAGGCGCTGCCGATCCTGCAGGAGATCGGCGGCCGGCCGGAGATCGCACGCTGCCTGGCCGGCCTGGGCCGGGTGGCCCTGGACCTCGGTGCGGCCGGGCTGGCCCGGCAGCACCTGGCCGCGAGCCTGCGGCTCAGCCAGGCCATCGGGTCGCGCATCGGCATGGCCCGCGGGCTGGAGGCGTTCGCCGCTCTGGCCGTGCATGAGAACAGGCCCGAGCTGGCCGTGCAGCTGACCGCCGCGACGACCGCGCTGCGGGAGACTGCCGGGCTCTCGGCGCTCCCGGGCGCGCGTGCCGAACGCTATCTGGGGCCGGCCCGCCGGCTGGGTGAGCCGGCCGTCGCCCGGCTGTGGGCGCGGGGACTGACCCTGACCAGTGAGGCTGCGATCGCGCTGGCCCTGGACGCGCCGCCGCCCGAGATGCCCACCGGCAGCGGTGGCCCGGCATCGGCCGCGGCGGGAACGTACCAGGTGGCAGCCGCCCCGCCGAGTTCGCTGACCTCGCGGGAAGACCAGATCGCGGCGCTGGTGGCCCGCGGGCGCAGTAACAAGGGCATCGCGAATGAGCTGTCCATCAGCCCGGCAACGGCTGCCCGGCATGTGGCCAACATCCTGGCCAAACTGGGCTTCACCTCGCGCACCCAGCTCGCGGCGTGGGTGGCCGGCAAGCAGGCCAGGTCCAGTCCGCCAGGCGCCAGCGGCCGGTAGGTACGGGAAGTACACACCGATCTACATAATTCGGTCGATGTGGACCGAGTGATGAATTCGTACGGTGAACACGGGGAGCATTGGGCCGATATCAGGAGCCGCGACAGGGGATGGCGGCCTCCCTGGTAGGGAGGGGCCGGCCCGGCTCCCCGTTTGGCGTGCGGCCGGCCTGATGGGCGGAAAACCAGGTGACCGGCAGGCGGCCGGTTGTTAAACTTTTCCGCCCTTTCCCCACACGCTGAGGAGATCAGCTATGCCCGCCGCAAGCCGGACAGAACAGGAGCCAGCCGAAACCGACCCCGAATCCGAAACTGGGCCCGTACCTGGCTCCGGTGATCCCGTGATCACCGCTGAGCGGGCCCACCTGGCCCGGTCACGCACGTTCCTCGGGCTGATGCGCGAGAACGTGCTCTCCCTGCGCGCGCTCGGCGGGGACCGGGTATCCGAGGAATACCTGAAGGCCGACCTCTACCGCCGCGCCGAGGCGCTGCGCGACCTGCCCGGCACGCCGCTGTTCTTCGGCCGGCTCGACTACCGGCACGCTCCCGGCGAAGGCGCTCCCGGCGAAGACGCCGCCGGCGGCCAGGCGGGGGAGCGGTTCCATATCGGCCGCCGCCACGTGCACGACCCGGCTGGGCGCCCGGTGGTGATCGACTGGCGGGCACCCATGTCCAGGCCGTTCTACCGGGCCAGCCAGGCCGAGCCGATGGGGCTGGAGCTGCGGCGGCGGTTCGGGTTCGCCGGCGGCGAGCTGACCGCCTACGAGGACGAGCGGTTCGGAGGCCCCCGGGACGATCCTGGCCCGGTTAGCCGGATCATGATCGAGGAGATCGAGCGGCCCAGGTCCGGGCCGATGCGTGACATCGTCGCCACGATCCAGCCCGACCAGGACGATATCGTCCGCGCGGACGCCGATCAGACCATCTGCGTGCAGGGAGCGCCGGGCACCGGCAAGACCGCGGTCGGGCTGCACCGGATCGCCTACCTGCTGTATGCCTACCGGGAGCGGATGGGCCGTCGCGGGGTGCTGGTCATCGGGCCGAACCGCGCCTTCCTCTCCTACATCCGCAACGTGCTCCCCGCGCTCGGTGAGACGGATGTCACCCAGGTCACCATGGCCGAGCTGGTCGCCTCCCGGCAGGGGCTGCGGGTGCGCGCGCAGGACGAAGAAGATGCCGCCCGGGTCAAGGGTGACGCGCGGATGGTGCCGGTGCTGCGCCGCGCGCTGTGGGCGCACCTGGCCGAGCCGGCCGAGGCGATCATGCTGCCCCGCGGGTCGCGCCGCTGGCGGGTTCCGGCCTATGAGCTGGCCACGCTGACCGGCGAGCTGCGGGAGCGGGGGGTCAGGTACGGGGCCGGCCGGGAGATGCTGGCGCACCGGATCGCGCACGTGATCCTGACCAAGATGGAGGCGGCGGGGGAGAGCTGCGACGACCGGACGCACGACGCGGTCCGGCGGACCCGGCAGGTGCGGGCCGCGGTGGACGCCATCTGGCCCAGCGTGGATCCCATCCGGCTGGTGTACCGGCTGCTCACCGACGCCGGCGAGCTGGCCAGGGCGGCCGGTGGCCTGCTGGACGAGGCCGAGCAGCGGGCGATCCGCTGGGACACGGGCAGAGCGGGCCGCGGCCCCGGGTCGGCCCGCTGGTCAGCGGCCGACCTGGTGCTGATCGACGAGGCCGCCGACATGATCGAGCGGACCGCCAGCGTGGCCCACGTGGTGGTGGACGAGGCTCAGGATCTCTCGCCGATGGAATGCCGTGCCGTGGCCCGCCGGTGCGAGACCGGCTCGGCGACCGTGCTCGGTGACCTCGCCCAGGGCACCGCTCCCTGCGCCACGGAGAGCTGGCCCGAACTGCTCGCCCACCTGGGCAAGGAGGACGCCGAGCTGCGGGTTCTCGACGTGGGCTACCGCGTGCCGAGGCAGATACTCGACTACGCCAACCGGCTGCTCGGCCAGATCGCGCCCAGCCTGACCAGGGCGTCATCGCTGCGGCACGACCCCGGTTCACTGAACATCGTGCCGGTGAGCGCGGCCGATCTCACCGGCACGCTGCTCGCCACCTGCGCCGAGGCCAGCGGGCGCCCCGGTTCCATCGCGATCATCGCGGCGGATGACCAGGTGCCCGCCCTGTCGGCGGCGCTCACCAAGGCCAGCCTGGCGCACGGCGTGCTCGACTCTGCGCAGGGCGACCAGCGGCTGACCATCGTCCCGGTCAGCCTGGCCAAGGGACTGGAGTTCGATCACGTCATCGTGGTCGAACCAGCCAGAATCACAGCGAGGGGCAGCCGTGGCCCGCACCGCCTGTACGTCGCGCTGACGCGTGCGGTGTCCAGCCTGACGGTCCTGCACGCCGAGCCGCTCCCCGTCTCGCTGCGCTGAAACCCTTTCAAAATCATCAAGACGATCATGAAACCAGGTTCTGGCCTGCGACAGTCAGCCAGCGACCGTGAGTTTTGAAGGGTTCCGGGGAGCGCTCCGTCCCAGCGGGGCCAGAGGCGCCCGCCCGTTCAATAGATCGTGAAACCGGCCCCCTTCAGCGCGGTGAGGAACGCGTGCCAGCGCTGCGCGCTGACCTCCAGCGCGCCGTTGCCGGGATCCTTGGAGTCGCGCAACGTGATCGAGCCGTCAGAGCTGGCGACCTCGACGCAGTTGCTGCCTCCCTCGCTGCCACCGCTGTAGGAGCTCTTGCGCCAGGGCGCTTGGGGAAGATCGAATGCGGGCATATCGTCAATCCTCCGTTCGGTTACCTATGGGTTGTTCGCGGGCAGATGTCGTTCTGGCTTGGTCTGGCACGGTTACAGTTCCTTGGCCACCGAGGTGATCAGGGCCTGGGACTCGTCGAACGACAGCGCGGTGGCGCGCAGGTGGTTGAACAGCACGTTGTACTGGTCGATGTCCTCGATGTCCTCGACATAGAGGGCGCTGGTCAGCGCGTCGAGATAGACGACGTCGGGATCGGCGCGCTCGGGGAAGGCCAGGATGACGAACGGCTTGCCCTGGCCCGGGTGGGCGCCGGCCGCGAACGGGATCACCTGAACGGCTACGTTCGGCAGATCGGCGACGTCCGCCAGGTGCTCGAGCTGCAGCCGCATCAGGCCCCGGCCGCCGACGGCGCGGTGCAGCACGGCCTCGTCCAGGACGGCCCACATCTGTGGCGGATTGAGGCCGGTCAGCCTGGGCTGACGGGCCATCCGCAGGGCTACCCGGCGCTCCACCTCGGCCTGCGTGCCGGTCATGTTGCCGGCCGCGATCACGCAGCGGGCGTAGTCCTCGGTCTGCAGCAGCCCGGGGACCAGGTTCTCCTCATAGGTCCGGATCTCCGCCGCCGCGTCCTCGAAACCGACGTAAGTGGCGAACCTCGGATGCATCGAGTCGCTGTAGGCGTGCCACCAGCCCTTCTGCCGGGACTCCCGGGCAAGCTGGACGAGGCTGTCCCGCCGCTCCGGGGTGACGCCGTACAGTTCGAGCATGTCCCGGACGTCCCTGGGCGACACCGACACCCGGCCGGTCTCCACCCGGCTGATCTTCGAAGCGGAGCATTCCAGGTGCTCAGCGACCTCCTCGCAGGTCAGCTTCGCTGACTCGCGCAGCGAACGCAGCTCAGAGGCCAGCCGCCGCCGCCTGACCGTCGGGCTGTGCTCACCCGTCACCCGCTCACCTCCCACCCGGTGGCTTCAGACGTGACACTCCGCTCTGTGGCTGCCCTCTGTGGCTGCCCATTGGATCCCCGGCAAACGACCACCCCTGAGCATGCCGAACCTGACCAAACCGGTAGCGATGCAATCGCTTGCCGGTAGATCATGTGGAACCTAACAGTCAGTTTGGCCACAGGATGACCACCCGTCCAGTGGGTCGCGTGAATAACGTTTATTAGTGACAGGCACTTGCGTCGCCATTGGGAGACAGACGTTAGGCGAATCTCCTTCAGGCAAATACGGAATGCATGTTGCATACATCTGGCCCGAGCGTCATGCTGAACTGGTTGCTACTCTACGCGCTTGTTCGACTACCAGGGGTGACTTTTATGACGGTGAATGCACAGCGTGCCTGCGAGCCGTCCCAGCAGGGGAGTACCTACCTCGAAGGGCTGGCCGAAGCGCTCGCCCAGCGTGGGCTGCGGACCAGGATGATGGTCCCGCAAGGCCGGATCCCGAGCCTGCATGTGGTCAATCCGCTAGCCTCGGCGCTGGCTGAGGACATCTATGCTGGCCGGGGCCAGGACGGCACGTGGTGGTTCTGGTGGTCCTGGGCCGAGCGCATCGGCGAAAGCGACGACCTCGACGGCGCGGCCACCCGGATAGCCCGGGTGCTGGCCCAGCACGACTAAGCGCCACCCACGGGGTACACGGGAGGGGCGGCGCCGCGCATCATTGCACGGGGCGCACATGCGTGGTGCCCGGCGGAGCGGCTGGAAAACCGGGGAACGCCTGGCTCGATCCGCGCCAGTATGAACTGCGGACAGCCGAATCCTGCATACCCTGCGCCCCGAATCCGCGCAGCCCGGTTCCGCCGCCCGCCACCAGCCCCAGATATGCGGCCGTAACCCCGTCTTCGAGGAAGATCGCCAGCGAGATCGCGTCGTGCGCCGTGTGCACCGGGAACGGCAGCCTGTAGGCGTCGTCGGCCGCACCCGGCTCGGCGCCCCGCGCCCGCAGCATCGCGGCCAGCGTGTCCCCGGCCACGCGATGATCGTTCCAGAACGCCGTCGCCGCCGCCCGCTGCGCTCCGGACAGATACGCACCAGCCACGCCGTAGCCGAAAATAGCGGCATTCTCGGCCGCTAGCACAACCTGCAGCGCCCCAGCCACTGGGTTCCCGGTCATCGTGGGTTCCTGGTCAGGAGGGCGGCATGGGAAGCCTCGGACGCTGCGATGCTTGCGAGGAGCTGGGCCAGCGACGGCGTCACGGTCGCGAGCCGGCCGGTCAGGGCCGCCGCCTGGGTGTGCTCCGCCGCCCGCAGGTAGGCGACGGCGGTGTGCGCACTGCCCGGGAACGGCTCCGCGGCGGGGTGGGCCCGGGGCATGGCCGAGGCCGGCGGGGCGGCTCCGGCCGGGATCACCAGCCGGGCCCGCAGCGCGGCCAGGTGCTCCTGGTGCTGGCGCAGCAGTGGCGCGGTGGACGCGGACAGCGCGGGGAAGGTGGAGACCACCCGCGCATATGTGGCGACCAGGGCGTCCTCGGCGACGATCAGGTCCTTGAGCGTCCCGACATCGGGAGCCGGGGTGGGTGGCGTGGCCCACGGCCACGCTCGCCCGGGAGCACATCCGGCCGCGCCCGAAGCCGTGACCGCGGCCACCGCGGCGGCCAGCACCCGGCGCCGCGTCGGCTCTGCAGACACCAAACCTCCTGCGGCACGAGCGGCACCGATGCGCGGATACCCTGACGGACGCGCCGACCAGCGCCGGACTGTCAGGATCCCGCCATGTCGCGGATAGGCTAGCAGGGAAGCTTATTCCAAAACTAATCCTAGACGATCTTGATAGCCGGGGGCTCCAGCCGCGCTCGGTCGCCAGCGAGGGAGTTTTGGCTAAGTTTCTTGAGACAACAGCACAGCCGTCGGGCGAGGAGGTCGTGATGAGCACTGGCTCCCGTCAGGTTGCGGTACGTCCGGAACACCTGGCCGACCTTATCGAGCCGGTGATCAGCGCCGCCGGGCTCGAACTCGAGTCCGTCCGGATCGGCCGGGCAGGCCGCCGCAGCCTGCTGCGCGTGGTGGTGGACGGCGAGCACGGTGTGAGCCTGGACGACATAGCGGTGGTCAGCCGGGCCGTCGCCGCCGAGGTGGACGCGGCCGACGCGATGGGCCCCGGCTCGTACACGCTCGAGGTCTCTTCCCCCGGGGTGGACCGCCCGCTCACCGAACCGCGGCACTGGCGGCGGGCGGCCGGGCGGCTCGTCCGGGTCCGGGTCCAGGCTGAGGCTGTCGAGGGCCGGGTGATCGAAGCAGGCCCATCCGGGGTACTCATCGAGATCGACGGGGAACGCCGGGAGTTCGGCTACGCGGAACTGGGGCCGGGGCAGGTTCAGGTGGAGTTCGGCAAGCTCGAAGACGACGGGGAGACGTCGGACCAGGGCGGCCCGGACCTGGCAGGGGGTGTAGAGCCCGATGGACATTGACCTGGGTGTGCTGCGCAGCCTGGAGAGCGAGAAAGACATCTCGATGGAACTCGCCATCAAGGCGATCGAGGACGCGCTCCTGGTGGCCTATCACCGGACCGAGGGGGCGGCACCGAACGCCCGCGTCCAGATCGACCGGGGAAGCGGTCACGTCACCGTCTGGGCGGCGACGACCGGTGACGACGGCGAGGTACTCGGCGAATACGACGACACGCCGGACGGGTTCGGCCGGATCGCCGCGACCACGGCCCGCCAGGTGATCCTGCAGCGGCTGCGCGACGCCGAGGACGAGCTCACCTTCGGCGAGTACGCAGGCCGCGAGGGCGACGTGGTGGCCGGAGTGATCCAGCAGGGCAAGGATCCGCGGGCCGTGCTGGTCGACCTCGGCAAGATCGAGGCGATCCTGCCGGCCGCCGAGCAGGTCCCCGGTGAGCGGTACGCGCACGGTGAGCGGCTGCGCTGCTTCGTCCTGCACGTCCGCAAGGGGCACCGCGGCCCATCGGTCACGCTGTCCCGTACGCACCCGAGCCTGGTCAAGAAACTCTTCATGCTCGAGGTTCCGGAGATGTCCAGCGGGGTCGTGGAGATCGCCGCGCTGGCCCGCGAGGCCGGCCACCGAACCAAGATCGCGGTCAGATCGCACCAGCCCGGCGTGAACGCCAAGGGCGCCTGCATCGGCCCGATGGGCAGCCGCGTCCGCAACGTCATGACCGAGCTGCACGGCGAGAAGATCGACATCGTCGACTACGCGGACGACCCGGCCCAGTTCGTCGGGAATGCCCTGTCGCCCGCCCGCGTTTCCAAGGTGGAAATCATCGATCCTGCTGCCAGGATCGCCCGGGTGACCGTCCCCGACTACCAGCTCTCGCTTGCGATCGGCAAGGAGGGGCAGAACGCCCGCCTGGCCGCCAAGCTCACCGGCTGGAAGATCGACATTGTGCCCGATACCGTGGCGGCCGACCCTGCTCACTGACCTTCGGTCAGTTCGCCGGGGCCCGCGGTGTTTGCCCGGGGGGCCGAGCCCCCCGGACCCCCACGTGGCGGCCGGCCCTGCTCACTGACCTTCGGTCAGTTCGCCGGGGCCCGCGGTGTTTGCCCGGGGGGCCGAGCCCCCCGGACCCCCACGATCGGGGCTGGGGTTGGTTTTGCCACTTGC
>Ga0209167_10002266_pt1 | contig 10544 bp, 8 predicted proteins | sample Coa_R1_9_FD_187154 | JGI IMG/M metagenome (GOLD analysis project Ga0209167, IMG submission 187154) | Surface soil microbial communities from Centralia Pennsylvania, which are recovering from an underground coalmine fire - Coalmine... | ecosystem: Environmental > Terrestrial > Soil > Unclassified...
GCTGCTTGAACGCTGAAGGGAAGTCCGCCATTCCGTTGAGAAGGTGCCATCTCGAAGTCCACTGCGTGTTCGACCGACACGATCGCCGCTCGAGTGCTGTAGGAGACGCCAACGCCGCGGCCGTGCCCCTGGGGCAATGAGAATTCGACGGGGGCGGGGGTGGAAGCTTCTCCGGTCTGCCCGTCGAACGTCAGATTGCTGGTTCGGATGTAAAGAGAACCCTGGTGAGGGATTGCGGGCCGTGGATTGGCTTCCTGAATGTCAATTGTGACTTCGCCTTTGCATTCGACGCTGCCCGTCTTCTGCTCGTAACTGCACTCATGGGTGTGAATGTTATCGTTTCGGTCGCCGTCGCGACCGTAGATGCTGATCCATACGTCTTCGAGCAGGGCCGGGCTTCCGGCCTTGAACTCCGTGGCGTGGGATGCGCGAATGGTGAAGACCGTGCGGTTTTTTTCTGTCCCACTGTACGAGAACGTTTGTATCTGTTGCTGGACGGAGGAGGAGACGCGCGCCGGGGACGAGCGGCGACGCGCTGCGCTGATGACGCGGGCGGCGTAAATGCCGACGACGAGCAGGGCGATGGACCCGGCGGCCACGGCTGCCCACCGGGCATACCGGGCCGCCTCGCGATTTCGCACAATTCCCTCGAATTGATTAGAAGCTGAGTATAGGAGACTGGTTTCCGCGGGACAACACGGGTTCTTCTACGGCCGTTCGGGTTCGGAGTTGGTCAGCAGGCCAAGCGTGGCCGCAGCGACGTTGTCGCGAGTTGTATTCTTGACCAGGTACATGGCTTCGTCCGCGAGGTGCAACAACTCGGTCTTTGTCCGGGAATCAGTGGGGTAGCAGGCGATGCCGACGCTGGCGGTCACGGTAACGTTCAGGTTCGTTTCTTTCAGCCAGATCGTCTCCCGAATCAGCTTGTGCAGGCGCCGCGCGACACCGAAAGCGTTTTCCTTCGACGTTTGCGGGAGCAGAACCACGAATTCGTCGCCTCCATAACGAAACGCCAGGTCGATGAGACGGCACTTGTCTTTGATGGCCTGCCCGATCTCGGCAAGGAGCTTCGATCCCATCAAGTGCCCGTACGTGTCGTTCACGTTCTTGAAATGATCGAGATCGATGAAAATCAGTGAGAATTCGAAGGCGTACCGATGCGAACGATAAATCTCGGTGTCGAGCATGAAATTCAGGTGGCGCGCGTTGTAGAGACTCGTGCAGTCGTCCGTGATCGTCAGTTCGTGGATGCGTTGGACATGCCGGGCGTTCTCGATCGCGATTGCGGCGTAGTCAGCGAGCGCCTCCAGGAAGGCCATGTCGCGCTGGCTGAACCCCTCAGAGCCGATACAATTGATCAGCTCGATGACCCCGAGGCATTGATCGCGGAAGCGCACGGGCACGGCGACGATCGACCGTGTCTCCATGGCCGTGCGCTGGTCGACCTGCGCGAAGAAGCGCGAATCCTGACTCGTATCCGGGACAACGACGATCTCGCCGGTCTGCGCGACCCAACCCGCGACCCCTTGCCCCAGCTTGATGCGTACATCTTTGAGAGCGTCGGCGCCCTTGCCCGTTGCGATTTGGAAATAAAGCTCGCGCTTTTCAGGATCCATCAGGAGAAGCGACCATGTGTCGGGGCGCAGGACTTCGTTGATCTTCTCCATGATGGTGCGGAGTACTTGGTCGAGCTGCAGCGAAGAAGTAAGGGCTTTGCCGAGCTCGTGGAAAACCGCCACCTCATTGCCTTCCGGCAAATCGAATCCGCTAGTCGCATTCCGGCGGCGTTCTACGCCGTCAAACGCTTTGGCGGCGGTTCTTCGCACTGTCGTCGCGGGGACGTGCGCGTTCGCGTCTCTGGATTCAGAAGGCAACCGTAGCATTATAGTGAACGATTTTCTCAGGCTGCAATGGCAGAAGAACAGCCCGATGCCGAAAGTTCAATGCCTACCTCGGACAGGTGTTCTTATCTCGAAAGAGGCCAGGCCCGCGGGCTTCCGGGTTTCGCCAGTTCCGGTGGAGTCGCACAGAAGAGGACATCATTGTGGCGGGGATTTGCCGCAATGTGTCCCCTACAATGTGCTCCCCAGGATTGACACTGTTCTGGCCCGCGCCTATATTTTTTTCATCGATGGCATCGGCATCCCATTTCGGCGAGCACCTCAGGCGAGAGCGGGAAATGCGAGGAGTTTCCCTGGAGGAGCTCTCGTCGGCGACGCGGATCAGCACGAAGTTCCTTACCGCAATCGAGAGTGGCCACTGGGATCAACTGCCTGGAGGCGCCTTCAACCGCGGGTACATTCGGTCGGCATCCCGCTATCTCGGCCTGGATGAGGATGGCATGGTCGCCGAGTACTCCCTCGAGGCGAACCACGGCATGAGCGAAACGATGCCAATGCAGGTCGCCGCGAGGCGTATCTCCCACCGCTGGAAGATCGTCGCGGGCGCCACCGGGGTGGTCGTCCTGTTGATTTGCCTGATTCTGGCGGGCCGCTTCGTGCCGTCGAGAATTAGAGCTCGAAGTCACGCGCAGCCATTCCCCCCCACCGCGCCCGCGATTTCCGGAAAGGACGCTCCGCTTTCACCTGCGGCTTCAGCTGCGGCTCCTTTGCATTTAGTGGTCAGGGCGTCCAGCGCTGTGCATGTCCGAGTCATCGCTGATGGCAAAGGGGTTTTCGACGGTGAGATCGAAGCCGGAAGAGGAAAGGAGTTCTCGGCTCGTGAGACATTCCAGGTCGCGACGCGGAATTCCGCCGCCGTACGCCTTGAACTGAATGGACAACCCATCCCGCCGTTTGGCGTTCCCGGCCGTCCCGGAGGCATTACACTCACGGCGAAGGACGCAAAGCCTTCCGCTGGAGGAGTCCATTAGCGCCGAATTGCGTGAAGCGGTCCTCGCCGGGCGCGTCCGCCCCGAACAAAAACTGGCGATTTGCGCTGGCGGAGTGTCTCTGTCGCCGCCCGATCGAGCCGAGTTGCTCACCGTGCTGGCGGCCGATACGGATGCGGCGATTTCCGAGCGCGCCAGCAACGTCGCCCTGAGCCTGCCGCTGGCATCATTTACCGCGGCCCTCTCGCGCCCCGACGCCGACCGCCATCTGTTTGCCTATTGCGCCGCGAACCTGAGGGACAAGCCTGGAATTGCCGATGCGATGGTGAAAAATCCGGCGTGCCCTTCGTCTTTGCTCGCTGAGGTGGCGCCACACCTGACCAGTTCCGTTATTCAGTCGCTTTTGGATAATATGGAACAACTCAGCAGCGATCCTCACTTGATCCTGGCGCTCTCCAGCGCGAGCGCGGTTACTCCAGCGCAACGTGAAGCGCTCCACGACCTGCAGCAGGGAGCGATGTCCGCGACGGAGCTTGAGCAGGTCGCGGAGGAGACCCAGCCCGATCCCGTCAAACGCAAAACGTTGATGCAAAAATTGGCCTTTATGACGGTGGTGCAGCGGCTCACGTTAGCTTTGAAAGGGGCGCGTGAAGAGCGCATGTTGCTTATCCGGGATCCGAACAAGCTGGTACAAAAGTCGGTACTCCAATCTCCGCGTCTCACGGCACCCGAAGTCGAGAGCTTCGCGGGTATGGCCAATCTCTCCGCCGAAGTCCTCCGTTCTATCTCGCTGAATCGCCACTTCATCAAGGATTACGCGGTGGCCAGAAACCTCGTGTTCAATCCGAAGACGCCGCTCGACGTGTCATTGCATCTTCTCCCGCGGCTCACCGCAACCGATCTCGTGAAACTGGCCGCAAACAAGAATGTGCCGGAAACGCTGCGTTCCATGGCTCAGAAACTCCACCGCAAGCGCAAACAGGGGGGCAGCGACGCTTGAGTCGCGATCGCTCTGTCCAACGGGTCCAGCCGCCTCGCAAATGTGTTGCATCCAAAACACGAATCGCACGATCCGGACGATAAAGCCTCTCATTTTCCACGGCGGTGTATAGTGTTTGGGAACCGGTCCGCGTCGAAGAACTGCCCCGCGCCCCGCACGGCAAATACAATCGATGGCTGCGGTTCGTGTCCGTTTCTCAGAGCGCGATTGCGAGTAAAATGAAAAAGCCCTTGCGCATCATGAAGTTCGGCGGGACCTCCGTGGGAGACGCCGCGCGCATCGAGCGAGTCACGGAAATCGTTCGGGACGCTGCCCGGGACAGTTCGATCGTGGTCGTGGTGTCCGCCATGAGAGGCGTCACCAACCACCTGATCGAAGCAGCCGACCGCTCGCAGGCGAATGACCGCGCCCATGTTTCCCGCCTTTTCCAGCTTTTGCGGAAGCAGCACGACGAAGCGCTGGACATCCTGATCCGCTCCAGCGAACGGCGCGGCGCTCTGCGCCAGTCGGCGGAGCAAACGTTTGCGAAAGGCGAGCAGCTGTGTGAAGGGACCTTGCTTCTGCACGAATTGACCGCGCGAACGCTGGATTCCGTTTCAAGTCTGGGCGAGCGTCTATCGGCGCCCTTGGTTGCGGGAGCCCTCGAAGAACTCGGCCTTTGCGCCGAGCCCGTGGAGGGCACGGAGTTGATCGTCACCGACGCCTTTCACGGAGCGGCCGGGCCTCTCGTGGAGATTACGCGCCAGCGCTCGCAGGCCAGGCTGAAGCCGTTGCTCGATCAGGGAGTCGTCCCGGTGGTGACCGGTTTCATCGGCGCGAGTCAACAAGGTGTACTGACCACTTTGGGGCGGGGCGGATCGGATTATTCAGCTACCATCCTCGGGGCAGCGCTCGACGCCGACGATGTCGTCATCTGGACCGACGTCGACGGAGTACTCACGGCCGATCCGCGCCTCGTTCCCGAAGCGCGCACCATTCCAGAAATCTCTTACCGTGAAGCCGCCGAGTTGGCCTATTTTGGAGCGAAGGTTCTTCATCCAAAGACAATTCGTCCGGTAATGCCACGAGGAATTCCCGTGTGGATCAGGAACAGCTTCTCTCCCGAGCGGCCCGGAACGAAAATCACTCCCGACGGCCGCAGCAATGGAGGTGGCGTGAAAGCCTTGACGGCTATCAAGGACGTGGCGCTGATCGCCATCGGAGGCCCCGGCATCGTTGGCTTGCCCGATGTTGTCGGTCGCACGTTCTCGACGACGGCGGAGGTTCGGGCCAACGTTCTGCTGATCTCGCAATCCTCTTCACAGAACGACATCTGCTTCATCGTCGCCGCATCGGATGCCGAGAGCACGGTCGAGGCACTGCGAAATGAATTCGCGCAGGACGTTGCGCACGAAAAAGTCGAGCACATCACCGTAGACCCAAACATCGCGATCGTCGCCGTGGTTGGCGAGAGGATGCACGGCACTCCGGGGGTGGCGGGGCGAACCTTCAGTGCGCTGGGCCGCGAAGGCGTGAATATCATCGCTATCGCGCAGGGTTCGTCGGAGTGTAACATCTCGTTTGTCGTCGAGGAGAAACACGTGCAGAGAGCCCTCGCTTCGTTGCATCAGGAATTCGATCTCGGCGCACCGGTCGCAAGCGAGATGAGCCAGGCCTTGCGCAGCTGATGGAGACGACTGCGAGGACATCAAGCAAGATCGTCGTGGGCGCGGTGCAACGTTGCATCACGCGTTCCTGTGGCGCAGCGTACGGCCTCACCGACCGTGTCTACGTATGTTCCGGCTGCGGCGGACCTCTGGAAATCGAAATTGTGCCGGGCCCCGCAGTCGAACCCTCGGAAATTCGCGAACGGTGGCGTCTCCGCGCGACTTCTTCGGACGTGAAGGATCGCAGCGGCGTTTGGCGGTTCCGCGAGCTGCTGCCGTTTGACCCGGATGTTGTCGTCACTCTTCTCGAAGGAAATACTCCTCTCTATGACGCGCCCCGCTGCGCCGAATACTGCGGGCTCGCGGCGGTGCGCCTGAAGCACCAGGGGTGCAATCCCACCGGATCGTTCAAGGACACGGGCATGACGGTTGCTGTTACTCACGCCAGGTTACTAGGAGCAGAAACCGCGGTTTGCGCCAGCACGGGCAACACAGCGGCCAGCCTGGCCGCCTACTCCGCGCGCGCGGTATTGCAGTGCGCGATTCTCCTCCCGTTCGGCCAGATTTCGGCCTCCAAACTCGCCCAGAGCATGGATTACGGCGCGACGATTTGCGAAATCGATGGCAATTTTGACGATTGCATGCGGTTGGTCCTGGAATTGGGAGACGATCCCTCGATCTATGTCGCCAATTCGGTCAACCCTTTTCGCATCGAGGGCCAGAAAACCGTTGCGTTTGAGCTGATGGAGCAGTGCGGATGGCGAGCGCCGAACCACGTTGTGGTGCCGGGAGGGAATCTCGGCAACAGCAGCGCTCTCGGCAAGGGGTTTAACGAGTTATTGGCCTTGGGTTTGATCGACCGGCTTCCCAAGCTCCACGTAATTCAGGCGGAGGGTTCCGCGCCGTTCGCAAGATTGTTTGCCGATCTGAAGTCGGTTGGATCGGCATGGGACGACGGCCTGCCCGAAGGAATGGCCAGCGAGTCTCGGCCGCGAACCCTGGCCACGGCCATCAAGATCGGCGCTCCGGTTTCCTGGAAGAAGAGCTTGCGCGCTGTATTGCAATCGGGCGGCGAGGTAACCGCGGTCACGGAGCAGGAAATCGCGGATGCGAAAGCAATGGTCGGACGCGACGGGATTGGTTGCGAACCTGCTTCCGCCACCACCATTGCTGGAATTCGCAGGCTCGTCGCAAACAGCCGGATTCGTCGCGACGAAAGCGTAATCGCCATTCTCACCGGGCATGTCCTGAAAGATCCGGATTACGTTAGCAACTATCATCGCGGAACGCTCTCGCTGGCTGGAGACGAGCGTGAGGGACGAGCCGAACAGAAAATCGTGGGGGCGTTTCGGAACCGCCCCGAGCGAATCGCCGCGAATAAACCGGCCATTCTGGAGCGGCTGAAAAGCCGCAAACGCTGATCTCCGTATGATGGCGCCCCGCGAATTCTCCATCGATGTACGCGTCCCGGCTTCAACCGCCAACCTTGGCGCAGGATTTGACTGCCTCGGGCTTGCTCTCGAGGTATACCTCAACGTACGCGCGACCGTTATTTCCAAGCCTGGCGCGCGCGCCGTTGCGCGGAGCCGCGGCGTCAAAGGAAGTTCGAGCCTGCCGAGTACGCCGGAGGAGAACCTGATTTTTCGCGCGATGGCTCACGCGGCTGAACGCGAAAAGCTGAGGTTCCCGGCCGTTCGGCTCGCCGTTCAGAACGATATTCCCGTCGCGAGCGGGTTGGGCAGCAGCGCGGCCGCCACCGTGGCGGGCGTTGTGCTCGGTTTTGCGGTCGCCGGCCGCGCCATGTCTCGTGAGGTCGCCCTGCAGTACGCGGCCGAGGTGGAAGGGCATGCTGACAATGTCGCAGCCGCGCTTCTGGGAGGCCTGGTCGTCACCGTCGCCGGAAAAGACGGCAGCGTCGCCGCAGTGCGAAAGCGTTGGCCGAAAATGATTCGTGTCGTTGCCGTAACGCCTCAGTGCACGCTGGATACCAGCAAATCGCGAGCCGTTCTCGCAAGAACGGTCGATTTTCGCGATGCCGTCCACAACCTGCAGCGCTCGGCGCTGTTCGTCGCCGCCCTGGAAGAGCGGCGTTACGACCTCCTTTGGGAGGCGATGCAGGATCGATTGCACCAGATCTACCGGAAGGCCTTGGTTCCGGGGCTGGCGGACATACTCGCGATTCCGCGAATGCCCGGCTTACTCGGGATTGCACTCAGTGGAGCGGGTCCAAGCGTCATCGCGCTTGCGACAGACCGCTTTGATGTGATCGGGGAAGAAATCGCCAGTCGTTTCGCGCGCCACGGCCTCGAATCTGCTTTCAGGACCTTTGAGATCGCCCAGGACGGATTCTCTACCTCAGAGAAACACCTGCGCCGCCGCTGAGGCTCCGGTTTTCTACTCATATTCGATAGAAATACATCCTATTCTCGCGAGCGACGCGGAAAAACAGCTTCCGCGACAAGCCGGCAAGCATCCACTAAATGTCGGGCTGCAGGTTCGCACCCGAATTCCTGAAGTAATCCACGCGGAATGAGAGAGACCGGAAGAATGAAACTTTTCGTGCACACAATCGTGTCGTGTTTCTTGGCCGCATTGCTGCTCGCGACCGCGTATCAAATCGATGCCGACGCTTCCGGTTTCAGGCTTGCCGTCTCGCAGAGAGACCCATTCACAGGTTTCCATGGTGAAATTCCCGGGAGGGTTCACCGGATTACGCGTGCGGACCTTCCAAAACCGCTGGCCACGAAGGCGGCCGACAATCATCCGGAACTCATCAAGCGGCCCCTTCATGTGCTGCCACGCGCGCCCGCGGGGTTCCAGGTCAATCTTTTCGCCGAAGGTCTCGATAATCCCCGGCTCATCCGAACGGCTCCGAACGGCGACCTCTTTCTTGCCGAGAGCGATCCCGGCCGTATCCTCGTGTTCCATGGCATCAGCAGGAGCGGGAAACCAGTGAAGGTGGAAACGTTCGCGACAGGCTTCCATCGCCCGTTCGGAATCGCTTTCTATCCGCCCGGACCGGACCCGCGATACATCTACATCGCGAACACAGGTTCCGTGGTCCGGATTCCGTACAACAACGGCGATCTCAAGGCGAGCGGGCCCAAGCAGGCCGTCATTCCGATTTTGCCGAACGGAGACGAAACGGTCGGAGGGAACGGGCACTGGACGCGCGACATCGCGTTTTCCCCCGATGGAAAGCAAATGTTCATTTCCGTTGGATCGCGCACGAACGTCACGGACACAGACACAGACAAGAGCGAGTTTCATCGTGCCGACATTCTGGTGGCCGATCCCGACGGCGGGAATCTCCACGTCTATGCATCGGGGATTCGCAATCCGGTCGGCATTGCGGTCGATTCGCGTGGCCTGCTGTGGGCCTCTGTAAATGAGCGCGACGATCTCGGTGACAACCTGCCCCCGGACTACATTACGCACGTTCAGGAAAACGGGTTTTACGGATGGCCGTGGTATTACATCGGAGGGAATCCGGATCCGCGCCTCAAAGGCAAGCACCCCGAATTGAGAGATAAAGTGATCGTGCCGGACGTGCTCATCGAGCCGCATGACGCGTCTCTCGAAATGGTGTTTTACGAAGGGCGCCAATTTCCGGCGAACTATCGCGGAGATATATTCGCGGCCGAGCACGGATCCTGGGACCGTTCCACTCGCGCCGGCTACGAAGTCATTGTCGTACCTGTGCGGAACGGCCGCACCATCGCCGAATACAAGGATTTTCTCACTGGATTCGTCACGACTGGAGGAAAGGTCTGGGGACGACCGGTTGGAGTAGCCGTAGCGAAGGACGGTTCCCTGATTGTCAGCGACGATGGTTCAAATTCGTTGTGGCGCGTGCGCTACCCGAGGAAATGAACGAATTCCATTCACAGCGGCAAACAGGGTTCAGTCCGGCTCTTGGGTCACAATGTGGACGTCCACCGCAGGGGCTTCGCTCAAGAAACGATTGATCGCGTTCATATAAAGAAGCTTTCGCCAGCCTTCGACCGCTGATCGACCCAGGATCACTTGCGTCACATGCTTTTCCCGCACGAACTGCGCGGCAGCTTCCGCCACGCTTTCGCCCGTCAGCCGGATCGGCTTGGCCCCGAGGCTCTCCGCAAACTGAAGATTCGCAGCGAGAGCCCTCTCTGCCTGCGCGTCGCTGTCGCGATCGACGTCAACGTGAATCGCATAAAGCTCCGCATCCATTCTTCGCGCCATGCGCGCGGCGCGCGCTACGAGAAACTGGGCGCGGGGGTTGGCGCTGATGCATACCGCGATCCGCTCGCGAACGTTCCAATTCTCGCGGATCTCCTTCTCATCCATGTAGGACCACAGACTGCGGTCCACCTGCTCGGCCACCTGCCGCAGCGCCAGTTCGCGAAGGGCGATCAGGTTTCCGCGCCTGAAGAAGTTTTTGAGCGCCTGTTCTACCTTGTCCTTCCTGTAGATGTCGCCGCGTTTCATCCGGTTCTGCAATGCTTCCGGCGTGAGGTCCACCATCACCGTCTCTTCGCTGAGCTGAAGAACCCAATCCGGCACGGTTTCGCGAACCGACACGCCGGTGATCGCCCGAACGGTTGGGGCGATGCTTTCCATGTGTTGAATGTTGACCGTCGAGATCACGTCGATATTCGCGTCGAGCAGAGCGAGCACGTCCTCGTACCGCTTGCGGTTGCGGCTCCCGGGAATGTTCGTGTGCGCCAGCTCATCGACGAGCGCCACGGCGGGCTTGCGCGCCAGGACGGCGTCAAGATCCATTTCCTCAAAAAGTGTTCCCTTGTAGTCGATCTTCTTGCGCGGAACGGACTCGAGCTTGCCCGACAGTTCGGTGATGCTCGTTCGGCCATGTGTTTCGACGAAGCCGATCACCACATCCTCGCCACGGCTGCTGCGGCGGATCGCCTCGCTCAACATCGCATAGGTTTTTCCGACTCCGGGCGCATAGCCGAGAAAGAGTTTGAGCGTGCCCTTGGTCTTCTCAGGCTCCTTGGACAGAGCCAGCCATTCTTCAGGCGACTTGGGCATTGAGATTCTCTTTTCGCCGCGCTACGGTAGAATACGTTCG
>Ga0209167_10002269_pt1 | contig 10533 bp, 9 predicted proteins | sample Coa_R1_9_FD_187154 | JGI IMG/M metagenome (GOLD analysis project Ga0209167, IMG submission 187154) | Surface soil microbial communities from Centralia Pennsylvania, which are recovering from an underground coalmine fire - Coalmine... | ecosystem: Environmental > Terrestrial > Soil > Unclassified...
TCAAAGTGAATGATTTTCCACAATATCGCTGAACCAATGATCTGGAGCACCGCCGCAATGATCAGCACCGTCGGCCCCATCGGATCGGTAAAAAGAACGCCAATATAATGTGGGTTTAAGGAACCTAGGATCAGCATCATCATGATCGGAAGAGCAATCAGGATGCCCGCAGTCAAGCGTCCCTGCGCGGTGCGCACGCGAACTTCGCGGTAGATGCGGAAACGATCGCGAATGACGCGCGCCAGACCGTCCAGAATTTCCGCGAGGTTGCCGCCAGTCTCTTTCTGAATCAGCAGCGCGGTGACGAAAAAGCGGGTATCGATGATGGGCACTCTTTCCGTCAGGTTGAGCAGAGCGTCACGAAGTGGCAGACCGAAATTTTGCTCTTCAAACGCGGTTCGGAATTCGCCAGCCAGCGGTTCTGGGCACTCTTTCGAAATCATTTCGAGACCAGTCGTGAAGGCATGCCCGGCGCGAACTGCCCGGCCAAGCAAATCCAAAGCTTCCGGGAAGTGCTCTTCAAATTTGTGCAGGCGGCGGCTCCGGATGAAGGCGACAACGGCAAACGGAATGAACGTAGCGGCCACCCCGATCGGGATGCTCATATAAAAATGCGGAAGGAAGTAGCCTGCAATGAGATACGAGCCTATTCCCATTATTCCACTGAACATCAAGAGTTTCGCCGGCTTGATCGTCAGGCCGGCTTGCGTGAGGAAGTCCTGCAGTTTGGTCGACCAAGCCCACTTCAACATCAGCTGGTGAAGCCAGGGAACTCCGCTCATCATCTCGTCGCGAACCAGCTTCAGGCCCAGCCCGACCTCTCCGCGGCGCTCCGCCTTGTGTACCGCGCTCATCCGTTTGCGAACCTGTTCCTGGCTGCCTTCCGAGCCTGCAAAAATCCAGAAGCCCAGAAATACCACCACCACGAACAAGAAGGTCAGGATGGCGATTAGTGTTCCCATAGCTATACTCCTCAGCGAACCGGCGAGGCTTCGAACATGTTGGTCGGAAAATGAATGCCGGAGACCAACAGCCGCTCCGCGAATTTCGGACGGACTCCGGTCGGAAGAAATTCTCCGAGCACTTCGCCATTTTCTTTAATGCCGCGTTTCCGGAAGACGAAAATATCCTGCATGGTCACTACGTTGCCTTCCATGCCGGTGATTTCAGCGACGCTGATCACTTTGCGGGTACCGTCACTGTGGCGGCTGACCTGCACGACCACGTCGATGGCCGAAGCGATCTGGCGCCGGATGGCACTTTCAGGAATATTCAAATTCGCCATTGCGACCATGGTTTCCAGACGACCCAGCGCGTCGCGCGGCGTATTCGCGTGAATCGTCGTCAACGACCCATCGTGGCCGGTGTTCATCGCTTGCAGCATGTCCAGCGCTTCTTCGCCGCGTACCTCACCAACGATGATGCGGTCCGGACGCATGCGCAAACAGTTGATCACCAGTTGACGCTGTGCAACCTGGCCTTTGCCTTCGATGTTTGGCGGCCGCGTCTCCAGGCGCACCACGTGTTCCTGGTTTAACTGCAATTCCGCCGCATCTTCGACGGTGACAATGCGTTCTTTGTTCGAAATATGAGACGAAAGAACGTTTAGGAAAGTGGTCTTGCCGGCACCAGTTCCACCCGAAATCAATATATTCAATCGCGCCTTTACGCACCCACGAAGCAGATCGAGCATCGGCTGCGTCAGCGAACGATTGGTGATCAAGTCTTCGGCCGTCAAACGCTCGCGTCCAAATCGACGAATCGAGAGGCAGGGACCATCGACCGAGAGCGGAGGAATGATAGCGTTGACGCGCGAGCCATCCGCCAAGCGCGCGTCCACCATCGGCGACGATTCGTCAATACGCCGGCCGATTGCGGACACGATCCGGTCAATGATGCTCATCAGGTGGGCATCATCGCGGAACTGCACGTTGGTCGGTTCCAGCAGGCCCTTACGTTCCACATAAACCCGCTTATAGGTGTTCACCAGAATATCGGATACGCTTGGATCGGCGAGTAGCGGCTCGAGTGGTCCCAATCCGAAGACTTCATCCAGCACTTCCTGCACCAGGCGCTCACGCTCCTGCAAGTTCATCGGCGCGGATTCGCCGTGAACGATTCCCTCTAGAATCAGGCTCACTTCACGACGGACATCCTCGCGATTCGCGTCGGTCAGCTTGTCCAGATTCAACTTCTGAATCAGCTTCCGGTGAATCGCCGCTTTAACCGAACCAAAGTCGGTTCGCGGTGAACTGGTAACGATCGGCGACATGTCTTACCTCATTTCTTCGTGGGGAACGAGAATAACCCGGACAGGGGGCTCTTTTTCTCATCCACCATTACGTCAATTCCGACAAGTTGGCCTGCGATCTGGCGATAGCGGCTGCTCAGAGTGTTGTTATGATTCTCCATCAGCGGAGTGCCCAGATTTACTGACTGACTGGCCTTACGAAAATCGTTCGGCAGGCTGGCAAAGATCGGGCGGTTAATGTCTTTCTGAATGCTCTGCAGCACTTCATCGTCGCCCTTGTGCCACCTGTTAATGATGATTCGAGCCCGATCTTGCGGAATTCCAAACCCCTTCAACGCCAATAGCCGCCGCTCCAACGTCCAAAGTGAAGGAACGTTCGATTCTGCGACGATCAATATCATTCGCGCGCTCTGCAGAATTGGCGCCCAATCGGAAGAAAACTGTGAACCGATGTCCAGCAATACGACGTCGAACGCGTTCTGTGCAACGTTCACCACACGATCAAGCTGCCGGACGTCAATCTTCTCCCATTCTTCCGGCTGAGTCGTGCCAGCCATTACTTCCAACTTGGTCTTATGTTTGGTCAGCAACCCCGCAAGGAAGTGGCTGTCCAATCTGTCTAAACCCTCAACCGCGTCTCGGACGCCAAATTTCGGGTGCAAATCCAAAAGCAAATGCACATTTCCAAGCGGCCGCGCGAAATCGAGCAGCACGGTGCGCTTCCTCGCGAACGTTGCAAGTTGAACTCCCAGGTTGACCGCGACGGTTGTTGCCCCTACGCCGCCTTTCGCTCCCATAACGACAATCAGCTTGTCTTGAGAACGAAACTCCTTGGTATTCAGATCCTGCGAGACGCGAACCAGCAGATCCTTGAGGGAATCGGTCTGCACCGGTTTGCCGAGAAAATCTTGCACTCCGCTGCGCATGGCTTCCAACAACAGGCTTGGTTGCGGGGGAACCGCGGCGGAGCACGCAATCAATTTTATTGTCGGTTTGACCCGCCGAACTTGGTTTGCGAATACGAAAAACGGATCCGGATCTCTCGCCAAATCGAGAAACACGATGTCCGGCATGTTATCGGCAGTCTCCGGCAGTCGATCGGTGGGCACAACCCATTGCACCACCGACGTGACCATACCGGTCTGTTCGAGGCCGGCAAGCAGTTGTGCCGAACTCGTCAGGTCACTGCTGGCGATGGCTGCGGTCAACATGTCGTGATGGGCCCGCTTCCTCTTTCGCTGGAATTACCGTTAAACAATATCAAATTCCCGCTCAATTTCGCTCAATTGGAGGCAGGAGCCTTCTGCTGGGCCGGCGCGATCTGGTCCAAAAAGGGCTGCGGGAAGGTCGGACCGTGTGGCACTTGATCCGGAGTAAGCGGCCGAACAATGTGTGGCGTCACGATAACCAAAAGCTCATTCTTACTCTTGCTTAAGGACTTACTCTGAAAGAGCTTTCCGAGGATCGGAATATCGCCGATGCCGGGAACCTTGGACAATATGTCTGTAACTCGATTATCCACAAGTCCCGCGATCGCAAACGTCTGGCCATCCGCGAGACTCATTTCAGACTCCACGCGACGCGTCGAAAGCGCCGGCAATACGAAACCGCTCAGCGTAATCGCGTTCGAATAGTCCAGCGTGCTGACTTCTGGCTTCACCTTTAGATGAATCGTGCCATCGGCGGCGAGAATCGGCGTAAAGCTCAGGCGGATACCATATTCTTTAAACTGAACAGAAATCGTCGGAGTGCCAACGCCAACGCTAGTGACAATCGGGTATGGGAACTCGCCACCCGCGAGGAATGTTGCTTCCTTACCCGACTCTGTCATTAAGTTCGGCTCTGCAAGAATCTGGAAGAGGTTCTGAGACTGCAGCGCCTGGATTACCGTACCAAGGTGAATGTTGGGATTGAAAAGAAATATGTTCAGCGCGTTGGTAATTGCCTGCGTGGTTGTAAACGTCGAACCCACCTGGGGCTGTGGCCCGCTCACCGGAAAAGTATCAGTAAGGTTCCAGGTTTGACCGCCGCCAAATTGCTGGGTCGTGATCGATCCAATGGTCTTGCCAACGCCGGTGGAAAATATATTGAATCCAAGTTGCGTTAAAGCGGTTCGATCCACTTCCGCAAAGCGTACTTGCAGAAGAATCTCGCCCGTCAGGGGCGGCGGAACTTCCATCATGCTGGTAACTTTCGGAGCCGCGCCTTTGACAACTTCCAAAATTTTGTCGGCGACTACAGATGACGAAATTTTTCCAGTGATGATCACCACGTCTTTCGAAGTATCGATGTGGACGTTCTCCGCCGGAAAGACTTCGTGAATCTTCTGGCTCAGGCCGAGCACATCAATGTCCACCGAGACTTCGAAAGCCTGGCTTTGGTCCGCTTCATCCCACAATAGCAGCGAGACTCCGCCCGGCTTCTTGCCGTTAACCAGCACTTGCGTCGGGCTGACCACAATGGCCTCCGCAATTTCGGGATCTGCAAGCGAAACGCGCTTGATCCGCGTCGGCGAGGTGATCACCAACGATCTCCCAACCAGCAAATGCAGCGTTTGCGGCTCCGAAGAATCTTGACCCTGGCTTGCGGGCGGTTGAGCCGCCGGTGTTTGTCCCGGCACCGGGGCAGCGGCTGCGGGCGCCGAGTCTTGCGCATGCACCGCGGGTGTGCCCATACACAATGCACCGATAAGAATCGTATGCGACAAAAACAATCGATTGGTGATGTGAAATTGTCCTGGCATGTTTTCCTCTTAGTGCTCCGTCGGATTCGCAGAAGTAGTTGGAAACGACTTGTTCTCGCGCTTGTTTCCGGTAATCACTTCAATTACGTACGGCGGCGGCGCAGAGGGTTTTACAACGCCCTTCTTGCCGGAAGATTTTGTTGGCTTAGTGATCGCGCCTTCAACTGAGAAAAGACTCGCATCCAGAACTGGCGGCGGATCGTTCTTCTTGGTATCAATGGTGTTGCGCAGCGCCAACTGGATTCTCCCTTGAGTCGCGGCCATGGTCAGCTTGGTCGCATCATCTGGGCTCACCAATAGCGTAATCACCGCCACCGTCTGCGGTTTGCCTTCGCGGTCTTGTTCGATCTTTTGCCCGGCGGCGAGAACACGAACGTTCTCAAGGATCGTTCGCGTAATGTTGTCACCACCACCAACTCCGTGGGCGCCGATGACTCTTCCAGTCACCAAAACATCTACGTCTGTCCCCGGAATCACAAATCCAGCCACACCCACAACCTCGTTCACTGCAACCGATAGTGCACGCATACCTTCTGGAATCGTGGACGATAGTCCCGCACCAGCTTCCTTGGGCGATAGCTTTGCTTCCAGCACCGGCTCATTTTCCGCCAGCGGCGTAATAATAGCCCGGTTTGCCACGTCTTCGACTCGGGAAAACATTCCCGCCATCTGCTGGCCAGCCGGCCATTGAATGACGCGGACATTGGAAGCATCCAGTCGAGTACCCAGTTGCAGCGGCACGGCTGCTACTACAATCGGCTGCGTGGCCGTCGGTTTGACGACCGATGCCTTCTGAAACTGCTTGTAAACGAAGCTGCTGAGCAGGAACGCAATCACGAGCGCAATCACTAACCCGATCAGCAGGCGATTCGTATTCATGGCTAATCTCTCCCTAGTTCAATAAACCTGAAACCTGACCAATTCCAGTTCGGTTTTCAGCTTGAATTCTTAGGCCCGCCAGTACGCCGCACAAAAACAAACGATCGTGGCAGCGGCGACCGCAACGCCAAACGGCAGCTTCAACAGGCGCGGATTATCCAGCGAAATCTCCGGGTTCTTCTTCAAACCAAATGCAAAGAATCCCTTCACCAGCGTAACCATGTTCCGCAGTGTTTCCATCACACGGCCGACCCGGTACATCTGTACGGCCGCCATAATTCCTGAAGCGAAAATGCTTACCACCAGAACATAAAGAAACAGCTTCCATCCTAGAAATGCTCCCACCGCTCCCATCAGCTTCCAGTCGCCGGCGCCTAAAGCTCGCAGCACAACCAGAGGAAGAAGAATGACCAATGCCAGGACTGCTCCTTCCAGGGCAAACCGCATACCTTGCCAGCCGTTCAGCACAGTATGCAAGGTTACCCCAGTGAGCAGCCCCGGCACCGTCAGCCAATTAGGAATACGCCGTGAACGCCAATCCAGCAAAGCCGCGGAGAGTGTCAATGCTAAAGTAAGAATCCAGATGATTTGCGCAGCAGGCATCAGAATAGATTGTTCTCCAAATTGGATCAGAACGATCGCGTTAGCCGGGGCGCCCATCCACAACAGCTTACGTAGCGGACAGGTTGCTTGCGGCTTGGTTGAAAACACTGTTGATTGCGCTTGCCAGTGTCCCCAACGTTGCGATCGCTGCTAGGGAGAGCAGGACCAACAGAAGAGCGTACTCTGTCAGGTCTTGGCCTTCCTGTTCTTTCCACAATCGTACTAGCAGATTCTTCATTTTTTTTCCCTCCAAGTGGTTTACTACTCTTCTTGTGCTTAAGACGATAGCAGCCGCTAGCGCTGGGCATGAGCGGCTGCTACTGTCAGGCAAGCTTGAAAGTGATCTTTCGGAACGGACCCAATTACGTGAGGTTCTGGGCTGCCTTGTTGAACACCGAGTTGATGGCGCTGGCCAACGTGCCCAGGGTCGCGATCGCGGCCAAAGAAAGCAGAACGAGCAGCAACGCGTACTCGGTCAAATCCTGGCCTTCCTCTTCTTTCCACAAGCGAATCATGAGGTTCTTCATTAGTATTTCCTCTCAGTCAATTTAAATTCTAAGCGGCGCAGGGAGGTACCGCTTTGACTCAAATAGAAGCATCTTGGGAGCCAATCGGTAGGTTAACTCGGTGCATGCTAAGTACTTGATTTAACGTAACTTACTTTGTTATCCGGCGGCACATCCTAGTTGGCTGGCCCCTAGGGGCTAAATTGGTCTCCGTTTGTTGACGCCGCCTTCAGCCTCCAAGAATCTTTGGTGACGCCACCGAACCGTCCCAGAATGCGAAAAGTGCCGCTGCCGGCAGCACTTCGAGGTAAAACCGCGTGTCAGCGAACAGCAAGAACGTGGGAGCTACAACCGCACTCCAACAAAGTACTGGTACTAAAACGCCGTTTCGGGTAGTAATCTCCCGAATATTTCCAGCCAAGGCCAGCCCAATTGGCAAGATCAGCAAGCTGGTGTCCGCTATGACCTGGTGATAGCTAACAATCATTGCGGTCAACAAGGCTACCGGTAGCGAGTTGCGCTTCAGCGCTCCCCAGACCATTACCACCGCCGACCCGATCAGCACGATCCAATGGGTCGCGGAAATCGACCCTCCCGTCCACACATAGGCGATCCCACGGAGGTTTGCCATCCCATCCGGGTGGATTCCATATAGCACACCGTTCGCAGAGGAGTACTTGGCGCTCATCGCTAGAATCGACTTGGCATAAGAAATCATCCCAGCGGTGCCGGCCAGCCAAAACGAAATGCCTGTTACCGCCAAACCCGAAACGCTGAAGCCCGCCAGCACTCGCCAGCGCCTCCAGACAAACAGTAAGAGCGCAACCGGAATCGCATACTGAAATTTGAAAAGTGTCAGTCCCAGAAAGATTCCTGCTTCGAGGTCTTTCCCGCAGTACCACTTTGAGGTCGCCGCAGCGAACAGCACAAGCAAGATCAGCGAGTCCTGTCCCTCAATCAGTGCAATCGCAACCGGCAGAAAGCAAACAACGATTGCGACCGGCAGGTACCTCCATAATTGCGCCAGCGGCGAAAACAGCGGCCGGAGGATTCGAACCGCCGCGGCAAGAATCAACAAGTTGGCAAGCAAGAACCCGAAATACGCGTGTCGATAGGTCAGTAGCGAAAATGGCGCGTAGAAAAGCGCTTCATAAGCCAGGTGATTGAAGGGAAGCGCGCCCTGCGCGGGTCCAACCACTTCGTTCTGAAATTTTTCGTATAGCTCGTAGTTGTAAACGTCCGCCGCATGTCCCGTGCGAACCATATATCCGGCTGTGTAGAGGTGACGAAAATCGACGCGGCCGCTCTTGCCGAGCGAAAGCATTAAGAACACTCCCGCGACCGAAACAAAGAACATCAAGAGCGCCACAGAAACGACGATTGGCCGCACCTTCGCGCAAACGGCAGGATCTGACAGATTTAAAAGCAGTCGCGAGTCGCTCGATTCGAGTTCCAAGCTGTGCTCCCGTCGCAACTCAATTTTCGCTACGAACGAATTCCTGGCGAACCGCCTCACCATTTGCATCTAGCTTGTAAATCCGGACGCCACCCTGGCTGCTGCGAAAAATGGGATGAAGTTTCACTTCCATCTCCCTCTCTCTTTCTCTCCCTCGAGAATTTGCGGGCTCCCATTCATAGCCAAAATCGTCGTCGCTCACCAGCCAATATTGTGCGCTGATTGGTTGGGCGCTGGAAATCATGCAAGAAAGATCGCGCTTCAAAATCTCGGGCCGGTCCGCTCCCGCTGGTGAGAATATCACTGGACGAACCGCCTTCCTGGCGGAGTACAAAAACAGACTGGCATCTTCGTACGCCAGCACCTTTGCTTCTTGCGGACTGCTCTCTTTCAGCCAGCTATAAGCTATTCGTTTTTCGACGAGTAATTCCGCTCGCGAATCGCTATCGCTGGCGATTGTTCGGAACTCTTCAAACCAGGAAACGCCGGCGGCCCATAACAGCACTGCTCCGGACAAACAAAGGAAGCCGGCCGGGATCGCCACTCCTTTTGGTCGCTTTCCCGCCGCTGCGGTGTGCACCTGCGAGACCACCTGCCGGACTTCCCAAAAGATTCCCGCACAGATGAGCGGCAGAAACGGAAGCAGGAATCGATCCATGACGGCGTAATCCCACACCACTATGGGCAATAGATAGAATCCCAGCGCGATATGAATCGGCTGCCATCCCCCGGCGCTTACCAGCCGGACGCCTCCGCGAAACACGATCATCGAAAACACAACTATCAGGGCTAGAGCGAGGACCGGAATTCCAATATCATTCGCCTTCACAAAGTAACTCGCTGGTTGAAAAAGCACCGCCAGCAGGTCATTCCTCACGGTCTGCCAAAACAGGCCGTTCGAAAGCACGTCCGCTCGCCAAAAACCTGTGTAGCTCGTGTAATAAAGCCAAGTCATCCGCCATGAATCCTGGCAGGACGAAGCTGCAGCCGGCTGGATTTTCGGCGCAATCAGCATCGAACGCCATAAGAACGCAACGACAAACGGTGCGGCACCAACCGCAAAAGTGAGCGATTTCCGCCACCCACTTCGTATCGCTATCGCGACCAACAAGCCGGCGGCGATCGGAATTCCTAGCGCTCGAGTCAGAATCGCCAGCCCCGCCAGAGCGGCGCAAATGACCACCGGTCCGTACCCTGCCTCCTCGTCGTTGGCCCTTGCGGCGGCCACGCACGCGCCTAGTGCCAGCGCCGCGAACGGAATGTCGGACATCAGATTCGCGGACAGAAACATCACTCTGGGATTGAAAGCACACAAAGCGGTCAGCAACAACGCCACCCCGCTATTAAATCCCGGCAATCTGCGAATAAACAGAAATGCCGCGGCAAGAAATGCCACTCCGAACGCAAGTTGCACGGTGATCGCCGCGGAGAGATTTGCGGGAAATTGAGCGTTCCAGCGCCACACCCATGACAGGATCCACGGATAGAGAATCGGGTATTTGGTTGCCGGCGGCGTGCTGGGAACGCTTGGAAGAATGTAACCGTTGCCCTCTGCCAAGGACTTTGCGGAAGAAAGGTACAGTGTGTCATCCTCCGTCAAACCGAAGAAATTCCCGGGATGCAGCTGTATGACCAGGAGAAGATAGCCCGAAATGATGGCAGCAAGCGCGACCAGAGGCAGAAGGCCAAGCTTCTCCCGTGCGTTCGATGGCGCACCAGTCGAGTCTTTCATTGCTTCGCGGCTTGCCGTACCAGGATGATGCTGGTGTCGTCGATATAAACTCGCCGCCACTCTTGATTCGCGGCCAACACCGCGGCCAGTGATTGTTTCGCTCCCAGCAGACACACATCGATTCGGTAATTCCTCAGGATGGTCAGCGAACCCGCCTCAAACTCATTCAGGTGAACGTAGTCGCCAAACACCCCGGTACGTTCATAGAGGTCGCCGCGGCCATCGATAAACACCGGCCGCCCGGCAAACACCAGATAGCCACCAAAGCCGTAATAATCCAGCATCTTGCCAGGAATCGGATGTGCGTCCAAATAAGCCAGAGCCGCCACAGGATACGTTTCCGCAACTTTCTTATCAATAGCA
>Ga0209167_10002270_pt1 | contig 10524 bp, 12 predicted proteins | sample Coa_R1_9_FD_187154 | JGI IMG/M metagenome (GOLD analysis project Ga0209167, IMG submission 187154) | Surface soil microbial communities from Centralia Pennsylvania, which are recovering from an underground coalmine fire - Coalmine... | ecosystem: Environmental > Terrestrial > Soil >...
TAAAACTCAGGTAGGCCAGCACTATCAGCGAGAAAATCTCGAAAAGCATGAAGCCCCGTTCTTCGACAAAAACCACTCCGGCGATATGAAACAGCACGAAGGGCACAATGACCTTCGCGCCCAGCAGACTCCAGCTTTCGCTGTCAAAGGGCATGCCGACGACTCGGCCGAGCGCGAGTACAGTTAGGGCAAGCATCGGCCAGGTCGCACGCTCGAATGTGAACCGGCAAGCACAAGTCCTGGCGGGAAGTCCGAGGCTGGGCCGCACCAGCGCTCGTAATCCCACGCCCACCACGAGCAATGCAAACGCCACCCGGTCTATCGCATAGAACTGCACATCGGAAGGCCGCAGCAGCATTGCCGTCAGTGCAGCCAGAAACAATAGGTCCGGCCGCACCGTCAGCAACTGCAACGGTGTCAACAGAAGCGAAAGCCCAGCTCCTGCCGCGCGCCCCGCTAGCCTCTCTCGCCGAACGGACAGAACCGCACTGGCGGCCATCAGTCACCTCCTCCATGGGCCACCGCGCGAACCGTCTTGAGCAGAATGCGGAGATCCGAGACCAGGCTCCAGGTCCGGATGTACTCGCGATCCAGTTCGAGCCCGCGCGCAAAGGATGGATCCCTCCGGGCCACCACCTGCCAAAGGCCAGTAATCCCGGGAGTGACATCAAGCCGCGCCAGATCGCCAATGTCGTACGCAGCAAAATCGTCCAGTGGATGCGGCCTGGGCCCGACCAGGCTCATCTCGCCCTTCAGCACATTCCAGAGCTGAGGCAATTCGTCGAGGCTGTAGCGCCGCAGAATGCGGCCCAGCCGTGTAACCCGCGGATCATCGGGAATTTTGAAGAATGGCCCGTTCCGCCCGTTCCGCCCGCGTAGCTGCGGCTTTAATTCGTCCGCATTCGCAACCATGGCGCGGAACTTGAAACAGCGAAACGGACGCGCCTTCCTGCCCACCCGCGGCGCGCAATAGAGCGCAGGTCCAGGCGAGTCCAGCCGAACCAGGGCCCCGATCAGCGTCATCACTGGCGCGAGAAAAAGCAGCGCTAAACCGGCGCCCCCCAGATCAACCAGACGCTTGGTAACCAGCGCTACGTCGGGCAACCGCTCCGCATGCAGACAGATCACCGAGAGGTCGCCGACCTGCTCGATTTCGTTACCGGCCGGCTGGCAGCCGAATAGCTCGGGCACGATTTCGACATCGAGCCGGAGGCGCCGGGCCTCATCAAGGACATGCAGCGTGGCGGCGCGATCCTCCGGCGCGGCCAGGATTAGTTCATCCACGAACCCGGTTCGCGCCAGGCGCGCCAGATCTCCCAGTCTCCCGAGTACTTCGTCTCCGAGTGGTTGCTCATCGTCGAGGAATCCGCACATGATCCGGCCAGCCTCGGGATGGCTTCGCAGGTAGGCGGCGATGCGTTGTCCCGCCGCGCTCGCGCCGATGATCAGCGAATTCCGCGCTTCACCGGACTTCGCGCCTCTCCGTTTCCGGTTTACCCGTCGCCAGGCCAGCAGGGCAACCACGTGCAACGCTCCGGCCGCGAAGAACAAGGCGCAGGTGGCAAGGCTTGCACCTTGCAACCCGAACGTGAGGCACAGGAGAACTGTTGCCCAGAACACCGACTTGCCCAGAATGCAGGCTTGACCGCGCGTGTCGCCGGTTTCTGTATAAAGTCCTTCCGCATAGAGCAACAGCGTGATCAACGTGCCATGAAGGAAACCGATGCCCAGTAGAGAGGAAGGCGTCTCGGCGACGGCGCCGAACCAGTGCGGATGCCTGAACAACGCTGGAAACGCGAGTCGCAGCGTACCGATCAGGAACCAGTTGAGGCATACCAGCCCGAGGTCGGCCGCCGTCGAACTCAGCCAGCGCCACGCCGTTCGCCCACGCAGCGGGCTCGGGAGTAGTAGCGCCAGCACATTCTCCGGCTCGAAGACGGCCGCTCCTCCATTCGCGCGGACGCGCTCCCTCTTCGCGCTCTCCGGCCGCTTCTTTTGACCGTCCATGTTTTGACCATCGCCCGGAATCAGACGCGCCCAATCAGCCGATTTCTGCGGACTTTCCAGTCGTGCAGCTCCGCGCATCTGCCTTGTGTCTCCCCTCGCTTCTCGGCAAAACTGCCGCCGGAGCCATGAACCACTCACTCAAAGCCGGCCCGCGTCTTCAAAGCCTGCGGTATAGTGCCTCAGGAATCGGGAATGTCCGGTCGGCCAGCACCGTCCCCAATATCCGCACCCTCGCTGCCTGCAGAATTTCTTTCGTGTGCCGTGCCTGCGCCCGGCGTGTGTGCTGCGCCGAAAGCACCAGAAGCAGGCCGTCCGCCAGTTGTCCCATCGCAATCGCAGCGTTCGAGCTTCCAGCTGGAGGTCCGGCGACGACTGAGTAATCGAACTCACGTCTCAGTTCGCACAGGTGGCTATGCAGTCGGACATCGGGAGGTTCATCCTCGCTCCCCGCCGGCAACGGGATCAGTTGGAGATTCGCTCGAATGGTGGTCTCCCGGTACCGAATACTGCCCTCATCCAACTCTCCCGAACGGGAATCAGGCTTCGAGTTATGTTCAGCCTGCGTTTCCGGATCACTTCCCGCCACAGCCACGCGGCCCACCGTTTCATGAGACAACGCATACCCGACGCTGCGGCAGAGGACGCGCACGTCGGTTTCTGAATCCATCGCACTGATCACGATCTGTCGCACCGGCTGCACTGCGTTCGCGAAAAAAATCTGCCGCACGAGTCCGCGAATCTGCTCCCGCGCAAACAACGCCTCGCTCGAGGCTCGCTCGGATCGCAGTACCCGTATCTCGGGACCGGCCGCCGCTTCGCGGGCCGGCATATGGACCGACCGAAACACTCCCGTTCCTTCAAATGCGTTGCTCATTCCGGCAAACTCCCGCGATCAGGATCGAAACTCAGGGGCAGAGAGGCCAGCACCGGCACCCGCAGGAACAGCAGCACGTCGTCGGGAGTGCGGAACGAGCTATCCAGGCGATCAGCCGCGAACGCCGCTCCTGTGCCCGCAGTTCCGGCGGCGACAGTCCCGAGAATCAGCACCGCGAGCGTGGACCACAATGGCAACGCAGGCGCGATCGGCGCCTCGGCCAGAGCCACGTTGACGATTCCCCTCCGGTCCAGCGCATCCGCCATCCGCGCCTCCTCCTGCTTCTTCACATAGAGGAGATAGTTCTGCTCGGCGGCCTGTTCGCTGTTGACCAGATCGTCCTGCGTAACTGCCGCCTCGCCCATCTGGCGAGCGGCTATGCGATATTCCGCCAGCTGCGCACCGAGTTCGGTGGCGCGCGCCCGCAGCGATCGGCTCTGCACTTCCGCCTTCTCCAGTTCCGACTTGGCCCACTCGTAATGCGGGTTCTTGTCCGTGGTCTCATCCCGCAGCGGCGCTGTGTTCTCCTTGTTAATGGCAACCACCGTCTCCGCGATCTGCTCATCCACTTCTCGCACTAAAGGATGCGCAGGCTCGAATTTTGTGGCCAGTTCGATGCGTTTGACCTGCAGCGCCAGCAAGCTCGACTTCAGCGCGGCCAGCACCTGTCCGTTGTCGGCAGACCGCACCTGGGTTGTGGTCCGCTCCGGCAGCATGGCCAGCTGCGTCCGGAGCTCCTGCATACGCTCTGCAGCTTCTGCAAGTTCGGCGCGCGTCTCCTTGTAGCTGGCGTCGGCTGAACTCACACGCTGCAGGGCCAGATCGCGCTCGGTTCCCGCCGCCACCACGGTGTGTTCTGACATAAACTGCAGCAGATCGTGTTCAGCCTCCGACAAGAGCTGGCGAGACTCGCGGGTCTGCTGGGCAAAAAATGGAAGCTCCCCTTCCGGCCGGTGCACTTGCGCGTGCTTTCCGAGATACGCCGCCGAGAGCGCCTGCAGCACTCGCGCCGCCAGCACCGGATCGTCTGCGGCATACTTCACCGTAATCAGATTGGTCTTCTTCACCGGATCCACTTCGAGCCTTCTGGCCAGTCGCCTTGCGGCGCGCTCCGCTCGTTCCGTCGCAGTTTCGTTCCAGCGCAGGAAGCTCAGCCAGTTCTTTCTGCTCAGTCCGCTTTCATCTGCGACTTTGCGCAGGATTTCGTCGTCCTGCAGCAGATCCACTTCGGAGTTCAAATCCTCTTCCGTGAGCGCCAGCCGGGTTAAATCGAGCGGCGCGTTTTCCTGCGCGCTCGCCGGAGAGTCCGCCCGCCCCGGCCGCACCAGCAGCTTCATTTCTGCCCGGTACCGAGACCCCGCCACCAGATAAAACACCGCCCCGGCCATCACCAGCGCCCAAACCCAAACGAAGACCCGCCGCTGGCGAAACAGCACCGTCGCCAACTCCCTCATCGTTGGGGTCTGGCTCGGCTGCTCGCTGCGCATCAGGTCTTCGTCTGTCATGCGAGGGGGGACACTCATGGCTAAAACTGCGTCGGATTTACATACATGCTTGCTGAGGGTCGGGTCAGGAACGGTGCGATCTTCGATATGAAATTCTGCGGAACAAACACCAGGTCGCCCGGCTGCAGATGCGCGTCTTCGCGTAACTGCGCGTGCTTCAGCATCTGTTTCAGGTTCAGCAGCCGCGTCTCCACCAGATCGTCATTCACCCGGCGAAACAGCACCACCTGGGAGCTCTTCGATTGCGGCACCAGGCCCCCGGCGATCTGCACGGCCTCGGCCACCGTGGTGTCCGACCGCAGTTCGTACTTTCCGGGCTTCGCCACCTGCCCGCCGACCACGAAGTAAGGATGTTCAAAATCTTTCAGCGCCGCGGCCACCTGCGGATCGTGCAGATATCCCTCATAGGCTTTCTGCACCGCTCGAACAAATTCATCAAGATTGAGTCCTTCCACCTCTATCATGCCGACGTCTTTCAGCATCACGTAACCGTCGGGCTGCACGGTCAGCGTCTGATCAAACTCCGGTGCGACCGTGAAACTGATCTGCACCACATCGCTTGTTCGCAGCCGGTAGAGCGGATGGCGCCCTCCGAGTAAAGGGTTTCCCTGCCGATCCGCTCGCCCGGGGTTTGCGGCCTTTGAACTGCCGCTTCCCCCTCCAGTCCCGGTTAAGCCGGAGGGGGAAGCCAGTCTGCTTTCGTCCGGGGGTGGTACTCCGCCCTGGCCGAAAGCGGCCGAACAACATTGCAGCGCCAAAAGCGCGATCACGGCACATCCGACAAGTCTGGTTCTGCTCTTCATTTTTTTCTGCACCGCACTCGGCTCCGCGCTCGATTGAATCTCTATCGCGCAAGTTAGGCGTTGCGAAAAAACTCGGCAAGCCGTGAGAAGGAGGGTGCTCGAAAGTAGACGGCGGGTCAGAAGCGCAAAGTCTTCCGCGTCAGGAATGAATTCAATGATTTCGGCGATCTTGGCACTCGGACCTCAAAGCACACAACTGTGGGCCGCATGGTTGGGCCCGTCAATCGCCACCCCCACAAAAGTAGACTTGCATGTTCAGACCGTCACAGGGTTAAAGCGAGAGCGAATCCGCCAAAGGAAGATTGCCGCAGCGGCTCTCTGATCCTCTGAAATCGCGGAATCACTCGCGAAAGCATCATCGCTGCCCTCATCGCGCGACGAAATCGAAATCACGCGCGACTCTGCCGACAAAACCGCCGGAATGGCGGCGCTCAACAATTTTCACAGGATGCCTGCGTTCCGCACGCTGTTACACCGCCACCAAATCTCTCATTCCCGATTTGAGAGTCGCCCAGACTTTTTGTGACGCGATTCGTTGTGTGGCCTGCTTTTCCTCTCTACAATTCCGTTCACATGCTCCGGAGAAGTAAATGAGTTCGCAACCCACCGCCACTGGGGATGCAATCTGTGTCCTGGTCGCGGACTCAAATCGCATGCAGGCTCAGCTGTTGGCTGGCGCGTTGCGCCGCCGGCCGGAATTTCGTGTGTCCGTCTGCGCCTTGGAAACCGATTCGATTCTGCAGGCGGTCGCAGCGCTGCCGCCCGCCATCGCGTTGCTCTCTTTCCATCCTCAAACCAATCTTCCGGAAACCGTCATGGTGCTCCGGCGCTTTCATTTTTCGCACCCGAAAGTTCCTAAGGTCCTGCTGGTGGACTCCTGCGACCGCACCCTTGCGGTCAGCGCATTCCGCTCCGGAGCCCGCGGCATCTTCACCATCACCGACTCAAATCTGCGCCAGCTCTGCAAATGCCTGTTGAGCGTGGCCTCCGGCCAGATCTGGGCCAACACCGAACAACTGGGATTTCTTCTCGATCTCGTCTCCGAGGTCCCGTCGCTGCGGGTTCTGAATTCGCACGGCAACCCGATCCTCACCCCGCGCGAGGAGCAAGTCGTAGCTCTCGTCTCCGAAGGCCTCGGCAATCGCCAGGTCGCCCGCGAACTCAACCTGAGCGAGCACACGATAAAGAAATATTTGTTTCGAATTTTCGAGAAGCTCGGCATCTCCAGCCGCGTCGAACTCGTCCTCTACGCCATCAATAACGGAGATCCCCGGGCCGCTGAATGGCATGCCGCAGCCGGCGATCTGGCCCACGCTCCTCCCATCCGCCGCTCCGCTCGCGCTGCCCTTTCCCCAACCATGCCGCGGCGCCCCACCATTTGAATCCCGCGATTCCGCCCTGTATAACTTGGGCGGAAGCCTTGGCCCAATTCAAGTCCAGTCCGGTCCGACCTCCCAAGCCACGGGGATGGTCCATCGTCGCCGCGGGCTTCCTCCTGCTCGCTCTGACCCTGGTCGTTCTCTACACCAGCAGCGCCGCCTTCTTCAGTCCCGTGGCGCTCGTAGTTGTAGCTGCGATCGGCCTCGCTGCACTGCTCCTTCAGTTGCGTCTGCGCAATGACCTGGGTGCTCCGGTTCGCGCTCCGCTGTGGCTTAATGCGGTCGGCCTGGTTTTTGCTCTGGCCGCCGTCTTCTCCGATGTCCTTCATCTCAACCCCAGCCGCCTGCTGATTGCCGCCCTCGGCGCCATCCTTTGCTTTGCAGTCAGCGGGATAGTGGTCCTGCACGCTCTTCGCAAAAAAAAGGTCTGAGGCCTGTCGAAGCTCAGATGATTGGCGAAGAAGTAATGAAGTTAAACGGGATCAGCGCTGAGGCATGAGAGTCAGCGCTTGAACTCGACCGCAACCGTCGTTTCCGCCACCGCTGGCTCGCCGTTGATAAGGTAGGGTTCAAACTTCCACCAGCGGAGCGCGTCCATGGCTGCACGCGCGAGAATATCCGGACCATTCAAAGGATGCATGCTCATCACCGACCCATCGCGCCCCACAATAATGTCCAGCGCGATGATGCCTTGCACGTTGTCACGGCGGGCTTCCGGCGGATAAATCGGCTCCACTCGGTGAATCAGCAGCTGCTGCATGACATCGGCGGAGACCTGCGCCTGGGGTTTCTCGACGGTGGCCGCTTCCGGGCCGCCCGCCGCCTCCAGTTCGTGCCATGAGCTATTCCACCGCCACCAGACCGCCAGCGCCAGAATGCCCGCCAGTGCTACCGAAACTAGCGCCAGTTTGCGGCGTTGATTCCTCGTTCCGGGCAGAATCCTGGGCCTCCGACTGGTTACAGCGGGCCCGGCCGCTGCCTTGCCCTTTGAGTTCAGCCCGAATGCCGCATTGACCTTTGCCGGCCCCTTGGCCGCGGATACTCTGGGACCTGTCCTCGAATCCGTTTCAGCTTTCGTCTCCCGCGCCCAGTCACGAATCACGCCGCGCTGCTCCGGCGTGACGCCGACAAACTCGAGCCCGCAGCGCAGCTTGTCCTGATAGCGGACCGTGGCTCGCGCACGAAAAGGATCGGCCAAAGCCGGCAGGCGCAGTTCCACCGCCACCACTTCGCCCGACATTAACTCTCCCGCCAGCATCGCCCCGACTCCACGATCGCAAACGTTCATCGTGCGTCCCGGAACTTTGTCGGGGATGCCCGACCGCAGTACGGTCACATCCAGCGGTGCGCGCACATGAAATCGTGGCGACCGCCTCCGCGACTGCCCCGATGCCGCCTCTACCTGCGCTCCGGCTGCCATTCCGACCCTCTGCTTTCGGAGTCCCTGGACTCTCGGCCTATCGCCGCAATTCTTCCACTCTCCCGTTTTTCGCGACCAGGACTACGCTCGCCATCCCGATGAATAATCCGTGCTCGACCACGCCCGGCATGTCGCTCAGTCGCCGGGCCAGACCCTCCGCATCCCGGATCTGCCCGAAGTGGCAATCCAGAATGTAGTTCTGCTGGTCGGTCAAGTAGGGCTTGCCCGCGTCGCCGGGCCGCAGCCGCACTTCGGCTCCGAGGCCGGCGATCCGCTTCGCCACCAGTGCCTGCGCGAACGGTATCACCTCGACCGGCAGCGGGAACTTGCCCAAGACCTGGACTTGTTTCGATGCGTCGGTCACCACCACCATCTTCCGGCTGGCCGACGCCACGATTTTTTCCCGCAGCAGGGCACCGCCCCCGCCTTTAATCAGTCTTAACTGAGGGTCGAATTCATCCGCCCCGTCCACCGTGACCGCGATCTCCTGGCATTCGTCGAATGTCGTCAGCGGGATGCCAAGTTGCGACGCCAGATCGCCGGAGCGCACCGAAGTGGGAATACCTCGCACTCGCATCCCCTGTTTTACTTTCTCGCCCAGCAGTTTGATGAAGTATGCCGCCGTGGAGCCCGTTCCCAACCCCACCACCTGCCCATCCTCGACATACTCCAGACTGGCCCGCGCGGCCGCTTCCTTGTCCTCATCTTTTCTCGGATCGTTGGCCATCTTTCCCCGCCGCTGCGCTCCTTTTCTTTCTTTTCTCCGCGCCGCTAGCCCAGACTCTTCTCCGTGTAAATCAAATAACCCGCCAGCACCAGGCCGAACAGGACGGTCAGAATCGTCACCAGATCCACGACAAATCCCGCCGGCTCGAAATTCCCCTCGTCCAGCTGCGCCCGCGTTCTGCGATAGCGCACCAACCCCGCAATCACAAGCACGACGCCTGCCAGAATCGAACTTGCACCCATCCAAACGGACAGGCCCGCCGTCTTGACCGGGTGCCCGCTCAGCGCCGTCAACTGCCGCATCGCGATGGCAAACCGCCCGATGGCAAAGCCGAACACCACGATCGCCGCGCCCGTCCGCACCCAGGCCAGAAATGTCCGTTCGTTCGCCAGATGGTCGCGTGCCCGGTTGGGATTGGAGACCCGATCGGAGTTTGAAATCAGGTTGGAACCGGCGCTTTCTCCCACTGGCCCTCCGACGACGCCCCGCATTATTCCACAGCCTTGACGATCACGCCGCCCGCCCCCGCCAGATTCTTGATCAGGTCTGCCGGCACACCGTGCCTCTTCTGCAGGTATTCAGGACTGTTCCACGTCACCGAAACCTTCCCCTCGGCATCTTCGGCAACCAGCGCCTTCAGGGGCAGATCAATCGCCAGGCTCGGCGCCGCCACCATCAGCGGAGTTCCGCCTTTCGGACTGCCGAAGATCACGACCTTCGTCGGCCGCATCTGTAGTCCGGCCTTTTCCGCTTCCCCGCTGTGATCAATCACGGCAAAGACCTTCATGCCCTTTTCCGCGAACGCAGCTTCCAGCCGCCGGACGGTCTCTTCAACCGATGACCGGCTCGGCACACTCACCAGACCGTTGTCTTGTCCCATCTTTTTCCCTCCGACCCTACCCCGCTTACAGTCTGGGCCCCACCCGTCTATGGCCCCACCGTGACCTGCAGGGTTTGAGGCGACTGCAGGTGCTGGCGCAGAATCAGCTTTTTCGCAGCCACTTCCCCGACCGCGTCCACATGAATGTCGTAGCCGCCGTGCGGCAGCGTCTCTCCGAACGGCAATATCTTCGAAAGCGTTGCGCGGCGCAGCAGGAAATGCTGATATCCGATGGCCGTCGCGCGCCCGTCACCCGCCACCGCCAGCACATAAAAGGTCAGATCCAGGTCGTCTTCGGTCGTATTACTAACCTCCACCGTCCCCGAAATCCGGTTTCCATCCACATGTGCGGGAATCTTCCAGTCCACCTTAAAAGCAGAGAGCACACGCAGCGTAAAGCTCTGGTGCGCCGTCACTCGCGGCGCACCACTGTCGGTGACCGTAACCTGAAAGTGGAACTCGCCGGCCCGTTGCGGCTGACCCTGCAGATCGCCGTTGTCCTCGAGTTGCAGCCCGGGAGGCAAAGCGCCGAAAGTCACCTCCCAGTGCAGCGGCGCGACTCCGCCTCGCGCCCTCAAATGCTCGAAAAATCTGGCCCCAGGATAAGTATCCGGCAGGTCCGAGTCATTCTCGACGGCCAGTTCCGCGTCTTTTTGGGCCGCGTCTTGCTCACCGGCACCCTGCTTGCTCGCTGCCCGCCCGGCGACCGAAGCCCGCGCCGCCGGAACCGCGTTCCCCGGCGCAACCACTGAGACCACGAAGCCAAGCCCCACCGCTAGAAGAAATCCGGGCGTCCGTCGGCGCAGAAGCCGCCCCATCTCTCGTTTCGCAGCACTCATCCCTTGCCTGTCCGCCCTTGAAGTCCCCATATCTTAACCCCTTCCGGCTTTGCGCGTCTGGGCTCGACTGGGAATGCCATCGGCCTGCCA
>Ga0209167_10002272_pt1 | contig 10518 bp, 8 predicted proteins | sample Coa_R1_9_FD_187154 | JGI IMG/M metagenome (GOLD analysis project Ga0209167, IMG submission 187154) | Surface soil microbial communities from Centralia Pennsylvania, which are recovering from an underground coalmine fire - Coalmine... | ecosystem: Environmental > Terrestrial > Soil > Unclassified...
GCGCCAGTCGATCTTGCCTTCTTCGATGTCGTCGAGCTCGGACTCCATGCGGGCGGTGTAGGTGACGTCGAAGAGATCGGCGAAGCTTTCAAGGAGCAGGTCCATGACCACCATGCCCAGCTCCGTGGGTTTGAATTTGCCGCCTTCCTTATTAACGTACTCGCGCTCCTGGATGGTGGAGAGGATGGACGCGTAGGTGGAGGGGCGGCCAACGCCATCGGCTTCGAGCTCCTTGACCAAGGTGGCTTCGGTGAAGCGGGGCGGCGGCTCAGTAAAGTGCTGCTCAGGCTCGATGGCGCGGAACTTGAGGATCTCGCCTTCGGTGACGAGGGGGAGCTTGTGCTTCAACTCCTCGTCATCCTCATCCTTCTGATCCTTGCCTTCCTCGTAGACCTTAAGGAAGCCGTCGAATTTGGGCACGCTGCCGGTGGCGCGGAAGAGGTAGACGGCTCCGTCCTTGCCCTTGGCCTCGACATCGATGGTGGTCTGATCGAACACGGCGGGGGTCATCTGGGAGGCGACGAAGCGCATCCAAATCAGGCGGTAGAGCTTCAGCTCATCTTCCTGGAGGAACTTCGCGACGGTTTCGGGCGTACGCAAGGCGGAGGTGGGGCGGATGGCTTCGTGGGCGTCCTGCGCATCCTTTTTGCTCTTGTACACGTTGGGCGAAGCGGGACGGTAATCGGCGCCGTAGCGTTCGACAATCATGGCGCGGGCTTCGTCGAGAGCGTCGTTAGAGACGCGGGTCGAATCCGTACGCATGTAAGAAATGAGGCCGACGGCGCCTTCGTCGGAGCCGAGCTCGACGCCTTCATAGAGCTTCTGGGCCAGCATCATGGTGCGCTTGACGCTGAAGCGAAGCTTGCGGGAGGCCTCCTGCTGCAAAGTGGAGGTGATGAAGGGCGGGACGGGATGACGGCGCTTCTCGCGATTGGTGACGGACTTGACGATGTATTCCGAGCCGTCGAGGGTGGTGACGATGGCCTGCGCCTCGTCTGTATTGGCGATCTCGGCGTTCTCGCCATTCTTTTTGGCCAGATGGGCGGAGAGCTGGGGCGGTTTCTTGGCGGCGAGATTGACGTCGATGGTCCAGTACTCGCGCTTTACGAAGGCGCGGATTTCGCGCTCCCGGTCGACGATCATGCGCAGCGCGACGGATTGCACGCGTCCGGCAGAGAGGCCGCGGCGGACTTTATCCCAGAGAAGCGGCGAGATCTTGTAGCCCACCAGGCGATCCAGCACGCGGCGGGCCTGCTGGGCGTCGACCAGGTGCAAATTGACGGCTTCCGGTTTCTCGAACGCCTTCTGGATGGCGTTCTTGGTGATCTCGTTAAACATCACGCGGAAGATTTTGGCGGTGCCACCCTTGCCGTCCTTGAGCTCCTCCTGAAGGTGGTAGCAGATGGCTTCGCCTTCGCGGTCAGGGTCAGCCGCCAGGTAGATGTTGTCGGACTTTTTGGCCTCCGCCTTGAGCTCCGCGATCAGCTTCTTCTTGCCTTCAATGACCTCATAAACCGGCTCGAAGTTGTTGTCGACGTCGACAGAGAGATTCTTCTTGGGCAGGTCCTTGACGTGGCCCAGCGAGGCCTTGACGACAAAATTCTTGCCCAGGTACTTCCCAATGGTTTTCGCCTTCGCCGGGGATTCGACGATGACGAGATTCCTTGCCATAGATGAATGAACGACCTTCCTATAAGAAACAACCGAAATCTTAGCACGAGCGAGCCCACACAGAAGGCTGCCTCCGGCCGGCGCGATTTTTAGTCGGCCCAGACCTTCAGGAAGTTCTTCCCCGGGAGCTGTCGTATCGAACCGGCCATTTCCAGATCGAACAAGACCGCGATAATCTCCGAAGGTGAACAGCCCGGCGTGGTCTCACCGAGGTGATCCACAAGGTGATCCAGGGATACCGGGACATCCGGGGTGAGCACGGCCAAAATCGCCTGAGCCACTGCGTTACTCGGCTCGCTTGAATGAGATGACGGAATCGTGCCGGAAGTTACATTATCCTGTATCTCATTCAGGCTCAATTGCTTACGGAAGCGATCCGAGAGCCTGCGGCGGTCCTCGGCGGAGAGTTCCGACACCACGTCGTTCCATTCCTGGACCAGCTTTGCTCCTTGTTTAATCAGCAGATTGGGCCCCCAGCTCATCTTGGAGGTGATGTTGCCGGGAACGGCGAAGATCTCGCGATTGTGCTCCGCGGCGAGCTTGGCGGTGATGGCGGAGCCGGAGTATTCGCCGCCTTCGATAACCAGTACGCCGGCGCTCATCCCGCTGACGACGCGATTGCGCACGGGAAAATTCTGAGGATAGGGCGGCGTGCCCATGGGGAATTCCGAAATGATCAGGCCCTTGGCGGCTATCTCCTTGGCCAGCTTGCGGTTTTCAATGGGGTACAGCTCGTCGACGCCGCATCCGAAGACGGCCACGGTGGCGCCTTGAGAGTCGAGGGCGGCCCGGTGCGCGGCGGTGTCAATGCCGCGGGCCATACCGCTGACGATGGTCAACCCGGCGGAGGAGAGGTCGCGGGCCAGGCGTCCGGCGGCCGCCATTCCGTAGGGCGTCGGGCGGCGGGTTCCGACGACGGCGAGCATGAGCGACTCCAAGAGCTCGACGTGGCCGAGGGCGTATAAGAGGGGAGGCGGATCGAAGATTTCCTTAAGGCGAGGTGGGTAGCGCGGGTCGGTGAGAGGGATCAGTACGGCGCCGGTCTCGATCAGCTTCTCTCTCTGCGCCACGGCGTCCTCGAAGGCGCAGCCGCTGGCGATGCTCTGGGCCACGGCGCGGGCGAGTCCGGCGGCCTCCAGCTCCGAACGCGAGGCTCGGAAGATGTTCTGGGGGGTGCGGAACAGGCCGATGAGCTGACCGGCTTTGCGCGTGCCGAGGCCGGGGGCCATGCGTAGCGCCAGCCAATGGAGCTGGTCGTCCTCAGTGAGGAAAGGGTTCGCGGTCGCGGGCTGAGCCACTAAGCTCATTGTGGCGGGCGGATGCAGGAATTCTCAGCATCCATAATCTCAGGTAATCTGGAAGTTATGTCCAAAGCCACCTATGACGATGTGAACCTGATTCTGAAACTGTATGAGCTGCGGCGCGAGGAGAAGATGCGCACGGCCCGAAACTGGTTTATCGCGAACTTCAAGTGCAAGAGCATGGCCGAGTTCGGGCAGGTCTGCCCGCCCGGCTCCGAAGGCAACGCGTTCATGCGCCAGGTCGCCAGTTATTGGGATATGGTCGCGTCGTTTGTCACGGCGGGGGTGTTGAATGAGGAACTGCTGTTCCAGAACAATCGCGAGCTGCTGCTGGCGTGGGTCCGCGTGGAGCCGATCATCGCCGAGCTGCGAGCGGCTTTCAAAGACCCGAATTACATGAAGAATCTGGAGACGGTGGGGAAATCCTTCATCGAATATCTCAATCACACCAACCCGGAAACGTATCACGCCTTTAAAGCTCGCGTCGGTGGTTGAGATCGGAGGGGGTAGGCCGAGTGGCGGAGGAGCCGGAGCAACCGGAGGACCAGGAACTCGCGCTGATCTACGTGGCGAAAACGCTGAAAGAAGCGAAACGCCTGGAAGAGGTACTGGCCGGGGCGGGCTTCGATTACCTGGTGGAGCCGGATACCTACCGCGGAGGCGTGGTGTTCGCGTCCGAGCGGGTGGGCGCGTTCTTCTATGTGGCCCCGGCCGACGATCCCGCGGCTCGCGCGGCGATGGAGCGGGCTGGGTTTCGACCGTATCGGCCTTAAGATAAAGGGATCGTGACCCAGCGCCTCCCATCGTGGCTTCGCCACGCGATGTACAATTTGCGCGGCGGATTTCTACTCCGCCCGCTGATCATCGCGCTGGCGCTGGGCTTCCTGGGCGCGCTGATTTCGTGGCTGGAAGAGGTTATGCCCGCGATCAGCGATCTGGTTCCACGAGCGCTGTTCCCCTCGCATGCCGATCCGCAGGTGGCGCAAGTGATTCTGGCCGGGATCGCCGGCTCCATCATGACGGTGGTGTCGATCGTCTTCGCGATCGTCCTGATGACGCTGACGCTGGCGTCGATGCAGTTCTCCCCGCGAATCATCGTGAGCTTCTCGCGGGACCGGGTGACGCAGTGGACGCTGGGAATCTTTCTGGGGACGTTCTGCTACTGCATGGCGGCGCTGCCGGCGGCGCGATCGAAGCCCGAACCTTTCGCACCGGTGGCCACCGTTCTGGGGGCGATGCTGCTGGCGATCGCGTGCGTGGGCTGGCTGCTGTTCTTCATCCATCACATCACCCAGGCCATCAGCGTGAGCCATATCGTGGACCGGATCGCCGGGGAAACCGTGGCCATGATCGACACTCTGATGCCGGAGCGGCGCGCGGCCAATCTCATTCGACACGAACCTGAACCGCCGGGGGTGGACGAAACTCCCGTCGCCGGCGAGATCTCCGGCTACGTGAGATTCGTGGATATTCCGGCTCTGTTAGGCGTCGCGAAAGCGTGCCACGTGACGCTGCGGGTGCTGTGGCGCGTGGGTCAGTTCGTGCCGGCGGGAACGCCGCTGCTGATGGCGACGAAAGCCAGCCGGATCGCTCCCGAGAAGGTAGCGGAGATTCGCGAGGCCTTCGACATCGGGCCATCCCGGACGCTGGAACAGGACATCGAGTTTGGGGTGCTCCAGATCGTCGACATCGCACTCAAGGCGATCTCGCCCGCGGTGAACGATCCCACCACTGCGATTACTTCGATCGATCAGTTGAGCCGCATCCTGATCCGCTTCCTGTCGCGGGAGCGGCTTTCGCCGCTGTACTACGATCCGCCTGGAGTCCTGCGCGTCAGCTTCCCGTGGATCGATTTCGATCACCTGGTTATTTCCGCGTTCGAGCAGATCCGGATGTACTCGAAAGGAGACGTGGCGGTAAGTCTGCGGATGCTGCGCGCGCTGGCCGCGATTGCGGCAGCGTCCGTGGACCCGGCTGAGAAAGGCCGGCTCCACGAGCAGGCTCGCCGGACGGTCGCGGGTTGCGCGGAGCGGATGAGCGAAGCGGAACTGACGCCGCTGCGGGCGCGCTTCCTTATGATCGAGAAAACGGCGGGGTCGCAGAATGCGGTAGAATCGCCAAGGCCCTAAAGGAGAAAGTTTCAAATGAGAATGATGGTGACTGTTTCCATGCCGACGGAAGAGACGAACGCCGCAATCAAAAGCGGCAAGCTGATGTCGGCGATTCAACAAATGATGGCGGACCTAAAGCCAGAGGCGGCTTATTTCACCTCCGACGACAACGGATGCCGCTCCGCCATCGTGGTTTTCGAGATGACGCATTCGTCGGACATGCCCAAGATCGCGGAGCCGTGGTTTCTGGGCTTCAACGCCAAGATCAAGTTCCGGCCGGTAATGAATCCACAGGATCTGGCAGCGGCGGGCCGGATCTGGAACGGATAGCGAAGGCTCACTAGCTAGATCCGAGCGCATCACGGCAGCGCCGCTTGGCCGCGGCTGACGCATTCCCACGCAAAAAGATACATCCCCGCCGACCAGGCTTGATCCTGGGCGCCCATGGGTGCGCCGGTTTCACCGTGGTGCCACTCGTTAAACTGCCCGCATTGGTTTAGCTGAGCGAGGTTTCGCAGAGCAAGCGCGGCGGCCTCGCTTCGACCGGCTTTCACGAGAGCGGCGACGTAGAATCCGCCAAGAAACGGCCACACGCCGCCGTTGTGATAACGATGCGGCGCGTTGAGCGATCCATAATAATCGCGCCAGTCCGGATCGCCGGGGCGCACCGCCGGCGTGAGGCTCTGAAGGGGCCAGCGGTCGAGTGAATATCGCGAGATGAAATCCAGAATGATGCCGCTCTGCCGAGCATCGGCGACACCGGCAAGAATGGCAAGGATGTTCCCGAAGGAATCAAACCATTCGCCCAGGCTGCGAAATCCGAGGTATGGCAAGTAGTAGAACTCGTCTTTCAAATACCGCTTGACCGGCATCTCCCGTGGGCGTCCCATCGAATCCAGTAGAGGGGAGCCTTCGGTACTGAACGTGTGGGCCATGTGCCGCTGGATATCTTCGCCGCCCTGGTACCAGAAATAGGAATTGATTCGTTCCGCGACCAGGGCGGCGCGGTGGCGAAGTCGATCGCGCTCTTCGCCCTGAAACATTTCCGCCGCCCGGCGTAGCGCCAGCACATACAGGCAATTGAGATACAAACCCTTGCCACGCGTGCAGAAGAGATCCTGCCAGTCTGAAGCTTCCTGCATGCTGAGCAAGCCGCTTTGATCCACATCCTGGCACTCATACCAGGCGAGAACCTCCCGCACCACATCGGGGTCGGGCGCGAGCGGCGAATTGGCGACGATCCACCACAGCCCCCCGTCGGCATAGGCGCGGAAATTGGGATGGAGCGTCGCACAATCGACGTTGTTGGGGATGGCTCCGCGCGGTCCGCGGCGATCTTTCAGAAGGGCGAGACTCGCGCGCAAGGCTTCCTGAATCTGGCCGTCTGGAACGAAGCGGGCGCCCAACGAGGCGATCATGCTGTCGCGCGCCCAGATCTGATGGTGCCCCAAGGGCCGGCCGGATGCTTTCAGGCCCCACTGGCAACAGCAGCGCCGCAAGGATTCGATGGCGGCCTCGCGAATGGCGTTTTCCACATTGTCACTCTCCGCGGATTCCTGAATCACAGATGGCCGACGGCCTCCTTGGTGTTGTCGGCGGTTGTCTTGCTGGCCTCGCGCTCGAGGGACCGGCTGACGAGTTCTTTGGACCCGAGGCCGACGGCAAGCGCCAAGGCCAGAACAATTCCGCCAAAGAGAATGCCGAACGCCAGACGAATGATGCCGCCTCCAATGCCGAGACGCTCGATCGCGATGGTCACCGCGAGTACGGTGACCATCCATTTCACGCCGACGCTGAGAAGCCGGGCGTATTGCAGGTTCATATTGACGGCCCCGATCAGCACACTGCGCGCGAGGAATCGGGCAGTGATGCTGCCGGCTATCAAAACCACGACGGCCGCCATCACGTCGGGCAGATAGGCAAACAGGCGAATGACGAACTGCGAAGGCAGCGCTCCGTCAAAAGCGGAGATGCCGATGAGGAACCCGATGAGCATGATGGTGCAGGCGATCGCGCGAGTCACCAGCAGCGTAGGACTGGAGGATGGCGATACCTCCGCCATGGCGGGAAAGCCCCATTGAGCGACCCTGCGATCGAAGTCGAAGCCGGCGAGCGACCTCCGCAGAATGGCCGAGAGAGCCCAGGCGATCAGCGCGGAGACCAATAGGGCAGTGGTCAACGCGACGATGCCGGGCAAAAGGCTGGCCAACTGGCTTAGCATTCTGGTCATCGAGTGAGTCAGCGCTTGTTCAACTTCATTCCACATATTCCCCCTCCTGAGCATACGCATTCAAAGCTACAGGTTAAAAGCTTCACGGATTAAAGCGGTCGGGCCACCGCCAGCGCGAAACCAAATACGACTTGTTGTCCTCAAAGGCCTTAGATAAGCGTTCGATGCGCGAGTCCACCTCTCCCGGCCCGGCCGTTTGCATTTCGAGCGTATAGGAAGCGATCCACCCCAGGTACAGCGGCGTGATGGATCGAAGAAGGTGATCGCGGCTGATGGTTCTGAGCCGGTATCCGAGGGCGAAATCGTAGACGATTCGGGCCCACAGATGGTCGGGCAGACGGAACTGGTCCTCGGGCAGGCGGGACAACCTCCGCAATTCGAGCAAATTTGCGGGAGGCAGAATCAAGCTCCAAACATCCTGGAGATTTTGCGTTCCCAAATGAAATGACTCCACCATGCCGTGTATGTCCGCGCTGGGTTCCTGCGCGCTGTCCTGCAAGGCCGCGATGTCGGAAGGCGGAGCTTCGGCCACACCGAACCTGGGCACGCTCTTCGAGCCTCGGATGCTCTGCCACTGCGTGGCGCGCGCTTCCACTTCAAGGAAGGTGGCTCCCAGAACTTCCGCCAGAAGGGAACTCAGATTTCCCCAATCCGTGGGGTGTTGGGTGCGGACGCCCAAGTGCGATTCGCAAACTTGAAAACCGCCGGATGCCGCGGCGGAAGCAATGGACGCCAGGGTATTGACTTCCACCCCGCGCCGTGAAGCATCCTGCCGAAGAATTTTCTGCAAAAGTTTTCCCGAAAGTCCGAAATCGGGGCCCATTGGGTTTTGAAGCCGTTCCCCGTAAAGAGCCCCGTGCAGGGGAGAGAGTACGCTCCTGTTCAAGAGACCCTCCATCTTCTGGCGGGTGTAGCAGGGCGCCACCAAATCGAAACCGAGATCCACAACGGGCTGGATCAGGCGGTAAATCCAATGGTGCGTCACGGCCTGAGGCCGGGAGGCGATCACGCCGCAGGCGCGGACTCCGAGCTTGCCTGCGACGACGAAAACGCTCCGGTAGGCGCCGGATATGCTTTGTTGGGTGCTCTTGACCTGGCTCGCAGGCGGCAGGCCGCAGGAGAAGACCGTCAAAGATTGGCCGTTTTTAGAGGCTTCAGGCGAGGGAATTTCAGACTGGGGCGCTTCGGGCGGAACCTCCAGCGTGGCAGTGACGGGGCCATGGGTCCCGTTGCTCGCGGGGTTGCCACACACCACCATTGCCCGCAGGGGTGTGGTGAAACCTGCCAGGGCTTCGCGCGTTATGGCGACTGCCGTGGTCCCTTCCTCCAGAGGCTCCAAGTCGAGAACGCCGACCACGACGTCGGCGCTGCCCATTCGCTCGATCTGTTCTAGGTCCGGCTGTGAGAGAGAGTCCAGTTCCACTCACGTCCTCCGGCTTCCAGCGGAAGCGACAAGATGCCCATCAAGGGCACGCGCACCCAAGCGGGGCGGTTATTCAACTCGTAGGACAGCTCATAGAGCGCTTTATCCAACAGAAAAACCGCGAGCAATTTTCGAAAGCCATCGTCGGAGGCGGGTAGAAAATCCGCGTGTCCGGCGGTATCGCGGTACGCCCGCAGAAATTCCGCGCCCATGGAGCGGTCCCATAGCCGCGCCCAGGGTTCGAGACTTTCCCAATCCTCGGGGCGGCGCGTGGTGTGGGCGATCAGACCGCTATAGGCGGCGTAACCCAAGGACCGGATCATGCCGGCGACGTCCTTCATGGGGGACAGCTTGGCGCGGCGCTCCGCGAGGGGACGCGCAGGTTCGCCCTCGAAGTCGAGGATCACAAAGTCGGTCTTCACCAGCAGCACCTGCCCAAGATGATAATCCCCGTGAATCCGAATGCGCTGGCCAAGAGCGCCGTCTTCGGCCGCGAGCCTGAAGCTGTTGAGAATCTGGCTGTGCCGGCTCAACACAAGACCGGCCAAATCGATGAACTCGTCGGCCAAGCCAGCGACGCTGTCTTTCAACAGGTCCAGGACGGCGGCCGCGTCCTTTCGAAGGCCGGCAAGAAGGTTCTGGACATCGGTGGCGGTCAGGGCTTCCGGGGCGAAGGAAGGATCCGCGGTAGAGGCGGCCAACGCCAAATGCAACTGGGCTGTGCGCCTGCCAAGCATCGCGGCAGAATCCAGCGCGATGCCGACGTGGTCTCGCGCCAGCTGCGAAGGCTCCCGCTCCGCAAGGTCCATCAGATCCGCGCCCAAATCCGAGGAAGACGAGTCTCCGGCTTGGGGCCACGCGGTGGCCGCGCAATTCTCGTAGTATCGCGACAGCTCTTCGAGAGCCAGAGTCCAGCCGTCGCCCTGATTCGCGACGAAGCCCTGAACCATCGCCAGCGTCGCAGGCTCACCGTCCGGCGGAACATACTCGATGGCGCCGGCGAATGGCGGTATGCCGTCGAAATGGACCTTCTCGGTCAGGTATCGTCCAATCTCGCAATCGGGATTGGGCCCATTCTGCTGGCGGCGAAAAAGCTTCATGATGAGGCGATCGCCAAAGAACATAGAAGTGTTGCTCTGTTCCGCCGACCCGCGGCGCACAGCCAGCACGGTTTCGGCGGGACCGCGGAGAGCGTCGAACCCCGCGCCTCGCACGCCACGGATGGATCCATTGCGCGCGGGCTCCTCGCCGCCGCGCTCCATGAAAGAAAGGAAAGACGAGCAGGTGCGATCGTCGAAAGGAGCGTCGTACAGAAAACCGGTACCGGCGCTGGAGACGACGGGGGAAATAATCGCGTCGGGAACGGTCTCGCGTATGCGCTCCGCATCCTTGCCAAACGTCAGCGCCAGTGGCAGAAAGTACGTATCCGGCTCGCCCTTTTCGTATTGAACCTGCACCAGCGCCGCGACGGCGTTCGAATCCGGAAGTGCCGTCCAGTCGGTGATTCTTGCAGACCGGGCGCGACGCGCTTTTCCTCCAAACCACCTTTGCTTCGAAAGGTAACCGGGCAAGAGCGCGGACTCCAGCCGATATTTCCCGGCGCCTTCCAACAGGCGTTCCCAGGTTTCCGCCACGAGAGGCGACGAGTCCGATTGACTGACAGCGGCTTCGAGCTGTTTCGATTCGCCGTGCAGCTCCAGCCAGAAGAAGCCATAGGGACCGAGCGTGAGCCGGTAGGGTTGCTTACCGATGGGCGGGAAGTCGACATAGCCGAGCATCTCG
>Ga0209167_10002273_pt1 | contig 10517 bp, 12 predicted proteins | sample Coa_R1_9_FD_187154 | JGI IMG/M metagenome (GOLD analysis project Ga0209167, IMG submission 187154) | Surface soil microbial communities from Centralia Pennsylvania, which are recovering from an underground coalmine fire - Coalmine... | ecosystem: Environmental > Terrestrial > Soil >...
ATTGATCTGCGTAGTGATACCGTTACTTTGCCAACGCCGGCGATGCGCGAGGTTATGTACCGCGCCGAGGTGGGAGATGATGTTTATGGCGAAGATCCCAGCATCAACCGTTTGCAAGAGATGGCGGCAGAACGCCTGGGGAAAGAGGCCGCCCTTTTTGTCGCAAGCGGCACGATGGGCAATGCTGCAGCCGTCATGGCCCACGCCGGACGCGGCGAAGCCATCATCGTTGGGGATCAGTCGCATATTTACCATTACGAAGGCGGTGGGGCGTCCATGTTTGGTGGTTCGCAGATGAAAGTTGTGCCGACCGAGCCGAATGGCATGCTCAATTTACACAGGGTCAAGACCAATATTGACGATGGCAGCGACGAACATTCGGCCCCGACTGTGCTGCTGTGCATCGAAAACACGCATAATCGCTGCGGCGGCACCGTACTGGGCGTCGAGCAGGTCGAGACGCTGACCACGCTGGCACACGATCACAACATGAAGGCGCATATGGATGGCGCGCGCGTCTTTAATGCGGCCATTGCGCTGAACATTCCCGTCAGCGAACTGGTACGCAGCGTCGATTCGGTGATGTTCTGTCTCTCGAAAGGGCTGAGCGCGCCTGTTGGATCAATGCTGGTGGGCAGTCGCGACTTCATTAAACGCGCGCATCGCGTGCGCAAGGCCCTGGGAGGCGGCATGCGACAGGCGGGCATCCTGGCGGCGGCAGGTATTGTGGCGCTGGAGCAGATGGTTGATCGTATGGCTGAAGACCATCAACTCTCCAAACGACTGGCCGAGGGGCTGGCCGAATACCCGCAGATCGATGTTGAGGTTGAGCGCGTCGTCACCAATATGGTGATGTTCTCCGTGCGCAATGCGCAGCAGGAACTGCTCACTGAAGCTGAGACCTTGCAATTCCTGGCTAAGGCGCAGGAACACGGGGTTCTGATGGGCACCATGGGCGAGGGCCGGATACGCGCCGTCACTCATTACGGCATAGCCGCAAAAGATATCGAGAGCGCGCTGGCGGGTGTGCGCCGCGCATTAATCGAACTGCGCCTGTGACTTTCGCATATTTCCCCCTGACCGGAGCTATAAAGAATATATATGTCGAGAGATAGCTGCGATTCGACGCGATCATCGCGTATACTTATGAGTAAGAAATGTACTCATTCATCTTGCAATCAAGGGAGGTATGCAGCATGTACAATGATCGTTACGCTCGCCGACAAGCGCGAGCATATCGCAGGCAAATGCGCAGGAGCTATCGCAGCCCGCTGGCGGGAATGGCAGGCGGCTTCTTCTTTATAGGATTGGCGCTGGCCTTTGTTTTCTCGGGGAGCTTCGGAGGAGGCGGGTTTCTCTTCTTCCTTTTCGCGGGGCTGGCATTTTGCAGCTTGTTTGGTTCAGCTAGCAGCTTAAACCCGCAGGGCCTCTACGGTGGAATACAGTGCTTTGTCTGGATGTTTGGACTGGGAGTGCTCTTCCTGATCGGCTTCTGGCCCTGGATTCTGGTGCTGATCGGCATATCCGCCATCCTGGGTTCAATGTATATTCCCATCACTGCCGGGCTGCTAGGCCTGGGTATCTTTGCCGCCACACAGGGCAATCAGCCGCAGCAGCAGTACCAACCACCCTACCAGCCAGATCAACCACCTCAGCAATACCAGCAGCCTTATCAACCTTACCAGCAGGGGTACCAGCCGCCTCAACCAGAGCCTGGAGCGTATCAGGAGAGCGGACAGCAGTATCAATACCCGCCGCAGCCCAAGCAGGAGTACGATCAGCCACAGACGCTGCCGCCACAGCAGCAATAAGGATATTACATTAGAGAGGAGCCACATCGTATGGCACTGACGAATTTTGCCGGGTCGGTCGCCGTCATCACCGGGGGAGCAAGCGGCATCGGACTTGCTACAGGCAGCGCATTACGCGCGCGGGGGGCGCACATAGTGCTGGCAGATATCAATGAGGCGGCGCTGCTCAAGGCACAGGAGCAACTCAACCAGGGCAACCCCGGCGCGCAGGGCCAGGTACTCACCGTCCCTGGCAATGTTACCAGTGAGACGCAGATGAAGGAACTGATGCAGCAAGCATTAGATGCCTGCGGGAGCATTGACCTGGTTGTCACCTGCGCAGGTGTCGGGTTCGGCGGTCCAATCGATACTTTTAGCGCCGACGAGATGCAAAGCATGATGAATATCAACTTCATGGGAACTTTCCTCTGCGTTCAGGCCGCGCTGCCAGCCATGCGAAGGCAGGCATCGGGCCACTTCGTCTTTCTGAGTTCAATCGCGGGCAAGCTGGGACCGCCATTGCTCTCCGGCTATTGCGCCAGTAAGTGGGCGGTGCGCGGCTTCTCCGCGGCTCTGCGCGCGGAACTCTATGGCAGCGGCATAGGCATTACCACCGTCTACCCCGCCTGGGTCGATACGCCTATGATTCACCAGGAAGCCGGGGGGGCGCTGCGCCTGCCCAATGTTCAGGCACTGCTAACGCCTGAGCAGGTAGCCTCAGAGATTTTACAGGCAGTGATAGAGGGACGGCGCGACCTGACGCTTGTGCCCAATCCAGATATCGCGCTGGCCTTGCAGATATTCAATACCGACCAGGACAAGGCAGAAGATGTGATGGGCAAGTCGCTGCAGCGCCAATTAGCAAAAATGTCGAACCAACCATAAAAAGTTACCATAAAAAAGAGGAACGCAGCATAGACGGCCAGGACGAAACCAACGACATGGATGATATGCAAAGCAAGCGTCAATAGCGTAAGATTTTCCAGGGCGGCCACAAGGGCCGCCCCTACCCTACTACGAAATCGCATATCAGGCGCGTATAATGTATGATCCGACTTCCGTTTCCAGAAAACGAGCGATATCTTTGACTTCTGCCTCTATTCCTGGAAGCGGCTCAGGTGTTAGAGAATCAAATGGTTCAATCGCAATGTTCAAGTGATTCTTCTCGCGCTTGCTCCTCCAAGTCCCCACTGTATAGCCATCTACCAGCACTGCCGGGTGCAGCATTCCACCTCCGGCATTTATGCGTTTTGCATATTGAGGTGGTACCGATAGGTCGCGATTTTGATAGCCGAGCAGGTAGATATCAAAGCGTGGTAACAGGCGAACGATTGGGGAATCTGAGGGCGGTTCGTCCAATCGCGCCGCGTTTTCCTTGAGCATCCAGGCTGGAGAACTGGCGATCTCTACTTCTAAGAGCTGGTCCATGATGTGTTGCCATGCTGTGCGTATCTTGCTTAAGGGCAAGCCTGACCATGCCGCCTGATCCACCAGTGCTGCGGGACCATAAGCGTTGAGGTAACGGCGTGTGAGTTCAGTATACGCTGCGGTCTCAGATAGCGAAGGTTTCATATGCGAGTAGTCAATCCAGTCGCTCAGGAGGACATAGGTCGGTTCAGCACCGCGATCAGGGCCAAAGCAGATGACGCCCTCTAACGCGGCACGGGCCAGGAGATGAGGCCTGGCCTGACCCTCGATAAGCATGCCGCGAGCCGCCAATTGCTCAACGATTTCGGCGCGAGTCAGTGGGCCGCGACTCGCGAGTACGTCGTGGATGATACGGATACCCCTCGCGCAGGTGTCCTCGTCCAGGCCCAGTTCCGCGCGCCTTCGCCTATCTCCGGCGACAAAAGCGGGGCCGAGGAGTGTTAGAAGCCAGCCGAGATCTTCTGTCGCCAGCAGGTGAAGAGTACCGCGCGGCCCCCAGGTGCGAACTATGGAGCGCTCCTGCATCAGTGCATGCTCGACATCGGCGGCCAATAGATCCACACTGCGCGCTCTTATGGCAAGAGCCGCGGCGGGCGCATCCTGAGCCTGGATGCCGCACATCTCTTTTACCAGGTGCGAGACTGAAGCTGGCGCATCTGAACGCTGTGGAATAAGCTGCTGCGCAAGCTGGCGCATGAAGCGAACGCGATCGTTCGATAAAGGAACCGGCATACTCCCTCCACGAAACTATATCTGCTCGATCTCTGAGCCAATTCCCTGATCGTCGTTTGCGGCTGCATGGTTGTAGAGCGCGTTCCAATACTGGAGCCAGGAGGCCCGAATCTCCTCCTCCATCTTTCCCTGGTCATAGGCTGGAGAAATCAAAGGGCTGGCTTGTTCAACCTGCACCAGCACGATACTGCGGATGGGGCTTATGGTTCCCCGTTGCCGATAAAACGCGAGCCCTTGCTCAAAAATGGGTCCCTGCTGGTGAATGGTCGCAGGACCCTTGAAGCGATATCCCTTGCGGCTCACTGGATCAACCACATTGATCTCGACAATGGGATGATGGCGGATATTGGCGATCGTATCTGGCGAACAGATATCCGCGAAAACGATGTGTTCACTATCCCAGACGGTGGTTGTCCCCTTGGGGGAAAGGTTCGGAGTACCATCTTCGCAGACCGAGGCCACAAAGCCTAGCCGCTGCTCGTTGAGGACTCGCTGCATGTCTGGGGTTAACTTGACTGAGGTTGCCATGGTTTATTTCTCCTGTTCCTCGACCTTTCGTATCTTTTTGATACTATGCTCAAAAAAAGAACTAACTTGCACTGGAACCTTGCTCCAGCAGGGTTAAATGGTACACTATGATATTCATAGTGCAGTATTTCAACACAAGAAAGGATACCACTTGTTATGACAAACCAGGAAGAGCAAAGTTCTAATAACCAGGTGCAGCGAACGCTCGACATCACGCTGTTCGTGAACGGGCAGTCGTATGAAAGTGAAGTGGATCCGCAAGAAATATTTCACGAGGCGCTTGAGCACGCGCTGCCGCCTGGTCTGCTGGTTGGGCATCGCATTCGCATTAAAACGCCGGAAGGGGATGAAGTATTTCCAGACATGTTCATCGGAGAAAGTGCGGCGCACTTCAAGACACATACATTTCACGTCGAAGCGATGCCGCTCAAGGAAGTTCCGGCAGGAGCTGGCGAGGTTAGTTGGACGAACTATGGTTTTGACCACCTCGCCATTACTGTCGCTGATCGCGAAGATGCTAAAGCGTTTTTCAGTGAGGTGTTAGGAATGAGGATTGTGCGCGATGATCGTCACCAGACGGTGCTGACAACCGGCAATACCGCCCTTTTCCTGTTTGGCACGGAAAAAGCGCCACTTTCGGATGGGCTGCCCAGTCGATGGCACCATATCGGTTTTGTGGTGGATAACCTGGATGCCGCCTATCACCATCTTGCTCACCATGCCCGGCTGCGCCACGAACGGGCAGGCGATGGATCCGGCTCTATCTCATCCGATTTTACTCTGCTGGAACGAAACGAACGCTGGTCGCTCTACTGTCATTACCGCAACGGCGATACACGAATGATGATTCAACTCTCAGAAATCAAGTCTGAGAACCGGGGCTTTGCCAACGCTAACTATTTCGCCGATAAGATGTACGACTATCTCAGCGGGCGATACGGTGTGCGCTTCGAGGAGGAAGAATTGTAAACGATCAGTGCGAGACAGCGCCGGATACGAAGAACGCCAGCACGATCAGCCAGCTAACGATAAACGCAATCAACAGGCGCATGGCCAGTCTTGAGAGTGGGAAAAAGCGGCGGCGTACCGGGATTTGGACATCCATCCCATTCGTAGCAGTTGTAGATACAGGCATTGCATTGCTCCGTTATTAGTAATAACATCCTCGGCCTCCTTGCGGAGGAAAGATACGCTTTCGCGCCTTTCATCACTAATAACGAGAAGTATAACCATTCTTAACACTAAAAAGCGGCAGCATTCCCCAAATAGGCTAGCTGCCGCTTTCTCATCGAGCGTGGATCGCTATTTAACAGAATACCGTTTGTTGCGGCACTGGTCGCATTCGCAACTGGCACGCAGCTTTTCGTAGGTAAAGATGCCCGTTTTGTGCCCATCTTCCCAGACAGGGGTCAGGCCATAGCGTCCAACAGGCTGCACATCCACCAGCGTGGTTTCCTCGACACTCAGACTGGTTTTGTTCTGAAGCATACCGGGCTGGCTGCCCTCGCCCGCGCACCAGGCGCACGGGCAGGCCCATCTTAAGGCTTCCCAACTATGCACGCTCTCGTGTTCATCGCTCCAGGTCAGGGTAAGTTGTCGCTTTTCGTCATCCAGCAAGAATGAGAGCGGCGTCGGGTGTTTATATTGACTCATCTATTTCCTCTTAATGGATAGGCTTCCAGAATTGCATCGCGTCCCTTCACATGGGTATTATATGTTTTTTCGAGAGTATCGTCTACAGATAGGAGGTAACCCAAAATCCATTAAGCGTTACTGATATATATAAACTCCGTCTTACGAAATAGACCGGCGTAGATAAATGCTCTGTATCTTTCAGGTATATGTATGCAAAAAGAGAAATAAGGGCGAAGCATGATGATAAAGTTATTAATAGTTGGAGGCATTATCAGTTTTTTGACGGCGCTGCTTGGAGTATTACTGGCATTGCGCATTCAACATCGCATGCTCTCGGAGGGGCTTATCGAGCGTAAAGCATGGGAGTATGCCCAGGGTGGACATCAACTAGCATGGGAAGCGCGCCAGCATAAGCATATGTCAGAAGTCGAACAACAACTCACCGGGCAGGTGCAGCGAATACAGGAGGAATGGAAGCAGTGGGAAGTCAGATTTAATGATCACTCGCAAAAGTTAAGCCTGGAATATACGCTCGACACATTGCCAAAGGTTGAGGAAACTCCACTAGCGTTAGATGGGCAGCATCATTTTTTCCACGCGCCCGCCAACTGGCGGCCGCCGACATTTTACCAGGCAGACCTGCGCCAGCGCGACTTCTCTCATCGCTTCCTGGGACAGGTGAATTTCCGCGATGCGCAGCTTGCCGGAGCCAATTTCTACATGGCTGATTTGCGCGACGCCTGCCTCGCCGGGGCGAATCTGGCGGGAGCTAACCTGGTTGGAACCAACCTGATAGATGCCGATCTGCGCGGAGCTAACCTGGAAGAGACTAACTTGTTGGTAGCTGACCTGCACCGGGCCATTCTGAATGGGGCTAATTTGTTACACGCACGCAACCTGACCTCACAGCAACTTTACGATGCTAGCTACGATCATACTACGCAACTCGACCCGGAAATCGACATTACCAGGAAGCGTATGCCAGCTACTCTCACGAAAAACGATGATCAGCCGCTCGCAGGAGCAGCAGATCTTCAAGCGGATAAAGCAGAAAATACGCAAACTGGAGCGCTTGATACAGCCATCCCCAGAATAGGGCAAAACAGTACAAAACGAGCAATGGCAGGTTAGCCAGTTCTCGAATCTTGCGATGCCCGGGTAGAAGCCAGAGTGTTAATTTGTGCTATACTACCAGCAAAGTAGCGGATGCGGTGAGGTTAAAAGCAACGCCGGAGGAGAGAAAATAGTATGGCAGAACAGGATTTGCCATTAGCAGGCAAAACCGCCCTTGTGACAGGCAGTAGTCAGGGCATTGGGCGGGCAACCGCATTACGCCTGGCGCAGTCCGGGGCAGATATTATCATCAATTATCGCAGCAATAGCAGGGCAGCAGCCGAAGCAAAGGAGAGTGTCGAGGCATTGGGGAGGCGTTGTATCTCCATCCAGGCCGACGTAAGCGAGGAGGAAGAGGTGACACGACTCTTCGCGGAAGCCAGCGGCGCTCTCGGCCCGATCTCTATCCTGGTCAACAACGCCGGCACCACACGCGACAAACTGATTATACAGATGTCACTGAACGACTTCGAGCATGTTATGCAGACCAATTTGCGTTCAGCGTTTCTTTGCACAAAAGCTGCGCTACGTGGCATGATGAAAGCGCGTTGGGGACGCATTGTCAATATTTCTTCGCCGGCCGGTTTGTTAGGCAACGCCGGTCAAGCCAACTACAGCGCATCTAAAGCCGCCATCATCGCGCTAACCATCAGCACGGCGCGGGAGATGGCCAGCCGCAACATAACCGCCAACGCGATCGCGCCGGGTTTTATACCCACCGAACTCACCTCGATATTAACAGAACAGCAGCGTAAATTCATGCTCGATGTCACGCCGCTGGGACGATTTGGCGCCCCCGAAGAAATTGCGGCGGCCATCAACTTCCTGTGTCTGCCAGAAGCTAGCTATATCACCGGCCAGATACTGGGTGTAGATGGCGGTATGTCAATGCATATTTGATTCTTAGTAAATTCTAACCAGATTCGCGAAACAAAATGGGCGCAGTTCTCCTCTAAGTGGTAAATGCTGGTTCTTTTAAAGGAGACTGCCCATGAGTATGATTGAAACCGAGGAAACGAACCAATTCACATTTGAGGCATTCGCGGCTCATCCGTTTTACACCGAGATCAACCGCTCGCTTGTCCGCCAGGCGCTCGCCTCCCTTGCGTCTCGTCCTGCTAACGCGACACTGACCATCGTCGATATGGCATGTGGCACGGGAGCGGTCACGCGCTTGATCGCGCAAGAAATGCAACGCCAGCGGCGCCAGGTGCGCATTATTGGCGTTGACCCCTCGGCGGAGGCACTGCGACGGGCGCAAAAGAGCATGGAAGCCATAGGCGCCAGAGCGGAATTTATTCAAGGTGAGGCTGCCGACCTGCCTTACATCGTTCAGAACGCTGACGCCGCTTTCTTCTGTAACGCCATCCATCTCGTACCCGATAAACTTGCTGCGTTCCGGCTTATGGCGAGTATCCTTGCTCCCGACGGCATCTTTGCTTGCAATAGCGGCTTCTTTGAGGGAACCTACGTTGAGGGAACAGAACGTTTCTATCGACTCTGGACCCGCCGCGCGGTTCGCTGGCTGCACCAGGAACATCCCGAAGTCCACCTGTCGCGCGAGGAAAAAGCTATGGCGATGCAGTGGCTCAACCGTGACGAATACATCGGCCAATTGAAACATGGCGGTTTCGAGCACGTAAAAGCGTTCCAGGAGATCGGTCATATTTCGATGGATGCGTGGTGCGATATCGGCCATTACTGGCTCTTTATCGAGGGCGCATTGCCAGGAGTGCCGCTGCCTCTTGGGGCGGCTGCTCTGCAAGCCGCCGTCTACCAGGCAGGCCAGGAACTGGGGATCACTGCGACGCCGCGTAACTGGCTGCAACTCATCGCCTCAAAGAAGTAAATCGCCTGACTCCTTTTTGTGTTACAATAAGCAGAGAAAACCTGGCGCCCGCAAGGGGTGCCTCGTTATCCGTGTTGGAGCAGAAAAGGAGTTTGTTGCATGCAATGGGCTATCGCTTCGGCAGCATTTCTTGCCTCGGCAGTCGAATTTGTCGAAGCTTTTACCATAGTGCTTGTCGTCGGCGTTACAATAAACTGGCGCAGTTCGCTTGTTGGAGCATTCGCGGCCGCAGCCACGCTCGCATTGATTGTCGCCACGCTCGGTGTGGCAATCGTGCAATTGATACCCATCAATGTTTTACGTCTTGTGGTAGGCATAATTCTAATTCTTTTCGGTTTGAAATGGCTGAAAAAAGCTATCCTGCGCTATAGCGGACTGAAAGCTCTTCACGATGAGGAAGCCATCTTTGAAGAAAAAATGGCGGAAATCCGCGCGCGCGGGGAGACTATAGCGCCGCGCCTGCACCCTTTCGGCGTCGCTCTTGCCTATAAAGCTGTACTACTGGAAGGGCTGGAGGTTGCCTTTATCGTTATCACCTTCGGCAGCAGCATTTCGAAAGCGGCAACCTCCAGTGGAATTACATCTGCTGCCATCGGCGCAGCCATTGCAGGCGTCCTGGTAATCTGCGCCGGAATACTTGTCAAAGCTCCGCTGAAGAAGGTGCCTGAGAATACACTCAAGTTTGTGGTTGGGATTATGCTCACCTCTTTCGGCACTTTCTGGTCGGGTGAAGGCTTCCACTATGATTGGCCTCTGTCGGACGCGTTTATTCCAATACTGGCTGCCATCTTCCTGCTGGCGTCTTATCTACTGGTGACCCTCCTGAAGCAGCAGAAACGGCATCAACTGGCTGCCGCTGGAGCGCCACACGATATTGTGAGCGTAGAAGCTCAGGAGGAGGTGCGTTCATGAAGGCCATTAAAGCCATTTACAACTTTATTGTCGGTGACATGATTATTCTGATCGGCGTCCTGATTGTTGCAATTGCGCTTGGACTCATCGGCTACGTTGCTGCATTAGCCCCGTTGCGAGTTGCCATAGGCCCGATTTTGATCGTTGCCGTGCTGGTTATACTATCAGCCACGCTTTACCGTGAAGCCAGGGGGAAACGTTAGTGAAGGTACCACCATAAATCGGAGATTAGAATCCTCGTCTATGGTAGGGGCAACCGCAAGAGTAGCCCCGGCTCCCGGACCCCGAATTATGGTGGAAACCTCCACGCCTCGACATGTTGACGTTCGCGCGCTAAATTGCTATCATGGTGTTCACTATGCGCATTTGTAAATAGTTCTGGTAGTAGAGGGTAATAGTATGCAATACGAGAATGCGAAGGACTGGCGTCAACTTCTGGGAATGATTATTCAGGATGCTCGCGTCAAGCAGCGTATTTTCGACGAACTGGGCGTTCAACCTATCACTCTCAACCGCTGGGTGGACGGAGA
>Ga0209167_10002274_pt1 | contig 10517 bp, 10 predicted proteins | sample Coa_R1_9_FD_187154 | JGI IMG/M metagenome (GOLD analysis project Ga0209167, IMG submission 187154) | Surface soil microbial communities from Centralia Pennsylvania, which are recovering from an underground coalmine fire - Coalmine... | ecosystem: Environmental > Terrestrial > Soil >...
ACCGACAACCAGGCCGCCATCCGGCTCTATGAGAGCATCGGCTTCCGCAGCCGGCGCGATTTTGCGGCGTTCGTGTGGGAGATGGGCTGAGCTAACCGGAGTCCTAGAACTTCCGTCACCGTTGGACCCTAAATGGGTCAGTATCAAATGGACTATCTTCCCATTGATGCTGGATCAGGGCTCGCTCAGACTGTGGGTGGATGACGAAAGGCCCAGCATGAGCAGAGTAGCCGATGCTTTAAAACGAGGGAGCGGAGCCCAGCCATCGCAGGCGCGAACAGAGTCTCTGCCCGGATGCGTTCCCTTGAGTTCGGAAAACAAACCGTCCGAAACCGGCAATCATTTCGCGGAGTCAGCCGAAATTCCCTTGACCGGGATTGTGCAGACGATCTTCCCCGGCGCCGTGGACCAGACCTTGGATCCACCCGGCTCGAACGATCCGCAGCCCCGCCCATCCTGGGTGAAGCGGCTGCTGGGTTTCGGAGGCGGCCACGCAGGAAAGCCCGTGCCCGCTGCGCGCCGGTCGGCGCTAAAGCGCCCGCGCTGACTCTCCCGCCACCCGATCATAAGTAACGCCACACTCTTACCTCCGATCTGGCGACGCCGAATCGCGGGCCCGGTCTATCCTAAAGGTTCATGGTCGAAACCATTCAGTGGACGGACGCGGGCGTGGTGATGATCGATCAGACCCGCCTGCCCCGCGAGCAAGTCTTCGTCACCTGCACTACCTATCTCGAAGTGGCCGAGGCGATTCGCTCCATGGTGATTCGCGGAGCTCCCGCCATCGGCGTTGCGGCCGCCATGGGCGTGGCGTTAGGCGTACAAGAAGGCGAGGACTTCGACACCGTCTGCAAGACTCTCGCGCAAACCCGGCCCACCGCGGTGAATTTGTTCTGGGCGATTGACCGCATGCGGCGGCTGGCCGCTTCCCTGAACGGCGCACCTCGACATGAGGTCGTCCGGCGCATGATCGAAGAAGCTCGCGAAATCCGCTCCGACGATATCGCCATCTGCCGGGCCATTGGCCGCCACGGCGAGCCGCTGGTTCCCGACGGCAAGACCGTGCTGACGCACTGCAACGCGGGGGCGCTGGCGACGGCCGGATACGGCACCGCGCTCGGCGTTATCCGCGCGGCGTCGGAGGCGGGCAAAAAGATCGATGTGTTCGCGGATGAGACTCGCCCGTTTCTGCAAGGCTCACGCCTGACCGCCTGGGAATTGCAGCAAGACGGCATTGCGACCACCATCATCACCGACAATATGGCGGGACATTTTCTTCGTTCAGGACGTATCGGCTGCGTGGTTGTGGGAGCAGACCGCATCGCCGCCAACGGTGACGTCGCCAACAAGATCGGAACCTATTCCGTCGCCGTGCTGGCCAAGGAAAACGGCGTGCCGTTCTATGTCGCCGCTCCGGTTTCCACGTTCGACCTGACGCTTGCCTCGGGCGACGCGATTCCCATCGAGCAGCGCTCGGCTTCCGAGGTCACGCACGTCTTCGGCGTCGCGATCGCGCCGGAAAATATCGCCGTCGAAAACCCGGCCTTCGACGTGACCCCTGCGCGCTACGTCACGGCGATCATCTGCGAGCGCGGAGTGGCCCGCCCGCCGTATGAGGAATCGCTCAGAAACATGCTGTGACAAACATGGTACGTTGACTTTGATGCGCATTTTTATTGCTTCTTTGTTGTGCGGCGCCGCGACGCTCATGGGACAATCGCCCCTTTCCGGCCGCCGCGCCCCCAGCTTCTCGCTGCCCGATTCCAACCAGGTCCAGCACGACATCCTCGATTTCCGCGGCAAGTGGCTGCTGATGACATTCGTCTCCACGCAGAGCTGCCCGCATTGCGTACCGATCTCGAAAGAGCTGGAAAAGCTTCAGAGCCCGAAGATCGCGGTGTTGTACGTGATGCTTCCGCCGGAGAATTACAACAGCGGCTCCAAGTACGCCAGCGAAAACAAGCTCACTGCGCCCATCGTCTTCGATCAGAGCCAGGTAGCCATCGCGTTCTTCAAAGCCACGCCTGCCAACCCGAGAATCGATACGCCGCACCTGTTCGCCATCAATCCGGCGGGCACGATCGTGCAGGATTGGTCGGACAACGCCGTGGGCGCGATGCTCTCGGGCAAGGGCGGAGTCGCGGCGGCGATTCAGGCCGTGATGGCTTCGTCGAAGTAAGGCTCGCCTTACTTGAGGCTTTCGCGCAGCCCCAGCGTGCGGATCAGCCGGATCAGAGAATTGGGATGGATGTTTAACTTCACCGCGGCCAGCTTGTAATCGCCGCCGCTTTCCTCCCAGGCGCGCAGGATGAGCTGGCGCTTCACATCCGTGACCGAGGCCTGCAACGCCCCAGGAGCCTGCGGAGCGGGCGCATCCAGCACTGTTTCCGGCAAATCCTCGGGCAGCAGCATCTCCGACTGTCCCAGCACCACAGCGCGCTCGATGGCGTTCTCCAACTCGCGCACGTTGCCGGGCCAGGGATAGGCCAGCAAATGCGCCAGAGCCTCGGGCGAGATCCCGCGCACGCGGCGGGCGCAGCGAGCCGAGGCCTGTTCCAGAAAGTGCGCCGCCAGAGCCGGGATGTCCTCGCTGCGGTCGCGCAGAGGCGGCAGTTGCAGCGCCACCACATTCAGCCGATGGTAAAGATCCTCCCGAAAGGTCCCGCGGCGGACTTCGGCCGCCAGATCGCGATTGGTGGCCGCGATCAGGCGCAGGTCCAGCTTCAGCGTCCGCGTGCCGCCCACGCGTTCAAACTCGCGCTGCTGGAGCACACGCAGCAGCTTGGCTTGCAGGGGGGCGGCCAGCTCGCCGATCTCGTCCAGGAAGATGGTGCCGCCCTCGGCCATCTCCAGCTTGCCTCTCTTTTGCGCCGAGGCTCCCGTGAAGGCGCCCTTCTCATGCCCGAACAGTTCGCTTTCGAGCAAGGTTTCCGTGAGCGTGGCACAGTTGATGGCGACAAACGGCCGGGCGGAGCGCGCGCTGGATTCATGAACTGCGTGGGCCACCATCTCCTTGCCGGTGCCGCTTTCTCCCAACAGCAGCACCGAGACGTCGGAGGCGGCGACCCGCTTCACCATCTGCATCAGCTTCTGGAGCGCGGCGCTTGCGCCCACGATATCCGGATGCGGGCCGGAGCCGTCCAGGCGCTCGATCAGGAGCGCTTTTTCGGTGTTCAGCCGCTCGACTTCGCGGACGGCTTCGAGCGCCACAGCGCCTAGCGTGGCGATGGCCGCAAGTGTTTCGGCGTGCTCCTCCAGCCGCTCCGATTCCAAGGGAGGAAAGTGCGCCGCAATCACGCCGGCGATCGCGCCACGCACATACAGCGGAACGGCCACGCAGCCGGTAGCGGCGTCGGCGAGCGGGCCATCGCGGCACACGCGCGTGGCCAGGGCGGAGAGATCCTTCGCGGACATGCGCGGGGACGCCGGGTCGCGCGATTCGCTGGCTGCGCGCAATTCCGCGGCATCCTGTCCCAGAAGCACCGCGCCTCCGATGACCGGGACCAGATCTCCGATCAGACGCAGAAGCTGCGTTTCCACGACTCCGCGCACCGCCGGACTCTCCGAGCTCGCCAAAGCGCGAAATAGAAATTGCAATGCGCACGTGCGCAGGAGTGTTTGCGCCGCTGTGGCGTCACTCTGGGCGACGGATTCCTCGCGGTACAGCAGCACGGTTTCTCCGATCGAAACCTGATCGCCCGGCTCCAGCATGTGCGCCGAGATACGCTGCCCATTGACGAATGTGCCCGTGCCGCTACGGCGGTCCAGGATTCGAAAGCGGTCCGAAGCCGGCTGGATCACGCAGTGATCCCAGGCTACGCCAGGCTCGTCCAAAAGGATCGCGGAATGTGGCGAGCGCCCGATTGCGGTTTCGGCGGGACCTAACAGAAAACGCTCGCATACGCGCGGACCGCTGATGGCGACAAGCTCTCCTTCCATGCTGGGAAGTGTAGCAATGTGCCGGGCAGTGTAGCAGTGACGTGAACCCCGGGGTTTGCGGTGGTGAACAGTTCGGTTCATGAAACATCACGCTGGGCGCGCGCCCGCACGGCGTTTCAATCGTTTGCGAACCCCACGCGAAGATCTAAGCGATGGCGCGCCGATTGCATCCCTGTACTGCGTTTTCAAAGATACTTCCGGGAAGCCGGGCACAAGGGGAGAAAGACCATGAACAACAAGAATTGGAAATGGAATGCATTGGCGATCGCAGCAGCCGTGGCGGCCACCGTCGCGCCGGCTTCCGCGCAGGACGTCACCCTCAAGGCGACGATCCCGTTCGCGTTTTCGATCAACAAGGACGCGAATTTCGCGCCTGGCAAATATGTCGTCACCCGCGACCGCAACGTGTGGCGGTTCCGCAACGAGGATTCAAAACAGTCCATGTCGATTGTGAATACCTCCGGACACCAGGGCCCAGCCGCCGAGCAGCCGTCGCTGACGTTCGACTGCCTGGGCACGCACTGCCAGCTTCGCTCCATTCATGCAGGCGGCGGCGATCTGGGAGCTGACGTACCGGCGCCCCAGTTGAGCAATTCGGAACGGGCGGAGCTTGGATTGGTAAGCGTCGCGCTCAAACCGGTCGCGAACAAGTAATTGAAGTTTCCATACCGCGAGGCGTAGCGCGGGGCTTCCTCAAAAGAGAGGCGGCCCCGCGCTTTTTGCATAAGCTCTATTGCAGAGTCAGGCTCATCCTCATCCTCCATCCCGAGGACCGTCCGTCATAGTAATTCGGCACCGTACCGGTGCGCACGAATCCGAGCTTGCGATACAGCCGGATGGCAGCATCATTCTCCCGCCGCACCATCAGCCAAACCGCCGCAGCCCCGGATCGCCGCAATTTTCGAAGCGTCGCTTGGAGCAGCGCGGTCGCCACGCCGCACTTCCGGTAGCGGGGCCGCACCGCGAGCGAAGCGAGTTCCGCACCATAGCGGGTCAGGCAAGCGATGCAATATCCCGCGATTTTGCCGTCGACTCGCGCCACCAGAAACAAACCCGGCACGGCGGCCGCGTAGTCCAGAAAAACCTCGCGGGGCCACGCGTCCCGATGGAAACATTCCCGCTCCATTCGCAGAATGCCGGGCAGTTCGCTTGTTTTAAACACTCGAACGGTGACGATGATGACCGATTGTATCGCGCGCTCAAACAATCGCGGGATAATGAGAGCTCGCCATGTCGTCCGAGCCTTCCACGCCGGCTTCCACACCATTGATGCGCCAGTACCACGGCATCAAGCAGCAGGTCCCCAACGCGCTGCTGCTATTCCGCCTGGGCGATTTTTATGAGCTCTTCTATGACGACGCGGTCCTGGCCGCTCGCGAGCTTGAGATCACTCTCACCGCGCGCAATAAGGAAAAGGGGCAACCCATTCCGATGTGCGGCGTGCCTTACCATTCCGCCGAAAACTACATCGCGCGCCTGATCCAGAAGGGCTATCGCGTCGCCATCTGCGATCAGATGGAGGTCGCCAGCGCCGCCACCAAGCTGGTGAAGCGGGAAGTCACGCGTATCGTCACTCCCGGCACCGCTATGAACGCGGCCGTACTGCGCTCCCATGAGAACAACTACCTGGCGGCGTTCCTCCCCAATGGCAATCGAGCCGGCCTGGCGTACGTCGATGTCTCCACCGGCGAATTCCGCGCGACCGAAATCGATTCGGCCGAGGTCTCTCCCGCGCTTGAAGCGCTGAGTGCACGCGAGGTTCTGACTCCTTCGGGAACCCAGCAAAAGCTGCCGTGCCTGAAAACCGACGTCGAAGCTTGGGTCTTCGAAGCCGACTACGCCGCGCGAAGCCTGCGCGATCATTTCCATCTGCTCGCGCTGGACGGCTGCGGGCTGGATCAGCGGCCCCTGGCAACCGGGGCGGCGGCGGCGCTTCTTCACTACCTGCGCGACACCCAGCGCGCCGCGCTCGATCATCTGGAGCGGCCTTCGTTCTACGACCGCGCGGATGCCCTGGTGCTCGACGCCACCACCATTCGCAACCTGGAGCTGGTCGAGCCGCTCTTCGCCGGCGAATCACGCGACGCCACGCTGCTGAGTGTGCTGGACTGCACGCGTACAGGCATGGGCGGGCGCTTGCTCCGCCGCCGTTTGCTGGCGCCTTCGCTCGATACCGCGGAGATCGAAGCTCGCCTGGATGCCGTCGAGGAGCTGAATGCCGCGGCGATCCTGCGGGCCGGGCTCGCGAAAAACCTGGAGACCATTCTGGATCTCGAGCGGCTGCTATCGAAGATCAGTCTCGCTTCGGCCGGGCCGCGGGACCTGCTGGCGCTGGCCCGCTCTCTGGCGGTCGTTCCTGTGCTGAAGCAGCGCGTCGCGGACGTTCGCTCGAGCCGTCTCATCGACGTTTCCGGCCGTCTTGACGAGGTTGCCGAGGTGCGAGACCGCGTGCTATCGGCTATCGCCGAAGAACCTCCGGTCAATCTCAGCGACGGCGGCGCGATCCGCACCGGGTTCGAGCCCCGCCTCGACGAGCTCCGCGATCTTTCACAGAACAGCAAGACCTTTCTCGCCCAAATCGAGCAGCGCGAGCGCGACCGCACCGGCATCGGCTCGCTGAAGATCCGTTTCAACAACGTTTTCGGCTACTACATCGAGATCTCGAAAGCCAACATGCACCTGGCGCCTTCCGAGTATGAGCGCAAGCAGACGTTGGTCAACGCGGAGCGCTTCACGACGCCGGAGTTGAAGGAATTGGAAGTCAAGATCCTGGAAGCCGAGGAGCGCATGCTCGCGATCGAGCGCGAAATCTTCGAAGCGCTGCGCGCGCTTGCGTCCTCGGAGGCGATCCGTATCAAGGCGACGGCTCAAGCCATCGCCGAACTGGATGTGACCGTCGCTCTAGCCGAAGTCGCCGCCGAGCAGCGCTACGTGCGGCCTCGTTTCGCTGCCAATGGTGAGATGAAGGTGGTGGCCGCGCGCCATCCCGTGATCGAAAAGCTAGCCGAACAGGACGCGCAGCGTTTCATCCCCAACGATCTCTACTTCCATCCGGAAACCGAGTTCATCTCCGTCATTACGGGACCGAACATGGGCGGCAAGTCCACCTATCTGCGGCAAGCCGCGCTGCTCTCGATTCTGTCGCAGATGGGTTCCTTCGTGCCCGCCGAATCCGCACTGGTCCCCATTGTCGATCGCGTCTTCACGCGCATCGGCGCGGCGGATAATCTCGCGCGAGGCCGCTCCACTTTCATGGTGGAGATGACGGAAACCGCGGTGATCTTAAATACTGCCACGTCGCGCAGTCTCATCGTGCTTGACGAAATCGGACGTGGGACCTCCACTTACGACGGGCTTGCGCTGGCCTGGGCCGTGATCGAGCATATTCATCGCCACATCCGCGCCAAGACGCTTTTCGCGACGCACTATCACGAGCTCACAGAGCTCGCCAGCCAGCTGGAAGGCGTCCGCAATTTGCATGTTTCGGTGAAGGAATCCGGCGACCAGATCCTGTTCCTGCGCCGAGTCGAGCCTGGCGCGGCCGACCGCAGCTATGGCATCGAGGTCGCCCGCCTGGCGGCGCTGCCGATGAGCGTGATCGAGCGGGCGCGGCAAATCCTGGCGCTGCACGAATCCGCCGAGCATACTGTCACAGAAGAGCTGTCGCCCAGGCCGGCGCCCATGCAGATCCAGCTTTTCGAGCCGGTCAATTATCAGATCGCCGAGCGCATCCGGAAGCTCAACCTCGACCAGCTTCGCCCCATCGAAGCCCTGCAACTTCTTGCCGAACTGCAACGGGAACTGTCGTGAAGGCTCGCGCATGAGAGTCGCCGGCGTGATGAGCGGCACCTCGCTCGACGGCATCGACGTGGCGATCGTCGATATTCGCGGCAGGAAGATCGAGCCGGTCGCGTTCCGCAGCGCGCCTTATCCGGCGGCCGTTCGCGACGCATTGCTCAATCTCTCCGGCGTCGCGGAGGTCTCGCGGCTGAATTTTCTGTTGGGCGAGTTATACGCAAAGGCGATTTTGGCGATGCGGCAACCCGTCGAGCTGATCGGGATGCACGGACAGACGATCTATCACGAGGGCGGCAAGCATTCTCTGCAAATCGGCGAAGCCGCCGTCGTCGCCGAGCGTACCGGGGTCGACGTGATCTCGCATTTCCGCGAGGCCGATATCGCGGCCGGCGGACAAGGCGCACCGCTGGTTCCCTTCGTCGACTACCTGCTTTTCCGGCATCCTCGAAAGAACCGTGTCGCGCTCAACATCGGAGGCATAGCGAATATTAGCGTGATCCCCGCGGCTGCAAAGAGCACCGAGGTACTCGCTTTCGACACGGGGCCCGGCAATATGGTGATCGACGCGCTGGTCGCGCACATGACCGGCGGCAAGGAGACGTTCGACCGCGACGGCCGCATCGCGCGGTCGGGCAAGGTTCACGAACAATTGCTTCGAAGGCTCCTGCGCCATGCTTACTTCAAACGCAAACCTCCGAAGAGTTGCGGACGCGAAGAATTTGGGCGCGAGTTTGCCGGCGAGTTGATCGCGACGGGCCTTGCGCTGCCGGATCTGATCGCGACGGCGACTGAGCTGACGGCCCAGTCCATCGCCGCCGCGATTCAGGCCGACGAGGTTATCGCATCGGGCGGTGGTGTTCACAACGGTTGGCTGATGGAGCGATTGCACGCGCTTCTCCCGATGCGAACCAGCGCCGAGTTCGGCATCGACCCCGATGCCAAGGAAGCCATCGCCTTCGCGGTGCTGGCGTACGAATCCGCGCGGCGCAGGCCGGCGAATCTTCCTTCCGCGACCGGGGCAGGGCATCCGGTTGTCCTCGGAAAGCGCAGTTATTCAAGCGTCTCCCGCTCTTCGTCCTCCTGAGCTTGATAATCCAGCTGCTTCACGCGCTCAGCCGGATCGTTGGACAACTCTTGGTTTTCCAGATCCTGTGGAACGACCGGCGGAGGCGGCTGCTTCTTCTTCAAATCGTCGAGCAAGTTGCGAATGTACTTCTTCATGCCCGAAGGTTCGCATGTCCCCGTTAATGCGCCGGCGACTTCAAAGCGGCATCCGCTTGAAACCGCGGGAAATAGAATTCCAAGAAATGGTGTTACGTTAAATCCGCGCGGCGCCCGGTTACTTCGGAACCAGTTCCGACCAGCTCTGGCTGACCGGGTAGACCACGCCGTTGGGATCGAGGGTGTGATCGTTGGTCTGGATGAGCGTGCTTCCATCCGAGGACATCCACTGGTGGTTATATTCGCTGCTGGCCTCGATGGTCTGGCCGGTGTTGGGATTGATGAAGTCCTGCCGGTCAAGAGAGTGCAGCGCGGTGGCGTGAGCCGACGCGTCGATGGCCGCCTGCTGGTTGCGGTCGGTGGCCAACGCCCGATCGGTTTGCGCCTTCCTGGCGGCGTCCTGAGCCCGGCTATTCGCCAAGAGACGATCATTGGCATCCTTACCGTTCTTCAAGATCTGCTGAAACTGCGCACTTTGAGCGGCCTGGGCCTGCTGAAACGCCGCCTGCTGGTCGTTTGACAAGCGGGCCTGCCAGGTGGAATTGGCCTGGACAGAGCCGGACAGGGCCGTGAACTGCGGCAGCGCCATCAGTTCGTCGAGACGGCCTTGGGGAGCGCGGATGATTACGATTCCCCGGGAGGTGCAGTTGCGTTGCTGGTAAGCGGGCACGTAATACAGGGCGGGCATGGTGGATTCGTTACAATCGATCACGGCGGAAATCATTTCCTCCACCGGTTGCCCATCGCGAACATATTCAACGCGCACGCGGGCGCCATCCTTGGTCAGCTTCTGGGGCTTGGAGTTGTACTGCCTGGCCATCTGGGCGTTCTGCTGCTGTGCTTTCTCGAGTTGATCTTTCAGCGAGGCCTGGCCTTGAGCCGGCAGGGGCAGGACGGCGGCGACCTTGGCATTGGGACGCAGGTTCGGAACTGCGATGTTGACCAGGAACTTGGCCGCCGACTCGATATCGACGGCAGGGCAGTGCGACAGCTCCATGGTTTTCTGCATTTGGACGTTTCCGGACCAGGTCCATGCCACGCCGGGCATCATTGTCACGGCGGTGAGGCCGTCCGGGCTTTGCACCGTGTACTTCATCTGAGGGCCGACGGAGTGACATCCGGGCTCGCGGGCGATGGCGCCGGCAAATTTCCAATCCGCGGGAATTTCAAGCGTGTACGCGGTCATCTGATACACGGGATCAGTGATCTCGACCTTGCGCGTGCTAGACCACGTAATTTTGGAGTGATTTGCCGCGGGCTTGGCAGGAGCGGCCGCGGGAGCAGCGGCCTGGATCGCCTGAACTTTCGTGTCGTATTCCTGGGCGGTGATGACTCCGGTGTCGCGCAGATCCTTGAGAGCCGAGAGCTTGGCCTGGTCGGCCGAGCTAATGGTTTTCTGCTGGCCGCAGGAGATGCCTGCTCCGATCAACGCGACCAGTCCGAGGCGGCCCATCACCGCGATTTTGTGCTTCATAATGTCGTTACTGTAGCACGATCGTGGCCTTGGGGCAGCGCGCCGTGAGCTCCTGTTGCAGGCGCGCGATGTCGCTCTCTGCGCC
>Ga0209167_10002278_pt1 | contig 10510 bp, 9 predicted proteins | sample Coa_R1_9_FD_187154 | JGI IMG/M metagenome (GOLD analysis project Ga0209167, IMG submission 187154) | Surface soil microbial communities from Centralia Pennsylvania, which are recovering from an underground coalmine fire - Coalmine... | ecosystem: Environmental > Terrestrial > Soil > Unclassified...
CGCCCAAAACCGCCCTTTCCGTATCTCACGACAGACGCATCCTTCCCCCGACACCCCTTCCATCCAACCGCAAGCCTCCCGAACCCCGCTCAATTATCGCTCAAACCTGACTTTGACGGGGTCCTGCATCGGACCCGTCGAGAACCGTTTTCTTTGGAAGGGGTCGGGGATGGGAAGCAGCAGAACCCTGAGGAGGACAAACCGGGTTCTACAACGGATCGGTCTGTCTTTCAATAACGCTCATCTCCAGTTATTTGCCCAGTACCTTCTTGATCTTCTCGACGACTTTATTGGGGCTGGTGACGGCTTTGACGAGAAAATCATTCGCTCCCATCTGAAGCGCCTTGCTGATCTCGTCGCTGGCGCCTTTTGCGGAAAAGATGATGACTGGGATCTCTTTGAATTCGGGGCTGGCCCTCAGGGCTTGGAGGACTTTAAATCCGTCCATGACCGGCATCATCAAGTCCAGGAGGATGAGGTCCGGTTTATCCAGGGTCAGAGCCTTCAGGGCCTCGACGCCATTATTTGAAATCGAGGCGATATATCCCTCGGAGAGGAGCTTGTTCTTGTAAGCTTTCTGATAAAATTCGGTATCGTCGACAATGAGAATTTTCTCCCTCATCCGAAAACTCCCTGGGTTCTTTGGGAGAAGCCTGTATGGATTAAGGCCTGATTAAACAAAATCTATACTTTTATGACTTAAGCTCCGCTCGACGTAATGAATATACTCGCTCAGTTTAGACTTTTCGTCATGGATCGGCCCGAACCTCATGCCGACCACGTACTGATCGGTCCCGGGAAGGGGTTCGACCCAAGCCACCTCCGCCGGAATGGATTCTCTCCTCACCCCCTCCCGCTCCGTGGGCAGGGTCAATTCGATGAGGACACGATCCCCTGTCTTGTAGACCCGGTTCGTGTAGATCCCGATGCCGTGCGCGCAGATATCACGCACGATGGCTCCATGGCAGCTCTGCCCATCTTTTCGGGTGATTAATGCGATCGTGGCCAGAGGGACACGGTCGCTGATTCTTTTGTCTTCCTCCATTCGAAGCTTCTGCGGTTTCCGATCAGGGGAGCCTTCCGGAGAGAATCGACCCGGAAGAAGGCCGGGATGAACCGTCGATCGGGGACGCTCTCCTGCGGATCTCGTCGGAAGAAGAAAGAGTCCTCGTTCCACTCCGCCGGCTCCGGATCCCCTCGTCCCGAGCCGGAGGAGCCGAGCCCGGCGCATTGAACCACCTCTCGCCCAGGTCGCGGAATGCGGTTTACTCTTGAAATATTAACACGAGTTCATATCCTGTCAAGGTATAGATTCTCCGTTAAATCAACGGAATGCCGATCAGTTTAGATCTTTTTCACAGAAGAACGGCTTCGGCGGGCGAGTGACCCTGGAATTCGAGGTCTGGAGCGTGGGAAGGGGAGAAGTTGGAGTCCCTGGCACCCCTTTTCCCCCGGCAAAGCGCCTCGGCAACCCGGCACAGGTCAATCTCGACTCGAGACCGCTGGCGGGCCGCAGTGGGGGAGGGGTAAAAGTGCCAGGCTTTCAAAAAGCGCCTCTCGATTGGGGACCGCCGGCGCTCGGGTGTATGAGCGTCCCTTCCCCGCCCGCCGTCCCGAAGCGGTACTTACCCTTGTTTGATGGATCCTATCTCTGAAACGGGCCGGCTCGTCTGGAGCAGATCAAAACAGATTCTGCAGAGGATTTTCTGATCTCTCGGGGAGGTGAAAAAGTTCTCGGTCTGCTTCATTCCGCACCCGTGGCAGGTGGGATAAGAAGGTGTACTCGGATGGGACAAGCTTCCCGTGGAGACGAGATGGTCAATTTGACTGACCCATCCGCGCCGATTATCAATAAAGAGGGATCCGGCTTCGAATTTGATGACCCCATCATATCGGGTTCTTCGCGCGTTTCTATTTAGAAAAACCCAGATCGTATGATAGAGTTCTTTGATCATAAAATCTCGCCTTCTAAGTGGGAAGAGAACTCTTTAAGTTGGAGATCGGATGGGTCTTCTTATCCCAATCCCCTGATGACGAAACCTCCTTTGAGGATAGGCGCCGGGTCTAAATCTGAAACTAAGACGGCTCTTCTTTACTCCAAGGACCCGAAGCGTCTTCCGTTTTGCCTTCCGCCGTTTCTCCCGGTCCAAGGGAATAGAGAATAACACAAACCTATTTTAAGCTCAAGCGAAAATGGAAGGGTGATTTTGTGGGTCAACGTGATTCGCGAAGTCCAGACCGGCGACCGGGCAGAAAAGAAGCGAAAACCCCGCAGGGGGAGGCGTCAGGAGATGAGGGTTGGGCCTTCTGGAGCCCTGGGATCGGCCTTCTAGATGACGTAGATGGGGTTTGATATGATCCAGGGATAGCGGGTGTTTCCGACCCGGAGTGATACCTCGACCCGGTAAACCCCGTTTTCCTCGACCCCGTAGTCGAGTCGGTCTGAGAAGGCCTCTTTGATCTTGCGGCCATTGCGATAGAGCTCGAACCAACCGTTCTGAGGCGTTCTGGCGCAGAGAACAAGCCCGGGGACCCGAGCCACTTCATCTCCCATGATTGCCAGGAGGGTCTCCTTCATGGCGCAGAATTGGAAACCGGTCGCATCGGCCAGAAGCCCGAAGGAAAGATAGGCGTGGCCGGCCTTCAACGCGCTCAGCAGGGTATCGACTTCAAGGTGCGGTGCCAGGATGTGTGTCTGAACAAACTTGAAATCGAGGGCATACGGATCGAGTTGGTGTCCAAATACCTCGAGATTTTGATGGGCATCGTTTCCGGCGATCCCGACCAATCGACGGGTTTGACTGAGTCCGTCCCACTTTGCCAATGAATATCCGGGGCGGGTCAGGATGTTTAAAAAGACCTCCTCCGAATAGTCCTCCCAGGAGGTGAGGACCTGAAAGGCCATCCAGGGCGCCTTCCAGGCCTGGCCGTAAAGGCTGTCGGCGATGTCGTAAACCTCCATCCCGTCGAGCCCCTTCACGTCCCAGTCTTTAAATCTCCAGGTATGGGCAACGAAGGCCAGCCCCCCCTGGTGATGAATCTCATCGATGATCTCCTGAATCCCCATCGAATTCCCATCGATGAATTCCTTGATGTTGATCGCCAAGAGATACTCATTTTGGTGACTGGAGTTTTCCCTGCCGATTTCGGCCCCGCGAATGACCAGCAGGTCGTTAAACCACCCTTCGATCCCCTCCGTGAAGATTCTCCGATCATTATGGTCCGTTGTGACGACGAAGTTCAGGCCAGCCTCCCGTGCTGCACGAACCAACTCCTCGGGGAGACCCGGACTGTCGTGGGAGATCAAGGTATGGGCATGAATAACCCCTTTGAAATCAACGATGCCGGACAGAGGAGCGGGCCTGTTTCCCTTTTTTCGAAGCGCGTCGAGGCGCGACTGCATTATCCTGTTGGAGCGCCGAACGGTAAATCGGGCCAGGAAAGTGAGACTGACCAGAGCGGCCGCTCCTCCCGAGAGCCGCATCAGCATCTCTCGGCGAGTGATCCGTTCAGCCCACTTCAACTCCCGACCTCATGGTCCGACAGAGGCCGACAGGCGGCCTCCGGCGATGAACTCATCCCTAAAGCCTCAGCGCGAAACAGCACCCTTCCGTTCCATGCCGGCTCCCGGCCTTCCTCGAAAAAAATCGGCTCGGATCCTGTCTGGTTCCGACGGGGTTGAACCGTTCAATTTTGTTCAAGAAGGCGGGTCGTCTGGCCGACGGGATCTAAAACCTGACCGAAAGAATCGAGAGAAAATTCCGCGGTGAATTCAGGATCCAACGGAATCAGGGGTCAGGCCCCGGTTGATCGTTCCTCACCCGGGCCGTCCGTCTCTGGTTCCCGGAGGTAGATCCTCCGCATGGCCGGACCTGCTTCGACCCGCATCGATCTTCCACGCGACCGGCCGGAAGAGCCACGCGACGGTCGAGGGTGCCACGGGCCGGTTCGGGGACCCGCCTTTACGAAATATCATACACATCTTCCTATAATAATCAATAGCTTTAGGAGGGGACCTCCTCTCGGGATATATGGGCGGAGCCTCTCGGCAAGCGATTGATCCCTGCTTCGTCTGGGCCGCTCATCTTTGTAGGACCGAGGATGCCATTGGAGGGTCTGCCTGATCTCATTACTTCGGTAAGGGAGTCTCCCTTCTTGTGTAGGGGAACAACCCTCGTAGGATCGTTTTAACGGGACCCACTTTTTCCCCCATCGGAACAATCCGTCGATCTTTTCAGACGGCGCCGGCTCGCCTTGCGCCCTTTACCGGTCGACGGGTAGGGCAGGGGGTCCATAGAAGGGAATCCGGATCCAATAGGACCAAAAGGTTCAAGAAGAGGACGCCCGGGCCGGGTACATATCGTCCATTGTCATCGTCAACTCCCGATCCAAAAATTGAAGGTACCCTCGGTATGATGCGTGTCCACCGATATGACGCTCCAGTGAACCTGGTACTTTCCGGGAGGTAACGGGGGGAGACTGACCGCGAAAAGCGTGTTGTCGTTCGAAACAAGATGACTGTCCTTTTTGTCCACCTGTTTGTGATTGGAGTCGAAGACTTCGATCGTGCTAAAGAGGGGCTCGATTCCGGCATCAAACCAGATCTTGACCTCGGGAGGTGAACTCTTCGAGGTCGATCCCACCCGGGGATCGGCCCGATTCGGGAAAGAATGTCCCCAGACCGTAAAGGGGAAGAGCGAGCAGACGAGCAGAATCAACCCGAGGCACGGTGCGCCTCGAGATTGACCGCTTTTCGAAACGGATTGGCTCTCTCGATCGGACCCGTCCGGGGGGGTGTCGCTGCTCTTTCGGGGGTCGCGAAAAGGGTAAAACGCGCTCCGGCTCCAAAGGGCCCTCGGAGGGAGACGGGAAAACCGCCGTCCCCTTTGAGCCCCGGGCCGAAGCCGAATTTGATCAGGCACGCTCCTGCCTCTTTCTTCACGGGGCCCGGGGTTCGCACGGGGCGAGCGGGAAGCGGCTCGGGCAGAGGAGGGCGCCTTTTGCGGCGACCGCAGATCGACCTCGGCATTCCAGCGCAAGACCCTTGGACCGATGCTTCAGATCAAGGTGAATCGACCGTTCTTGAGGTGCTTTTTAGAAGATGCCGCGGAGGAGGACGGAGGGAGGAGCACGTCCGAATAAGCTGGAGCCTGGGAGAAAACGAGTGGTTTGGGCATACAAACGGAAGGAGTATTTTGCCTTGGGAAAAAAGACGACCAGCGCGACGGCGGCGATGGTCACGACGAGAGACCCGACCGCATGCGCCCAACCGCAAAGAGGCGTGTGTCGGTGATGCAGGGGGGCCTGGTGATGGTGCGCGGAGGGCGGGCCCTCTACCATGCAGAAGGCCGCCATCAGGTTTAGCGAGAGATACCCGGCCAGTAGGAAGGTCGAGATCAGGGGAAGAGCGCGAAAACGACCGGATCGAAGGACGCCCGAGGTGCGCGCAACCGGAACTTTCAAAAACCACTGAGGGACGAATGACCGCACAGGCGCCTCGCGTGTACGGGACTCTATCACAGGAGCCCTCTGCAGTCAACATCAGGAATTGCGGGTGAACGGTTTCAGGGCCGGACAAGGGGGAGAAGAGGGGTTTAATCCGGAACCTATCCGGCCGGTGAGAAGACGCCTGATTCGGCTTCAAGGCCGAACAGGCCGAAACGGAGCGATCCGGGTCATAGCCTTGGGGGGTTCGATGGGCCTTCTTGAAAGAGACTTCAGGCGGCGCTCTTCCGGCGCTCCCCCCGAGCGCTCCGAGGTCTCTTTCGGGAGGCCGCTGTCTTTCCTTCATGTTTCAGCGCCGTCAGGCTCCCCTGGGCTCATTTTTTGGAGGTCTTCCCTTTGTTCCGGTCGGACCCCTTTGCGGCGCTCTGCCGGGTTTTCCGGGCCGTCTTTCCTCCTGAGGGAGGAGCGAGATTCACTCCGGCCCGGCGCGCCTTCGAGAGGCCAATCGCGATGATCTGCTTGCGCGAGCGTGCCCCATGTTTTCCTTTTCGGACGTGGTCAAACTCCTCGCGAACGAATTCCCCGGCCTGTGTGGTCGCGGGCTTCCCGGCCCGTTGATCGCGTCGGGCGCGCTGAATGGTTTTTTGTTCGGGCATCGTCTCCCTCCAGTGGACTTTTTCTTTAAAATAGCACAGGGAGGGAAGATCGTGAAAGACCCTGAAGTGGGGGGGGCCGGCGGGGTATGGACCGGGAGTCCCCGGAAGATCCGATGATTTAGAAAAGACGGGTTCGTCCGGCGAAACCTTCGGTGTACCCATGGAAGTATTCCAGCCGTGACTCGGGAAATTGCCAGCAGAAATATCCTTCGCCGTTATCAAAGTCGATGAGCCAGAGTCCTTTCACCTCGCACCCGAGCCGTTCAATCGCCCCGACCCATTCATGGATGAGGTCGGCCTGCTCTTTTTCGTAAAACTTCTGTCGCTCCTCGTTCTCCTTGAGGGCAATGATCTGCGCGGCGATGACGCTGGTTGCCGAGACGGCCTTCTGCGTGATCAGCTGTATTTCGGGAAGAAGTCGAACCGCTTCGTCGTAGGTAAAAATCCTTCTCGACTCAGACGCCGACATGGCAGATTCGTCCTCCGATGAGGAGCGCCGATGACCCGACCGGGTTCGCCCTCTCCCGATTCGCCGTCGGGCGGCGGCCCTCTCAGCCTGGAGAGGGTTTCTGGAGCGACAGCGCTTCAAGGTCGCGCTGCGTGATCCCGAGGAGATACAAGACCGAATCGAGTCCCTTTTGCGTAATATTGTAGCGGGCCTGTTCCCGGACCTTCGGCTTGGCGTTAAATGCGATTCCGAGTCCGGCTTGCGTGATCATGGGCAGATCGTTTGCGCCGTCTCCCAGAGCGATCACCTGGTCGAGGGTGATCCCTTCCTTCCTCGCAATCTCCTTCATCAGGGCCGCCTTGCGTTTTCCGTCGACGATTTCGCCGACGATTTCGCCGGTCAGTTTTCCGTCGCGGATTTCCAGGCCATTTGCATAGGTGTAGTCCAGGCCCAGCTCCTCCCGGATGCGATCGGTGAAGTAATCGAACCCCCCGGAGAGGATCGCCGTCCTGTAACCGAGGTGCTTCATCGCGCGCACCAGCTCCCGGGCTCCCGGGGTGAAGGTCATGCGCCGATAGACCCGCTCGAGGGCGTCGATGGGAAGCCCCCGGAGCAGCCTAACCCGCTCCCGCAGCGCCTCCGCAAAGGCGATCTCGCCGTTCATGGCCCGGTGGGTCACCGCCGCGACCCTCTCCCCGACGCCGGCCTCCTTGGCCAGTTCATCGATGCCTTCCATCTGCACGAGGGTCGAATCCATATCCATCACGATCAGTCTTTTGGAGCGCCGATAAAGATTCTCCTCCTGGACCGCGATATCGACGGAGAACTCACCGGCGAGGTGGAGCAGTTTACTGGAGAGATACCGGGGATCCAGTTGGAGCGCCGGGGAGCTGACCAGAATTTCGACGCAGTTGATCTCCTCCTGGGCCAAATGGTGGATCTTTTCGACACGAAACCCTTCGTTGGAGACTATTCTCCCCAGGGCCGCCAGCAGGCCCATCGACACCTCGGGTCCAAGACAGGTGATGACGAAGGACGATCTTGCCCCGGGGCGCTCGGTCGGAAGGGCGATTTCGAAGTCGAGGTGCAGGCCGCCCAGGTCATGGACTAAAAACAACAGCTCCTTGATGAGCCGATTCTGTCCATCGGCGGTGTCGATCTGGACCAACATCGACAGGGTCAGGAGGTTCCGGGTGACTCCCTGCTCGATGTCGAGCAAGCGCCCGTTCCCCTTTGCGAGCAGGTCGAAAACCTGGGCGGTCAGTCCGGGCTGGTCCTTCCCCGTGATCGAGATCAGAAGTCCTTTTTCCATCGACGCTAGCTCAGCTCCTGCCTCAGAGCGGTTATACCCCAACCGGGTCGCCCGGTTCAAGAAGATTCAGGCTCTTCCCGATTCCACCGAATGCCGATTGACAGGCCCCTTTAAATATATTACATTTTTGTACGGGCCGTTCGCGATTTACCTCGATCCGAATCGAGTCTGCATTGTCCGGCAGGGCGTATTCCCAATCTTTCAAAAGCTCGGTGGATGAGAGTTCCTTTCTTCTAGATTTCCTGGAGGCAGAATGCCGAAGCGATCGATTACCGAGATCTACCACGAGGAGACCAAGTACTCGGAGGAGAGGATCCAGAAGCAGCAGCGCCAGCTGGATTGGAGCGCCCAGCCCGCCCCTTTTAAGAACTACCACAGCGAAAAAAAGGTCGATCTGATTCCCTATCTTCCTTTTCAGACCAACCCCTTCACGGGCGAGCCGATTTCTCCCCCTGCCGACGAGGGGAAGGGATATCCGTTCGGGTTGGGGGAGGTCTCGAGGCTCCTCTATTTCACCAACGGGGTGACCGGGATCCTGCAGTATCCCACGGGAGAGTCGCTCTATTTACGCGCCGCTCCAACCGCGGGGGGACTTTATCCGACCGAGATCTACCTGGCCACCCGGGATCTCTCGGTCCTTGAAGACGGGGTCTACAACTTTCAGGTCAAGGATCACTCGCTGGTCCCGGTCTGGGAGGGCAACTTCTGGGATGAATTCACCCAATATACCATGGGACACGAGGCGGTTTCCCAAAGTCAGATGCTGATCATCTTTACCGCGGTCTATTATCGCAGTGCATGGCGATATCAAGACCGTGCCTACCGCCGGATCTTGCTGGACTCGGGACATATCCTCGGGAACCTGATCGCCTATGCGGGGGAGGAAGGTTTTGTTCCCTATCCGATCGGCGGCTTCTACGACTCCGCGCTTAATCGGCTTCTCTTTTTGGACGAAGAAGAGGAAGGGACGGTATTGGTGGTCGCCCTTCCGCGGGCCACCAGCGTGAGGGAAGATGAGATCCGCCACAGCTCCGTTTATCCCTCCTCCCCGGCCCCCGGGGAACCGGACCGATACGGCACGAATCTGATCCAGCAGGTCCACCGGGCGAGTTCAATCCAAAAGGGGGAGAAGGTCCTTACCTCAGAGCCTCATCCGCTGGCCGAGCTTGACGACGCTTACCAGGGGCAGCCCGCCCTCCCGCTGACCGCCAACCCCATCGATTGGGAGGAGGGAATCGGCCAAACCATTCTAATCCGCCGCTCCACGCGCGCCTACTCCGCCGAGCCGTTTTTAAAGGAGGAATTGGGGGCGGTGCTCGCTTTCTCCTATCAGTTCATGGCCGAAAACCGACTCTTTCTGCACTTCGATCCCTCGCTGGTTTCCACCTATGCGGTGATCCACCGGGTCCTGGGGGTCGATCCCGGGGTCTATTATTATGCACCGGTCAGCCAGGAACTCCGGGCGATCCAGCTGGGAGATTTCCGCCAGCAGACCTGGCATTTCTGCCTGGGACAGGAGCTCGGTCGGGACGCGGCGGCCATCATCCTCCATGTCACCCATCTCCCCCGCGCCATCGAACGATATGGAGATCGGGTCTACCGCTATCTCCATCTGGACGCGGGTCATCTGGGAGAGCGAATGAACCTTGCGGCGGTGCGTCTGGGTCTCGGTGCGAGCGGGATCGGCGGATTCTTCGACGATGAGATCAACGGACTGCTCGGACTCTCCTTGGATCAGATCGTCATCTATGTGACCACCCTGGGCCGGCCTCAGGAACGCTCGGGTAAGCCGGCTTGATCGGGGAGTTCACACCCCTTGCTCAGCGAACCTGAACCGAAATGGATCTCGGACTCTAAGCGATCGGCTGGGTTGGATTCATCGATCGAGCGGAAGCCCCTTGGCCTCTTTGAGGTAGGTTTTAAAGGGATCGGGCATCGGAAGGTCTTTGCCGTTCACAAAAAACGCGGTCCAGTTGATGACATACGGGCAGGGGCGCTCAACCAGCCTGCGAACCAGCGCGGAGCGCCCCGCCGCGCGCGTGTCGGGCGGAGGCGCACTGACGGCTTGCCGGATGCACTCGGAGGTCGTTACGCGGGGTGCCTTTCCTTCCGCTTCCAATCCGAGGAAGAGGCCTCGCGCGGGATCCAGGTTGTGATACTCTAAATCCAGACTCTTCAGCCAAGGGTCCTCCCAGCCGATCCCTTCCGCCTCCATGAACCCGGTCAGCAGCCAGAGTTTCGTGGCCCAGTCGACCCTCCCGACGAGTTTGGCATACCCCCCGGCAAGGTCTTGGAGGATCTCCCCCCATGAGCGCAGGATCCAATCGGTTTCGGTATCTCGACCCGCCAGGTACCGCTGCGCAGCCTGGTGATAAGCAGCCTGAATCTCCAGGGCCGGCATCGATTTCCCGTTTTCAAGGCGCGCCTCCCATCGCCGCTCGGGATCCCGGGAGATCGATTTGAGGGCGCTGACCGGATCTTCCAGCGGCAAGTCAGGAGCCACTCCCATCTGAATCAGATCGAGAACCAGGGAGGTGGTGCCGAATTTGAGCGCGGTCGCGAATTCAGAGAGATTGGAGTCCCCCAGCAGAAGATGGATCCGCCGATAGCGGCCCGGGTCGGCGAGGGGTTCATCGCGGGTGTTGATTA
>Ga0209167_10002280_pt1 | contig 10501 bp, 7 predicted proteins | sample Coa_R1_9_FD_187154 | JGI IMG/M metagenome (GOLD analysis project Ga0209167, IMG submission 187154) | Surface soil microbial communities from Centralia Pennsylvania, which are recovering from an underground coalmine fire - Coalmine... | ecosystem: Environmental > Terrestrial > Soil > Unclassified...
TCTGACCGCGGTGGCGTTCGATTTCGACAATGCGGCGACCTACGCACCGGCGCTCGCCGGCGCCGAGCTGCTGGCGCTGGTCGTGCCGGCGCAACCCAAGCAAGTCGAATGGGAGACCGGGCTGATCGAGGCGGCGCGGCGCGCGGGCGTGTCCGGCATCATCAAGCTATCGGTGATCGGCGCCGAGATGGCGAGCCCGATCTCGTTCTTCGCTCGCATGGCAGCGCAAGTCGAGGAGGCCCTGCGCCGGGGCGCGAAGAAAGTTTACGCGGCGGCCCGGGGACCCCAACCAATCACCCACAAGCGCGTCACGCCGCTGATTCTGGATGTGACCCAGGATGGCCGCGACCCCTGTCTGTGGGTCGGAGAGCGCGCGTGGATCGAGCAGCCCGGTCGTCTGCTGCCACGCGCCAAAGAGGTTGATGTATTGCTGATTTCCAATAGCGATGATCTGCACCTGCACATTGCTGCCCGCAAAAATTGCGTTCGCCGTTGCTTTGAGCCTGTCTGGAACCTTAATATCGCCATCGGCGCTGGTAATCGGCAGTTGCGCGTTTGTCCCAATATTCACGGCTTTGAGATTAAAATGATACGATGTCACCTGCTGGATAGCGACCTGAGCCTTTTTAATGAGTTGATGCGCATCAGGCACGGCTGGCCCGCTCTGACTACTCCCTCCACACGCCGCCAGGAGCAGCAGGAGCGTAAATAAGAAGCCATATACGCTTCGTCTGTACATAAAAACAACACCCCTTCACTCAAAGCCCTGGTAGTCTTTAATATGAGAATCATTGTACCATACACCATGCAAAATCGTTCGCGCATCTCCAAAATCGGTAGGGCTAGTGAATGATTGTCAGGGCGACCGCGAAGGTCTTGCTACGCAGTAGCCCTCTAACCCTGTCCGGTGCGTGTATGGTAAGGGCAACGCTTGCGGTCGCCCTGGAAGCCCAACATCAGCCAGCAATAATTCACACACTCTGGTTGCTGATGTGTTTTGAGAAGCCTTGCATTATTGTTAATTGACGGGCGTATATGGGCCGATATCGAAGGCTGCCAGGCGTTGGAGATTGTTAAAGGTCCAGAGAGCACCTCCGTCAGCTTGCCCGGTGGAGGGGTTGATCTGACCTGTGTAGGCATCCTGTGCCTGTGTCGCAAGATTGTTTAGAAGTGAGAGAGCCGCCGGTTGTAGCAATTGTCCATTATTCATGCCGAGCAACTGCTTTGCTTCCTGACGCATCTGCCCTAACACGCCTATCTCAATATCAAGCTGGCTATTAATCTGAACAGCAAGTGTTTTTTGATCTGCTGTCGTCTGAGGCGACTCGATGGCCCCGCTCATATGTTCACTAATGAGATAGACATAGCCAGGAGGGGCTTCGCTGCCATAGGCGTACCCTGGAGGGTCAGGATTGTTTGGGGAAGGACCTAGCAAGGCAACCTGTGAAGCACGCGCATCGACAAGCAATGGAGTTCCGCGAGGCACATCCGTATTCACAAACGATGAGCCATCGAGGTAATCCAGGATACGAATGACTTGGTTGCGGATGGTTGAGGTATCGTTGCTATGCCAGGCTTCTCTGGCGCTATTGGCTGCCTCCATGACCGAAAATGTATTTCTGGCAAACCAGAAAGCCAATCCGCCATGAAGGCCACGTATGCTCAGTTCTGGCGATTCTACCAGTAGATGACGCAGGTGATCGAGCATGCTAAAATGCAATTTATCAGTAGGACTTGGTATCTCCGGAATTTCCGCGTAATAACGCCAGGCGCTGGTATCGATCAAGGGGTTACTCGTTGGATGGTGCGCATCGTCGACAGTGATGAGAAACCGACTCGCCGCACCCAGCAAGTTGGTATGTTGCGCATCTCCACGATAGAGCAATTGGATTGTTCCATGGTTTACGCTTAAAGGCCCGAGTGAGATGGGTAATGATTCGCTGACGCTCCTATCAGCAAGCAGCCAGGCGTAGTAGCTTTTCCCTGTTGGCGGATTGGGGATACCTGAGAGGGTGATCTGCAACTCATCGTTGATACCCTGGGGGCTGTTCGCATCGAACTGTCCACTATTCTCAAAGTATGCATGTCCTACGAGTTGATGCAGAGACGCGGCCTTATTATTCTGTGGAAGCAGGAGGAGGGTCCCTATCGTTCCCACGCCCGCGAGAAACAGTGCAAACATGCTGATGAGTAATAAGGGATTGAGCGAGCGTCTCCTACGAGGTCTCGAATTGGTAGCATGGGGAAAGCCTGTGCTAACAGCGCTCTTGCCAGGGGATCTTTGAGCGATCGCCTCATATTTCCCAGTTGGTGTTGATTCTGAAAATGGCTGAAGCGTATTGCTGCTCTCAAGTTCATGCATAATATCTTGCATGCTTGCAGACTGGCATAAGCTTTCAGGGACAGGGATGTTAAGTGACTGCGCCAGCGCAACAGCCATGGTAGAAGCGTTGGAAAAACGCCGCTCCGGTTCTTTCGCCAGGCCATGCAGGATGACATTCGTCAGAGCAGAGGGAACCGCCGCGTTCATAAGCGCGGGTGGAGTAGGAGGAGTATTCAGATGCTGCATCATAATGGCGATAGGCCTGTTTCCGCGGAAGGGCAGGACTCCGGTGCAGAGTTCATAGAGCATTACACCAAGCGAGTAGGTGTCACTGCGTTCTGTGGCTGGAAATCCCCGGATCTGTTCTGGTGAAAGGTAGAACGGGCTGGTAGTACCATTTTTGATACCCAGCAGTTTGAGAAAGCCAAAATCCGTTAACACAGGCTCACCGATCTGGTCCGGCGACGCATCATTTTTCCGTAGTAAAATATTGGTGGGTTTGAGGTTGCCATGAATAATGCCGCGCTGATGGACATAATCTATCGCCTGGCACATGGGGGTAAAGAGCTGCACGGCTTCGGGGCCAGGCCGTATTTTGCCTCTACTCGTTGTATTCTGCATGTAGTCAGCCAGGGTTTGTCCCTCTACGTGCTCCATAACGAGACATACCATCGAGGCGATAGAACTCTCGGGATTCCTGGAAGGGATGACAGACAGATCAAAGATACGGGCAATATTGGCATGTCGCAGAGCAGCCACCTGCTCAGCATGTTGGCGAAACTGTAACATTGTATCGGAATCCGCCTGGAGCGTCGTGTAGAAGACCTTAATTACGGCATAGCTATTCGACTGGGGGTCATAGCCTATCCACAATTCACCCATCTTGCTATTGGCCAGGCGTTTATAGAATTCATATTTTCAGATACGCCGTTGTCCTGCGCCGATCATCTTCCCAAAATAACCTCCACCTTCATTTATGTAAGCAGGCTCTGTTGGCGAATGCGATTTCCAGGCCGGAGACCAGGGGTACGTCCATATCCCTCTAAGGCTTGACAGGCCGCTTCGCAGCAGAGTATAGGCACTCCTTGCGGGTACCCTGGCATATCTATTACGTTGCCGGTGTCATTCGCCAACAAAGTTTATGCAGCGCCGGGCGCTGAGAACTCGCGATAAATATAGTGCGAAGCGCTCCATTGAGAAATACGGCGAGAGGTTACAGCCAGGGAAAGGTTTCGGGCAGGTCGAAGTCGATTGAGCTCTCACAGATGCGGTCAAGCTCCTCCACGACGGCTAGATGCGCCGGGTGCGGATGGTGCGCCTGTAAGTGCGCTTCATCTACAAAGTGCATGATGATGCCATGCGTATACCCGCTATGGTAGGGGCTATGATTCTCTCCTACTGAGATGGTCATGATGCCTGGGATGATTTTTTGCAAAGCCTGGGCGCGGGCGAGGAATGCAGCGAGTTCTTCACCGGTCGTTTCGATTTTCGGCTGCAGGAGGACAACGTGGGTCATCATATGATGTGCCTGGCCTTCTTTATCTCGTTCATGACTACAATCCCCCGGCTCTATGGTATCATACTTCTACTATTTTTGTTGTCTTCGCAAAAGGTTGGCCTGACGCCCCCAAGTGGCATCACTACATGTCAACTTCCTCCTACACATCAGACATTTGGAGATAAGATTCCCCGTGAGCGGACTTGAGAACTGTCCAGGCTGTCATCCTGAGCGCAGCGAAGGATCTCTGCGCCCAGGATGACAGGCCTTATCTCCAAATGTCTGCCTACACATCAATAAGATTGACAGTCCACTGGACAAGCGCCTGCTTCTCACATACACTAGTAATAAGGCGTATGTCGTCTATTCAAAGGTGAAGAGTGAGGGACAACGATGTACTTCAAACAACTTGTCAAAGAGGACCTGGGGTGCGCCAGTTATATTGTGGGTTGTCCCAACGCGGCGGTGTGCGCCGTGATTGACCCGCGCCTGGATATGGTAGATGAAATTTTAGAATTCGCTGATAAGAAAGAGATGAAGATAGCGGCTGTGATCGAGACACACAATCATGCCGATCACATCTCCGGTCATGGCGAAATTGCGCGGCGCACAGGCGCAGACATCTACGTGCATGAGGAGGCGCATGCTGAATACCCGCATAAGAACCTCAAAGACGAGGATGAACTGCAATTTGGGATTGTGAAAGTGCGCGTGATGCATACGCCTGGTCACCGCCCGGAGCATATCGCGCTGGCCGTCGCGGATACCAGTCGCGGCGAGGACCCCTGGCTGGTGTTGACAGGCGATTCGCTCTTCATAGGCGATGTGGCGCGTCCAGACCTGGCCGTCCCCGGCGAAGAAGGAGCCAGCGTGTTGTATGATAGTATCTTTGATCGCCTCTTGAGGCTCGATGATGGGGTGGAAGTCTACCCGGCGCACGTGGCAGGCTCGTTGTGCGGGCGCGGCATGAACGCCAAAACCAGCTCGACCATCGGCTTCGAGCGCAAATACAATCCAGCCGTTGCGCCTCGCTCGCGTGAAGCATTTGTACAGGATATGAATGAGAACCTGCCGCAGCGTCCGCCCAACATGTACAACATCGTGGAACGCAATCGCCAGGACTACGCCCATAGCGAGACGCCGCTGGTTGCCAGGCCGCTCGACACGCTGGCTTTTCGACGAGAGATGGAGAATGGGGCGCTGGTGATCGACGTTCGCTCGCCGCATCAATTCGCCGCGGGGCATATCCCCGGCGTGATGCACGTCGCGCTGCGCGGTTCTGCTTTTCCTACGCGCGTGGGTTTTGTGGCTTCGCCGGAGAGCCGCCTGCTGCTGGTAGTCAAGGATGAACGCGACCTGCGTGATGCCATGACACAGTTTGCTGTGGTAGGTTATGACGAGGTGATTGGCTACCTGGACGGCGGTATGATGGCATGGCAGGAAGCAGACCTGCCCATGCAGACATTGAACCAGGTAACGGTGGAACAACTGCACGAAATGCTGCCTGACCTGCCTGTGCTGGACGTGCGCGACCAGGGCGAATGGGATGAGGGGCACATCGAGGGCGCGCTGCACGTTCCCTACTACTTTATCGAGCAGCAATTGCAAGAGGGACAAGAACATAATGTACTGGATGCCTATCAAGATGAGCCGTTGGCGGTCATCTGCGGCAGCGGACAGCGCAGCACGATTGCCAGCGCAATACTGCAAAAGCATGGATTTGCGCGCCTGATCAATGTGATGGGCGGCATGGATGAGTGGAATAGGAACGGCTTTAGCATCTCGCATACGGGGCAGAAGCTTCTCCCTCCTGTTCGGTAAAAACAAACCAGCGTGTTGAAAAAGGCGAAAAAGCTGAGCTAGACGGATGGCTATACTTCAATATAAGTAAAAAGAAGGAAGGAGTTCACATCATGGTTCCACCAGAATTCACCAACTTCTTCATCGCTAGCACCAGCGCCGGAGCCGCTCTCGTCGGCCTGCTCTTTGTGGCTGTTTCTATCGCGCCGGAGCAGATTGTTACTCGCCGGGCGCCGCTGGAGCGACAAGCTGTCGCAGGCAGTGCCTTTACCGCACTGACTAATGTGTTCTTCATCTCGCTCGTCGCACTGATTCCCCATCTCAATATTGGTACATTCATCGTGCCTTTCATCTGCCTGTGCCTCGTGACGACGCTGATCCAGGCATGGCAACTCTTGAGACTGCGAAAGGGCTGGCAGAGTTTCCTGCGCAGAACCTTTTTGGTCGTGCTCAGTCTCGTCCTCTATGGGTTAGAACTGCTGAATGCGTTCCACTTCAGCCTCGATCCCTTACAGGTCGGTGACCTCTATGGGCTGATATTTTTGCTCGTGGGCGTCTTTGCCCTTGGCCTCATCCGTGCCTGGGAATTACTTGGCGTCCACCGGTATGGCCTCTTCGGCTGGCTCAATCCCTTACACGATGTGAATGAGGCAGAGTCGTTTTCGCAGGCGGGGAACTCTCACTCAGCAGCTGAATACCCCAAAACCGATGAAGCTGCACCCCATTCACCACCTCAGTAGGGTATCTTACCAGGTTGCAGTAAGTGAGACACGCCTTTTAGAAGCCTAGCCCAAAGCCGTGCAGCACCATCTCAAGAGCGGCGATGACAATGATTGGGATGAAGATGATGCGCAGCGTCTTATTGCTCAGGTGTACCAGGAGGCGAGCGCCGATCAGCGCGCCGACCAGGATGCCCAGGGCCACGGGCGCGGCAACCAGGGGCGGGATATCGCCGCGCGAGAAGTAAATGCCCGCGCTGGCAGCCGCCGTGACGCCGATCATAAAGTTGCTGGTGGTGGTGGAAACTTTCAGGGGCAGGCGCATCATGGTATCCATAGCGATGACTTTGAAGGTGCCGCTGCCAATCCCCAGTAACCCTGAAATCAGCCCTGCCACGTACATCATGGCCGCGCCCAGGGGTGTGCGCGTGACCTTGTAGGAAACCTCGCGGTCCAGGTGTTGATCGGGATAAGAGCCTGAGAGATGCAGCCAGTTTGCCCAGCGATCATTCTTAACCCCCTTGGGCAATTCCTCGCCGATTTTGAAAACCAGTGGAGCGACGGAGATCAACAGGATAATGCCGAAGATGACAAAGAGCAGTTCGGGCGCGAGGAACCCTGCCAGGAATGCGCCTGTAATCGCACCGGTGGTCGTGAATATCTCGAGGAACATGCCCACCCGTAGGTTAGTGAGGTGATCGCGCACATACGCGGCAGCCGCGCCGCTGGAGGTGGCGATGACGGAAATGATGCTGGCTCCGATGGCGAACGAGATGGGGAAGCCGAAAGCCAGCGTCAGGAGCGGCACGATCAGCACGCCTCCTCCCAGGCCGACGAGCGCGCCTAACAAGCCCGCGGCAATGGATGCGACAAAAATGAGCAGTAGAATGATAATGGAGAAGTGCGTCTGTTCGATGGCAGTAATGTGTCCCCTGGTGACGAAATTTCCTATGAAGAAGATGCTGAATAGAAGAATGGCCAGCACAAGGAGTGTGATAACAACGTAATGACGATCGTGCTCAAGTGCAAATGCCACAACCGAGACTGCGACACGCATCACCGGCGTGGCAATCAACAGCAGGAGTCCCAGCACGATAACTGCCTGCGGTTGCAGTGCGAGCAAGCCGGTCCATACCTCGCCCAGCGTCTGCGGAAAAGATTGCAAGCTGCGCGCAGAAAGTCCCGCGGGATGAAAAGCCAGCAATATAAGGCCGAGCAAAATAACGAGTGCGCTGGCGGTGACTCCGCTTTGTAGAATCCAGCCGATAATGGCGCTTGTGGCATCGAATTTGCTGGATGGAGGCTGTTGGCGAGCTTGCTGCGAACTGGGCGGTTGATATGCATTCCTTGCGGGTAATGGCAAAAGGGGAGTCGATGAGGTGTGTGTATGCATTGCCTTCCTTAATAAGACTTGATAACGCCTTTGATACAATTTAGTACAATATGAACAAAAATGACCTTCTACTCATATTGTAAGCCTCTTTTTGTTATTAGTCCAATGAATTGTTTTTATTATTCACATAATAATAAGGAATGATTCATTAAAGCGGGGTGATGAAACCAATAATGCTGACGTATCTTAAGCAGACGGGCATAAAATAGTTACCTATCGCGTTATAATATGTATAGAATAAGTTTTCTGTCGTACCATTCCATTCACGCTCTAGAAAGGATGGCGACTTCGATGTGGCAGTGGCAAAACCTCAAAGCTTCTCGTCCTTCATTGAAGCGGCTCCTGTTTGGTGGGCTGGGTAGTGGAGTTGGATTGATTGGCATTGCTTTTGCGGTGTCGTTGTACATTGTAGAGGCGATTACACGTCCTCAGAAACGAACCGTTTTTGACGGTTACAAGTTCAGTCCCTTTGAACTGGACCTGCCTGCTGAAGAGGTTTTTTTCTCCCCAACGGAAGGCAATTATAGGGTAAGTAGCTGGTATATTCCTCGCCCCGGCGCCACTACCACAATTATAGTTTGTCCAGGCTTTCGCTCGCTCAAAGCGGATATACTGGGTATCTCGGCGCATCTCTGGAAAGCCGGACACAACATCCTGGCATTCGAGTATCACGGGCATGGCATGGACGTGGGAACACCTGTAACGCTTGGCTATAGTGAGATCAACGATTTTCTTGGGGCGGTTGCCTACGCAAAGGAACGCGCACCTGAGGCGCACCTCGGCGTGATAGCCTATTCAATGGGCGCAGCGGTCGCTATAATGGCAATGGCTCGCTGCAACGAGGTCGAGGCGTTGGTCTCGGACAGCGCCTTCGCGACTCATGCTGGCGTAGTTGATTATCAATTTCGCCGGGTGTTTCGCCTGCCTTCTACTACTATCACATGGATGGCGGATAATCTGCTGTGGTGGCGCGCAGGATATCATTTCAACCAGGTGGAACCACTGCGCGACATCGCTAAAATCGGACCCCGGCCTATACTCATCATTCACGGTGGCAAAGATAGTTTAGTTGATCCACGTGATGCACCCTTGCTATATGGCGCAGCGCAGGAGCCAAAAGAAATCTGGCTGTTGCCCAATGCCGATCACTGCGGCGCATACTTCGAGGATCGCGGCGCGTATGTGAAGAAAATCATCGAGTTCTTTGATCTGCACCTGAAGAATGTTGCCCAGTTGCACCTGATGGATGCGACCACACCAGATCAGAGAGAGGCGGAGACAATGCAGCCAGACCTACCGGAACCAGATCACGATGGCTTGCAAGCTGCTTCGTGAGGGTAGTCCAGCGTTATAACCATGCCATCACGAGCGGCGCGGGTGTTTGCAAAGACACGCCGCGCCGCTTTTTCCGCGCCGGATGGGTCATAGATTTTGGGACTGAAGTGTGTCAGCACCAGTTCGTGCGCGCCTGCCGCAGCCGCGATACCGGCAGCCTCTTCCGCCAGCATGTGTGCGTTGGCTTTCGCCAGGGGCAAGTCGGCGGGATCATCGTACATGCTCTCGCATACCAACAGGTCAACATCGCGCGCGAACTCCGCGAGCGGGGGCATGGGGCGCGTATCGGTGATGAATGCAAAAGAAATGCCGCGCCGGGGTGGTCCAAGTACGCTGTCCGGGGTGATGATTAGCCCGTCGTGTTCGATGCTCTCACCATGTTGCAGGCGCGACCAGACCTGCACCGGCAAGCCCAATGCCCTGGCTCGTTCTGCTAGAAACTCTGCATTACGCTCCAACTCGACGCGATAGGCCAGGCAAGGGACGCCATGTGAGGCTGTCGCGCAGGAGCCGCGCAACCCACCGGGCAGGTCAAATCGCTCACCGCCTCGCAGTTCATGCATCCGCACTGGGAAAGGAAGTTCAGGCACAACGCGCCGCAAGCCCTCGATGAAATAGGTTGTGCCTGGTGGCCCATAGATATCCAGCGGTTCGGTGCGTCCAGCATGCGCGACCATAAATAGCACACCGGGCAAGCCCAGCACGTGATCGGCGTGCGTGTGCGTGAAGCAGATGGCGCCAAGCTGCCGGAAACCCCAGCCGAGCGCTTTCCAGGGGACCTGAGTCCCTTCGCCGCAGTCCAGCAAGGTGAGGGATGAGCCGCAGCGCACGAGGGCGCACGACAGCCAGCGTCCCGGCATCGGCATCATGCCGCACGTTCCCAACATGCATATATCAATCACATTATCCTCTTTGTTACTGATAAGGTGATAAGACGCGATAAATCGCGTCCCTACAGGTTATTCTGATAAGCCCAGGCCATTCCCTTTCATTAACCTGGACCGAATGCAGGCTGCCACCCACAGCCTGGCGGCTTGCCTGGGCATCTCCCTCACAGGGCGCTCCAATCGAATTGAGCCATCACATCCCGTAGGTTTAACCGACTTGCGGCAGACACAAGTCAGCAGATAGTAACCAGATTGAGAAAATATGTTTTGAATTTGGTTGCTTTTCTTATACCCCTAGTATAGCAAAGGAGTATGAGCAATGGCAAACCAGCAATTTGGGTGCAGAGGGCTGACCTCCGCTATTTTCCAAAGAACCGTTGCGTGAAGGTAGCAATAAAGCTGATCTCGATCAACAAGCCTACAACAGCCTCGACGGCAGCGAGCATCACCAACGGGTCATGTAACGAAGGTTTCGTCTCCAGCCCGGGGAAAAATCCACGTCCGTGAAACGAGGTCAGGCTGTAGACAAATGCATCAGGGGGGAAG
>Ga0209167_10002283_pt1 | contig 10491 bp, 9 predicted proteins | sample Coa_R1_9_FD_187154 | JGI IMG/M metagenome (GOLD analysis project Ga0209167, IMG submission 187154) | Surface soil microbial communities from Centralia Pennsylvania, which are recovering from an underground coalmine fire - Coalmine... | ecosystem: Environmental > Terrestrial > Soil > Unclassified...
ACGGCCACTTCTCCGCTTGCACGGAAGACAGCCAAGGCGGTTTTTTCGCCGCGAGCCAGATGGGTTTGGATGTTTTCAATCATGACCGTGGCTTCGTCCACCAGGATTCCGACCGCCAGCGCCAGGCCGCCCAGAGTCATGATGTTGATCGTTTGCCCAGTGAGCCACAGCGCCACCACCGCCGTCAGCAAGGCGAAGGGGATCGTAATGACCACGATGAGCGAACTGCGCCAGTCCCGCAGAAACAGCAGCACCATCAAGCCGGTCAGCAGCACCCCAAGCATTCCTTCGCGAACAAGCGCCGAAAGGGCGTTCTTCACGTAAACGGATTGGTCGAATTCAAAGCTCACCTTCACGTCGGGAGGAAGAACTTCGCGGAAACGCGGAATCGCAGCTTTCACTTCATTGACGACAGCCACGGTCGAAAAGCCCGAGCGCTTCGTGACCGGCAGATAAACCGTTTTGCGATCATTGACGAGTGCGTAGCCAGCCGCGATGTCGCTGCTGTCCGCCACTGTCCCTACGTCGCGGAGCAGAACAGGAGTTCCCGCACCGACCCGCAATGGAAGATCGCTGAGGTCCTGAATGTTGGTGACCACTGAGTTCATGGGCACCATGCGGTTCAGTTCGCCGATTCGGGCGTTGCCTGCAGGTATGATTAAGTTGCCAGCGGCCACGGCGCGGGCCACATCCTCGGGTGTCATCCGATAGGCGCGCAATCGGTCGGGGTTGACGGTGATGACGATAGTGCGCTGGTTGCCGCCAAACGGCGGCGGCGCGGAAACACCTGGCAGCGTCGCAAAGAGCGGACGCACGCGAAAAAGCGCAAGGTCCTGGATTTCTGCAACGCTGCGTGTCGGACTCGAAAAAACCAAGTCCCCCACGGGCACCGTGCCCGCTCCGAATCGCAGCACAAACGGCGGTACGGTGCCCGGCGGCATGAACGATTTCGCGCGATTGACGTAAGAGACAGTTTCCGCAATCGCCTGGCTCATATCGGTGCCCGAGTGAAATGTAAGCTTCAGCAGACCAACACTCTGGATGGATTTCGATTCGACACTCTTGATCCCATCGATGTAGAGGAAATGGAATTCATAATAATTGACCAAATATCCTTCCATCTGCGCCGGGTCCATCCCACCGTAGGGCTGTGCCACGTAGATCACTGGCAGGTTGAGTTTGGGGAAGATATCCGCGGGCATGCGGGTTAGCGCCAGCACGGAGCACAGAGCGATGGCGACCACGATGATAAGCACACTGATCGGACGTCGCAGCGCTGCACGAATCAGCCACACGACTACGGACCTCCCTGGATCTTCTGGTGAAGAAACTGCAGGAAGGGCTGTAAGTTCCCCTGAGCGGCAGTAAGCGACGCCAAGTCATTCCATACGGCAAGGCGGGCCAGTGCGTCGTCGGTCTCCGCTTGAACCAGGAGGCCTTGAGCGTCAGCGACCTCTGCAATGTTTGCAAGCCCTGCGTCATAGCGCGCCCGTGCCTGCATTTCAGCTTCGCGCGCGGCTTGAAGTTCAACCGGCGTCTTTTCTGCCACAAGGCGAGCGCCTTCTAAAGTAGCCTGCACTTGCTGCAATTGCCCGTTCAGATCATCAAGTGTTTGGTCATAACGAGCACGTTCGGTGCGCTCATTCGCCGCTTCAATTTGCTTTTGCGCCCGGATGGAAAAGATGTCGAAGAGTGGGAAGGTCACAGTTAGACCGGCGGCCCAGTTGGAGCGATCCAGGCCCAAGCCATTGACTCCGGTTTGAATCGTTCCGTCCGTGTTTGCCCCGCTTCCCCGTCCATAGATCGTGGATTGGAGGTCAAAGCGGGGATAGTAAGAACGGTCCAGGACGTGTTCTTGTGCTTTTATCTGATCGACCCTCGCCTGTTGGGCGGTAGCAAAAGGATGCGTGGAGAGAGGTGGTGCTGTTGGGCTCGATTTCGGGGGAGCGGAGAGAAGGGAGCCGGCATCGATTTGCAGGTTGCTCCCGGCCATTCCTAGGAGTTCTGCCAGCGCCGCGCGGCTAACGGCTTCGGCTTGTTCCGCTTGAATGAGCAAGACTTGTGCTCGCGCTAATTCAGCGTCCGCACGCGAAGCGTCAGCGCCGGGACGCAGGTCATTGTTTACCAACACGTGCACGGAATCTGCAAAGACGTGCCGACGATCCACATTCGCTTTCGCCGTCGTCACTCGCTGCTGGGCTGCCGTCAGAGTGAAAAATGCATTGGTCACGGCCACCGCGACATCGAGTCGCGTCACGGAAAGTTCTGAGTTTGCAAGATTCTGACCGGCGCGCGCGGCGTTGACCGCAGCACCCCTGCGCCCGAAGTCGAATGGTTCCCAGGCGACCAAGAGGCCTGCGGCGCTTCCCCAAACGGAATCGTTTGACGTGAAAGGGAGAACAGGACCTGAGATGGGCGAAATAACCGACTGAGGCAGAAGAAGCCCACTAATATTGTTTCGCGTGGCGCGGTTGGATTGCCAGAGCATATCGGCGCGGGGCAGATAGCTGGTTTTTGCCAGTCCCACGCCTGCTCGCGCTGCTGACAATTGCTCGATAGATGCACGAACGGCTGGATAATTCTGGAGCGCGAAATTAACTGCCTCTTCCAGAGTAAATGCTTTCGTCTTGCCACCATTGGATTGCGCTAGCGCCGAGTGGCAGCTAGTCAACAGAAGAACCAGTATGGCGACGGTAACCCGGTAGCAAGAACTACGATTCCCTAACACAATTGTTCGCTCCTCTCTTTCAAGAAAGCGAGTGATATATCGCTGCAATCAGTTCAATCCCACGTTCGAGAAGTTCCTTGTCCGATACTCCCTTTTTCGCCCAGCCTTTGAGCACTTCGTCGATCCCAAAGCCCTCTTTCCGACCGAACTTCTCGTCAAGAAGATCTGCATCGTGGATCATTTGTCCAATCACACTGACCTTGTGATCGCGAACACGAAACGATTTTTGCAGCGTTTCAAACGTGCAGTCCTCGCCACGATGACCGAAGCCGCCGTGAAACATGTCGAAGGGCACCCCTTCGCGCGGAACATGCTCTTCCGGCGCAAAGATGAACCGCGCCTTCTTATCGATGAAACGCCGAATCAACCAGGCCGAAGCCGATCGGTCGATCCCAGGCCGTGGCCGCGTCACCCAAAACCTGCCTGTGTATGCCCGCGGGTTGAGCTTAGCTGGTTCCTTTGCAGGTGTTAGAGACGTGTCAGCGCGCGCTAGTAGTTCTTCGACACGCTTCTGGAGAGGACTATTGAAGAAGTCGATCTCCACAATCTCACGGAAACGTCCCCTGAAGCGACTCAAGTGACCGGGTGCACGTTTGTGACGTGGGACGGAAGAGAGTTTCTGTAGTTCCCGAATCAATTCCTGATATTCGCGGGCACGCGCCTCAGCAAACCGCCCTACCAGCTGAGGAGTCGAGAGATTGTCAATGGACTGTACGTTGACGACTGATGCCTCACCGGCATACTTGCGAATCGCTGTTGCCAGCCACTCAAAGCGTTCCCGATTTGCAGGATTATTGGGGAGCAGGTAACCGGAGTTGCCGAGCGGGACAGCCCCATAGCGTTGCAATTTTCGCCACACTTTCACTCTGTCGCTTGCTCGCTTTGCGGGCAGCGTAAAGGTCAGCAAAAGCCACGGAGCTTCTTTGTTAGATACAAGCATTTCAGCATTACGTTATATCTATATCCGGTGTGTCGTCAATCAGCAACTTGTTCTGGGAGCAATGACATGAAAACACTCACATGCAAAGAGCTTGGCGGCAAATGCGATCAGAAGTTCCCAGCGGCAACGTGGGATGAATTGGCACAAGCCTTGGGCGCCTACCAACCGACTCCAACGCATCCAACGGTCACTTCTCTTCTTCTGTGTTTTCATTAACTTGAGGAATCTGCTTTTCGCTCAAAGTTAACCCCAACGGTTCAAAAAACATCGCATATTGACAACTTTTGGCACAGGGAGCGCGCCCGCTTTGCATAACTATGCGAATCGTCCAAAACATCGCATGAGGCAAGCTGATTCGGACCGCGTGGGACGGTGGCGCACGTTATTTCACGCAGTGCGTTATCACTTTGATTGACCTTGGTTCGTTTCCTCCTGACAATCAACAAGCTGACAACGTTGTAGGGGAGATCGCACGAGAGAGACTTAGGACCCGGAGCTGGCTGCATCCCAAGGCCCAGGCTCCAAAAGGAAATCGATGATTGCTTTCGCGCGCTGTTCGGCAAGCTGGCTCCTGGCACCGCCCCGTGCCCACAGAACTTTACAATCCCGCAAGGACGTGACATCCTGCGCGGGCGATGTTGGGCGCAATGATGCGCCCGCCCGCTTATTGAATCCCATGAAGCTATTTACTCCTCGCGAAGCGGCCGAGGTGCTGGGGATCAGCTATCCCACGCTGAAGCAGTGGATCTATAAAGGCAAAGTAAGCACTGTGAAGACCGCGGGCGGGCACCACAGGATTCCTGAGAAACAAGTCGACAAATTTCTGTACCGGACGTCCGAACGAGGTTCCGTGAGTCAGCGCCGTCCCAATTTCCGTCGCATCAGCGGGCGCAACCAGCTGGTTGGGCGCGTCACCGACGTTAAGGTCAACGGCCTGATAGCGCAGGTGACTCTTTCCATCGGCGGGCAGCACATCACGTCGATCATTACAGCCGACGCCGTGCGCGAAATGCGTCTGAAGGTCGGAGATGCGGCGGCTGCGCTTGTGAAAGCCACTGAAGTGATGATCGTCCTGCCGTAAGCATCTGCCTTTGTTTGACTTTCCCGCAGGCCAACGCATGCTCTCACTCACTGACCCGATTCGCCTCGGCGTATCCGCATTGATTCGATTTGACATAGCGACCACACTCGTATTAAAACGTTACGCCTCTGACAAAGCATCGGATAGCCGAAGCTGGAGATAGTTTACGTATAACGGGGGTGCTGATGCGGGTTGGATTCCTCGCTCTTATTCTGCTATGTGCTTCGAATGCTTTCGCTCAGGTTTCAGCAAGCCTGTCAGGAACAGTAGAGGATGCGTCGGGTGCTGTAGTATCGGACGCCGCTGTGATGGTGAGAAATGTGAATACCGGGGTTGCTCGCGAGGCGACAACGGATGATGCAGGACGATATCAGGCATTCTCGCTGCCCGTTGGCGAGTACGAGGTTCGGGTAAGAAAACAAGGCTTCGCGGAGGAAGTAAGGACCGGGGTTCGTCTGGTGGTTGGCGAGGACGCCAGAGTGGACCTGAAGCTGCGCGTGGGGCAGGTCAACGAGCAGGTCACGGTGAATGGGGACGCAGCACTGGTCAGCGTCACGACCACCGATATATCGGGACTGGTAGGCGACAACCAGGTTAAGGACCTTCCTCTCAATGGACGAAGCTATGATGAACTGCTGACGCTGAATCCTGGGATCGTCAACTTCACCCCGGAGAAGACGGGTGGAATTGGCGTATCAAACTCCACGGTCGGCAATAACTTCGCCGTCTCGGGTAATCGCCCCCAGCAAAACCTCTTCCTGCTGAACGGGGTGGAATTTACCGGCGCTGCTGAGAACAATATGCAGCCGGGCGGCACGAGTCAGGAGTTGCTCGGTGTGGATGCTGTTCGCGAATTCAACGTGCTTCGTGACTCATACGGTGCAGAGTACGGCAAGAGGCCGGGCGCTCAAGTGTTGATCGTCACTAAGTCCGGCACAAATCGACTGCACGGGAGCCTGTATGAATTTCTGAGAAACAACGCGCTGGACGCCCCCAATTATTTCGACCAAGGCTCCGCGCCGCCCTTTCAGCGCAACCAGTTCGGGACTTCTCTCGGTGGCCCAATTCAGAAGGACAAGACATTTCTATTCGGCAATTACGAGGGATTCCGTCAGCATCTGCACCAAACCGGCGTCGACCTCGTTCCAGACAGCAATGCCCGCAACGGGCTGCTGCCCTGCAAACTTGTCAGCCCTACACCAAATCCGTGTCCATCCTCCGGGCTTGTCTACGTGGGCGTCGCGCCCGGTGTTGCACCCCTCTTTGCACTGTGGCCCCTGCAGAGCCCGAATGCTCCCGACTTCGGCGGAATCGCGGAGGCGTTCAACAGCCCGTTGCAAACGATCCGAGACGATTTCGGAACAACTCGACTCGACCACGTCTTTTCCGAAAAAGACACTGTGGGTGCCGTTTACACGATCGACGATAGTGCTGACGTGACACCTACCAGTACCAACCTTTTCAGCACGGACCTGGAAAATCTGCGGGAGCAGGTTTTGAGTGTGGAGGAGACTCACGTCTTTTCGCCATCTGTTCTCAACACCGCGCGTGTGGGCTATTCTCGCGCGAGCTATTTCTATACCGGAGAACCCACGCCCGGCACGCCTGCTGCAAGTCTCCCAGGATTTGTGGCGGGCCATCCGGTAGGTGCGGTGGTGATCGGGGGGAGCGCGGCGGCAAATCCCTCCGCCCAGGTCAGCCTCGCGGGAAGCAATATCGGGAGTAACCTGAGGATTGCGCGAAATCTCTTCACCTACGAGGATAACGTATCGTTGACGAAGGCACGGCACCAATTCAGCTTAGGGATATGGTTTCAGCAGGTTCAGGCCAACGAAGATTTGGCACTCAGCCAATACGGGCAAGCGACGTTCACTGGCCTGCAACAATTCTTGAATGGGACTGTGGGAAACTTCCTATACGATCCCGCGCCGACCGAGATGAATTGGCGGTCGTTTCTCGGCGCCTGGTACGCGGAAGACCTGATTCGGCTGACGCCGAAATTTACACTGTCGCTCGGGTTCCGGGGCGAATTCACGACTGGGTGGAACGAGGCTCACGGCCGCGCCGCCAATTTTGTATTCAGCAAGGGTCTGATTCAGACGCAGCCTCAGGTGGCAAATTTCGCTTTTACAGTCAACAACGCAACGTTTTTACCGGAGCCGCGCATCGGCCTAGCGTGGAGCCCGTTCAACACCAAAACGGTCATTCGTGCCGGGTTCGGAATGTACAGCGATCTGCAGGATGCGCTTGGTTACCGGATGGACCAGAATGCGCCCTTCAATCCATCGTACGGCATTGCCAACCTCCCCGTGTCCAGTCTCCCTTTACCAACTTCTCCCGTTCCGGCAAATGCAAAGGCGTTGCCGGGAGGAGTTCAGCCGGACATGAAAACTCCCACGTTGATCTCCTATTCTTTGAGGGTCGAACAGGAATTGTCGCCGAATACGGTCCTGACGGTTGGATACGCGGGATCTCACGGCTACCACGAAATCGTGAGTCTGAACGACAACGAACCCACTCCTGTAATCTGTCCGGCGTCGCCATGTCCGGCTAACTATCCGAGCAACTTTCCCGCTCCGTTAGCAGGATCACCCATCCCTGCCGGAACCTACTACATCCCTGGCGGAACGCCCACGGCGAATCCATCTCTCGGTAGCGCGTGGGCGTGGTTCTCTGGTGGAGACAGCGCCTATAATGCACTGCAAGTTGATGTGAACCACCGCTTCAGTGGCGGTTTGGCGCTACGCGGCGTCTACACCTGGTCGAAGGCGTTGGATGATGGCGATTCGCTGAACGCGACGGCAGCCGGGAATGCCCAGGGACTCGTGTCGAACCCGTTTCATTTGCGCGCAGACTGGGGTCCCGCGACCTTCGATGTGCGAAACGCGGGCGTGATCGACGGCACGTACGAATTGCCGTTGGGCCACGGAAGGGCGTTCGCGAGCGGCGTTGGTGGTGTTGGTGGCGTGCTCATCAGCGGCTGGACGGTGAACTCGATCCTAACGCTGCAATCCGGCTTTCCCTTCACGCCTCAACTTAGCTACAACCCGTCCAACAATGGCGACACCCGGAATCCAGTGCGCCCCTTCGTGAATCCCGCGTTCTCCGGCCCGGTGATTCTTGGCAGCGCGAAGGAATGGTTTAATCCTGCTGCGTTTCTGGCGCCTCCCGTCGGCAGCGGATTTTACGGGAATCTTGGCAGAGATACCTTGATCGGTCCGGGACTCGCCACATGGGATTTCTCCCTTCTGAAGGACACACTCATTCGCGAGCGTCTCACACTGGAGTTTCGAGCCGAACTGTTCAATCTCTTGAATCGAGCCAATTTCAACACGCCCAATCTCATCGTGTTCACTCCCTCTGGATTATCGCCCACGGCCAGCGTGATTACGAGCACGTCGACCACCTCGCGACAGGTGCAGTTCGGGTTGAAGCTCCTATGGTGAGACGTCCATAGGAAAATTCAGCGGACCCGGATTCTCATTTTCAAGAATTTGAACGTTATTCTCGCACGCACTCTGGACCAGAAAGCCTGATTCTGGCTCATTTTTGGCACAGAAGGCTGCCTTTACATGCCCCGTTCTTTGAATGGAATGAGCCGCCCGATTCCCGCGAATTTGAGTCCATTCCGGCACAGTTGTGGCACGTTTCAACGCTAACCTCGCCTGTCCCGGCACCACGCTCGCTGGAAAGTGCCGTATCATCAATGCCCACCTCATCGCAAAGGTGTATCGGAACCGAGGAGCGAGACTGCTTTTGAGGCAGAGGTTCTCCCTTTCTGCCTTTACAATATGTCGGGACTTATATATAATTACCGACGTTTAGTAAAGATGACTCTCATGCCCGATAACCGCATCGCCGATGTGGTAAGACTTGTCAAAAGAGCAGGAATACTGCGTCCCAGAGACCTCAAGGGGCACGGCATCCCTCGCGTGTACCTCCGCATGGCCGTTGATGAGGGAGCGATCACGCGTGTAGGTCCTGGACTGTATGTCGCTCGCCGCGCGCGCCCAACCGAGCATCACAGTCTCGCGCAAGCCTCCAAACGTGTTCCTCACGGCGTCGTCTGTCTTCTTTCCGCCCTTCGGTTTCACGACCTCACAACGCAGTCCCCCTTCCAAGTATGGCTTGCAATCAGGGAGAAAGCTCGACTGCCCAAGACCGACAACCCTCCGCTGCGCATTGTCCGCTTCTCACAAAAAACACTCGCATACGGAGTTCAGGAACACCGCATTGAAGGAGTTCGTGTCCGCATTTTCTCCCCCGCGAAGACAGTCGCCGATTGCTTCCGATACAGAAACAAGATTGGGCTCGACGTTGCGCTTGAAGCCCTCCGGGAATGCAGGCGCAAGCGCCGAGCGAGTTCGGATGAAATCTGGCGAGCCGCCAAAGTGTGTCGCGTGGCGAATGTAATGCGCCCCTATCTGGAGTCGCTTTCGTGACCCGACAGAAACCCAGAAATCTTGCGGCTTCGGTCCGCCAACGATTGTTTAATCTCGCTCAAGAAAGACATGAGGACTTTGACTTCCCTCCCTTGCAAGCAGTACACGGTTCTCGGAACTTCGCATTGATTTGGCCCAAAAGGCGGCCCCTGGTCTCCCGTGAATTAGCAACCAGACCTCGCGCAGCGCATCTCGCGCGGAGAAGTCACGCAGACGCTGGGCTTCCTATTTGTTGCTGGACCTGTCGCCGCAGTTCGTTTGGGTGCGCAATCTTGTCGAACGTCTCGATGCGCCAAGTTACTATGGAGGCGCGTTCGAGCGTGAGCAGGATTAGTCACGATGAGATGGCCGCGCCCATCCGTAACCGTAATTGCCGACCAGCAATCACGATGATCATTCACAAGGCGGCACCGAATGTCTTCTCCCAAATCGGCTAAATCATTAGGAGTCACGACTGACAAACCGAGTAGCCCGGCGAGATGAAAGGGATCAAGTGGGGAATTCGGCGAAAGCTTCAGCTTCTGCCGCACTCGAAGTGAAGTCCGCTCGGCCCACGTCTTAAACCCACGACGAAACATCGACTCGACGCTTCAGCGCACGCCGTGCTAGCTCACGCTGTGCGACCCGGATCAGTTGCGCCAAATCGGAGGCAGCGCTCTCGGGCAGCGTTTGATCGGCACGCAGATGAACCGCAGCAACCAGTGTGTCAGTTGGTGTCGCGCTCTCTTCAACGGGAAGGTTTAGAATCTCGGCCGGGTTAACCTTTAACCAGGAGCAGATTTTCTGAAAGGTTGCTAAATCCGGGAGCCGCCCACCCTCGACACGGGTGAGGGTCGCTGCGCTGATACCGATTTCTTGAGCTACTTCTCGAATGCCACGGCCACCTCTTCGGTCCCTAAGCATTTTTCCCAGGCGAAGAAGGGTCATTTTCAATAGGCATTCCCCCAACTCCCAGTGAGGGCGACCACGCCTAAGAATGCGTGTTCAGTTTTGCGGGGTCTTGCAGATCCCGGGCGTTTGTAGGGCCATATTGACTCTCCAGACGTGGCGGCATAGCATCCTAGGAATCGCCGACCTGTTCGAAGGCGGGTTCAATGCAAGGGCGCCGCACGGCTTTTTCTAAGCGTCAGTGGGAACGATGGACGCGTTTCGTCTATGCACTCGTTCTCTTCGTAGCTCTCATCTTGCTTGCTGCCGCGTTCAGTTCCCGCTTCTACAGTGGTTCTCTTTCGTCTATCTTCCCTGCGCTTGTCCTACTCGCTTTCGGCGTCGTCATCGGCCTGATTGGCCGATTCCTATT
>Ga0209167_10002284_pt1 | contig 10490 bp, 9 predicted proteins | sample Coa_R1_9_FD_187154 | JGI IMG/M metagenome (GOLD analysis project Ga0209167, IMG submission 187154) | Surface soil microbial communities from Centralia Pennsylvania, which are recovering from an underground coalmine fire - Coalmine... | ecosystem: Environmental > Terrestrial > Soil > Unclassified...
GGCATGCTCTCCCCCTCCCCGGCCTCGTGCCTCTCATAAAGTAAGGAGCGGAACCGGTTGCCCAATTCCGCCCCTCAAATTTGCGTCGATCCGCCGTTGAATTTCAGCCGAGCAGGCTGCCCGGCTCGACCTTAACACCCGGGCCCATGGTGGAGGAAACCGCCACGCGCTGGATGTAGGTGCCCTTTGAGCCGGCGGGCTTTGCCTTGGCGACCGCGTCCGCGAGCGCCTTGACGTTCTGCACCAGCTTTTCTTCCGAGAACGAGGCCTTGCCGATGCCGGCCTGCACGATGCCGGCCTTCTCGACCCGGAACTCGACCGAACCGCCCTTGGCGCCCTTCACGGCAGTGGTGACATCCATCGTCACCGTGCCGATCTTGGGGTTCGGCATCATGCCGCGCGGTCCGAGCACCTTACCGAGGCGGCCGACCAGCGGCATCATGTCGGGAGTGGCGATGCAGCGGTCGAAATCGATCGTACCGCCCTGCACCTTCTCGACCAGGTCTTCGGCGCCGACGATGTCAGCACCCGCGGCCTTGGCTTCTTCCGCCTTGGCGCCGCGCGCGAACACGCCGACGCGCAAGGTGCGGCCGGTGCCGTTCGGCAGCGTCACCACGCCGCGAACCATCTGGTCGGCGTGACGCGGATCGACGCCGAGATTGATCGCGATCTCGACCGTCTCGTCGAACTTCGACTTGGCGCGCTCCTTGACCATCTTGATGGCTTCCGCGAGCGGATAAAGCTTCTCGCGGTTGACGCCCTCGCGGGCCTTCTTCAAACGCTTTCCGATTGCCATGACCCGTTACCCCGCAACTTCCAGACCCATCGAGCGGGCGGAGCCCTCGACCATCTTCATGGCCGCCTCGATGGTGTCGCAATTGAGATCCTTCATCTTCTTCTGGGCGATCTCGCGCACTTGCGCTTTTGTCACCTTGCCGGCCTTGTCGCGGCCCGGGGCCTTCGACCCCGATTGGATTTTGGCGGCCTGCTTGAGGAAGTGGGACATCGGCGGCGTCTTCATCTCGAAGGTGAAGGAACGGTCCGCATAGATGGTGATGATCACCGGGATCGGGGTATTCTTCTCTTCCTTCTGCGTCTGCGCGTTAAACGCCTTGCAGAATTCCATGATGTTGAGGCCGCGCTGACCAAGCGCGGGACCGATCGGGGGCGACGGATTCGCAGCCCCCGCCGGCACCTGCAATTTCAGGTATCCGGTCACTTTCTTTGCCATATGTCACTCCTGTTGTGCCGGCCTTAAGCCGGCGGTTTCAGGTTTCGTGGTTCGGCTGACGACGGCTGGCGACCGCCCTTAGCCTCCCACGACCTCATTTTCCGCGAAGACGCGCTCCGCGCTTTACCCGATCAGACCTTCTCGACCTGACCGAATTCCAACTCGACGGGCGTCGCACGTCCGAAGATCGACACCGCGACCTTCACGCGCGAACGCCCCTCGTCGATTTCCTCGATGACACCGGAGAACGAGGCGAACGGCCCATCGGCCACCCGCACATTCTCGCCGATCTCGAACGTCACCGACGCCTTCGGCCGTTCCACGCCTTCCTGCACCTGGTGCAGGATGCGCATGGCTTCGGTTTCCGAAATCGGCATCGGCTTGTTTTCCGCGCCGAGGAAGCCCGTCACCTTCGGGGTATTCTTGATCAGATGAAAGGCCTCGTCGGTGAGCTTCATCTTGACCAGGACGTAGCCCGGGAAAAATTTGCGCTCGGCGTCGATCTTGCGGCCGCGCCGGACTTCGGTGACCTTTTCGGTCGGCACCAGCACCTGCTCGAACAACTCCTCGAGCCCGCGCTGCTTGGCCTGCTCGCGGATCGATTCCGCCACCTTCTTCTCGAAATTGGAATAGGCGTGGACGATGTACCAGCGCTTATCCGTCGTTTGCGCTTGCGTTGCGGTGCTAGTCATCAGTGGAGGCCCAATACCAAAGTGATGAAATAACGGATGATCTGATCGGAGGCGAAGAAGAAGACCGAGGCCAGCGCCACCATCACGAACACCATGATCGTGGTGATCGTGGTCTCGCGGCGGGTCGGCCAGGTGACCTTGGCGGTCTCCGAGCGCACTTCCTGCAGGAATTTGAACGGGCTGAAAGCCATCGTTTGGGGGTCCGCGTCCGTCGTCAGACAGTTGAAAATATAAGGAATCCGAACAGCCCTCTTTCGCCCAGCCCTCGTTTGAAGGATGAGCCGGCAAGCGGGCTCGATTGTTCGGGGGATTTCAAAGCCGCGCCGGATATCCGCTATACGCGGGCCGGCTGCAGGTGGCGGCTATGTACTGCGCAAGCGGCCAAAGGTCAAGGTGCTGGGGGAGCGGCAGGTCGCCTGCCCCTGGTCCGCACCTCGGCGCCGAAGCCGGTAAGTTCAAGGGGTTAGAGATTGGATCGATCCGTGATCGCAACGGAAGTGCGCTCCCTCTCCCGCTTGCGGGGGAGGGTTGGGGTGGGGGTGCTTCCGCAAAACGCACTGTCCGAGAGGATAGACTTCCCCCACCCGCCGCGCTTTGCGCGTCGACCTCCCCCGCAAGCGGGAGAGGTGAAGTAAACCCAGTCGCTTAAGCGCTCGTCAATTTCAGGCGCCCGCCGGCTTTTCGTCCAGCGGGCGCCCGCTCGCGTTACTTGATCAGCCCGAGGAGGGTAAGCGCGTCGCAATTGTGCTCGATCGAGAAGGTGGTGAACGGGGCGGGCTGCCCCGGCCCCGGCACCAACTTCTGGACAACTCCTGTTTGGCCGAAGGCGGGCCAGAAGGCGAGATCCGCCCGGTGATCGCGGTCGTTGTCGTCACCTTCCCCTGGGCCGTTGGGGTCATGGAAGCGGACGAAATTCGCCCAGTAGGTCTTCATCTCGGTCGCAAGCTGCGCTCCGCCCGCGGTCAGCGGCGGCGGCTGCACTGCCGCTCCCGGGGCCGGTGAGGCAGCATTGGCGGCGGCATCCGCCGGGCCCTGCAGCGTCTTGGCATCGAACAGATATTGCAACTCCGATGCGTGCGATGCGCCATAGGAGAAGCCGATCAGCGGCTGGAACAAGTCCGGCGCGTTGGGATCGGCGAACTCATAGGCGTGTACCGGGACAAACTTCGCCAGCAGTTGGTTGGAGTCGAAGCCTCGGCAAGTGAAGATGATGTCGGTGAAAATCTGGCCGAGCGCCTCGTCTGCGCTCGGCTTGTTGGCGTTGTCCGGATTGGGGAAATTGGCGGGCGGATAGAGGTTGGCGAGAGTTCCCACCTTCGTGGGGTCGGTAACGCCGGAGATGATTCCAACCTCCTGCGGATAAGTCAGGATATGGTTGTCGACAAAAAATTGCGCCCGACCGCCCGTCACGAAGGTGAAGGTCGGATCGAAGAAGAACGGCTCGAACAGCGTGCCCTCGTTAAGGTTGGTTCCCTGCATCACCGGCACGCGGTTGAAATTGCCGCTGCCAAACGCGTCCGACAACCCTTGCGGCAGAATCGTTGTACCTGATGTCGGCGACGTGTTGATGATGCCTTGCGCCGCGACGAGAGTTGCAACCGCGGCGTTGCGCAGGCAAGCGGCGATCTGCGTGTTGGTGCCCGTGCAGCCGACCGCGGTTGCGAATTTAGTCCCCAAGGCTTCCTGGGCAGCGACCGCTTGCACATCGAACAGCATATAGGCGCCGCTCTCGATGATCGCGGCGTCGAAAAGCCCCTTTGCGGTCGGCGACGCCAGATTGGACGAGGTGCTGAGCCCGCCGGCCGACTCGCCGCCGATCGTCACCCGGGCCGGATTTCCACCGAAATGCCCGATATTGTCGCGAACCCATTTGAATGCGAGCTGCTGGTCCATGAGCCCGTAATTGCCGGCGATTCCGGGGCTGTCCAAGGCCGGATCGGCGAGCCAGCCGAGCGCGCCGAGGCGATAATTGATGGTCACGACGATGATCTTGTGGGTACTGACGAGAACGCTGGGGTCGAAGCCCGCGCCGGCGCCGTTAACGAGCGCGCCGCCATGGATGAAGATCCAAACCGGAAGCCCCTCGTCGCCGTCCGATTGAACGGGTGTCGTGACGTTGAGGAAGAGACAATCTTCACTGAAGGGCGCCGCCGCCGAAAACTGATTGACCACCTGCGGACACGCACTGCCCGGCGTGGTCGCATCGAATACCGCGGACGCGCGCGCCGGCGCAGTGGGAGGCGTCCAACGGTTCGCGCCGGCGGGCGAGTTGGCGTAGCGGATGCCCTCAAACTTGTTGACGACACCGTTGCTCACCCCGCGGACCGGCCCGCTGGTCGTCTCGATGACGGGGGTTGGGGAGTCGGCAATCGCATCCGTCACCGCAACGCCGGGAACCGCCAGGATGATCCACGTCAACAGGCCCGTGCCCACGCGTCGCCAGCGGATCGCTCTGTGTTGGCTCGTCGAAAAGTCTTGGCTCGCCGAAAAGTCTTGGCTCGCCGAAAAGTCTTGGCCCGCCGAAAAGTCTGCCGTCTGTTGTCCTCTCATCGTCGTCGCCTCCCTTGGTCTGAGCGTTCGATTAAAAGGCAAATTGAATCGCAACAAGAGATGGCGTTTCGATGACAACGTAAAGACGCAAGGCAATCCAACCTGAAATTCAAGTGGTGCGCCCAACCTGCCACACAACAAGCGCAAGCGTTGGGTCGCGATTGGCGTCCACCACATGGAATGATCGTTGTCATCTTCGCCCGACCGGGACGTGAAGCCGCGAGTATTCCGCAAGCCGGAATGAAGGAAACACTATGCCGAAACGCTAAATGCGTTCACGCGGCTACGGGACACGCGATCCGACGCATCGTGCAGGCTGCGCCGACAGCCGTTCAGGATCGCCACGCGCCCTTGAGCTTAACCGAAAGGCCGTTAACCTCCCTATCATGTAACTTCCGCCAACTGCCGCAGCGACGAACAATGGCCCATGCGCCAAAATTCACCTTGCCGACTATTGGTAAATGATGCTGCTGCATCAAGATGCGACGGCTACCGCGGCGGCGCGAATGTTTACAAATTCGCTGGCCCCAACTAAGGGGCTGATGAGCGGGTATCGAGCCAACCGGCAGCAACCATGAATGCTTACCAGGCATCAATTGATTCAGACGAATTGAAGAAGCTGTCGGTCCTGCGGCCTTGGGGCACGGTGGCGGCGCTGGCTCTCGATTGGGCGGTGATCGCTGCGGCCATCGCTCTCAGCAGCCATTTCGGCGGGGTTTGGCTGTATCTCCTGGCGGCAGCGGCCATTGCCGGGCGGATGCTCGGTTTGGGCGAATTGATGCATGAGGCGGCGCATTTCCGCTTCCTCAGGAATCGAAAAACGGCCGACGTGATTGGCGATCTTTTCATCGCCTGGCCGATTATGGCGACGGTTGATGGCTATCGGCAGAACCATCTGGCACATCACCAGCATACCAACACCGACAACGACCCTGACTGGACCGTCAAACTCGGCACGGCCGCCTACACCTTCCCGCAGCACGTGTGGGTCATGACGTTGAACCTCCTCGGCTATCTGGTCGCGGTAAACTCTCTACGCGATCTGGCCCATATCCTGCCCAGGCTTGCGCAGGCGAAGCAAACGGCTCGCTATAGGCTTGCGCGTTTCGGATATTATCTCGGCGCCGCGGCGCTGATCACGCTGCTCGGCATTTGGAAAGGCTTTCTGCTCTACTGGATCGTGCCCTATCTGACGCTGTTCTTTCTGTTCCTCTATGTCCGCGGCGTCGCCGAGCATTTCGGCAGCATGGACTATGACGAAGAGCTCGGCAGCACACGCACGGTCATCCCCTATTTCTGGGAGCGGTTTTTCTTCGCTCCTCACAATATCAACCATCACCTCGAGCATCATCTCTTTCCCGGCGTACCGTTCTATAATCTGCCAAAGCTCAGCGCGGCGCTGATGCAGGACGAGACCTACCGCGCCAAGGCCCATATCACGCGCGGCTACTCGACGGGCGTGCTGCGGGAGTGTCTGGCGGCGGCTAAGCGAGACAAGCCGGGACAACTCGTCCGGACTTAGGCGAATTGCCATAGATCAAAACGCCTCAGTGGACCCTGCGATAACGTCATCAGTGGATCGCGATCAGGTGTCCCACGCCAGCCGACCCCGGCCACGGGCGAGAATGGTCGTGCGCTGCGTCACCATGCTAGCCCCACTCACGCAAAAGCCGCCAAGGCTTCCCCCGACGGCTCGTGCCCGTTGCGTTTTGTGTAGAGGTGCGCTGCGTCGAGCGGAGCTCGAACGCGGTGCCTCTTCTTATTTGGACGCACTGCCTCAATTAGGCGGCGTGTACGTTGCCAGTGTGTCGGGCCAACGATCCCCGATTTTTGTCATCTGTGACTGGCGCTGATTTTGGTCAAGCCAGCGTTGCTGTCCTTTAGATGAAATAGACAGGCCGCCGCTAACACTACGCGGCTGTAGTGCGCTGATCGGCATCCCGCTGCTCGGCCAAATGATCGCCCATGAAGGAATAAGCATTTGGCTCGATCCACTCACTGATCCAGCCGCGACGCTCGAGCATTTTGAGTGCCCGTTTTACTTCGGCCACCGAAATGCCGGTCATTTTACCAAGAACTTTTTCATCAACTCTGGCGGCAAGAGTTCTTCGCAGGAGGTTACGCCTCATGCAATAGGCAACTTTGAATGCAGTCGGATCAACGCGCTTATCGGCCGCAACCGCGTCGTACCAATCAAGCTTCCAGTTTTTCTTTGCGGTCATGATGAGCCTCCCTGGCCTGAACCTATCACGGGGCATCGATCACGAACGGACGCTACCGCCTCCGGATCATCTGGACAGGCCCCCGACGGTATTAATTTCAGGCAACACCGAAATGAGATACGTTCCACATGAAAGGCTAGCGCTCATTCAAGCTGGGATGCTGGTCTTCGATCCAAAAAGAAAAATGGCCCCCGGAAAAGGGGCCATTCGCCTTACATCTTGTCCGTCATTGGCTTCTTCATCCCGTGGTGGTGATGGTGGTGTTGATGCCCGTGCCGGTGCATCGTTGGCTTGTCCATCCCTTCCTTCATCATCGGCTTGTCTTGCTTCATGGGCTTGTCTTGTGCAACCGCCGGAACTACCACTGCGATCGTGGCCAGAGCCGCCAAGACGTAAGAAATCTTCTTCATTTATCTCTCCTTGGTGTGATTAGCCCCGATGGAACACCCAATGGACAAAATTGTTCCATCGGTTGGAACAATTCGGAATTGCTGGCAGTCCAGCCCGTGGCGGACATGCGGCGCGGGTTTAAATTCTCCTCCCATATCCCCACATATTGCTTATGACCAAATGGCAACCTCCCAAGCGGGAACCCGCGAAGACCAAGGCTGAGCTACGCGAGATGCTGGCAGAAGCCGTCCGAAATTCGCAGGCTGAGAATGAGCGCCTGCAGCAGGCCAAGAGAGTTAAGGCGGCCTAACTCATATCTGAGTGCGGACTTCGACCGGCCAAGATGGTCCTCCGCCTTTCGCAGCGGGAGCCGAAGGCTTGAGTTCCAATACCAAGCTGCGTGATTATTTTGCGTATCCGCCGTTAAACCTAATCAGCAAGCTTAATCAGCGGGTCTTCTTGCGGGGCGCCCTTGCCGCGCTATCGTCATCTCACTGGTCACTAACCATTGGAGGTGATCTATGCGAGATAAAATAATCAAAAACGACCTCGCGCAACGAGAGGCTGGACGGACTTTTCAGCGCGCCGGTAAACGGAAGCCAGCAACGGAATACGACGAAGCGCAGGAAGCCTTCCGGAAGAATTATGAGCGATTGAAGGCTGAGCGCTTGGCCAGGGAAGCCGCGAAGTCCAAAGGAGAAACAGTGGCGAAGTGACAAAACTTTCCACACCGACCAAGGCGGAGCTGTATGCGATGCTGGCCGAGGCGATCCGCAATACGCAATCCCAGCCGGTCTGCGACCCGCAACCCGAGCCGAAGCGCGAAACGCGATCCCACAAAACGCGACCGGCGCAAAAGCGCATGGCTAAGACTAGACCGGCGCAAAAGCGCATGGCTAAGACTAAAAGAGTTCGCCGTTGATCGCAGCGACAAGCTTCACAACGAGGCTATTGGCGACACGCCATCAATGGCGCGTGCGCCAGATTTGCTATGGATCAAAGCGACGCCAGCCCCTCTCACGCAAAAGCCGCCAAAGTTTCCTTCGACGGCCTGTGCCGTTGCGTTGCGTTTGCGTAGAGGTGTGCCGCGCCGAGCGTGCTCGAACGCAGCCATAGCCTGCTAGCCACAGGACGCATTGCCTTCATTATCAAATGAGGCAGTCGATGCGTCGCCTGTGTGTCAGGGCCAACGATCCCCGATGCGAGCGATGCTGTCATCAGCGACGATGCCGATCAAGCCAGCGCTGCTGTCCTAACGATGCTTGCACTGGGCGTAGTCGCCGATCCCATGCCAGCTTGCGGCGACCGCAATGATGCTCTTTGGGGTTGGCCTTGAACACGCGTTCGATGTGCCGGTTCAATGCCTGCATCACGCCAATGCGCGCGACGGCTGCGACCCGAAAGATCCGCACCACCCTATTCCACAGCGGGGACGGATCAGTGGCCCAGCGGATTGGTCACCTGAAAAAGTTCAGACTTCGCAGGTAGTCTGGAGAAGGACTGGCAGGAGTGGCAGGGCTCGAACCTGCGACCCCCGGTTTTGGAGACCGGTGCTCTACCAATTGAGCTACACTCCTGTGGGGACCTTGCGTCGCCGCCGGCCCGCGCCGTTTCAAGCATAGGCCGCGGCCGGATGGCAAGGGCGAAGCGGCTTTAAGGCCTTGTTCAGGACGCCGCTTCTGCGCCAAAATCGGACCACCTCGGAGCGCATCGCGCCCGCCGCGTAATAAGAGTTAAAGGGAAGAGAAATGACCGCGCAAACCGCCGCCAGGCACGCCGTCGCCCCGCAGACGCCGCAACTCCCCAACGCCAAACCTGAATCGCTCGGGCTCTCGCAAGCCCGGCTGCAGCGCCTATCGGACGCGTTCAAGCGCGAGATCGACAAGGGAACCATCCCGGGCGCGACCGTGATGGTGGCGCGGCGCGGGCAAATTGCCTGGTTCGAAGCGCTGGGAAAACAGAACCCGCTAAGTCCCGCGCCGATGACGCGAGAGACGATCTTCCGCATCTTCTCCATGACCAAGCCGGTCGTCTCGGTCGGGATCATGATGCTGCTCGAGGAAGGTCATTTCCTGCTCGATGATCCCCTCTCCAAATTCATTCCGGAATTTGCCACCCAGAAGGTCGGCGTCGAGAACAACGGCAAGCTCGATCTCGTGCCGTTGCAGCGGCCGATCACCATCCAGGATCTGTTGCGGCACACCTCGGGCATCACTTACGAACATACCGGCAACGGCCTGGTGCAGCAGCTTTATCAGCAATCGCGGCTGCGCAGCCGCAAGATCAGCAATGCCGGACATGCCGCGATCGTCGCGGGCCTGCCTTTGATCTGCCAGCCGGGCGCGGAGTGGAACTACAGCCGCTCCACCGACATTCTTGGCCGCCTGATCGAAATCGTCAGCGGCAAGACGCTCGGCGCGTTCCTTAACGAGCGCATCCTTGCTCCCCTGCAAATGACCGAGACCGGCTTTCACACCGGCGCAGAGAATGCCGGCCGTCTCGCCGAGCCGTTTGCGAGCGATCCGTGGACCGGCGAAAAAATCCAGCTCTTCAACATGCTGGAGAAGCCGGTGATGGAATCGGGCGGCGGCGGCCTGGTCTCGACCGCGATGGACTATGCGCGGTTCTGCCAGATGCTGCTTGGCGATGGAACGCTCGACGGTATCAGCATCATCGGCCGCAAGACGCTGCAACTGATGGCGTCCGATCAGCTTGGGCCTCACGTGAAAATCCAGGGCACGCTGACGCAGCCCGGCCACAGCTTCGGTCTCGGCTTTGGCGTGCGCACGCAAGAAGGCATCGCCTCGTTTGCGGGCTCGCCCGGCCAGTTCTTCTGGAGCGGCATGGGCGGCACCTTCTTCTGGATCGATCCCAGGGAAGACCTGTTCGCGATCTTCATGTCGCAGGGCCCCGGCCAGCGCGTCTACACCCGCACGCTCATGCGCAATCTCGTGTATGCGGCGGTGGAGTGAGGGCTGGGCGATCCGCGCCTCCCCCGTCATACCCCGCGAAAGCGGGGCATCCAGTACGCCGCGGCATCAATAACAATCGAGACGCCGGCGCGAGCGCGAAACGCTGCCACATCTCTAGCTGTCATCACCCGCCACCCGGTCCGGCCTCTGGCCGGCCGGATGACAGGCTCCAGCGGGTGATCCAGTATTCCGAGACAGCGCGTATTGAGCCGAGAGGCCGCGGCTTACTGGATACCCCGCTTTCGCGGGGTATGACGGGAGCCAGTTTCCGATTTTCCGAAATACTTCTTGACGGCGACGTAAAATCAGTAGTATTGAGTCGCGGTCCCGTCCTTCTCGAGGGGCGTTTCGCGATCGTCAAAGACGTAGGGCGGGATGCGGTGGACGCTTTGGCGCTTTTGACGAATGGCGCATAAGGCGGACGGCGAAGTCG
>Ga0209167_10002285_pt1 | contig 10486 bp, 9 predicted proteins | sample Coa_R1_9_FD_187154 | JGI IMG/M metagenome (GOLD analysis project Ga0209167, IMG submission 187154) | Surface soil microbial communities from Centralia Pennsylvania, which are recovering from an underground coalmine fire - Coalmine... | ecosystem: Environmental > Terrestrial > Soil > Unclassified...
ACTGGCTCCGCTCAAGACGGAGCTGATCGCGGGTGTCGGCTTCGCAACAGTCAGCGTGACTCCCAGATATTGCGGGTTGTTAGCGGCTCCGGATGCGGTGATCTGGATTTGCCCGTTGTAGGGTCCGGGACTCAATCCCGCGGGATTCGCCGCCACCGTCAGAATTCCCGGGGTCGTCGAAGCGGCCGGACTGACTGAGAGCCAACTGGCTCCTGACGTCACAGCCGCAGTGAACCCAAGAGATCCGCCGTTTATCGACACCTGCGCCGTTTGCGAGGGCGGCGCGGCGCCTCCGGCCACTGCGGTGAAGCTGAGGCTGGCCGGCGTCACCGTCAGCATCATCGAAGTCGAGCTTACTCCCGAGATCGACAAAACGTACGACGCTTGCGCGGTGCGGCCCTGAAAATCGCTCACCTGGAATTGCACCGGAAACTGGCCTGTCTGCGTTGGAGTTCCGGCCAAAAAGCCGCTGCAACTTTGTCCCTGGGTGGTGAGCCCTATGCCGGGAGGCAGTGTGCCGCCGCTGACGTTCCAGACTCCGCCCGCGTACGATAAAACGCCGCCCACGGCTGCCAAACAGAACGAGTAGGCAGCACCCACGCTGCCTGGGGGTAGAGAGGTCGTTTGAATCGTTATCGGGCTAGCGACTTCAATGGGCAGGTCGGCAGTCGCGATTAGGCCCTGCGAGTCCTGCACTTGGAAGGTCAAAGAAAGAGGCTCGTAGGTTTGCGGTCGCGCGTTCGCGGCGCTCCGCATGCTCGAACTTGAATCGGATGGAGTGCCTGAGATCGCCCCGGTGGTGGCATTCAGGGACAAACCGGGCGGCAACAATCCTGCGCTCACCGACCACATGTACGGAGTTGTGCCGCCAGTCGCGCTAAGGCCCGCCGAATAGGGGACGCCGATGGTAGCGGATGCAAAACTTACGGTCGTGATCCGAAGCTGGGCTTGGGCCACGGCCGCGTTAAGAAACGCCAATGAGATCGCGGAAAGACAACAAACGACACGGGAAGAATTCACGACTCCTCCTGCATGTGTTAGGGATGGCGCCAGATCAACGCTCGTTTCATCGCCATCCCTTGAACATCCCGGTGCCGAACGCTAAAATTGGAGCATGAAGGCACTTTTAGCAGGCTCAGCGTATCTGGCAATGGCGTCCGGGTTGGCCTTTGCTCAACCCCCCCAGCCGGGTCCCGCCTTCAATGCCGCCTCCGTGAAGCCAGCCGCTCACAGCGTCCGCAATTTCCTTGGCGGTCCCGGAACGCGCAATCCGGAACAGATTTCCTATACGTACGCCTCGCTTCAGGAACTTCTCCTCCGCGCGTATGGCTTGGACGACCCTAAGAGCATCTCCGGACCAAGCTGGCTGGACGCGCAGCGGTACGATATCACCGCCAAGCTCCCGCCGGGGACGACCAAGGAGCAGTTTCAGAAGATGCTCCAGGACTTGCTAACCGACCGGCTCAAGCTGGCGACGCATCACGAATCCAAGGATGTTCCGGCCTACGACTTGGTCTTGGCTGAAGGTGGATTAAAGCTGAAGCTGGGGGAGGTTCCAGAGACCGTTAACTTACCTCCGTCGCCGGAACACGGCAACTATCCGATATTACCCGGCGACGACTCCGTTCCCGCCATGGCCATCGCGATGGGCGAGGGACGTGGCTATCTCAAGGCGCGCCAAGAGCCCCCCTTCGTACTCGCAAAGATGCTGAGCGGCCCGGTGGGCCGGCCGATTGTCGACAAAACCGGTGTAACCGCCCGGTACGATTTTACTCTGGATTTCGACCTCCGCTTGGCCGCCGGTCAAGCGCCTAAGGAAGCCGCCGGCTCAACAGATGATCCGACCCCCAGCGTCTTCGACGCACTGGAACAGCAACTCGGTTTGAAGCTGGTCGAGTCAAAAACCAAGATCAGCATCCTGGTCGTTGACCGGGCCGAGAAAGTACCCTCCGGAGAATAGCGCAATCGGATCTCTTGAACCCCAAAAAAACAGCCCGGTCCGAAGACCGGGCTGTTTCGAAGATATAAAACTGATATCGGTTTAGTTGGTTCCGCCACCGGCAGAGCAAAGCTTGGCGTTGCCCGTGAATGTACCGTGACTAGAGTAGTGTCCGGAAATGCCCAGGTTGGTGCCTCCAAAGAACCAGCTGAAGAAGGCTAACTCTTGCAAGTGATAGGTCAGGCCGTTACCGCCTGTGACCACCCACTCATTGGTAGTCGTGGGGTAGCCGGGACTGAGCGGATCTCCCACCTCTAAGAAGGGGTACCCTCCCGAGCCGGGACAACCGCCCTCAACCTGTCCCTCGTTCCCCCAAATGGGAGTCGTGTTATTGACCTCGGGATCAAAGATGGCTTCGCCTAGCTCGTGGCTGATGACGCTGACGTCCACATTGCCGCCATTCCAGATACCGCTGTAGTCAATGTTAAAGATGGAGGTGACTTGAAAATTCGGTCCACTAGCGTAGCCGGTGTGGAATCCCAGGGCGCAGCAATTCGCGGTGATCACATCGCCAGAACTAGCGCTCACAACGCCATTCACGAGGATCATTGGTAGAGTTCCGATGTTCACCTGCGAAATGGTTGCCAGCAGGCTGTTGATTGCAGTTACAAGGTCGTTTTCGTTGACCACTCCTTCAAAACCGCACCCGCCGAAACTCGTGACGTTGTTGTAGTTTGTGCCAGGGCCTGACGTGCCGGAACTACCGAAAGTCAGAGTCTGCTCAGACAGAACCGTTGCGTTCTCGACCAGATGGTAGGAGGATCCGGCCACCAGCGACCAGAAGGAAGCGCGCACCACGGCGTCATGATACTGTGTCGTGCCAACGTTGACGCCGTCGATGTTCCAGGCCGAGTTGGTGAAGACTGGCGAATTCTGTACAATGTCCACCGCAGTGTGTCCGACGGGTTCGCAGCCGTCGTACACCAATGGATCGTACGTATGCGTATCGCTAACCCCGTTGTTGATGATGACCTTCACGGGAATGATCAGAAGAGGGATCGTGGTCGTGGTCTTGCCGGGGAGATGGGGATTGCGCCCGACGATTTTGCCACTATAAGTGCCGCTCCCGAGGTCAGCCCCGGCAGTGACGGAGTAAGTCCACAGCGGAATCTCCGAGGCACTTAAAGCATTTGTGATCGGACTCGCCAGGGTCGACGGTGCCGGCTGGATTGGGATTGCATCAAAACCGCCCACGAACTGTCCGGACGCGCCTACGGCGGCAGCGCCCAACATGAATGAAAGTAACGCGTTTCTCACTAGACTATCCTCCTGTTGTCTAAACCTTGCGGAAAATTTTACGATCTCCGGTCATTCTTCAATGACCTCTTTCGAAGCATCCAGGCCATCCCGGCCAAACCGGTGCCCAACAGCGCGACTGACGACGGCTCCGGAGTCGAACTCGTAGAGGTCTGGTCGGTCATCAGCAATGTGTCGATGGCGAAATCGCCGAGGTTCGAACAGCCTGCGCACGAAGTGAGACTGAACACAATACTTGTGATGTTGGCAACGGACGGGCTCTGAAGCACGCCTATAAAGATTGGATCGCCGGAGGCGTCGCTGGTCGAGGTGAAGGAACCCAGCGAAGTACCTCCGTTGAACGCCTGGATCTGTGCGGTGTAGACGCCGGCTGTATCACCTTGAATCCACGCACCACCGCCGATGAGCGCCGTCCCGAATGCAAGAGTGATTGGCCCAGTGCCCAATGAGGTGCCGTTGTCGAAGGCAAAAATATCCGTGTCACCCGGTTGCATTCCGCCGGCGGTAGGCCCCCAAGTGCAGCTGCCATCCCCATCCAGGCAAACGTCGGCCACCAGCCCAGTGTTGTCGGCGGCCGAGAAGCTTCCCGTTACCCCGACGGAGAGCGCGGAAGTGGCCGTGAAGCCGCCGCTCAACACTGTCTGATCTTCTCCCAACTGGCCCCAGTTGGTGGAATCATTCGAGCCAAGTCCCGCTGGCGTAGTCACAAAAGTCAGCGCGGCGAACGCTGGAGCACACGCAAAACACAACCCCGCCAACAAAAGCTTCACGTTTGAATTCATAGCTTTATAGCCCCCTCCTCCTAAGGGCTGCGTTTTCCCTGCGAGAACTGCCTGGAAACGCTGTTACCGATTTAGAATTCCTGGAACTTCAAATAGACCAGCAGTGCCATTTCGGGCCACCGCAGGTACTCCGTCAGTATACACTGGGCCTAGTCATTTTGAACCATACGATTTGAAAAATTTTTCGTCTCTGAGTACCAATTCTTACCTAGTACTTTTCACTGGGCTAAGGTCTCAGGTAAGGCACTGGGAACAAACGGAGTTTTGTCCGCCGATGGGCCCACACAGCTGCCGGTTCGGGGGCTACTTTTTCGGTTCGGTTACAGGTACTTTTTCGCCCGCCGGCGCCGCAGCTCCTGGGGCAGCCGCAGCCGCGTCTGGAGTCTCTGGAAGGATCTCGGTCAGGCTCGGCGGAGCGGTTCCGGGCGTCAGCGGCACTTCCGTCCGATGCATGTTCTGGGGCAGATAATAGTTGCGGCTGCTGGCGTCGAGAACGCAGAACATCAGGAAGATTCCCAGAAACAGGAAGCCCGCCATGGCGACGATCCCGTACACCGGCTTGTCCCAGCGCAAGTGCATGAAAAACAAGGCTACCAACGAGGCCTTGATGGTGGCAATCAACAGCGCGACCACCACGTTCCCGGACCCCAGGTTGACGTAGGCCGCGCCGACGGTGATCGCCGTCAGAACCAGCAGCGCCAACAGGGTCTTGACGTTGACAGCCGTGCCGCCATGCTCGTGCGCGCCGGCATCACCCCCGGCGTGATCGTGTGTGGTTTCCGTATGAGTGCTCATTGGATCAAATAGTACAGCGGGAACAGGTAAATCCAGATTAAGTCGACGATGTGCCAGTACAGCCCAACCAGGTCCACTGGGGTGTAGTAAGCGTTGGAGAATTCACCCCTCTTGGCGCGCATCAGAATCCACGACAGCAGCCCGATGCCCGCCAGAATGTGGATTCCATGCAAACCGGTCATCATGAAGTAGAACGCAAAGAACGTTGCGTAGCCGTGACTGCCCGGAATGGAGTCGCCCTTGGCGCTGTAGAACTTGCCCGGCAGCCAGCCTTCCTCGAACTTGTGCGAATACTCGAAGTACTTCACCACCAGGAAGATGCAGGCGCAGATGATGGTCAGGAACAGAAAGAATACGGTCTTGTCCTTCTTGTTGTTCTTGGCCGATTGCACCGCCATTACCATGGTGAAGCTGGAGAACAGGAGCACCACGGTGTTCAGCGCGCCCTGCCAGCGCACCAGGTGCTCATGCGCCTCCACGAACTCCCGCGGATAGCGTCCCTGCATCATTCCAAAGCCCACGAACAGGCCGCCGAACAGCAGGATTTCCGTCGCCAGGAACAGCCACATTCCCAGCTTGGCGGTGTCGAACTGCTGCTCCATCGTGGTGAAGTGATGCTGATGGTGCGGATCGTCAATGTGGCCGGCATCCCCGTGCCCGCCGTGCGAAGGTAAATCGACGCTGGTTGTGCTCATGTTCTATCTCACCTTCACCGGACGGTAGTCATAGGGGTCGCGGGCTACCACCGGCTGGTCCTCGAAGTTGTGCATGATCGGCGGCGAAGAGCATTGCCATTCAAGCGTCGTGCCGCCCCAGGGATTGTCCGGCGCGTCCATGGGCTTCCGCAGAGAAGCCAGCAAGTACGCCAGCGTCATAAACAGGCTCAAACCTAGCACCCAAGACCCCATGGTGGAAAACGCGTGTAGCGGCTGGAACTGGTCCAGGTAGTTGTAATAGCGCCTCGGCATGCCCTTGCTGCCCAGGAAGAACTGGGTCAGAAAGGTCATATTGAATCCGACTGTGTAGAGCACGCAGGCCGTGCGTCCCCATTTTTCCGAATACATCCGACCGGTCATCTTGGGCCACCAGTAATGCAGCCCTCCCAGGAAGGCGGTTACGGTTCCTCCCATCATGACGAAATGAAAGTGGGCGACCACGAAGTACGTGTCGGTCAGGTGCACGTCGGTGGAGAGGGTGCCCAGAAAGATGCCGGTCAGGCCGCCGATGGTGAACAGAATCAGGAAGGAGATCGCGTAACACATCGGGGTTTCAAGCGAGATGTTGCCTTCATACATCGTGCACAGCCAGTTGAACACCTTTACTCCGGACGGAATCGCAACCAGGAACGTCAGCGCCGAAAACACCACTGTGGCCAGTTGCGACTGCCCCGCCACGAACATGTGATGGCCCCACACGATAAAGCTCACCAGGGCCAAAGAGACGCTGGAGTAAGCAATGGCCCGGTAGCCGAAGATCGTTTTGTGCGAGAAGGTCGGGATCAGCTCGCTGATGATGGCCATGCCGGGCAGAATCATGATATACACGGCGGGGTGCGAGTAGAACCAGAAGAAGTGCTGGAACAGAACCGGATCGCCGCCAATGCGCGGATCGAAAATGCCGATGCCGAAGCCGCGTTCCAGCATCAGCAGAACCAGAGTGATTCCCAGCACCGGGGTCGCGAGCACCTGAATCAGAGCGGTGGAGTAAATGCCCCAGATGAACAGCGGCAGATCGAACCAGCCCATGCCAGGGGCGCGTAGCTTATGCACCGTGGCAATGAAGTTCAATCCCGTGAAGATGGACGAAAATCCAAGCACAAAGACGGCCGAGGTCATCAGCGTCACCGGTCCGTCGGTGGTGGTCGAATACGGGGTGTAGAAAGTCCAGCCGGTGTCGACGGCGCCCAGCACCATGGCCAGGATGGCCATCAGCGCGCCGGTCACCCACAGATAGAAGCTGGCCAGATTCAGCCTCGGGAAGGCCACGTCCTTCGCGCCCAGCATCAACGGCAAGACGAAGTTCCCGAGCGAAGCCGGAACCGCGGGGATGATAAACAGAAACACCATGATGGCGCCGTGCAGTGTGAACACGCGGTTATAGGTCTCCGCTGTCATCAGCACCTTGCCGAAGAGCATGTGCGTCGGCGTCAGCAGCGTCAACCGGACCAGCAGCGCGAACGTTCCACCCATCAGGAACGCGGTCATCACACCCACCAGGTACATGATGCCGATACGCTTGTGGTCCAGCGTGCCGGCCCAGCTCATGAAGCCGTGGCTCTCGTTGAGATAGTTCTTCCTGGGCCGGGGCAGGCTGCCGGTCTTGGCCCCCATCGTGAGTACTTGGTAATCCATAACTCCTTGCCCTCTAAATTCCTACTGTAACGACTTTATAAGAGCGACGATCCCTTCGAACTCGTGCGGCTTGATCAAACCCTGGAACGTCGGCATGATGGGCTGGAACCCGTCCACGATCTTGGCCTGCGGCATATTCTCGGACTCCTTGATGTAGGCTTCGTCCACCAGGACAAAAGTGCCGTTGTTCATTTTCTCCATCTTGCCCCAGATTCCCTTCCAACTGGGACCCTTGCTCTTGTTCCCGTCGAGCGTGTGGCAACTGTTACAGCCCTTGCGCTCCCACTGTATTTTGCCCCAGGCGGGCATGTTGTCCTTGTACGCCTCCCACTCGGTTCCGCCGGTGGCCAGATAGTTCTGGAAATCGGCGTCGCTTTCGACGATCAGCGTAGCCTGCATATCGGAGTGGCCCTTGCCGCAATATTCGGCGCAGGTGATGTGATGCTCGCCGGGCACGTTGGGAGTGAACCAGACTTCGGTATAGCGCCCGGGAATGATATCGTGCTTCACGCGCATGTCCGGCACGAAGAAATCGTGGATCACGTCCTCGCTGGTCATGATGAACTTCACGGGCTTGTTGATGGGGACATGCAACCGGCCGGCGTCACGCGAGCCATCCGGATATTCGAACGCCCAGTTCCATTTCCTGGCGGTGATCTGGATTTCCATGGCCTCGCCCGGCGCCACCGAGTATTCCATCCAGCCCTTGAGCCCCCAGAAGAAAATCCCGACGCACAGCAGGAGCGGCGCAACGCTCCAAATGATTTCCAAGGTGGTGTTGTGAGTAACGTGCGGGGTCACGCGCCCGGGCTTGTAGCGGTAGCGCCAGGCAAACCAGAAGGCCGGGATGACGATGCCCAGAAACAGCACCACGCTGAGCCAGAACAGGGCCATATACACGGTATCGACTTCCCCCGCGAATGCCGAGCCCTGCGGCGGCATCATGATTCTAGTAAGCCATTCCATCAGTGTCTCTCCAAGAAATCACGCGGCACAACGGAGCCTGTCGCGACCGGATTGCCGCCCGGTTCCGGCCTTGACCAGCGTCGCTCCGGCCCTGTGCCGCGGATTCCTCCGGCGCTATTACCGAAGTTCATGCCGTCCTCTCCCGATGCCCGCCGCGGGTACGCTCCGCGCGGAGCTTTTCTCCCCGGAACAGGCGCCACAGGAAAAATGCCATTATGAGTACCGTTAAAACCCCACCCGCCCGCATCAGGTTGGCCGCGAACAAAACGTACGCGTTGGACGTCGGATCGTAGTGATAGCACCACAGCAGAATCCTGTCGATGGTGGCGGTGCTGCGGCCCTCGGCCGCCTCAGTCAGCGCAAAGCGCAAATCCCGCGAGCGGAAGCGAATGCCGTACAGGTATCGCGCCAGCTTACCCTCCGGTGTCAACACCATGATGGCGGAGGTGTGCGCGAACTGCTGCTGCCGCGCGTCGTAGCGATAGTGATACCCGATTTCCTCGGCCAGCCGCCTGGCGTTGCCGTGATAATCCGTCAGGAAATGCCAGCCTGGCGCCGGGCGGCCGTAGGTATCGAGGTACGTCTCCTTCTTGTGCCGGGCGAGATCGAAGGTGTCCTGCGGATCAAAGCTGATGGTGACCACCTCGTAGTTGGTGCCGGGAGTCCAGGTCAGCTCCTTCATCGCGTCCACCTGGCCGTTGAGAATCAGATTGCACAGCATCGGGCAGGTGTAATAAACCAGGTCCAGAATCACCGGCCGGTCCTTGTGAAAGAAGCTCTCGAGCGGAACCTGATAACCGGATTCGTCGGTGAATTGCAGTTTCAAGTCGACGGCGCGGCCCAGGTGCTCGTCGACGCCCACACCTTCGAGCTGCGGCGGCGTAACTCCGGGAGGGAGCACGCCGACGGATTGTCCCGGCTGCGCCCCGCTGATGCGATCGAATCCCGCAAAGGCGCACGTGGCCCCCATTAGGGCGAGCAACGCGAATTGTGGCCAGCGTTTCATTCCTTATTCGGTGTCGGAAGTGGCGGCGGACTCTTTTCGTCCTCGTCCTTTTTCGGCAGCGTGGGCTTGGCCGGATAGAACGTCTTGCCTTCGGCCGCTTCCTTCAGGAACAGCTCCTGAGCGCGCTCGAGCGGGATGCGCACTTGCCCCTTTTTCTTATCCTCGTACGAATAATGCGTCAGTGTCGAGGCCTCGCGATTACGCATGTCCTGGAGTTCCTGGCTGGGCGCGGCCAGCACCTTGTCGTACACGGCGTCGTTCCAGATCTTGTCGAAATACTGCTGCAAAGCCACGATCACCACAACCAGGATGATCACGCTGCCAACGGTGAACATCCAGATCTTGGGAGTCTGCGGCTCAGTGTAGTCGAAACCCTCCTGGGGTTCGTGGTGGCTGCGTCTTCCGTGCTCGTGATCGTCGCTCATGCTTGCCTCAGGCGTTCTCAAAATGCAGACTCTGCTCAAAGCGCAGGTCGCCCACCGGGACCATCTTGTGCCGCCGGAAGCGGTTCCAGAACTGCAAACCGCAAATACTGACGGTGGCCGCCAGCGTCGCGAAATCCAGCCAATGCAACTGCGGACCAGCAGGGTAGTGGACCGGCATCACCACCCAGTAAATATCCAGAAACTCCATGACCAGGCTCCACGCCGCCACCATTCCAATGATGGTCAGATTGCGCTTGGCGGGCCGGCACAGCAGCACGAAGAACGGGATAAAGAAGCGCACGAACGGCAGGGCCAGGCTCCAATACAGCCAGTCTCCGTGCGACCGCGCGCGATAGAAAATCGTCTCTTCCGGTAGATTGGCGTACCAGATCAGGAGATACTGCGAAAACCCGATGTAGGTGTAGAACGCCGTCAGCGCGAACAGCCACTTGCCTAGATCGTGGTAGTGCTCCTTGTTGATTGAATTGGTCAGAATTCCCGCGCGCCGGAAGCCCAGGCAGACCAGCGTCACCACGCTCATGAACGCCAGCGCTCCGCCGGCCAGATAATACAGTCCGAAGATGGTCGAATACCAGGTCGGCTGCACCGACATCAGCCAGTCGTAGGCGGCCAGCGTCCCTACCGCGAAAACCAGGAAGAGCCCCGGAGCGCACCAGCGCGCGATCACCTTCATCTGCTGCACGGAACGTTGCGAATCCTGTTTGGTGCTCTGATGATAGATCGCGAAGATCCAGATAGACCACAGCAGAAAGTAACAGTAGGTCCGCATCACGAAAAAGTTTTCGTTGAGGAATCCGGATTTCTTATGCAAAGACTCGCTGGCCGCGACCACGTCCGGATGGGTCCAAGGGTAGATGTATTTGAGGCCGAAGATGAGCGGCAAA
>Ga0209167_10002288_pt1 | contig 10483 bp, 5 predicted proteins | sample Coa_R1_9_FD_187154 | JGI IMG/M metagenome (GOLD analysis project Ga0209167, IMG submission 187154) | Surface soil microbial communities from Centralia Pennsylvania, which are recovering from an underground coalmine fire - Coalmine... | ecosystem: Environmental > Terrestrial > Soil > Unclassified...
CTCGCCGAACTCGCTGACCACGATGGCGCTGGTCCGTCCGTTCGTCGACTTCACCTCGCTCGGTGTGGTCGGCGTGGTCGTCGTCCCGCCGCGCACCGACCCGGGGAACTCGGTGCTGCCGCCGCGTCCCCAGGCGACGCCGGCGCCCACGGTCACGGTCACGGTGCCCGCCGGGCAGAGCCCGGGCACGGGAACGGGCACGCCGGCGCCCCACTCGGGGGGCTGACATGCGTCGTGTGCTGCTGTCAGCCGTGCTGGTAGTCGTCGCGCTCCTGCTCCAGCTCACCCTGCTCGACCAGTTGCCGCTACCGGGTGGCGTGTCCCCGGACCTGCTGCTGCTGGTTGTCGTCGCGCTCGCGCTCAGCAGCGGTCCCACTCCGGGCTTGATCACCGGCTTCTGCGCGGGCCTGGCCCTTGACGTCGCGCCACCGTCCAACCATCTGATTGGCGTGTACGCGCTGGTGTTCTGCCTGGTCGGCTACTTCTGCGGCCTGGTCGCCGCCGACCTGGAGAACTCGGTGCTGCTGCCGCTGGCCGCCTCGGCACTCGGCGCGGGGGGTGGCGCCGCTCTCTACGCGGTGGCCGGTGTTTTCCTCGGCAACCCAGACGTCACCGGGCAGTCGGTGCGGCATGTGCTGCCGCTGTCGGTAGCCTACGACGTGCTGCTCAGCCCGTTCGTCCTGTATGCCGTGGCACTGGCCAGCCGGCTGGCGGCCAGGATCGCCGGGGTGGTCCCCAGCGGCCCGCAGGCGGCGGCCAGCGCGAGCCCGCTGGCCGTCCCCGGTACCGCGCCCGCGCTGCAGGGCGGCCGCACGCCGCGGATACGAGCCGCCGCGAACAGGCAGCGGGACGGCTGGATCGGCGGCGGTGGCTGGCTGGCGGCCAGCGCCGAGCTGGCCCGCAGCAGGCCGGCCACGATCAAGCTGCACCTGGGCGGCAAGAACAGCAGTCTCCCGGCCAGCCCGCCGGGAGCCGGCCAGCAGAGTAAGAGCCTTGCCAAGCTGCGGTTCGGCTCCGGGCGCCGGCGTGACGGGATCGTCGGCGGCAGGCTGCCCGGCGGCCTCTTCGGCGGGTCCGCCGGTGGTGCGGGCTCTGCCGCCGGCGGGCTGCCGGGAACCCGGCCGCTGCCCAAGCTGTTCGGCCGGGGCAGCAGGCCAGGAGCCGCTTCAACGGTCAGGTTCGGCCGCAAACCCGCCTGGGGGTTCCGCGGTGCGGGTGGCTCCGGTCACGTCGGCACCGCCGCCCCGCGCCGCGGCACATTCAGCGCGAACTCCCAGCGCAAGGCCGCCACCGGGTGGACCTCCGGCCGGATAGGCGCCGCGGGGTGGCTCTCCGGCCGGAAAGGCATGGCCGGCGCCGCCACGCCCCGGCGCGGCACATTCACCGCCTCGCCCCAGCACCAGCGCCAGGCGCCGGCCGGATCGCCGCGGCGGGGGACCTTCAGCGGCGGCTCGTCGACCAAGGGCACGTTCGGCCCCGGCGGGCCCCGGCGGGGCACCTTCGGCGGGCCGCGCAGGTTCCGGGCGCTGCGCCGGGCCACCGGGCGCGGCGGCAGCCGGATCAAGTTCAAGCGGAACGGAGGCTGGCGATGATCGCGTCGTCGCGGCGCCGTCTGTGGGTGGTGCACGTGGCGGTGGCCGCGCTGCTCATCTCGCTCGGCGCTCGACTGTGGTACGTGCAGGTGATGAACACCGGCACCTACACCGCCCTGGCCGCGCAGGACGAGACCCAGTCGGTGGTCGTGCCCTCGGTCCGCGGCGAGATCCTCGACGACACCGGCCAGCCCCTGGTGAACAACCGTACCGCGCTGGTGGTCTCGGTGAACATCGCGCGGCTCGCTCAGCGCACCGACGAGAAAGCGGTGCTGGACAGGCTGGCGAAGCTGCTGCGGATGAGCCCCACGCTGCTGGCTGACAAGGTGCGCACCTGCACGGCAGGGATCAAGCCGCCGTGCTGGCCGGGGTCGCCCTATCAGCCGGTCCCGGTGGACGAGCAGGTCCCCGACCGGGTGGCGTTGCAGATCATGGAGGACCCGGGCCTGTACCCGGACATCACCGCGCAGGTTCAGCCGGTGACGAACTATCCGGCGCCGGACGGTGCGAACCCGGCTCAGGTGCTCGGCTACCTGCAGCCCATCACCGCGCAGGAGGTCAAGCAGGACCACCTGACCGTGACCGGCTTCTCCGGCGTGGACCTGATCGGCCAGGCCGGGCTCGAGCAGCAGTACGACGCTCAGTTGCGCGGCACCCCCGGGATCCAGAAGGTCGCGGTCAACGCCCAGGGTGTGGTCACCGGCACGGTCAGCCAGACCCCGGCCAAGCCCGGCGATGACCTGGTCACCAGCATCAACGCGCCGCTGCAGGCGGACGTGCAGAACATCCTGGCCGGTGCCATCCACAAGGCCTACGGCCAGGGGGACCGGGGCGCCACCTCCGGCGCCGCGGTGGTGCTGACCACCACCGGCCGGGTGGTCGCGATGGCCAGCTACCCGTCCTACGACCCCAGCGTGTGGACCGGTGGCATCTCCAACAAGGAGTTCGGCTACCTGTTCGGCACCCGGCACGGGGAGCCGATCCTGAACCGGGCCACCCAGGGGGAGTACGCACCCGGCTCGACCTGGAAGGTCACCACGACGGCGGCGGCCGTCGCGAACGGGTTCAGCCTCTACGGCAGCTATAACTGCCCCGCGTCAGTGGATATCGGCGGTCAGCGGCTCATCAACGACGGCAACCCGAACGCCGGCGCCATGTCGTTCCAGGAGGCGCTGATCCAGTCCTGCGACACCGTCTACTACCAGCTCGGCTACGACATGTGGCTGAAGGACCATCCCTCGATCAACAACATCCGCAATCCCCATGCCCCGGTCCAGCCGATGGTCAAGATGGAGCTGGCCTGGGGATTCGGGCACACGCCCGGGATCGATGTGCCCGAGCAGAGCGCCGGCAGCGTGCCGACCAGGCAGTGGCTGTACTGGCTCTGGAAGGACAATGCCCATACCGGTCAGAACTGGTGCAAGTACGGTAGGCAGTACGGCTCCTACGTCCAGCGGATCGAATACCAGGACTGCCTGGATGGCTGGGTCTGGTATCCGGGCCAGGCCGCGATCGCCGCGATCGGCCAGGGCTACGTGACCGTCACGCCGCTGCAGCTCGCCGACGCCTACGCGGCACTGGCCAACGGCGGCACCCTGTACAGCCCGCGCATCGGCGAGGCGCTGATCAGCCCGGACGGCAAGGTCGTCCAGCGGATCAACCCACCGGTGATCCGCCACCTGCCGGTCGCCAAGTCCACCCTCGCCTACATAAGGAACGCGCTGCGCGGCGTGGTGACCGCGGGAACCGCGGCCGGCGCGTTCAGCGGCTTCCCGCTGAACAAGGTGTGCGTGGCGGGCAAGACCGGTACCGCCCAGGTCTTCGGCAAGCAGGCGTCGTCGGTGTTCGCATCGTTCGCGCCGTGTAACCACCCCAAGTACGTCATCGTGATGATGATTCCCGGTGCGGGGTACGGCGCCGACACGTCCGCCCCGGCGATCAGGAAGATCTGGGATGACATCTACGGCCTGGAAGGGCAGAAAGCGGCACTCCCATCCGGGCAGGTTCCGGTTTCGCTGCCCACGATCTCCTCGTCGGGCGCGATCGTGCCTCCGCCGGCCCCGGCGGCGAGCACCCGGAGAACCCGATGAGCCTGCGGGAGAACTACCGGCTCGCACCGGGTGGCCGCGGCCCGCTGGGCGTGCGCGGTGTGCCCAGGCTTGGAAACTTTGGCAGCACCGGCGCTGGGCGCCTGCGATCACGCTGGCCCATTCCGTCAGGAAGTAAATCTCTTCTTAAAAACCTTGACTGGATTCTTGTCGTCGTCGTCCTGGCACTGTGTGTGCTGGGCACCCTGCTCGTCTGGTCGGCCACCCAGCCGCAGCAGATCCAGATCGGCGCCAGCCCGCGCGAATACCTGTACAAGGACGTGGTCTGGTTCGGCATCGGCCTGGTGCTGATGCTGGTCGTGGCGGCGATGGACATCCGGCGGATCCGGGCCTGGACTCCGCTGGTTTACGGCGCGACGCTGCTCGCCCTGCTCGCTGTGCTCGCGGTCGGCAACTCGGTGAACGGTGCGCGTGCCTGGATCAACCTGCCCGGCGGCTTCCAGATCGAGCCGTCGGAGTTCGCCAAGCTCGGCCTCGTGCTGATCTGCGCCCTGTTCCTGAGCCGGCTCGGCGATGGCGGCAAACGGCCCAGGCTCCGGGAGGTCGCGCTCACCGTGCTGTGCGCGGCGCCGCTGGCCGGGCTCGTGATCAAGGAGCCGGCGCTCGGCGTGGCCCTGGTCCTGCTGGTCGTGCTGGCCGGCATGATCGCGGTCTCCGGGCTGCGGCTGCGCTGGCTGGCCGTTCTGGCGGTGGCCGGTGCGGCCGCAGTGTTCGGCGCGATCAAGCTGCACGTGCTGAAGTCCTATCAGCTTCAGCGGTTCACCTCGTTCACCGACCCGTCGGCCAACCTCTCCACCTCCGGCTACAACGCGCAGCAAGCCAAGATCGCGGTGGGGTCGGGCGGAATGTACGGCCATGGGCTGTTCCACGGCTCGCTGATCTCGGGCGGTTACGTCCCCTCGCAGTCGACCGACTTCATCTTCACCGTCGCCGGTGAGGAACTCGGTTTCGTCGGCTCTATCACGATCGTCGTGCTGCTCGGAATCGTGATCACGCGGGCGCTGCGCATCGCGGCTGGGGCCGAAGACCAGTTCGGCATGCTGGTCGCCACGGGGATAGCGATCTGGTTCGCCTTCCAGTCGTTCGTGAACGTCGGTATGACCATCGGCATCATGCCCATCACCGGGCTGCCGCTGCCGTTCATCTCCTACGGCGGTTCGGCGGCGTTCGCCGACTTGATCGCGATCGGCATCCTGCAGTCCGTACACCGCAAGCGCACCGGTCTGGACGCCATCTGGACCGGCCGCCGGGTAGCGTGAGGCATCGGCTGAGCAGCCGTCCAGGGTCTATAGGGTTGTAGTTATGGTGGAATCGGTCTACGCGCGCCTTGAGGCGCTGCTCCCGCGGGTGCGCAAGCCGGTTCAGTACGTCGGTGGTGAGCTGAACTCGGTCCTGAAGGACTGGGAATCAGCGCAGGTGCGCTGGTGTTTGATGTATCCGGACGCCTATGAGGTGGGCCTGCCCAACCAGGGCCTGCAGATCCTCTACGAGGTGCTGAACGGCTGCGACGGTGTGCTCGCCGAACGGACCTACAGCGTCTGGCCGGATCTCGAGGCGCTCATGCGCGAGCACGGGATCCCGCAGTTCACCCTGGACGGTCACCGGCCGGTCGGTGAGTTTGACCTGCTGGGGGTGAGCTTCGCCACCGAACTGGGATACACCAACCTGCTGACCGCGCTCGACCTGTCCGGCATCCCGCTGTCCGCGGCGGACCGGGATGACAGCCATCCGGTGGTGCTGGCCGGCGGGCACGCCGCGTTCAACCCCGAGCCGATCGCCGAGTTCATCGACGGGGCGGTGCTCGGCGACGGCGAGCAGGCGGTGCTGACCATCACGTCGCTGGTGCGGGAGTGGAAGGCGGCCGGACGGCCCGGCGGCAGGGACGGCCTGCTGCTGCGGCTGGCCATCGACGGTGGCGTGTACGTGCCGCGGTTCTACGACGTGACCTACCTGGCCGACGGGCGGATCGGCAGCGTGCGGCCCAACCGTCCCGGCGTGCCCGGGTCGGTGGCCAAGCACACGCTGATGGACCTGGACGACTGGCCCTACCCGAGCAAGCCGCTGGTCCCGGTGGCCGAGACCGTGCACGAGCGGTACAGCGTCGAGATCTTCCGCGGCTGCACCAGGGGCTGCCGGTTCTGCCAGGCCGGCATGATCACCCGGCCGGTCCGGGAGCGGAGCAAGGCCACGATCACCGGCATGGTGGAGACCGGGCTGGCCGCGACCGGTTTCAGCGAGGTCGGGCTGCTGTCGCTGTCCAGCTCGGACCACAGCGAGATCCACGAGGTGGCGCGGGGCCTGGCCGACCAGTACGAGGGGACGAAGACCGGCCTGTCGCTGCCGTCCACCCGGGTGGACTCGTTCAATGTGACGCTGGCCGACGAACTGACCCGCGGCGGCCGCCGGTCCGGGCTCACCTTCGCGCCGGAGGGCGGGTCGGACCGGATTCGCAAGGTGATCAACAAGATGGTCACCGAGGAAGACCTGATCCGCACCGTCACCACCGCCTATGCCAGCGGCTGGCGGCAGGTGAAGCTGTACTTCATGTGCGGCCTGCCAACCGAGACCGACGAGGACGTGATGGCCATCGCCGGGGTGGCCCGGCGGGTCATCCAGGCCGGCCGGGAGGCGACCGGGCGGCGCGACATCCGGGCGACCGTGTCCATCGGCGGCTTCGTGCCCAAGCCCCACACGCCGTTCCAGTGGGCGGCGCAGTGCCCGGCACAGACCGTGGACGCACGGCTGCGCGCGCTGGGCGGCGCGCTGCGGTCCATCCCGGGCTTCGGCCGCTCCATCGGCTTCCGGTACCACGACGGCCAGCCGTCCATCATCGAGGGGCTGCTGTCCCGCGGTGACCGCCGGGTGGCCAAGGTGATCAGGGCGGTGTGGGAGGACGGCGGCCGGTTCGACGGGTGGAGTGAGCACTTCTCATTCGGCCGGTGGACCCGGGCCGCTTCGGCCGCACTGGCCGGGACACCCGTCGACCTGGACTGGTACACCACCAGGGAGCGGGGTTACGAGGAGATCCTGCCCTGGGATCACCTGGACGCCGGGCTCGACCGAGACTGGCTGTGGCAGGACTGGCAGGACGCGGTGGCGGCGGACGGCGCGGCCGAGGTGGAAGACTGCCGCTGGACGCCGTGTTACGAATGTGGCGTGTGCCCGGCGATGGGGACCGAAATCCAGACCGGCCCGATGGGCATGCCCGGCGGACGGACCACCTTGCCGCTGGTCGCCACCGCTGCTTCTCCGGCCGTTTCCCCGGGGGCCGGCCGTGGCTGAATCCGTGCAGCACCTGCGGGTCAGGTACGCTAAACATGACCGGATGCGTTTCGCCAGCCACCGGGACATCGCCCGCGCCGTGGAGCGGGGAGTGCGTAAGGCAGGGTTGCCGATCGCTTACTCCGCCGGTTTCACGCCGCACCCGAAGATTTCCTATGCGGGGGCTGCGGCGACCGGGATGGCTAGCGAGGCCGAGTACTTGGAGTTGGCGCTTACCAGCCCGTGCGCACCGGAGGCCGTGCGCGCCGGGCTGGACGCGGCCCTGCCGGACGGGATTGATGTGATTGAGGTCACGGAGCGGGGAACCGAACCGCCCTTCGCACGCCTGGAGGCGTCGCAGTGGCAGGTGACCCTTCCCGGCGTTCCTCACGACGTGGCCCAGACAGCAGTGGGTGAGTTCCTCGCCGCCAGCCGGGTGGAGGTCGAGCGGCTCACCAAGAACGGCCCGCGGCGGATGGATGCCCGCGCCGCCGTGATCAGCATGGAACTTGACCGGCGTGCCGACGGGACACCCGGTGACGATTGTGGGATACTTCGAATGGTTGTTCGGCACACAACGCCTGCCGTGCGACCCGACGACATTCTGGCCGCGCTGGACAGTGTGGCCGGACTCGTGCCTTCGGCGCCGCCGCTGGTAACCAGGCTGGCGCAGGGTCCGCTGGACCGGGGGTGCGAGGCATGAGAACAAAGACACCAGATGCGCTCCGGCGCGACAGCCGCCGATTGGCCGGCGTCGCCCCGCGCAGCGCGCATGACGCGTTCCCGCGTGGCGCGATGGTCCCTCTGGGACACGCGCCCGGGAACCTGACGGGAGAATGCCCGAATGCTCGAAGCCGAGCTGAACAACGAAAAGAGCGAACCACGTGAGCAGCCGGGCGCCGGAACTGCTCAGCCAGTAGCTGCTCAGCCAGTAGCTGCGCAATCAGAAGCTGACGCGGCTGCCGCCGGGGAGGCCGATGGCCAGGCCCCGGTGAAGGCCACCAGAACGCGCCGGGCCAGAGCCACCAGGGCGGCCGGGCCGCCGTCAGAGAGTGCCCTGGCGCCGCCGCCAACCGCTCCCGCGGTGCCGCCGGTCGCGCAGGCCGGTTTCAGCGCACCCGAAACGCCTGTGCCGGTCGCGCAGCCTTCCTTCCTGGCACCGCAGTTGATCTTCCAGCCGCCGGAAGTGACCACAACGGCGCGCAAGCCCGATACGGCCAGATCCGGTGCGGACGATGCGGCGGCTGCCGCTGCCGACGACGACGGTTCCGGCGGGAACGGTGGGCCGTCCGACGAAGACGCCGGTAAGCCCCGCCGCCGCCGTGGTGGCCGCGGCCGGTCCAAGGGCAAGGCCGGGGAGAACGGCGACGAGCCGGACGACGCGGCGGCCGACGGCGAGGATCATGCCACCTCGGCCGGCGATACCGCCGACGAGGCGGCCGGCGACAGCCAGGAGGCCGGCGCCGCGGCCGAGGACGACGCCGACTCGGCCGAGACGCCCGCCCGCCGCAGGCGGCGCAGGCGGCGGCGCGGCGGATCGGCCGACGTCGACCAGCCGGCGCCCGACGACCCGCCGGAGACCGTCGTCCATGTGCGTGAGCCGCGGGCGGCCAGGCCCAAGGTCAGGGACGAGGTGCAGGGCCTCAAGGGTTCGACCAGGCTGGAGGCCAAGAAGCAGCGCAGGCGCGAAGGGCGCGACTTGGGCAGGCGGCGCCCGCCGATCATCACCGAGTCCGAGTTCCTCGCCCGGCGGGAAGCCGTCGACCGCGTCATGGTCGTCCGGCAGCGGGGTGAGCACACCCAGATCGCCGTCCTGGAAGACGACGTCCTGGTCGAGCACTACGTGGACAAGACCAGCCACCAGTCCTTCGTCGGCAACGTCTACCTGGGCAAGGTGCAGAACGTGCTGCCGTCGATGGAGGCGGCGTTCGTGGACATCGGCAAGGGCCGCAACGCCGTGCTCTACGCCGGCGAGGTCAACTTCGACGCCAGCGGCCTGGAGGGCCAGACCCGGCGGATCGAGTCCGCGCTCAAGTCGGGGCAGTCGGTCCTCGTCCAGGTCACCAAGGACCCGGTCGGGCACAAGGGCGCGCGGCTGACCAGTCAGGTGAGCCTGCCGGGCCGGTACCTGGTGTATGTGCCGGGCGCGTCCATGATGGGGATCAGCCGCAAGCTGCCCGACACCGAGCGGAGCAGGCTCAAGCAGATCCTCAAGAAGGTCATGCCCGAGGACGCCGGGGTGATCGTGCGGACCGCGGCCGAGGGCGCCACCGAGGAGGAGCTCTCGCACGACGTCGCGCGGCTGTCCGCCCAGTGGGGCAGCATCGAGCAGAAGGCGAAGTCGGCCAGCCCGCCCTCGCTGCTGTACAGCGAGCCCGACCTGACCATCCGGGTGATCAGGGACATCTTCAACGAGGACTTCAGCCGCCTGGTGGTCTCCGGCGAGGCCGGCTGGGACATGGTCGATGAGTACGTGCGCTATGTGGCGCCGCACCTGATCGACCGGCTCACCCGCTGGAGTGAAGACCGGGACGTGTTCGCCGGTCACCGCATCGACGAGCAGCTCGCCAAGGCGATGGACCGTAAGGTCTGGCTGCCCAGCGGCGGTTCGCTGGTCATCGACAAGACCGAGGCGATGACCGTCATCGACGTGAACACCGGGAAGTTCACCGGCCAGGGCGGCAACCTGGAGGAGACCGTCACCCGCAACAACCTCGAGGCGGCCGAGGAGATCGTCCGCCAGCTCCGGCTGCGGGACATCGGCGGCATCATCGTCATCGACTTCATCGACATGGTGCTGGAGAGCAACCGGGATCTTGTGCTGCGGCGGCTGCTGGAATGCCTGGCCAGGGACCGGACCAAGCACCAGGTCGCCGAGGTCACCTCGCTCGGGCTGGTGCAGATGACCCGCAAGCGGGTCGGCTCGGGGCTGCTCGAGGCGTTCTCGGTCCCCTGCGACTGCTGCAACGGCCGGGGCCTGATCGTGTCGCTGGAACCCGACGAGCTCGACCCGTCCACCGCCGCCCAGCGCCAGCGCCGGGACGAACGAGCCGGGCACGAGGGGGACGGCACGGCGAAGAGTTCCGGTGCCACCGAGGACAAGCCAGCCACGTCGAGCCGCCGCAGGCGCAGGAAGCCGGCCGCCACGGCGCCTGGCAACGGCAGCGCGGCCGCCGATGCCTCCACGGACGCGGACCCTGCCCGTCCGGCAGCGGACCCTGCCCGTCCGGCGGTCGGCTCTGGCCTTGCGGCGGCGGACTCTGCCCGTCCGGCGGCGGACTCTGCCCGTCCGGCGGCGGCTGATTCTGGCCTTGGGGCGGCTGACTCTGGGCTTGCGGCGACGGGCTCTGGGCTTGCGGCAACAGACCCTGCCCTTCCGGCGGCGGGCTCTGGCTCGGCGAATGCTGACCCGCTGCCGGCGGGCGGTGCTGAGCCGAACGGCCAGCCAGAGTCCAGGCACGACCAGGAGCCTTCGCCCGCTGCCGCTGCCGCTGCCTCTGCCCCCGCCTCTGCGTCTGCTCC
>Ga0209167_10002290_pt1 | contig 10451 bp, 7 predicted proteins | sample Coa_R1_9_FD_187154 | JGI IMG/M metagenome (GOLD analysis project Ga0209167, IMG submission 187154) | Surface soil microbial communities from Centralia Pennsylvania, which are recovering from an underground coalmine fire - Coalmine... | ecosystem: Environmental > Terrestrial > Soil > Unclassified...
GAGAGTGCGGACGGAGCCGACCGGGACGCCGAGCTTCTCGGCCACGAAGTGGCTGAACCTGGCGGTGTCCAGCATGCCGGCCTGGCCCATGACGCGGTGCTGCGGGAAGCCGCTGACCTTGGCCGTGAGCGCGGTCATCTCGTCGAGCGGGTTGGACACCACGATGAGAACCGCTTCCGGCGCGTGCTTCACGACGTTCTCCACGACGCTGCGCACGATCTTGGCGTTGACCTCGATCAGGTCCATCCGGCTCATGCCAGGCTTGCGCGGCAGGCCGGCGGTGATGATGACGATCTGCGAGCCGGCGATGGCCTCGTAGCCCTCACCGGACTGGCCGGTGGTCTGGCCGGTGACCTTGGTCTCGTAGCCTTCCACCGGCCGCGACTGGTTCATGTCCAGCGCGAGGCCCTCGGGCCTGCCGTCGATGATGTCGGTGAGCACGACCTCGTCGAAGATGTCGTACCCGGCGAGCCGCTGCGCCGTGGTCGACCCATAGAAGCCGGCTCCGACAACGGTTACCTTGCCTTTGCGGGCCATGTCCGCTGATCTCCTCTGTTTCCGGCGCTCAGGCCGGTAGGTAAATGTTGTGGTGGACTAGGCAGTGCTTATTCCAATTCCCGCTATTCAAAATTATCTGTCTGGTGATGCAGCGGGTGACTGCCCGATCGCTCGCGCAGACCCTACGGGCCTGCACTCACGACGCGGTTTTGAATAGCGCTCAAAGCACCTCGTCCATCTTGGCACGCAGGTTATCGTCCAGCGCGCTGAGGAACTCCTGCGTGGTCAGGAACTGGGTATCCCCGCCGACCAGCAGCGCGAGGTCCTTGGTCATCTTGCCGCTCTCCACGGTCTCGATGCAGACCTGCTCGAGCGCGTTGGCGAACGCGGTGACCTCTGGGGTGCCGTCCAGCTTGCCGCGGTGGGCCAGGCCGCGCGTCCAGGCGAAGATCGAGGCAATCGGGTTCGTCGATGTCGGCTTGCCCTGCTGGTACTGGCGGTAGTGCCTGGTCACCGTGCCGTGGGCGGCCTCGGCCTCGACGATGCGGCCGTCCGGGGTCATCAGCACGCTGCTCATCAGGCCTAGCGAACCGAAGCCCTGGGCGACCACGTCGGACTGCACGTCACCGTCGTAGTTCTTGCAGGCCCAGACGATGCCGCCGTCCCACTTGAGCACCTGGGCCACCATGTCGTCTATCAGCCGGTGCTCGTAGGTGATCCCGGCCGCCTCGAACTCGGCCTTGAACTCCGCCTCGAAGATCTCGGCGAACAGGTCTTTGAACCGGCCGTCGTAGGCCTTGAGGATCGTGTTCTTCGTCGACAGGTAGAGCGGGAAGCGGCGGTCCAGCGCGTAACGCATGGTGGCGCGGGCGAAGTCGCGGATAGAGTCGTCAAAGTTGTACATGCCCATGGCGATGCCACCGCCAGTGAACTTCGCCACTTCGATCTCGATCGGGCGGTCACCCTCGTCGGGGGTGTAGGTGATCGTCACCGTGCCGGGTCCTGGCACAACGAAGTCGCTGGCCCGGTACTGGTCGCCATGCGCGTGACGGCCGATCACGATCGGCTTGGTCCAGGTCGGCACCAGCCGCGGGATACTGGACACCACGATCGGCTCGCGGAACACGACGCCACCGAGGATGTTCCGGATGGTGCCGTTCGGCGAACGCCACATCTTCTTGAGCCCGAACTCCTCGACGCGCGCCTCATCTGGCGTGATCGTTGCGCACTTCACCCCGACGCCCCGCGCCTTGATCGCGTTCGCGGCGTCGATCGTCACCTGGTCGCCGGTGGCATCGCGGTGCTGAATGGACAGGTCGTAGTATTCGAGCTCGACGTCCAGGTACGGCAGGATCAGCTGATCCTTGATGAACTGCCAGATGATTCGCGTCATCTCGTCGCCGTCAAGTTCGACGACGGGATTGGCTACCTTGATCTTGGGCATACCGCCGGTTTCCCTTCCCACAACTGGTCGGCCCGCGCCGTTGCCGGGCCCGCCGCCTGCAAGGCTACCGGTGCCCAGCCAGGTCTCTTGCGGCCGGTACGGCCACGGTGATGTAGATCTCGCTCAGGACGTGGCGGGCAGCACGAGGGCTACCGCCAGGATGCCCACGCCGAGCGCGGCCAGTGCCATGACATCGGGCAGCCGCCGCCGGGTGAGCAACATGCCCGCCCAGCGCTCCGGCAGCACCAGCCGTTCCAGCGCCGCGACGAGCAGCGCACCGGCCACTGCGACCGTGCCCGGCTCGACGTGCTTGGGCGCCAGCCACATCCAGATCAGGCCGCCGACCAGGCCAGCCAGGGCGAAGGCATAGGGCAGTGAGGCCAGCCGCATGCCACCTGCCCGCCCGGTTACTTCGGGCACCGACGGGGCAGTTATGGGTGTTACGGCCGAAGACGTAGCGGGTACGTCACTGGTATCCGGTTCGTCCCCGATGCCAATGTCCGCAGCAGCCAGAGCGGAACGCGAGTCCGTTACCGGGCTACCGGTTCGTTCCGTTAGCACGGACTCTTTCACGCAATGATCGTATCGCCGCGCGCACAGTGGCAGTGACAAAACCGCGAGAATTCCCTGGTCGGCGCGTCGCGGACCCATCGCGTGCTGTCTGCCAGGCCACCCGGGTGAGTGCGGCCGCCCACCGCCTGTCGCAGAATCGGCACGGTCCGCCCAATCCGTAGCCCAGAACGGGGTATGACAGGGCCGCACACAGGGTAACTCGCACGTGAGGGATCCGTGACTGGCGCGTTAGGTGGGAGGAACGACGTGGAGAGGCCCTACATTCGCATCGAGGACACCGGGGAGGTCATTCCGCTGCGCGCCGACGTCACGACCGTGGGCCGTGGAAGCTCCGTGGACATCCGCTTGCGTGATCCGAGCGTCTCCAAGCTGCATGCCGAGATCGTCTGCAGAGGCGACTACGCCTACGTGGCCGATCTCGGATTATCACGAAACGGGACCAGGGTGAACGGCCGTCCCGCCGCTCGCCGCGTCCTTGAAGACGGCGACGTCGTAAGCTTCGGCTCGGCCCGGTGCCGGGTTGGCGGGCTCGCCCACGAGGAGATCGCCGCCGAGGTCGAACTGCGCAGGCAGGCCGCTCCCGAGCTGACCCGTCGCGAACTGGACGTGCTGACCTCGCTGTGCAGGCCCGCCCTGTCGGACGAGGCATTCGTCGCCCCCGCCACGGCCCGCGAGATCGCGGCCGACCTGGTCGTGACCGAGGCCGCGGTCAAGCAGCATCTGCTGCGCCTGTACCAGAAGTTCCGCATCCAGGAGGGGATGAACCGGCGGACCAGACTTGCCAACGAGGTGGTGGCGCTTGGGCTGGTCAGGCCACTGCCACCGCCCGGCCGCGGCGAGCCCCCGGCAAATGCGGCTCGGCCCGGCACGGCATTAGGGCCCCCGGCACCGGGGAGCGTGCCCGGCGGCACTGCACCAGGCATCGGGCCACCGGCAGGCCCACGGCTGTCCGACATCCCGCTCGCACCAGCCGGCCCGCAGGCGGGCGGCCGCATCGGCGCCATCCGGGTCAGCCGCTGACCAGCCAACACCAGTGCCGCCAGCCAAACCCCAACACCCGCACCCCAGCCAAGCCAACACCCGCACCCCAGCCAAACCCGACACCCGCATCCGCACCCCCACCCAAGTCGACACCCGCACCCCAGCCAAACCCGACACCCGCATCCGCACCCCCACCCAAGTCGACACCCGCACTCCAGCCGAACCCGGCACCCTCCAGTCAAATGATCATGAAATTGTGGTTCAGCTCTCCATCCGACCGGCATGAAACAGGCTGGGTCGCCGGGTCTGTGAGAGGTGCAGCAATCGGCCTGAACTCACCGATCATGAAATTCGAGGTCGGCAGGTTGCCGACCAGGGCGGGTGGCCGGGCTGTCAGAGGTGCTGCAGGCGAGTTTGCGCCTCGACTATGAGGTTGTAGACGCCGCGCAGGTGCCAGGACGACAGGTTGGAGGTCAGCGGCCAGATGTGGTGTGGCTGCGTGAGGGCCGCGTAGGCCGTTCCCACCGCCACCACGGCGACCACGATCGCGACGATGGCGGCCAGGAACCGCCGGCGGGCGACCGCACCGAAGAGCCTGCCGAGCTGTCTGCGCGGGGTGCCTGAGCCGGGACCGAACCCGTAGAAGGCCACGAACGCCCCGGCCGCATACGCGCCGGCCGCCGGCAGCGGGCTGGCGTGGTGGGCGATGATCGTCACGGCGGCCGCGAGCGCCCCGGCGGTCGCCGCGAGCGGAGCGAGCAGCAGGCAGCCGAGCATCGCTCGCAGCACCGCCCAGGGTGACTTTATGATCATGACGGGCAGGTCGCTGGGCCGGGTACCCCGCGCCGAGCGGCGCCTGGTCAAAGCGCTGTGGGAAAGGTCGGCCGCGCGCAGCAGGACGATGGCCAGCAGGGAGACGACCACGCCGGCGACCGGCAGCAGCACGCTGGCCGCCACGGCGATGGCCATGGTGATCAGGCTGAGCACCCGCCGGTACCCGGTGTGGGACTGAGCGCTGGACGACCGGCCGGCCGGGACCTTGGCGGCAGGCAGCGCCCCGTTCGGCCGGTCCATCGCCGCCTGGTTTCGCAGGGCGAGATCGGCAGGCAGCGGGGAATAGGGCACCGGCGGCAGCAGGTCGGCGAAATTGTCTTTGACCGGCCTGCCAGCGTCCGGCCGGGGCAGGTTCCAGCCGGCCGGTGGCGGTGAGACCGGAAGCTCGCGTGTCCCGGGCCGCAGGCCGGCATTCAGCGCGCCGTCGCGGATGGCCAGACCATCGAGTCTGGTCCCTGGGCCGGCGGCTCCATTGAGGATGGCACCGTTGGCCGGGCCGATCACCTCGGGCGCGGTGGATCCCAACCGCCCGGCGTATCCGTTGAACGGCTCGTCCGGGCCGGTCAGATCGATGGCGGCACACTTCTCGCTGAGCTGCATCGCTGAGGGCCTGGCCGCTGGATCGCGGTTGAGTGCGGCGGCCAGCAGCGGCATCAGCTTGCCCGGGATCCCGTTCAGATCGGGGTTGCCGCCGAGGATCCGGTAGAAAATCGTCTCGTAGGAGCCGGTGCCGAACGGCGGCCGGCCGGTGGCAGCGTACGCCACCGTGCTGGCCCAGGAGTGCACATCGGCCGACGGACCGCAGGCCTGGCCCTCCACCACCTCGGGGGCCAGGTAGCCGGGCGTGCCCATGAACATCCCGGCCTGGGTGATCCTGGTCGCGTCCGGCGCGTGGGCGATGCCGAAATCGATCAGCACCGGGGAGCCGCCCGCCATCACCACGTTGCCCGGCTTGAGATCCCGGTGCACGACGCCCGCGGCGTGCACGGCCGCGAGCCCCTCGGCCAGCCCCCAGGCGACCCGTTCCAGGGCCCGGCCACTCAGCGGCCCGCTGTTCCTGATCATCTGGTCGAGGGTCGGGCCGGCCACGTACCGGGTGACCACGTAGGGCATCTCACCGGTTACGTCGGCGTCGATGACCTCGGCCACGAACGGGCTGCGCACCCGGCGCATGGTCTCGAACTCTCGCTCCAGCCGACGGCGGGCATCGACGTCGCTGGCCATCCCCGGGCGGAGCACCTTCACCGCGACGGCGCGGCCCTGGTTGTCCCGGGCGAGATGGACCACACCCATGCCGCCCTCGCCGATCCGCTCCATCAGGAGGTATGGACCCAGCCGTTCCGGCATCGTGTTCTGCACGACCATCGCACTGCCACCCTAAGGGAAGGCTTGCCGATCCGAGCGCTGCCACTGTCAAAAGATTGCCGAGCCGAAGGCCGCCCCCTCACAGGCAAGGCTGCCCCTTAATTGTGACGAACATAAGCACCCGCAAGTTACGGACTGGACGCGGTTATTCGCCGCGCAGCCGCGCCGTCACTATCCGCTCGGCAGCTGGCCTGGAGGTGGCAGATGGCCTGGAGGTGGCGGCGGTTGGTCTGGAGGTGGTGGCAGCTGGCCCGGTGGTGAGAGAGGCTGGCGGGCTCGGCGGCTGAGCTCTGGCTGGTGGTTGATAGTTGGGCGGATGGTTGAAGGTTGGTGTCTGGTCGCGAATTGGGCGAGTTGGACTGGTGGGAGGAGAGACTGGCCGGTTTGGTGGGCTTTGGTGGCTGGACTGATGAGGGGTTGGGCTGGCGGCTTTGCTGGCGGGACTGATGGGGTTGGGCTGGCGGGCTTTTCTGGCGGGGCTTGTGAGGTGGCAGCCGCTGGCCGTCGCAGTCAGTTCCCGGCGACCAGACGGCGCAGTACCCGCGCGGCCTGGGCATTCTGGTCGGCGTAGGCGACCAGTCCCCTGGCCAGCTCGGCCAGCCATTCCTCCACCGGGGCAGGCCGCCGGGACAACACCACGCCACGGACCTCTTTGCAGATCTCGGCGACCAGCCGGCCGCGCTGATTGACCAGCGTCAGCACCTGCTCGCCAAGCCGCACCGTGATCTTCGACACTTCGCCGGGGCGGCCGCGCATCCGGTCCGACATGGTGCGCTCCCGGTCGATGTCGACGACTCCGGGCGGCAGCGCTTCGCCGAGCGAGTCGGTCAGTACCCGTGCGTAGACGGCCACGTCGGCACTGTCGGCGCGCAGCGCGGCGGCTACGAGGTCGAAAGAGAGAGCGTCGCCCGACTCGCTCATGTCCTCACCTTCCGGAGAACGTGGCCTTCCCGGGCCCATTCTCGATGAAACTGCGCATTCCGGTGCGCTGATCCTCGGTGGCGAACAGGCCGGAGAAGTGCAGTCGCTCGATCTCCAGGCCGGCGTCCAGGCTGACCTCCAGCCCGTCGTCGATGGCCTGCTTGGCCGCGCGCAGAGCGATGGCCGGGCCGCTGGCGAAGCGCCCGGCCAGTTCGAGGGCGGCCTGGTAGACCTCCCCATCCGGCACGACCCGGTCGGCCAGGCCCATGGCGAGCGCCTCCTGCGCAGCTACGAACCGCCCGGTGAACACGATGTCCTTGGCCCTGGCCGGGCCGATCAGACGGGGCAGCCGCTGCGTCCCGCCGGCGCCGGGGATGATGCCGAGCAGGATCTCGGGCTGGCCAACCTTCGCCTTCTCGCCGAGGACCCGAAAGTCGGCGCAGAGCGCCAGCTCCAGCCCGCCGCCGAGCGCGTAGCCGGTGACCGCCGCCACGACCGGCTTGGGGATCCTGGCAACGGTGGTGAAGGTGGCCTGCAGCCGCCGGGTATCGGACACCATGCGCGCATAGCTGGCCTCGGCCATCTCCTTGATGTCCACGCCGGCCGCGAAGACCTTGGGCCCACCGTAGAGCACGACGGCCCTGATGCCGTCGTCGGCGCTCACCTGTGTGGCGGCGTCGGTCAGCTCGTCCTGCATGGAAGCGCTCAGCGCGTTCATGGGTGGGCGGTCCAGCCGGATGGTGGCGACCGCGTCCTCGGTCTCCACCCGGACGAATTCGCTCATGTCAACCCTCCCAGCGCGCTCCGGTGGCGACTGTCCGGGCGGTAACTCCCGCAAAAGTCGCGCCATGCAAAATTACCTGCCGGGTGGCTGTAGCTCTGACTGTGCCCCATTCGAAGTCGCGCTGCCCACATGACCCGCTGTGGTGACCGTGGCCATCGCTTGCGCGGGCCTGTGGGCCCGCATTCGCGATGCGGTTTCGCATGACGCTCCGGCACCCCGCCGGGCTTACCGCAGGTCGCCGTTGATCATGCCGACCGGTGCGTCGGGCATGGTGACCAGGCCAAGCTCGGCGCGAGTGTCAAGCAGCGGGTGGCGGGGCAGCACTCGGACGGTATAGCCGAACGGGCCGGCGCAGCTCAGCACCGCCTCGCCCGCGTACCTGACGGCGCTGCCCGGTGACCCCGGTGCCTGCGGGTCGGGCAGCAGCGTGGTGGACGTGGGGTCGGTGATCTCGTCGTTGCCGCCCACCCGGCCGCAGACCAGCTCGACCGCGACGTCGGCCGGGGTGAGCTCGCCCAGGGCGACCCGCGCCCGGACGGCCAGCCTGGAGCCCAGCTTCGGCTCGGCCTCCTCGGCCTCCACGTGCTCGATGCGCACGTTCTGCCAGGCTTTCACGACGTGGTGCCGCCAGGAGGCCAGATTCCTGGCCCCGGCGAACGGCGGATCGCCGCCACTCAGGGCCCGGCTCGCCCTGGCGGCCGGGACGTACAGCTCGGTGACGTACTCACGGACCATGTGCGTGGCCTGCAGCCTCGGGCCGAGCGTGCGCAGCGTGTGCCGGACCATCTCCAGCCACCGCCGGGGCAGCCCGTCGGCGTCGTGGTCGTAGAACAGCGGCGCCACCGTCTTGCCGAGCAGCTCGTAGAGCGCGGCCGCCTCCAGGTCGTCACGGCGGCTCTCGTCGGCCATGCCGTCGGCGGACGGGATGTCCCAGCCGTTGGCGCCGTCGGAGCACTCGTCCCACCAGCCATCCCGTACGGACAGGTTGAGCCCGCCGTTGAGCGCGGCCTTCATGCCCGAGGTCCCGCAGGCCTCCAGCGGCCGCAGCGGGTTGTTCAGCCAGACGTCACAGCCTTGCACCAGAGCCCGGCCGAGCGCCATGTCGTAGTCCGGCAGAAACACGATGCGGTGCCGGACCTCGGGGTCGTCGGTGAACGCGATCATCTGCTGGATCAGCCGCTTGCCACCGTCGTCGGCGGGGTGCGCCTTGCCGGCGATGATGATCTGCACCGGCCGGACGGGGTCCAGCAGCAGCGCCTTCAGCCGGGCCGGATCGCGCAACATGAGGGTCAGCCGCTTGTAGGAGGGCACCCGGCGGGCGAAGCCTACCGTCAGCACATCCTCGTCGAGCACGTCGTCGATCCAGGTGAGCTCCGCGTCGGAGGAGCCGCGCTGCCGCCAGGAGGCACGCAGCCTGCGCCGGGCCTCGGCGACCAGGCGGGCACGCAAGGTGCCGCGGGCCTGCCAGATGCTCGCGCCGCTGGCGGCGGCGATCTGTTCCCAGGACTCGCCCACCTCGCTCATCCCGGCTGCTTCGCTCACCCCGGCCTCTTCCCCGGCGAGGGCGTGCACCTCGCCGGCCATCCAGCTGGGCGCGTGCACGCCGTTGGTCACCGAGCCGATGGGGATCTCGTCAATGTCGAAGCCGGGCCACAGCCCGGCGAACATCTGGCGGCTCACCTCGCCGTGCAGGCGGCTCACCCCGTTCACCCGCCGGGCCAGCCGCATGCCCATGACCGCCATGTTGAACACGCCGGGGTCGCCGCCCGGGTAGGTCTCGGCGCCGAGCGCGAGCACCCGGTCACAGGGCAGCGCCGGGTCCGCCACCCCCTCGCCGAAGTGCCGTTGCACCAGGTCGCGCTCGAACCTGTCGATGCCGGCCGGCACCGGGGTGTGCGTGGTGAAAACGGTGCCGGCCCGGCCCATCTCCAGCGCCTCGTCGAATTTAAGCCCCTGGCTGGCGTACTCACGGATCCGCTCCACCCCGAGGAAGCCTGCGTGCCCCTCGTTGGTGTGGAAGACCTCGGGCTCCGGGTGGCCGGTGATCGCGCAGAACGCCCGGATGGCCCGGAGCCCGCCGATGCCCAGCAGCAGCTCCTGACGCAGCCGGTGTTCGCCGCCGCCGCCGTAGAGCCGGTCGGTCACCTCGCGCAGCTCGGGCTCGTTGTCCTCGACGTACGAATCGAGCAGCAGCAGCGGAACGCGGCCCACCTGGGCGAGCCAGACCTGGGCGGCCAGGTTGCGCTTCCCGGCCAGCATGACCGCGACCCGGATCGGTGCCCCGTCGGCGTCGCGCAACAGGGTGAGTGGCAGCCCGTTCGGGTCCGCCACCGGGTACCGCTCGGCCTGCCAGCCCTCCGCCGACAGCGACTGGGTGAAGTACCCGTGCCGGTAGAGCAGGCCCACGCCGATCAGCGGCACGCCAAGGTCGCTGGCGGCCTTCAGGTGGTCCCCGGCCAGGATGCCGAGCCCGCCGGAGTACTGCGGCAGCGTCTCGGTGATGCCGTACTCGGGCGAGAAGTACGCGATGGCCTTGGGCCAGGACGGGTCCTGCGACTGGTACCAGCGCGGTCCGGACAGGTACTCGGCCAGGTCGTCGGCCGCCTCGGCCAGCCTGCGCAGGAACGGCTCGTCGGCAGCGAGCTCCTCGAGGCGCTCGGGCGGCACGTCGCCGAGCATGGCTACCGGGTCATGCCCGCTGCGCTCCCACTTGTCGGGGGCGATCGCCGCCAGCACGCTGCTGCTTCCGGCGTGCCAGGACCACCGCAGGTTGAGCATCAGCTCCTGCAGCGGGGCCAGCGGCCCGGGCAGCGCGGTATGGACGGTGAAGCGTCGGATTGCTTTCAAGGGGGGGTACTCCTGGAGCGCTCGGACTTGGCAGCAGTGAGCATAGACCGACAACGCGGCTGCCTTGGCGGCATCGCGCACAAGGCCTCGTGGGGTCATTGCCACACCGGCACCGGCGGGCCGGGGCACGGCAGGCCGGCGCGGCCGGCGGGTGCGGCGGTACGACCTGCCGGGATGCCGAATGGCCAGTGCGGTGTCACCTGC
>Ga0209167_10002291_pt1 | contig 10450 bp, 7 predicted proteins | sample Coa_R1_9_FD_187154 | JGI IMG/M metagenome (GOLD analysis project Ga0209167, IMG submission 187154) | Surface soil microbial communities from Centralia Pennsylvania, which are recovering from an underground coalmine fire - Coalmine... | ecosystem: Environmental > Terrestrial > Soil > Unclassified...
CGGATGCCACGAACATTGCGGCGAGCATCGTGCGGAGTGGAGATCAGTACATCATTAATGGGCGAAAGTGGTGGTCATCGGGAGCCGGCGATCCGCGCTGCAAGATCGCGATCTTTATGGGCAAGAGCGACCCGACAGCCGCGACACACAAACAGCAGTCCATGATTCTGGTGCCGCTGGATGCGCCGGGAGTGAAGATTGTGCGGATGCTGAAAGTATATGGTTACGACCATGCGCCGCACGGGCACGCCGAGATTTATTTCGAAGATGTGCGAGTGCCGGCTACGAACATGCTGCTCGGTGAAGGGCGCGGATTTGAAATTGCGCAGGGGCGGCTGGGGCCTGGGCGTATTCATCACTGCATGCGCTGCATCGGCGTCGCAGAGCGGGCGCTGGAAACCATGTGCAAACGCGTAAAGGTGAGGGTGGCGTTTGGGAAAGCGCTGGCAGAGCAGGGAACGATTCGCGCGGGAATTGCGGAATCGCGCATGGAGATCGAACAGGCGCGGCTGCTCACGTTGAAAGCCGCGTACATGATGGATACGGTGGGGAACAAGGCGGCGCGCGCGGAGATCGCGATGATCAAAGTGGTGGCGCCGAACGTGGCGCTGCGCGTGCTGGATCGCGCGATACAGGCGCACGGAGGCGCCGGGGTTTCGCAGGATACTTTTCTGGCGAGCGCTTGGGCGATGGTGCGGACTTTGCGACTGGCGGACGGCCCGGATGAAGTGCATATCGAATCGATCGCGAAGTGGGAGCTGGCGAAAGGCGGAAAACCGCGCGGGAGTTTGGCGGGGCAATAAATTCTGGTGAATGCGATCGAACGCGCTGCGCAGGCGCGGAACCGGGACTGAAAGGTCAGCGATGCCACTTGTTTTGAAGAATCCGCAAGCACTCAAAGAATTTGTGGGCCAGGAAATTGGCGTGACGGATTGGTTTCGTCTTACGCAAGAACGCATTGAACAGTTCGCGCACGCTACCGAAGACAAGCAGTGGATTCATCTGGACCGTGCGCGGGCTGGCCGCGAATCGCCTTACGGCGGCACGATCGCACATGGATTTTTGACGCTTTCGTTGGTCTCCCATTTCGTGCACGAGGCGATGCGGATTGAAGGCGGCTTGCGGCTGGCCGTAAATTATGGATTGAACCGCGTGCGTTTTCCCGCGGCGGTGCCGGCGGAATCACGGATTCGAGCGCGCGTGGGAGTGCTGGCGTTCAAGGAAATGTCGGATTCGTTGGAAGCGATTTACAGCGTTGCAGTGGAGATCGAGGGGGCTGAGAAGCCTGGTTGCGTGGCGGAGTGGATCGTTCGGTATTACGTGTGACCGCGTGGCGTGGCCGCAAAAAGCAGATCCCTCGCTGCGCTCGGGATGAGACCTCAACCATCAGATGCGGCCCGATTGGGCTGTGTGCAGGGAGGCGCGCAGGAGCATTTGGATTGTGGCGGGCATGGTGGCGAAGCGGGCGTCTTTAGTAAGGCCCTGGTGGTAGCGATAATAAATTTGTTGGACGATCACGGCCAGTTTGAAGCGGGCGAACGTTAGATAGAAGCCGATGTGGGAAACATCGCAGCCGGTTTTTTGCGCGTAGTGCTGCACTATTTCCGCTCGCGTGAAACTTCCTTCTTCCGTTGTGGGTCCCCAGCGATTTTGCTGCACTTCCTCCGGGTCCGTTTTGTCCACCCAATACGCCAGGGCTGTGCCGAGATCGGTAAGCGAGTCGCCGATGGTGCACATTTCCCAGTCGAGGACGCCGACGATTTTGGTGAAGTCGTTCGGATCTAGGACGACATTGTCGTATTTGTAGTCGTTGTGGATCAGCGAAACCGAGGCGGTGGTCGGCAGGTGCTGCTGCATCCAGGCGGAAAGCTTTTCCACCTCCCGATAATCGTGCGTCTTCGAACCGTGGTAGCGTTGGGTCCAGCCGCGAACCTGGCGCTCAAGATATCCCTGGGGCTTGCCGAGATCGGCGAGCCCCGCGGCAGCGTAATCCACACGATGCAGGCGCACGAGATTATCGATGAAGCTCTCGCTGAGGTGGCGGGCTTTTTCCGCGGAGAAATCCAATCCGTGCGGGAGCTTTCTGCGCAGAATGATGCCGTGGACCGGCCGCATCACATAAAACGGCGCGCCGATGATGGAATCGTCGTCGCAGTAGAGAAGAACTTCGGGAGCAGGGGCGTAGACGGAGTGGAGTTTCGAGAGTACGCGAAATTCGCGGCTCATATCGTGGGCAGATTTCACTTTGCTGCCGAACGGCGGGCGGCGGAGAACTAATTCTTTGGCGCCCAACTGAAGCGAGTACGTGAGATTGGAATGGCCGGCGGGGAATTGGCGAATTTTGAGCGCGCCGGCTTCGCCGGGAAAGTGATTGCGCAGATAGGGATCGAGCGCGGCCAAATTGAGCTCTTCGCCGGAGCGAATCGTGGTCGGTTGATCGAGGAAGTCGCTCATCGAAAAATCTCCCTAGCGATACGTGAGAATTGCCGGATCGGCGATGTGTTCGTGAATATTGAAGCTGCTGAGCGTGAAGCGTTCGACGCTGTAGAGAAATTCGCTCCAGGATGAGTTGCGGGACATCCACGTCATTTGCAAAGTGCTTTCGGGCGATAGGTGCAAGGCGCGCTGGGTGGCTACGGCGATGGGGCCGCCTGAGGTGAAAATCGCTACTTTTTCACTGCGTTTTCCGGCGGAGAGGAATCCTTCGAGGCCGGAATTCACCCGGGCGCAGAATTCCTGCCAGGTCTCGACGCCTTCCGCGCGAGTCACGCCGCGAACCCAATCGCCGACGACGGCTTCGAATAATTTTTGAAAGGCCGCGCGTTGCGCGGTGTTGTTGGTGGCGGCTTGGAACGCGGCGTGGAGGTCGCGGATCTTTTGGTCTTTTTCCAGCAACGCGGGGAGAATTCCGCGCAGCACGTCTTCTGCGTGATATTCGTCGAATTCCGGGAGCGTTTGGGCTTCCGGAAAATTCAGGCGGGCTTTTTCGTAGGCGGCGCTTACGAGTTTCACGGTGTCTTTATGGCGTGCGCAGGGGCCGACGCCGACGCGGTCGAATGCGATTTGGCGTTGCGCCCAATGTTCGCCGAGAAGGCGTGATTGCGTTTCTCCGAGCGCGGATAGTTTGTCGTAGTTCGGCTCGAGGAAGGATGCTTGCGCGTGACGCACGAGGTAGAGGATACCCATTGTCAGGTTGGCCGGGCAATCAAGGTTGGATCACCGGGGACATTGTGATGGTAAAAATTGCTTAGGTCTAGACTCCGGTGGCACGCCACGGTTCTGGCGGCGACGGGGTCAAAAAGCAGATCCCTGCCTGCGGCAGGCAGGCCTCGCTGCGTCCCGCGCCCTCCAAACCGCGGCGAGAAAGAAAATGCGCGGGACTCCGTTCGGGATGACACGTGGTGCTTTCTTGCTGCGCGCACTAGACGGCGGCGCCTTCTTCTTTGCCGAATTGGGCGAAGGTTTTGCCTTGCTCCGCCAGGTGCGCCAGCAGCGGAGCTGGTTGCCAGATTTCGCCGTGCTGGCGGTGGAATTCGGAGATGCGCGCGTAAACTTGTTTTAGACCGACCGTGTCCGCGTACCACATGGGGCCGCCGCGATATGCGGGGAAGCCGTAGCCGTTGAGATAAATGATGTCAATGTCCGAAGCGCGCAGGGCAAAACCCTCTTCCAGGATGCGCGCGCCTTCGTTGACCAAGGCGTAAAGGCAGCGATCCAGGATTTCCGCAGCGGAAATTTCGCGCTGCGGGATCCCTGCTTCCGTTACCCATTTGCGGATGAGTTCATCCACGACGGGATCGGGCATCGCGCGGCGCTGCTCGTCATACTTGTACCATCCGGAACCGGTTTTTTGGCCGAAGCGGCCGAGTTCGCAAAGATTGTCTTCAACGAACGGCTGGCGGATGCCGGGTTTTTCCAGGTGGCGATATTCCTTGCGAATGCGCCAGCCGACATCGAGGCCGGCGAGATCTCCAGTGGCGAGCGGTCCCATGGCCATGCCGAAATCGGCGAGAGCTTTATCCACGGCGGTGACCGAGGCGCCTTCCTCGACGAGGAACTGAGCTTCGCGGCGGTAGGGGCCGAACATCCGATTGCCGACAAAACCGCGGCAATTGCCAACGAGAACGCCGATTTTGCCGAGAGGTTTTGAGAGTTGCATACAGGTGGCGATCACTTCGCGGGAAGTGGCTTTGCCGCGGACGATTTCCAGCAGGCGCATCACGTTTGCGGGGCTGAAGAAGTGCGTGCCAATGACGGACTCGGGACGCGACGTGGCGGAAGCGATTTCGTCAATATTCAGCGTGGAAGTATTGCTGGCTAGGATGGCGCCGGGTTTACAGACGCGGTCGAGTTCCTTGAAGACTTCTTTTTTCAGGGCCATGCCTTCGAAGACGGCTTCGATTACCAGGTCTGCTTTGCTGAAATCGTCGTACGAGAGTGTGGGAGTGATGCGCTTGAAGCGCTCTTCGGCTTCTTGTTGCGTGAAGCGGCCGCGTTTCACGGAATTGGTGTAATTAGAGTGGATGGTGGCGAGGCCGCGATCGAGCGCAGCCTGGTCCGCATCTTTTAGCAGAACGGGAATGCCGGCGTTGGCGAGAACCATGGCGATGCCGCCGCCCATGGTGCCGGCGCCGACAACCGCGGCGGATTTTACGGGAATGAGCGGAGTTTCCTTGGGAACGTCGGGAACTTTTCCAACCTCGCGCTCGCTGAAGAAAACGTGGATGAGCGCTTTGGATTGGTCGGAGAAGAGGCACCCGGTGAAAAGCTTTTGTTCGACCTGGCAGCCCTCTGCGAATGGCAATGTCGTGGCGGCTTCGATGGCGGTGATGGCGGCGAGGGGTGCTAGCAGGCCGCGCTGTTTTTTGGCGACTGTTTCGCGCGCGGCGGCAAAAATCGGCGCGTTCTCGGCGGCGTTGCCAAGCTTTTCGTTACGCTCACGCGTCTTGCGGGCGGGCTTGGCGGCGACTTCGCGGGCGAACGCGATGGCGCCGGCGAGTAGATCGCCTTCAATGATGCGGTCGATGATGCCGAGCTGCAGCGCCTCCGCCGCTTTCACCGGATTGCCGGTGGTGCACATCTCGACGGCTTTTGCGACTCCTGCGAGCCGAGGAAGGCGTTGCGTGCCGGCCGCGCCGGGGATGATGCCGAGTTTTACTTCGGGCTGGCCGACTTGCGCGCTGGAAACGGCCACGCGATAGTGGCAGGCCATGGCGACTTCCAAGCCGCCGCCGAAAGCTGTGCCGTGAATCGCGACGATCACGGGCTTCTTGTAGTCTTCGATTTTCAGCAGAAACGGCAGGAGGCCTTCGTCGCGGGGCTTGCCGGAAGTCATTTTGCCGAATTCTCTAATGTCCGCGCCGGCGATGAAGGTTCGGCCGCCGCCGATCAGGACGACGGCTTTGATTTTGTCGTCCTGCGCGATTTGATCGAGTGAATCGGAGATGCCTTGGGGGACGCCGGGGCTGAGCGCGTTGACCGGCGGATTATTTATGGTGATGACAGCGATGTCGTTTTCCTTTGTGAGTTGCACGAGATCGTTCATTGAGAGAATCCTTGGAATGCCGATTTAGAGTTTGCGCAAAAAAAGATGTAACGGCTTGATAGCGGCGGACTGTGGAAGCCGAGCGGCGGTTGCCGCGCCACAGATGGCGCACTAAAGTGCGCCGCTACGAAAGCCGAGTCAAAGTCAAATGCGCCGAGCTGAAGCTGGCCGCTACAGAGTCAAAAACTTGGTGCACTTGTCGCGCTACACTCACGCGGATTTCGCGGAGACCGTGCCGGAATCGATAACCGCGGAGGCGATGCGCTCGCGGTGAAAGGTGGCGTCGCCGAATGCCGTTTCTGAGCCCTTTGCTCTGCGGTAATAAAGGTGCACATCGTTTTCCCAGGTGAAGCCCATGCCGCCGTGAATCTGAATGCCGCGATTACCGACGGTGCGGGCGGCGTCGCTCGCGTACATTTTGGCGATGGAAACGGCCGTCGACGCGTCCGGGGAATTCTCTTCCAGCGCCCATCCGGCATAGTACACCGCGGAACGGGAACTTTCCGTTTCCAAGTACATATCGGCGCATTGGTGTTGGACGGCCTGGAACGTGCCGATGGGTTTGCCGAATTGTTTTCGCGTTTTGGCGTATTCGACAGTGATCTCGAGGGTGCGCTGCATGCCGCCGACCAGTTCGGCGGAGAGTGCGGCGGTGGCTACGTCGAAGGCGCGCGCGAGATTGGTGGTGGCGCCGATTTCTTCGGCTGGCGTGTTGTTAAATTCGACGACGTAGAGTTTGCGGGTGAGGTCCATGGCGGTCATGGGAGAAATTTTCAGGCCGGGGGCTTTGGAGCTCACGACGAACACGCCGTTGCGTGCTACTACGATGATGAAATCGGCGACTGCGGCGTCGGAGACGAAATATTTTTCGCCGCTGAGCTTCCCACTGCCGGCGCTGAGCTGGATATCACGCAGATTCCAGCTGGCATTTGATTCCAGGATCGCGACAGTCGCGCGAACTTCGCCGCGGCATATGGGCGCGAGATACTTTTGTTTGTACACGGGTGAGGCGACGGCGTCGAGAACCGAGCCGGCCAGCACGACGGTGGAAAAAAACGGGCCCGGGAGGAGTGCGCGCCCGGCCTCTTCCATCAGCAGCATGAGTTCGACTTTGCCGAGGCCGACGCCACCGTAGGCTTCGGGAAAAATGATGCCGGTGTAGCCCTGGTCGGTGAGCTTGGACCACAGCGCGGCGTCGTAGGCGGTGTCCGTTTCCATCAGGCGGCGCATTTCTGCGCTGGGGCATTCGCCGGCGAAGAATTTGCGCGCACTGTCTTTCAGAAATTCCTGACTTTCACTCAAGCCGAATTGCATGGGGTGTCCCCTTCTGAGTTTTTGGCCTAATAACTTCTGGGCAGGCCGAGAACAAAGTGTCCGATGATGTTGCGCTGCACTTCGGAAGTGCCGGCCTCGATCGTATTGCCCCGCGTGCGCAGATAGGCGTAGGACCACATGCCGTTGTCAATCGCGTGCGGGTCGCCAGCCAGCAGTTGGCCGTACGGGCCGAGGATTTCCTGCGCGATTTGCTGCAGGCGCTGATTGAGCTCGCTCCAGAAGATTTTCTGGATGCTGCCTTCGGGCCCGGGCACGCCGGTGGCAGTGACGCGGCTGAACGCGCGCATTTGATTGAAGCGCATGATTTCGATTTCGGCGCTGCACTGCGCGAGTTTCTGGCGGACGATTGGATCTTTTGCAGCGGTGCAGCCATTGCGCTGCGTGTTGCGCGCGAGTTCAATCAGGCGTGTGATATAGCGTTTGAAGATCAGATGCAGGCGTGCGCCGTAGGAGCCGCGTTCGTACATCAGCGTGCTCATGGCCACGTTCCAGCCGTCGTTCACTTTGCCTAGGACATTTTCAGCGGGCACGCGCACATCGCGGAAGAAAAGCTCATTGAATTCGGATTCGCCAGTCATTTGGCGCAGCGGGCGAACTTCGACTCCGGGAGATTTCATATCTACCAGGAGGACGGTGAGGCCTTTGTGTTTCGCGGCGGCGGGGTCGGTGCGCACGACGAGCTCGCACCAATCGCCGACCCAGCCGTAGCTTGTCCAAACTTTTTGGCCGTTCACGACATAGTGATCGCCGTGCAGGGCTGCTTGTGTTTGCAGACCAGCGAGATCGGAGCCGGCATTGGGCTCGGAAAAACCCTGGCACCAGATTTCTTCGGCACTGAGAATTTTCGGAATGTAGCGCTGCTTCTGCGCTTCGGTGCCGTAGGCGATGATTGTGGGTCCGATGAGGCCGAGGCCGAGAGAATTGGCCATGGGCGGCGCTTCGACGCGCGCCATTTCCTCCCAGAAAAGTGCCTGCTGCATGAGGGTGGCGCTGCGGCCTGCGTATTCCTTGGGCCAGGAAACCGCGGCCCAGCGGCCTTCCTGGAGTTTGCGCTGCCAGGCGCGCAGATAGGGGAACGATTCCTCGATGGGTTTTTCGCGCCACTCGTTCCAATCTTTCGGGACGTTTGAGGCGAGCCAGGAGCGAAGCTCGTCGCGAAACTGCAATTCGTCGGGGGTTAGGTTTAGATCCATGGATCAGACTCCTTCGTCATTTATGGCGCGAGACTTGCCGGGCAAGCCGCGCGCCGCGCTCTCTGCAACGCATCTCGTAAGCCGCGATGGGCAGCCGAAACTTCAAGGGCTAAAGCCCCGCCCTTCCGGTTCAGCCGTTGATGACATGGCTCGCAGTCCGCCGCTAAGCGAATCTTTGTGAAACAACCGACATTAGGCGCCGGACTTTACCTTGGGTGGCGGCGTAGCGGCGCTAGGGCGCATCGTGTCTTGACCCTGCCAATATTTCTTGCGGATATCTTTTTTCAAGATTTTTCCTGTGCCGGTTTTGGGCAGGCTCTCGACGAATTCGAATGAGCGCGGACATTTGTAATGCGCCAGGCGCGAGCGGCAGAATTCGATCAGTTCGGATTCGGTCGCGGCGGAATTCGGTTTCAAAACCACCAAGGCTTTGGGAACTTCGCCCCACTTGGCGTCAGGAACGGGAATTACGCCGACTTCCAGAACAGCGGGATGCGCGAGAATGGCTTTTTCGAGTTCGAGTGAAGAAATATTTTCGCCGCCGCTGACGATGATGTCTTTTTTACGATCCACGATGAGCGCGTAGCCGTCTTCATTGAGCGTGGCCATATCTCCGGTGTGAAACCAGCCGCCGCGCAGGGCTTCGGTGGACGCTTGCGGCTGACGCCAGTAGCCTTCCATCACGCCGTCACCGCGGACGATGATTTCGCCGATGGATTGGCCGTCGTGCGGCACGTCGTTGTCGTTCGGATCTACAACGCGCAAATCCACGCCAGGAATTGCGTAGCCCGTCATGGCCTGGCCCGTGAAGCGCTGCTCGCCCTGCCAATCCATGCCCGTTTTCATGGGGGAAACCGAAAGGGTGGGTGAAGTTTCGGTGAGGCCGTAGCCGGAAAAACATTCGCACCCGAGTTTTTCCTCCACTTCGCGAATCAGCGTGGGCGAGGAGGCGGCGCCGCCGATGACGATGCGGCGCAGGGTGCTCAAATTGTAGTTGAGGCGCTCGGCGCAATTCACCAGAGCTGTGGCCATGATGGGAACGAGGCTGCAGGTGTGCACACCTTCTTTTTCGATGAGGCGGAAAATTTCCTTGGGGTCGAAGCGCTGGATCATCACGTGCTTCCCGCCGAGAAGCGTGAGGAAATGTGCGACGCCCCAGCCATTGGCGTGGAAGAGCGGAATGGTGTGGAGTTCCACGGCGCCTCTTTCGATCTGCAATCCAAGGCAGACGTGCAGCGCGTGCAGGTACACGTTGCGGTGCGTGAGCATTACGCCTTTGGGATTGGCGCTGGTGCCGCTGGTGTAGAAAAGCTCCGACAATGAATTTTCGTCAATGGACGAAATGTCCGCGAAATGCGGGGTGGCGGCGGCCAGAAGCTGATCGTAGTTCTTGGACGAGAGCCAGGGAGCGGCCGGGGTGCCATCGAGCTGGCAGATTAATTTCACCGACGGAATATCCTTGCGAAAGGCCTCGGCGACGGGGAGAAACTGTTTTTCGACGAAAAGGGCTGAAGCGCCGGAATCGTTCAGGATGTAGCCGAGTTCAATAGGCGTGAGGCGGATATTCATCGGAAGCAGCACGGCGCCGGCTTCGAGGACGCCGTAATACGCTTCGAGCAGGCGATGGCAATTGCTGCTGAGGAAAGCGACGCGATTGCCGGGCTGTATGCCGGCTTGGCGCAGAGCGCCTGCGAGGCGGCTGACGCGATCGGCCATCTGCTCGTACGTGTACCTGTCGTCATTGCAGACGACCGCGATGCGGCGAGGATATTGTTGCGCCGCGTAGCGCAAGAAACGCAGTGGCGTGAGTGGAATATTCATAGCGCGCTCGCCTGAGTCAGGCGGATTGACCTCCATCAACTACTAATGTGTGTCCGGTAACAAAATCGGACGCAGAGGAAGCTAGAAAAATTGCGGCGCCTTTCAGATCTTGCGGCCCGCCAAACCGGCCTAACGGTATACCGGCCAGGAGCGATTCCTTGTTTCGTTCGATGACTTTTTCGGACATGTCGGTCGGGAACCAGCCGGGGGCGATCGCATTCACCTGGATATTGTGCATGCCCCATTTACAGGCGAGATCTCTGGTGAAAATGATTACGCCACCTTTGCTCGCGCTGTAGCCGATGGCGGAAAACTTTGGTGACGAGCCGCGCAGCCCGGCGACGGAGGCGATGTTGATGATTTTTCCGTGGCGCTGCGCAATCATGGTGCGGCCTGCCGCTTGCGAAAACAGAAACGTTCCCGTGAGATTGGTTTCGATCACTTTGTTCCATTGCTCGAGCGTCATGGTTTCAACCGGCGCGCCCCAGGAAGTGCCGGCGTTGTTGATCAGGATGTCTATGCGCCCGAAGTGTTCGAGCGTTGCGTCAACGGCGTT
>Ga0209167_10002292_pt1 | contig 10447 bp, 9 predicted proteins | sample Coa_R1_9_FD_187154 | JGI IMG/M metagenome (GOLD analysis project Ga0209167, IMG submission 187154) | Surface soil microbial communities from Centralia Pennsylvania, which are recovering from an underground coalmine fire - Coalmine... | ecosystem: Environmental > Terrestrial > Soil > Unclassified...
TCGGATCGCACCCCAGACGGGAGGGTCACCGTCGTCGGCTGGCCGGTCGTATTGTAGATTGAGAGCCGGGCTTTTTTTATGTGCCGATAAGGCACACTTACGGATCGAAGAGTCTGGCCGGAGCGTTACCCCACGGATTTTCCCTGCGCGCGTATGCCAATCCTGTTCTGGCTGGCGAAGTTTCTGCGGTTCGACACTGCGAGATCGACTTAACGAACCACGCTATAGGAAATCTTACTAACCCGCCGGCGCGATGGAGTCCGCCCTCCAGGAAAGTGTCGCGCTGTCAAGGGATCTCGCGCCGGCAGTTCCTTAAACCAACGCTTAATCCGCCGGCGCGGCCGATCGGCTTGAGAAGGTGCAGGCTGCGTCCTGTTCACTTGGTACAGCCCGAAGTGCCCGCGTTACCGGTGGGCGTTCATGGGCATAACGTGCTGTGTGCAGAGCACTTAGCCAACGATGGCCACCTCTCTACTGGTCTTGTGCGAGTGCAGGTTCCCTGCCGTACGCCTGAACAGCCGACCTGGACTGACCGAAGTTTGGTCCTCCGTCCAGTAGCCGGTCGGAGACCATGGCTTCTACACTGCGCATGTCATGAAATCCTGCCTATATCAATCGCAATCAACTGAGTCAAACAGAGATACAGCCAATCAAAGAATTCAAACTCCTATTCGACGCCTCGCTTTTCTGGGGCTAGCGGCGGCCGCCGTTCTGTCTGTTGTCGGGATCTTCGGCTGCGGCGTGGGGGCCGGTCTGCCCTCGGGATCGCTTAACTTCAGCGCAGCGACCGTCGACTTTGGCCAGGTTGCCGTTGGCAGCCAGGCCGTTGAAACGATAAAGCTGACGAACGGCGGAACTACACCCGTCGTAGTTTCTGAAGCGCTATTCTCGGGAACGGGCTTTAAAGTAGTTGGGACGGGCCCTGCTGGTTCCCTCGCGGCTGGCGGTACCGAAACGATACAGCTTCAGTTTGCGCCGAGCGCCACGGGCGACACGGCCGGAACGTTTTCGATTGTCAGCAATGCCAAGAATTCGCCAACGAAGATCTCCATGAAGGGAAAAGGATCAAAAGCCAGCGTCGCGGGGTTGTCGGCTAACCCGAGCGCGATTTCCTTCGGGAGCGTCCTGGTAGGCAGCAGCGGGAAGCAGGCGGTCACGGTGACGAACTCGGGCACCGCAAGCGAGAATCTTACAACGGTGAGCGCAAGCGGGACGGGCTTCAGCGTGGGCGGCATTGCACTTCCTGTGACTCTAGCGGCCGGACAGAGCGCGAGCTTCACAGCGCAATTCGCGCCCACAACGACGAACAGCGTAACGGGGAGCATTTCGATCGGAGCGACCAGCAGCAGTTCCAATCCTACGATCACAATGGCCCTGAGCGGAACCGGAACACAGGCACAGATCGCGGCGAGCCCATCGAGCGTGAACTTCGGGACGGTGACGACGGGAAACAGCAATTCACAGCCGATCGTGATCTCCAATGCGGGAAGCGCCAGTGTGACGATTTCTCAGTTCGCGGTGACGGGGACAGCCTTCAGCACGACCGGACTGGCCGCTCCACTCACGATCCAGGCGGGCGGGTCGGCTACGTTCAATGCGGTCTTCAAACCGACTACGACATCCAGCGTTTCCGGCTCGATTTCTCTTGTCAGCAATGCGCCCAATTCTCCGATGTCGATTTCGCTTGCGGGGCAAGGAACAGCAGCCGGTTCAGCCTCTTTGTCAGCTAGCCCCAGCCCGGTTTCGTTCGGCGGCATCGCCGTCGGGAGTACCGGGAAACAGGTGGTGACGGTGACGAACTCGGGGACGGCCAGCGAGACTGTTACAGCCATCAGCGCAACGGGGACGGGCTTCAGCGTGAGCGGCATGACGCTTCCTTTGACCTTGGACGCGGGGAAGAGCGCGACCTTCACAGCGCAGTTCGCGCCCACGACAATGAGCAGCACGACGGGGAGCATTTCGATCGCAGCGACCAGCAACGGTTCCGATCCTACGACCACGGTGGCTCTGAGCGGGACGGGAACAGAGGCACAGATTGCAGCGAGCCCTTCGAGCGTGAACTTTGGGACGGTAACGACGGGAAACAGCAATTCACAGCCGATCGTGATCTCCAATGCGGGAAACGCGAGCTTGACGATCTCTCAATTGGCAGTGACCGGGACAGGCTTCAGCACGACGGGACTGACCGCTCCGCTGACGATCCCGGCGGGACAGTCTGCTTCTTTCAGCGTTGCTTTCAAACCGAGTTCCACATCCACGGTTTCCGGCTCGATTTCGCTGGTGAGCAACGCACCCAATTCTCCGCTGTCGGTTTCGCTGGCCGGAAGCGGAGGAACGGCAACGTATTCGCTGAGCGTTTCGCCGTCCAGTCTGACATTCGGCAGCGTTGCGGTGGGGACGAGCACGTCCCAGAACGTTTCGCTGACGAACACCGGCAACTCCAACATTACGATTTCCGGGGTGAGCTGGAAGGGAACGGGTTTCAGCGGTTCGGGGGTCAATTCGGGGTTGACGCTGACGCCCAACCAGACTGCCGCTCTAAGCGTAATCTTTGATCCGACAACGAGTGGAGCCGTAAGCGGAAGCGTCACGATTTCGAGCAACGCGACGAGTTCGCCGCAGGCGGTTTCGCTATCCGGCACGGGTTCGACGTCGCACAGTGTGGGGCTTTCGTGGCTGGCCAGCAGTTCTTCCGGTATCAGCGGATACAACGTGTACCGGGGAACGGTCTTGGGCAGCTATTCGAAGATCAACTCCTCGCTGATCGCGCAGTCATCGTACACGGATACGAGCGTCCAGGCGGGCCAGAACATCACGTACTACTACGTGGTTACCGCCGTGAACTCGAGCAGCAGCGAAAGCTTGTACTCGGATCCGGCCACGGTATCAGTTCCCTAGCAGCAGGCGCCTCTCAGAGAAGGGTCAGGACCGGGGGCAGTTGTGGTTCACTCGGTCCTAGACCTCTCAGCGCTGTCCCCAAAGTGTACCCCAGGCCAGTAGCCTCCCACCGAGAAGTTAATCCACAGTCTAGTGCGCAATAGAGATTCTAAATGCGCGCCGAGCGAACTTCAGAAGCTCTGCACGCGAGACTCGAGACCGGAGAGACTTCTTGTCCAGATCGTGGAAGTTCTTGAGACTTGTTTTCACTTTTGCCTCGATTGCCGCGATGGCCGGGTGTGCGGGAGTCCCGGGCGGAACGGGAACGGGGCCACAAATCACGGCCAGCCTTTCCAGCGTGAACTTTGGGACGGTGACCGCGGGAAACATCAATTCGCAGCCGATCGTGATTTCCAATACCGGAAGCGCGAGCCTGACGATCTCTCAGTTTGCAGTGACCGGGAAAGGCTTCAGTACTACGGGACTGACCGCTCCGCTGACGATCCAGGCGAGACAGTCTGTTTCTTTCAGTGTTGCTTTCAAACCGAGTTCCACATCCACGGCTTCCGGCTCGATTTCGCTGGTGAGCAACGCACCCAATTCTCCGCTGTCGATCGCTTTGTCCGGAAGAGGGGGAACGGCAACCCATTCACTGAGCGTTTCGCCCTCCACTCTGGCGTTCGGCGACGTTGCCGTGGGGACGAACACTTCGCAGGACGTTTCGCTGACGAACACCGGCACGTCCAACATTACGATTTCCGGGGTGAGCTTGAAGGGAGCGGGTTTCAGCGGTTCGGGGGTCAATTCAGGGTTGATTCTGACGCCCAACCAGACTGCCGCTCTAAGCGTTACGTTCGATCCGAAAACGAAGGGAGCTGTGACCGGAAGCATCGCCATTTCGAGCAATGCGGGGAATTCCCCACAGTTGGTTTCGGTATCGGGGACGGGCTCGGTGTCTCACAGCGTGGCGCTTTCCTGGGTTCCGAGCAATTCCCCGAAGATTAAGGGATACAACGTTTACCGCGGGACGGTTTTGGGGAGCTATGCAAAGCTCAATTCGTCGATTGTTGAGGAGGCGTCGTACAGGGACGCGAGCATCGAGGTGGGCCATAACCTTACCTACTACTACGTGGTTACGGCGGTGAACTCTAAAAGCAAGGAAAGTACAAAGTCAGACCCAGTTGCCGTGCTGGTTCCCTAGAGTGCGCAAGATGGCAAGAACCGGCTGGCCCTAGACGGGCCCGAGCGCAGTCAGCAAGTGGCTGAGCCGCACACGCTTTTCATCCTGTCACGCGGGTCTCCTTCCACTACACCCCCCACCGCGATCCTATTTGTTTCTGCAACATTCGGGTAAAACATATGCCGGTTGTCTCGCATCGCTATACAGGGACAGGCTTGTTGCCCGTGGAGCAACGAAGATCCGTATTGGCACGCTAGAATTCTGGAATTAGGATGCTGAGCGGCTGCGGGTCCAAAAATGCACCGCGAGAGGACTCCGATGAAGATGCGGGTACTGTTGGCAATGGCGCTCGCGATCGCATTCCCATTCCCGATTGCGGCCCAGGCCACCGGGTCGACGCACAAGATCACGGTGACGTTTAATTATGACTTTACCCGCACCAAGGCGTGCAAGGCAGGATTGACGAAGAATTGCGTGCAGAATTTCAATGTCTATGACATTTCAGGCGGCCTGAAAAACCGCGCAAAACTGATGGTCATTCCCGTTCCCCCCGGAGCGCAGGGAGTAAAGAAGGGAATATCCGGCACGACTTCACCGCTCATATTTGAGCCGGGCAAGCATCTGCTGGCGGTGGCAGCGCAGACGCCGCAGGGAGTGGAATCGGATCTCAGGTTGTGCCGGGTTTGGGTTTCGATTCCGCAGTGATGGAAAAATTTGGCCGGGGCTGAACGGCGTTCAGTCGCGGGATTTGGGGACGGCGGCGAGGTCGTGAAGGGAGGCGTCGCGGTTCACGTAGTATTTCTCGTAGTAGGACTGATATTCGCCGGCGCGAATCTGCGCGATCCAATCGGAGTTCGAGCGATACCAATCGATCGTCTGGCGCAAGCCGTCTTCGAGCGGCACGGACGGTTTCCAGCCGAGTTGTCTCTCGATTTTCGAACAATCCAGGGCGTAGCGGCGGTCGTGGCCCGGGCGATCCTTCACGTAGGCGAGCAGAGTTTCGGGCTTGCCCATCGCGCGAAGCAGGCGGCGCGACATGTCGAGATTCTCGACAACGTCGAGGCCGCCGATGTTGTAGGCCTCGCCGACCTGACCGCGCTCGAGAACGGCGAGAATGCCGCGGCAATTGTCCTCGACGTGCAGCCAGTCGCGCTGCTGCCTGCCATCGCCGTAGATCGGCAGGGGCTTGTCGTCGAGCGCGTTGGTGATCAGGAGCGGCAGGAATTTTTCAGGAAACTGATACGGCCCGTAATTGTTGGACGAGCGCGTGATCAGCGCGGGCAAATCGTAGGTGCGCACGTAGGAGCGCACGAGAAGATCGGAAGAAGCTTTGGACGCCGAGTAGGGGCTGCTCGGATGAAGCGGCGAATCTTCGTTCGCGAAGGCGCCGGCCGGGAGATCGCCGTACACTTCGTCGGTGGAGATGTGGACGAAGCGCGGAACGCCGAGTTTTCGCGCAACCTGAAGGAGAACGAAGGTGCCCTTGACGTTCGTTTCGATGGCAGCAGCAGGCTGGTAGATGCTGCGGTCGACGTGCGATTCGGCGGCGAAGTGGACGATGGCGTCGCAGCCGCGCAGCGCGAGTTCGACGGCGGGGGCATCGCAAATGTCGCCGCGAACAAACGTGTAGCGCGGATCGTGGTCGATCGAGCGCAGATTCCCAAGATTGCCGGCATAGGTGAGGGCGTCGTAGTTGACGACTGCGGCGTCGGGATTTCGGGCCAGGACGTGGCGAATGAAATTCGAGCCGATGAAGCCCGCCCCACCCGTGACGAAGATTTTCATGGAGCGACTTTTGGGCGGCCGCCGGGGGACCTTGCCGCGGTTTTGCGTTTGCCGACGGGCGCCAGAGAGGACGCGGCGGATTTCGCCGTCCTGGCGGCAGCCGGAATGGGAAGTTTATTCGCGCCGGTTTCGGCGACGAGGCTGTTGGCGCGCAGAAGCGATTCGAAGGTGCCGGCGTCAGTCCACCAGCCGTCGAGGATTTCGCAGGTGAGATTGCCGTCTTCGATATAGAAATTGTTCACGTCGGTGATTTCCAGTTCGCCGCGGCCGGAAGGTTTCAGGCGGCGGATTTTCTGGAAGACGGTGGCGTCGTAAAGATAGATGCCGACCACGGCGTGGTTCGATTTAGGAGCCTTCGGCTTCTCTTCGATGCCGATGACACGATCGCCGCGGATTTCGGCGACTCCGAAGCGCTCCGCGTCGGAGACTTTCTTGAGAAGAATTTTGGCGCCGTCCTTCTGCTTCCTGAAATTCTCGACGGCGGCGCAAATATTGTTCTCGATAATGTTGTCGCCGAGGATGACGCAGATCTTGTCGCCGGCGGCGAAGAATTCAGCCAGGCCGAGGGCTTCGGCGATGCCGCCTTCGCCTTCCTGGTAGGTATAGTTCAGGTGGCGAAGGCCGAAATCGCGGCCGTTGCCAAGAAGGCGGAGGAAGTCGCCGGCATTCTTGCCGCCGGTCACCAGAAGAATTTCCTCGATGCCCGCGTTCACCAGCGTCTGAATGGGGTAGTAGACCATCGGCTTGTCGTAAACCGGGAGAAGATGCTTGTTGGTGACGCGGGTCAGCGGATTCAACCGGCTGCCTGTTCCTCCTGCGAGAACCACACCCTTCATTCGCGCGATGCCCTTTCTGCTGGGATTGGCCTGCCAAAGATGAGATCAATGCGTCCGAATGGCGATTATTGCAAGGGCGGGGACGAGTGGCAAGCGAGAAGAGAGCGCGGCAGTGGGTCAGTTTCCGATGCGGGCAGGTGATCGAGGATCGCTGACCTCCAGCCTTATTGCCGGTTTGTCTACAATATCTCGGCGGTATATCCTTGAACCTATGTCTGACAGGCTGAAGGGCAAAGTGGCAGTGGTCGCCGGAGCCAGTCGGGGTTGCGGACGCGGCATCGCGGTGGCGCTTGGTGAACAGGCGGCCACCGTTTATGTCACCGGCCGGTCCATCCGTGGCGGTCCGCCGCCCATAGATAGGGTGTCCGGCACTATCGAAGACACTGCGGAGGAAGTCACGCGTCGCGGTGGCGTCGGCATACCGGTACAAGTCGATCATGCTGACGTGGAGCAGAACAAGAGCCTTTTCGATCGCGTGCAGGCCGAACATAGCCGTCTCGATATACTCGCCTGTGCTGTTTGGGGTGGCAACGCTCGTTTTGTTGATCCGATCTGGAAGGAACCGTTCTGGAATTTGCCGGCGGAGTTCTGGGATGATTTCATGGGTGCCGGGCCGAAGGCCTTCTGGCTTGGGGCCCGGGAGGCAGCGCGGTTGATGTCTGAGCAGGGTTACGGATTGGTTGCGGCGATCAGTGAGCCAATGATCCACCCGGAGAAGCTCAGCGACAACGTACAGTGGGATTTGTTCGAACACCTCCCGCACTACGCGCTCAACCGTCTCGTCGTGAGCCTGGCTCCCGCTGCCCGTAAGGCCGGGGTCACAGTACTGGGTCTGCTGCCCGGATTCATGAAAACCGAGCGAGTGCAGGTCCACATGGAAAACGAAGCACTCCAGAAGCTGTACCGATATGATCTGGCGGAATCGACCGAATACACCGGCCGCGCAGTTGTGGCACTCGCTTCCGATCCAAATGTGGTCGCAAGATCAGGGCAGCTGATTTTTGTGGGAGATGCGGCAAAGGAATACGGATTTACCGATATCGATGGCCGTTACATCGAGAATTTCTACCGGGCTGCCGGACGGATGTAATCAGCGCTTAGCCCGCTTGCAACCTGAGGTTGGTCCGTTGTCAACCCAGGCTTTGAACGGCATAGAAGGGTTACTTCCGGATCACGCGCAACTCGGAAACTGACCCACTACCGAGAGCGCCGAGTATCCAGAGCGAGGTGATTCGTAATTCGTGAGTTGTCACTCCGGGCTGTCTCAAAAATACCATGAGTGGTGGAAGAGACTTTCTTCAGGGGCTAACAGACGCTGAAAAAGTCGAACCGCAGCTTCAGGGGTTAAAACCCCTGATACAAAACGCCCACTTACGGCGGGGTTAAAACCCCGCCCTCCTGAAGACCAGGCGTTTTTCAGCAAGCTGCTAAAGCCCAACGTTTACGGCGGCTTGAATGTCGGAGCTAAAGCTCCGGCCCCCTAAACTGCATTTTTGAGATGGCGTCTCGCGAAAAACGGGAGCGTGCCCGGTGGCTCGGTCGATGTCCAGGCGGGAGACGCGCAGTTTCGAAGTGGGCAGACATGCAGGTCTGCGACAACTCCCGCGAGGCGGCGGAAGTAAGCCGTTCCGGACCGGACAAACGGAGAAAAATCGCCGGCGAGACGCCGGCGCCACACCAATTTCGCTACTGTGGAGAAGGGCTCGGGCGCAACGTGCGCAAGTAAGCGATGATGGCGACCGCGTCCTCGTGTTTCAGATGGTATTCGTGCATGGGCGGGCGAATGGCGAGGCCGTTGGGGCCGATGCCTTGCTCGAGAATCTTTTCGCCCTGTTCCTCCGTGTACGACGGAAATCCGGCGATGCCCGGCGCGCGCATGGCCCAGTTGCGATCGGGATGGACCGGAGTGATCCAGATCGAGGCGCCCTGCAGCCAGCGCGAACGGTCGGGCTGGCCATTTTCGTCGCGTGGCGTGTGGCATTCCCAGCATCGCGCGACTTCCTCGACGAGATAACGCCCGCGCTCGATCGTAGCCGGATCGGCGGCGGGAGCGCGCGTCGCTTTCGCAGGCGCGGCTTTCGGCTTTTGCTGGGCGGGTGCAGCCGCTGCAACCAGCAGAATCAGTGCGGACAAGACGATTCGAAATTTCACGGGACTGAGCCCCTCGGACGCGAATTTGGCGAGCCGCGCGGCGCAGAAAGAGCGGCGCGGCCGCGAACAGCATATCAAACGCAGTGGCGACTGACGAGTGGTGAGTGGCGCTGGCACGCGTCACGCAGCGAGTTTCGGGTGCTGCAAATGGAACGTGGTCGCATCCTGATAGGCGCGAGCAAAGGCGAGCAAGCGCGCTTCGCCATACAGCTGGCCCAGGAACGTGAGGCTGACGGGAGTGCCGGGGCCGCCATAGTCACCTTCGATTTCGCCCTTGTCGTTCTTGTGTGGAGCGGGCGCGTCGTCGCCACGAAAGCCGTTCGGCAGGATCAAAGCGGGATGGCCAGTCAGATTGGTGACGACCAATTGCTCGCTGTTCGTCGGCGCAACGATCACGTCGAAGCCTTCGAAGGCTTTCGAGACCGCCTCCATGGCGAGCATGCGTGCGCGATTGGCCTGAATGTATTCGACGGCGGGAATGAAACGCGCGCAGCGGAAAATGTCGGGCCACTGATTCGGACCCTGAAGGGTGAGGAGCTTGTCGCGGCCGGTGCGCGTGAGTTCGTCGAAAGCGGCGGCGGCTTCGGCGTTGAGCAAGGGGACCATCGCGTCGTAGGGGAATTTGGGGATCTCGACGGCGATGAGGTTGACGCCCATGGATTGCAGCTTCGCGATGGCGGCCTGGTCGAAGCGGCGATCATATTCGGCGTGGGCGCGGAATTGCTCGAAACGCGATTTCGCCTGGTCAAATTTCTTTTTCTCGTCGGGCGTGAGTTGAGACTCGGGCTTCGGAGGTTTCGGCGGCTCGATGGGACGCTCGAATTCGGATTTCAGATAGCCGACGCGAAGTTTGCGCCAGTCGAGCGCGGCGTTCCAGTTGAAGGCGGCGGGCTGGACGGTGCGGTCGCCGCCGTCGGGACCGTAGATGGCGTGGAGGACGAGCGCGGTGTCTTCCACCGCGCGACAAATGGGGCCGAGCTTGTCCATCGTCCATGAGAGGGCCATGGCGCCGGTGCGCGGCACGAAGCCGAAGGTGGGGCGCAGGCCCGTGCAGCCGCAGCGCGTGCTCGGAGAGGAAATCGAGCCAAGCGTTTCCGAGCCGATGCTGAAGGCGACGCATCCGGCGGCGGTCGCGGAAGCAGGGCCAGCGGATGATCCGCTCGATCCTTGCGCGGGATTCCAGGGACTGCGCGTCTTGGCGTCGAACCAGACGTCGTCCATGGCCAGCGCGCCGAGCGTGAGCTTGGCGACGAGGATGGCGCCGGCGGCGTCGAGGCGCTTCACCACGGTCGCGTCCTGATCGATTTGCTGATCTTTGTAGGGAGCGGCGCCCCATGTGGTGCGATAGCCTTTCACGGCGAGCAGATCTTTGGCGCCCCAGGGGAGGCCGTGCAGCGGGCCGCGATAGTTTCCAGCGGCGAGATCGGCGTCGGCTTGCCTGGCCTGTGCGCGGGCGCGGTCTTCGGTGAGCGTAATGACGAAGTGAAGCGTGGGATCGTAGCGCTTCAGGCGCTCGAGATACATTTCGGTGAGCGCCACCGAGGAGACTTTTCTGGTGCGGACGAGTTCGCCGAGTTCGCGCGCGGAGGCGAAGCAGACGTCCTCGAGATTCCTGGGA
>Ga0209167_10002294_pt1 | contig 10435 bp, 8 predicted proteins | sample Coa_R1_9_FD_187154 | JGI IMG/M metagenome (GOLD analysis project Ga0209167, IMG submission 187154) | Surface soil microbial communities from Centralia Pennsylvania, which are recovering from an underground coalmine fire - Coalmine... | ecosystem: Environmental > Terrestrial > Soil > Unclassified...
ATGAGTCATAGTTTCAATTAGCGAAGCGTCTCCCGCTGAAAGTGACACAAAGACTCTAATAAATTTGCATCCTCGACCGCGAGACGCGGCTTCAGGGGCTAAAGCCCTTCTCCCTGGTGCGCTCGACGGCGGGGCTGAAGCCCCGCCCTTCCGGGCCTTGACGTTATGAGACGACTTCAAAGGATTGTAGTTTTTCGAGATGGCGTTAGCAACGGCGGTGATTTCGGATGCGCGGTGGGTAGCGCTACAAATCGCTTGGGGAATGGGGACGACTTCGCTACATTTCTGGCGCGCATGGTGCAGTGCGATTTCGCGGCTGCGGCGAGGTGAATGAATGCAGATTGAACCTTTTGAGCTGGAACGCTGGCAATCGGTTTGGGAGAACAAAGTCGAGCTGAATATATCCGAGAGCGGGGTGCATCCGCTGACGACGGCGGAATTGGTGCCGGATCCCGAGCAGTTGCGGAAGATATTGGATGTGCAGCAACTGTATCCGCAGACGAACGGCAGCGAGGAATTGCGTTCGCGGATCGCGGAGCTGTACCCCGGCGCGAGTACGGAAAATGTGCTGGTGACTTGCGGCGGATCGGAGGCGAATTACGTTTCGACGTGGTCGCTGATCGAGCCGGGCGACGAAGTGGTGTTCATGATGCCGAATTACATGCAGATCGCGGGCGTGGCGCGGGCGATGGGCGCGACGGTGAAGCCGCTGTGGCTCCGCGAGGCGCTGGAATGGGGCATCAACGTGGACGATCTGCCGCGCGTGGTGACGCCAAAAACGAAATTGATCGCGATTTGCAATCCGAGCAATCCCACGGGAGCGGTGTTGCGCGAAGACATGCGCGCGGCGGTGGTGGCGGCTGCGGAGAAAGTGGGCGCGTGGATTATTTCGGACGAGGTGTATCGCGGCGCGGAATTTGATGGCGAAATGACGGCGACGATGTGGGGCGGGTACGAACGCATGTTGTGCACAGCGGGGCTTTCGAAAGCGTTCAGCTTGCCGGGGTTGCGCACGGGATGGGTGGTCGGCCAGCCGAAGGTGATCGAGAAACTGTGGAGTTATCACGACTACACCAGCATCGGGCCTTCGATGTTGACGGATCGGCTGGCTTCGGTGGCGCTCGAGCCGACACGCCGAGCGTGGATTTTGAATCGCACGCGGGAATTTGTGCGGCGCAATTATCCGCCCTTGCGAGCGTGGTTGGACGCTGATGCGGAGACGTTTTCGCACGTGGCGCCGAAGGCTGGCGCGATCGCTTGGGCTGGGCTGCGCGACGGCAGAAACTCAGCGTTGATGGCTGAAGAACTGCGCGTGAAAAAGAGCGTGCTGCTGGTGGCGGGCGAGCAGGTGGGCATGGAAGGGTTCGTGCGGTTTGGTTTCGGGGGCGATCCGGCGCATCTGCAGCAGGCACTCGGGCGGATTGACGAGTGGTTGGGAGAATCACGCGCGGCCAGAGCGCGCTGACGTGATGTGACGGAAAGCAGATCCCTCTCTGCGTCCCGCGCCCGCCGAACTACGGCGGGAAAGAAAAAGCGCGGGGCTCCGTTCGGGATGACAAGCCGAAGACCATTTTCTAACTTAGTTGCGGCGATCGAAAGGCGCGGCTTCAGGGGCTAAAGCCCTTTATTCTTGGTAGAGTTGACGGCGGGGCTGAAGCCCCGCCCTTCCGGTTCAGCCATTTACGACAGCGCTTTGCGTCATTTGTTCCCGCCGGGCCCATGCGCCCACATCGCAACGTTAGCGATTCGGCATTGTTCGCGGAATCTGCGCGATTACAGAAGCGCGCGGATGGTAACGTTGGAAGATCAACGTCGGATGAGGGGTCAGCCCGACATGTCACTTCCAATGCCCGCTCCCAAGGCGGTGTTGCGCATCGTTATTAATTTCTGCCTGGTCGGCTGGGGCGCCGCGATCATTGCGCAGGCCAGCCGCATGCGGCCGGGTTACGGGCGGCTGCCATGGCTGCACGATCTGGCGATTTTCTTTTTCTTCTCGCTCGTGGCCTTCGCACTTTTCTTCGCGGAATATCAGCTTGTGCAGGGACTCACGAAGCACGACCTTAACGTGACGCTGGGGTACGTGCAGTCGCTGGGTTGCTTTCTTCTCGTACTGAGCGGATTGTGGGGAATTTATTACGCGAGCGGACCTGCGAAGCCCTCGAACCGGGCCTTTACGGAGAACGTGCTGCTGGTGATTTACATTTTTGGGCACGCGGTCTTTTTGGGGAATGTGGTCTGGAGTTACGTCCGGGAAGGAAGCGCGCGATGACGCCACTGGTTGCCACGGATAAGCCGGCTGAGATATTCGGATGGCCGAGCTCACCCGCGCGGCTCTTCGGAATCGCCACGGTATTTTTCGTGGTGCTCGAAACGATTCTGCTGATGGCGGGAGTTCTAAAGTCGCGGTTGCCGGTAATGCGGGACGGACAGATCCAGCAGGTGCAGATTGCGGCGCTATGGCTGCTCGTGGCGGCGCCATTCGCGCTTTTTGCGCTAATTTACGCGGGACTTGAGTTCAGGGCTGGGCGTGTGTTCGAACAAGCGCCGACGCGGATTCATTTTGTGTGTACGCTGTTTGCGGTGCTGGAAACGGTGCGCGTGTATCTGGGTTGGGCCGCTACTACGGCCAGCCCGACTCCGGCAGAGGTCACGATACAGGACTTCCGCGGCGTGGGCGCGTTTCTGATTTTGGCGCTGGGCGGATTTATCTGGAACCTCGTCGCGAGCAATGCCAAGCCTCCGGTTTCGCGATAGCTCATGCCTTTCTTTTCCTTAGTTATCCCCCAGACTGCATCACAATATGCTTCCGCCGGCGTTGCGCAACGCGCGATGAAGAGGCTCTGTGGCTCGTCGCGGGCGTCTCGGTTACTCCTGCTGTGCCTGCTGGCGTTCTGCGCGACGACGCCTGTGTTTTCACAGGAAGCGCATTGGGAAACGCTCAACACGCGGGTGAAAAATCTCTACACGCACGAGAGATACGCGGAGGCGCTGCCGATCGCCGAAGAAATGTTCCAGACCGCAGAGGAAGCGTGGGGACCAAACGATTCACGCGTCGCGGTGAGCCTGGACGATCTGGCGTCCATCCGCAGTGCACAGGATAATTTTGCCGCGGCCGAGCCGTTGGCGCAGCGCGCCCTGAAGATTCTGGAGGCTGCTCCGTCGCGCGACCCGCGCACAGTCGCGAATGCTTTGAATACGCTCGCGTCGGTCTACCGGCAGGGAGGCAAACTCGCCGAAGCGGAGGCCTTTGCGCAGCGGGCGCTGGAGATTCAAGAGAAAGCGCTGCCGCCGGACGATCCGGATATCGGCGTTACGCTCGCCGGGATCGCCAGCTTGTACCAGATGCAGTTCAAATATGCGAAGTACGGCGAGATGGAGGAGTATTACAAGCGCGCGATTGCCATTCTGGAAAAAGCGAACGGGCCGAAAGATCCTTATCTGGCCACGGTGCTGGGAAATTTCGCGCGTGTATATTCGATGTCCGGCCGAAATGCCGAGGCCGTGCCTCTTTTTGCGCGGGAGGTGGCGATCAAGGAAGAGATTTTCGGCGCCGACAATCCCAATGTGTTCATGGAGCGGTGTCTATTGGCCGCGGCGCAGTACGGCGCAAAACAGTATGCCGACGCGGAGCAAACCTACAAGCAGATCGTGATCAGCGCGCAAGCGCAGGAGCGTACGGACCGAGATTTTCAAGTTTCCGGCTTCTACGAAACTTTGAGCAGCTTGCAGCACATGCAGGGAGAAGACACGGAGGCGGAAGCTTCCGCTTTGCGCGCGGTGCAGGTGATTCAGGATGCGCGCGGGGCGCAGGACCCGGAGATCATGGAGCCGTTGCAGCGGCTGGCACAGCTTTACGGCGATGAGAAGAAATATCCGGAAGCAGAGCAGACCTACCTACGCCTATTGGCCGTCAGGGAGAAGGACGACGGATCGAAGAGCGTACGCATCGTGATGACGCTCGACGAGCTGATCAAGCTGTTGCTGGCGCAAGGCAAATTAGCGGAGGCGGAACCGTATTATCTGCGCAGCATCGAGTTCTGGGACCAGACTCCGCAGAAAGACGCGAGTATTGCCGCACGTCAAAGATATGCGGAGCTGCTGCGCAAACTGAACCGCGAGGCGGAGGCGATCGCGGTGGATAACCAGATCAGGGAAATCCGTGCGCAGCTGGAGGTAGCGCAGCTGAAAGACGAAGACGTAACGGCAATGAAGTGGGCGTTCGTGTGGCAGGAAGGCTGGGTGTTGCAGCAAGGCTTTGGAGCGGACTACGACCACGTGGCCGATTCACTTACAGACTATGCGGCGATTTTGCGCCTGAAGGGACAAATCGCTGAAGCGAAGGACGTCGCAGCGCGGGCGCAAAGCATGCGCCAGCACACCGATTATGCGGGCCCCAATTCTTTCGCCACCTGGGTACTTGAATCCCCGGAGATGACGAGCAGCCTCAGTGCGGGCTCGGTGCAATACCAGCGGGCCATTGATAATCTGGAGGCGCTGGCCCGAGAGCTGCGCAAGGTGAATCGGCCGACGGATGCGGGAATTCTGGAAGCGAAAGCCATGGCCATGCGCGCCGAGCTTCCTGCGGCGCGACCGTAGCTCTTTAACATGCGCGATCGCGCGAGCTGACATTCCGCATCGCGCTGACGCGTGTGGCGTTGCGACGCGCTTACTTTTGTTCGCTGGCGGATTGTTCCGAGGGGACTTCGGTTTTGTGCCAGCTGGAATCGGGATCGAATTTCTTCATGGCTTTGACGATCGATTCGGTGTTCTTGCCCAAATCCTTCTCGTATACAATTCCGTTACTGCCGACGATGAAAGTCATCACGCCGGATGAGCGGTATTCCGCAGGATAAGCGACGAACGCGAAGCCACCCTTCATTTTGCCGGCGGCGATATAGCTTTTCGAACCGCCGGGGGCGTGGTGTCCCTGGGCGTAGAGGATGTGGAAGTAGTAGCCGTGGAACGGAGTGGGTCCGCCTTCAGGAATGTTTTCGTAACCTTCGGCGACCGCGGACGCGATGAGCGGACCGATCGGGCTTTGCGGCGTGCCTGCCGCTGCTTTCCAGTAGAGACCGTCATGCTGTCCTTCGGCGCTAAAGAACTTCTGAGCGTAGACGTCGTGATTTTGCGAGTAGTAATCCTTCTGCGCCGCTACCAGTTCCTGGCATACCCGGATGGTGGTGACTTCGTTGCGGCCGACGCGACGGTAGAGAATTTCCTTGGTTCCAGCCTCGGTGTCGAAATACCACACGTTGCCCTTGTGCACGAGTGGAATGGGCGCCGGCCAATTCTCCGCGCCGATTAAGAGCGAGGTGGTACCGTCGGGTTCGTTCACCAGGCGATGCATTTCCTGGTACTTTTTCGCGAAGTTGGCATGCATCTCCTTGTCCTCGACGTCGTCGCCGGAATAAACGACCTGTTTGCCGTCCGGGCCAAAGATATCGAGCATGGCCTTTTCATCGTTGCTCTGCGCCGCATTGAAGAGCGCGTTGCCGGCTTCTTCAGCGGATGCGAAAGTTTTCTGACCCTGCTGCTGCGCTTGGGTAATGGCGGGGATCGAGCACAGTAAAAGGATAGCGACTGCTGCAAATCTCGGAAGATTGCCCGACTGAAAAGCTGCAAGGCTCAGATTTGTTTGGCGCATTGGTCTGTTCTCCGTTTCTATAAGTCGCATTAATGGCCCGCTTCTTTCCTTGGCGAACTGCTACGAATGCTCCAGCAGTACGAACATTTTAGGAATTTGATTAGCGATGGCCGCCGCCGTGACCCCCACCACCGCCGTGGAATCCACCGCCACCGCCGCCGAAGCTTGCGCTCCCACGCGAGGAATAACTGCGAGCCTCGCCGCCATGGTCATAGCCGCTGAAGCCGCTGGTGCGGGTGCCGGACTGGCCGCGGGACTGATCGAATCCCCGCGCGGCCTGAGTATTTCCGTGGAAAGGCGTGTCCCTCCCGCCGGGATTGTTGTAGACATTCCCAGCGCCGCGTTGCACGTTGTTCCCGCCGCCGTGTTGCACGTTGTTCGCGACACCGCGCTCGCCTCCCCCTCGGTAATAATTGTTGCGGTTGTAAAATGTATTGCTGCGCGAGTAGTAGCGATTATTGTTATAGATTACGCCACGGCCGCCCCAACCTACACCCCAGTGGCCCCAGCCCCATCCATACCCGCCCCAGAAACCGATGCCGAAGCCGATACCTCCCCAAAAAATAGACGGGCCGCCGTACCAGATCCCGGGATACGGATACCAGCCAGGCCAGGCAACTACCGGATAGCCGTAAACCAGCCACGGATTATAGGCGGGGACATACACCACGTCGGGCTGAGCAGGCTGAATGACGATGTCCGAGCCTTGCGTCTGGACGGTCTGCTGCGGCGTGTCCTTCAAATTGCCGGCTTGCTGCGCTTTCTGGCGCATCACCTGAATCGCGTCCATCACTTGCTGTTCCTGGTTGTAGTAGGCGTCGCCCAGAGACGAGGTCCAGGAAATATTTTTGTCCATGTTTCCCAGCACGGTGGGAAACGCGCAGAGAGCTTTCACGCTGGGGTCCCAGGATTGCTGATCCACGGCCTTCGCGAGGTCGTCGCCCTTCAGATCGGGATTGGCTTGCACCCAGCGGTCGGCTTCCACGATCTCCGCTGGAAAAGTCGAGGCAGCGAGGACCTGCGCCACCAGCGAATCCGGGTAGAGCGCGATCGGCGCTACGAGTTGCTGCAGCTGCTCAGGCGTTTGCTGCGTGTAGGGCGGCGCTTGCGAGGGTTGCGCCTGGGCTTGTGCATCGTCCTGGGCGGCGGACACCGTTTGCGGTAACACCGGAAGCAAAAGAGAAAACGCCAGCACGGAGGCGAGAATTTGCCGCGCTGCAAGCGAAAAAATATCAGAACTGGCTGCTATGCGCTGGAAGACGTTCATGTTCGTGAGGCTCGTCTTGGGCTTCATGACTTGAGCCCTCCTGTTCAATGAGATGCGTGATGGGGAGGTTAGGTTTCGTTGAGGTCGCTGGACTACCGAGCGGTTCCAGATGCCATATTCTGCTGCTTACGGCGGGAATGTCAACGGCGAAGAAATTTCGATAGTGGGTCGCTTTCCGGTAACGCGGCCAACCATGCAAGTGACACTGCGCTGGCGTCGTTAGCGCGTCGCATACAGCCGTGGTCGGTACAGCGAACACTTTCCAACCGCCAGGTTTTGTTGTTCAATGCCGCATTAGCGCTGCAATGGGAGGCGGAGGTGAGGCTATTTATCGGAGCGCTTCTTCTCGTCGTTCTTCCTGTGGGGCTCGCGGAAGACTCGTGTTTGGGTTCACAGCCGTCGGGCGCGCAGAATGCCGTCGCTATCTACGATCCAAATCCCACCCATCTTTGGAATCGGCTGCACTCCGTGCTCTACATCCGTGCGGACGTCCCTGGCACCGAGCTGGTTCCGGACGCTCTCGATCCGCCGCTCTGGGGCAGCACCCGGTACCTCTTGTCAAAACCTTCCCACGAACGCATCTTGGGGGTTCTGGACGAGTTCTTGCAAACTCACGGCGAACGGCTGATTCGCGATCCTGTGAAACGCGCGATCTTGCAGCGCGATTTGTGGGCCGTGTTCGATTGGACTGTGGCGAGAGAGCCGGAGCGGCCCGGCGAGCCGGCTTACGAAAAGGAAAAACTCGAGTTGCAGGCCCGGCTTGCGGAAGTGCTGCGCCGGCTGGCTTTGACTCCGGAGGAAATTCGCGCGCTGCCTGAGAATTATGGGCAGGCCGTTGCTTCAGGACAGTTTGCTAAGCAGTACGATCCGGAGCACCGCGACCGCCCGTTTCTGCCGCCTGACTTGCTCGATCCGCTGGGGCCGTGGGTAGCGATTTCCGGGCAGGGACCCTCGACTGAGCCGGTGGCTGTCGGACATGTTTCTACTTTTTCGCGGTCCAGCTTTTTGGTTTTCGTGCAGCTTCCCGGAGGACGCAAAGCGACTTTCGACTATCTGCGGCGTCTTTGGGACTTTCCAGAACCCTGGATCGCGCGCACGGACGGCGGCGACTCGGCTTACGATCAAACTGCGGAGAATCCGCATTTGCCACAATTCCCGGCCGGTACACAGGTTGCGCTGCTTCGCCAGATGATGCTATTTGACAATCATGGAAACCTTGCAGGCACGCCGATCACGGAAAGTGTGCAGATCCGGGTGTATCGCAACGTTGCGACGGCCGCGACGAATGAGGGCACACAATTTGGTTCTGCCGGCTTGATAGCGAGGAGCGGCCAGGATTTCTTCCAGGTCACGCTGAGTCGTCCGTTGTTATTCGCCGGCCGGGCAGGCGGGCTGAGAGCGACGGGAAAAGAAGAAAAGGAATTTTTTATTTTCAACTTTCCTGGGCCGGACGAGGATGCCCCGAAGCAAGCCACGCCGCTTGATAAATACCCTCGGGTGCTGGAGTCATGCTTCATGTGCCACCATACGGCCGGAATCAATTCATTAAATAGCCGCGGTCACTTGCTTAAGCCGTATTGGCTGAACCACGAATACTCCGGTCCCGCGGTCACTGCTGTATCCGAGCATAAGTGGTGGGAGGAGACCCAGGATATGAGCTGGAAACAGAATCGCTACGAGTGGGGATTGCTGAATGGCTATTGGAAAACCAGCGGGGAGTTGCACTAACGCGACTAGAACAGACTTCGCGGAAGTGACAACAGCTTGGAGCAGTTCGTCTCCTGCGCGGTGGGTATTCATGGCAGAGCAAAGCAAAGGGTCCGCGCTGAGTCCTGATTAACGCCGTTATCGCAAACTGACCCATTGCCGAAACTCCCGCGGCGATTGCAGCTACGGGCGCGGTGGCGGGCACTCCGCGTTCACAGCGTCATCGCTATGGCTGGGGCGGATTGTTCGAGCGGATGAAGTAGTGGGGCTTGTCCAGGTCGGCGCGGACTGCTACGTCGAAGAAGCCGACCATCATTTCATCGTAGGTTTGATCGCCCCAGCGGACGGCGGCGTCTGGGTCGGGATTGTGCGGATTATTTTTGGAGTTGTCGTACCAGGCGACGGCTTGCAGCACGGTGCCTGCGGGCAGCGCGAGCGGCTCGGCGAGCCGATAGCTTAGCTGCCAGTAAAAATTGTAGTTCACGCGCAGGAGCGGCTCGGCGGATTTGTTTGGGCGCAAAATATTGTATTCGAAACGTTTTCCGCGCAGGTGCATGTGCGGGAAAAAACTGAGCAGGACGGCATCGTTCGGCAGCGAGCCGTGCACTTCCACGCGGTAGTCGTCCACGCCGGGAGGGATTACGAAGCGGTCGTTGGTTAATTGCAGCGTCAGGACGCGTTGTTTCGGCGGATGATTGGCGAAGATGATGCCGATGCTGGATTGATCGCTGGCGGCGTGGCCGTGCGCCATGTAATGCATTTGAAATACGAGATCGGAGCCGGCCGGTACGAATTTCGCCATGCCCTCGGGCCAATTGTCCGGCGAACTTCCCGGCGCGTAGACCAGCAGGATGTCGGCCTGGGTGAAATGGGTGTCTTGGCGGTCTTGCTCGTCCGTCATATCCGCGCCGGTGAAGGGAATGCCAATTGGTGCGTGGCGCAGCCAATTTGATTTCGGCGGACGGACGTAGACGACGGCGTGATGCACGTTCGCGCGGCTGGACGGCTGGATTTCAGACAGCTGCACCCATTTATCTTCGGTGAAGCCGGTGGGGACGATTTCGTAGGTGTAGTCAATATCGCCGTGCGCGGGAAGCTCGACTGGTTTGGGCATGCGCACGATTGCGTCCGGCTGCGGAATCATCCAGCCTTCTGGCCACTGGCGCGGCGGTGGGGCCGAGTGCGGATCGCCCGGGGGCGCTTGCGCATTCGCCCAGGCGACGAGCGTGTCAATTTCCTGTTGCGTGAGTGATGGATCGTTCGAGAAATGGCCGACGGTGGGATCGGCGAACCAGGGCGGCATTTCGCGTTTGGCGGCGGAATCGGCGATGGCGCGCGCAAAGGGGCGCGTTTGCGCGTAGGACATCAGTTGCATGGGACCGATCTCACCGGCGCGGTGGCAGGTTTGGCAATGCTGCTGCAGGATAGGCAGGACGTCGCGGTAAAACGTGGGCGTCGCGATTAATGCCTGCGCTGCGGCTGATGTTTGCGGCGTGGTTTGATTTTCCTGTGGGGATGCGGCCCACGTTGTGGCGATCAATAGAAGCGGGATGAGTGGTAAAGAGACGCTCAAGAAATTATGGATGCCGGATGAGCGGCTGGGGTTTTCGTTTTGGAAATTCACAGCTCGAGAATTGTACACCGAGCGCTTTGGTCGGTGCGCCGCCGCAAAGGCCAAGTCAAAGGCGCCCAGCTAAAGAGTCTGTGTGGCAACCTCGAAACCTGTACTTCAGCGGCTGAAGCCGCACTCACTTTGCTGCGTTTATGTCGTGGCTGAAGCCACGACCTACAAAGACTTCCGATTTGCCACACAGACT
>Ga0209167_10002295_pt1 | contig 10432 bp, 7 predicted proteins | sample Coa_R1_9_FD_187154 | JGI IMG/M metagenome (GOLD analysis project Ga0209167, IMG submission 187154) | Surface soil microbial communities from Centralia Pennsylvania, which are recovering from an underground coalmine fire - Coalmine... | ecosystem: Environmental > Terrestrial > Soil > Unclassified...
GCGGCGTAACTCGCGGCCTGCCGGCCATGGTGCCGGTGGCGATGATCTACGAGACACCGGAAAACTCCGCGGCGGAGATCGCGTATCTCAAAAAGCGAAACTATCCGATTTCCTACGTCGAGATGGGCGAGGAAGCCGACGGTCAGTACATGCTGCCCGAAGACTACGCCGCGCTGTATCTGCAGTGGGCGACGGCGCTGCACAGAGTGGATCCGTCGCTGAAGCTGGGCGGCCCGTCGTTTCAGGGCGTCAATAAAGATATCGAAGTCTGGCCCGACGCTAACGGAAACGTTTCCTGGACCGCGCGCTTCGTGAATTATCTCCGACAACACGGACGCCTGAACGACCTGGCATTTTTTTCGTTTGAGCACTATCCCTTCGATCCGTGCAAAACGCCCTGGGGAATGCTTTACGAAGAGCCCGAACTGGTCAGCCACATCATGCAGGTCTGGCACGACGACGGCGTTCCCGCCGATTTGCCGATGTTCATTACCGAGGGCAATCTTTCTTCCGGAGCGAGCGAGACTTATCAGGACATCTTCAGCGGAATCTGGCTGGCGGACTACATCGGATCGTTTCTGAATGCAGGGGGCAAGGGCGTTTATTTCTTTCACTACCTTCCCCTGCACATGGAACCCGGCTGCAACGGCTCACCCGGAACCTTTGGCATGTTCACCATCAACAATAATTACGAGATTCAACAGCCGCTGGCTCAATTTTTCGTGGCGCAGCTTATCAATCAGGAATGGGCGCAGCCCGCCGGGGGCGCACACGATGTCTTTTCGGCCCATAGTGATATCGAGGACGGCGCGGACCACGAACTCGTGACCGCCTACGCGCTGAAGCGCCCCGACGGCCAGTGGTCGCTGATGCTGGTGAATCGCGACCAGGAAGTCGCGCACAAAGTGCGCGTCGTGTTTCGCGATCAGTCAGACCGGAGTGCGAGTTTTTCCGGCCCGCTGGAGATGTTTACGTTCGGCAGCGCGCAGTACCAGTGGCATCCGGCGAAGACGCGTTTTGAAGCTCATGCCGAGCAGTCCGCCGGACCGACCATCGTGACCTATTCGGCAGGTCACGCCGATCCCGATGGACCTATCGCGCACTCGAAGGTTGCGGCGCCGAAGGACGGTTTCTTTGATCTGCCGGCGGCATCGGTAACTGTGATTCGCGGAACGGTCAGCAGCCGATAAGACATCGGCGCGTCACATCAGCCAGAGCGCATCCACATCAACGATGATTTGTGTGCGAGGGATTTTCTGCCTGGCCGCGTAAGCAAGCATGGCGCGCAGCGTGGTATTCAGTTTCTCCCGGCTGGGAGATTTCAGCACAAAGTGATAACGGTAATCGCGCTTCAGCCGCACAATCGGCGCGGCAGCGGGACCCAGAACACGCACCGTTTCATGCCGGGACGACGCAAACCATTTCCCCAGCGTCCCTGACCATTCCAGCGCTTCGTCGAGCTTGTCGCTGCGAACCACAACGTTGGCCAGCGCCGAATAAGGCGGATAGTGCATCCAGTTCCGGAAGCGCAACTCCTTTTCATAGAAACCTGCGAAGTCATGATGGGCGGCAAACTGCACCGCATAGTGATCCTGAAAATAAGTCTGCAGAATGACCTTGCCCGGCGTTGATCCGCGGCCGGCGCGTCCCGCGACCTGGGTCAGCAACTGGAAGGTCCGTTCGGCGGCGCGGAAGTCGGGCAGCCCCAGCGCAGCGTCGGCTCCGACCACGCCGACCAGCGTGACGCCGTGAATATCGTGACCTTTGGCAATCATCTGCGTGCCCACGACGATATCGAGGTCGCCCTCATTCAGCGCAGTCAGCGTGCGCTCGAAGTCAGCATGGCTGCGGACGGTATCGCGGTCCAGTCGCGCAATCCGCGCTTGCGGAAACAGGCCGTGCAGCAGTTCCTCGAGTTTCTCCGAGCCGGTTCCCAGAAAATAAACATATTCGCTGCCGCAATGCACGCACGCCTTCGGGACGGCCGCCGTAAACCCGCAGTAGTGGCACACCATCTTGTTGTCGCGCTTGTGATGAGTGAGCGCGATGGCGCAGTTGGCGCACTCCAGCTTCTTGCCGCAGGTTCGGCAGAGCACCACGGGAGAATATCCGCGCCGGTTGAGCAACACCATCACCTGTTCTTTGCGATCGAGACGCTCGCGAATTTCGGCGGCCAGCTTGCGCGAGATCACCTGATCCTGCCCGGTCTCCTGAAATTCCAAACGCATATCCACGATTTCGACCTCGGGCAGAGGCCGGCTCTCGATGCGGTCGGGAAGTTCGATCAGCTCGTATTTATTCCTCTTCGTATTGAAATACGACTCGAGCGAAGGCGTCGCAGAGCCCAGCACCACGACCGCGTCCGCCATCTTCGCCCGCATGACCGCAACATCCCGGGCATGATAACGGGGCGTCTCTTCCTGCTTGTAAGAGGCGTCGTGCTCTTCGTCCACAATGATGAGCGCAAGATCGGCGACCGGCGCGAAAACCGCCGACCGCGTTCCCACCACCATGCGTGCGTCGCCCCGCTTGATGCGGTGCCATTGCTCGGCGCGTTCCTTGTCAGAAAGCGCGGAATGCAGCAGGGCAACTTCATCTCCGAAGACCTGATGCAGGTCGGCCGCGACTGCCGGCGTGAGGCCAATCTCGGGAACCAGCAGAATGGCGGACCGTCCCGCCTCCAGCACGGCGCGCATCGCCGCCAGGTACACGGCAGTCTTGCCCGATCCAGTCACGCCGTGAAGCAGCACACCAGAAAAAGTGCGGGCCTCGGCTTTCTCCGTTAATTGTTTCAAAGCAGATTTCTGCGCCGGATTGAATTCGAACTCGAACGGAGACGGGCGCGGGCGAGTCCGGGAGACCTGGAACCCGGCCGGTTCCTCGACGATTTCCACCAAGCCGCGCCGAACGAGCGTCATGAGCGTAGTCCGGGGAACCTGCAATTCCTGCACGGTTGCGACCGGCACGCGGCCGCCAGCGGCGGTCAGGGCGTCGAGGATCTGCTTCTGATTCGCATTCAGCCGCGCGCCGGGCTCGGGCGCCGACTTCAACACCGCAATCTTGATCGTTCTTGCTGCATCCTGCTCGGCGGACAAGTCTTCGCGTGTGATCCACTTCTTGCGGACCATGCCATTCAGGACAGAGCGCGAAACCTGCGCCGCTGTTCGCAACCATTCTTCACGAACAGGATCGTCCCCGACACTCTGTGCCTGCGCGGCCAGATGGTCGAGGGCACGAAACTCCCCAGCCTGGTCTTCCGGAGTCCGCTTCGATCGCGCCGACGATCCCGACATTCCAGCCATGTGCAGCGCCATCCGGCCGGCATCGGTGATGCGATATCCGATGATGCGCTTGAATTCGGCGCCCAGCGGCAGCATGGTGCGGAACACTTCGCCGATCGGCGCCAGATAGTAGTCAGAGATCCAGCGGCCGAGGCGGAGCAGAGAGTCGTCCAGAACCGGCCGCGGGTCAATCACCCGGAGAAGGAGCTTCGTCGTGACCGACGGCTTGCGATTGTGCAACTCGACGACGATGCCCGACATGCGCTGCTGGCGAAACGGCACCAGGACGCGCCCGCCCACCACCGGCGCCGCACCTTCAGGAACGCGGTAGGTGAACGCCATATCCAGCGGCACGGGAAGGGCAACGTCGCAAAATTCGGGCATCCGTGTGAAGAGGATAGCAGCGCTGCGAAAGGAAAACGGAACGCTCTTAGTCGGCAGCCTTTTTCGGCGGCTCAAGCCCCAGATATTTCATCACCATCTGCAGATCTTTCCAGGCTTCGCCTTTTTGCCGCGGATCGCGCAACAGGAACGCCGGGTGATAAGTCACGGCCAGCCGAGCCCCCGGCCACGCTTCCGTCGCACGTGCTCCGGCGGGCAGGAAGTCATAGAAGCGTCCGCGCAGTTCCGCCATGGACGCGTTCATGGCCAGCAGATTCTTGGCTGCCACCGCGCCCAGCGCGACCAGAACTTTCGGTTTGATGGCCGCGATCTGACGCATCAGAAACGGCGAGCAGGTTTCGCACTCGTCGCGCTCCGGCGTGCGGTTGCCGGGCGGACGGCACTTCACCACGTTCGCAATGTAAACCTCTTCGCGCCGCAGCCCCATGGCCTTGATCATATTATTGAGCAACTGACCGGCGCGGCCGACGAAAGGTTCGCCCTGCACGTCTTCGTCGGCGCCCGGACCTTCGCCGACAAACATCAGCTCGGCCCGCGGATTCCCGACTCCGAAAACAATCTGCTTGCGCCCCTGTTTGTGCAGCTTGCAACGCGTGCAGTCCCCGAGATCCTCGCGAATGATCCGCAGCGCAGCCGCCGGATCCTTCACGCCTTGCTCTGGCTTCGGCGCCAGCGTTTCGACGCCATCTTCTACCACCGCAGCGACCGCGGCCGATTTTCTTGCAGGCATTTCCTCTCTCATTTCCGGCTCACGCAACGCCAGATTCAGACTTGGATCCAGCTCTTCTGCAGTGCTATCCGCTAAAACTGCCGCGTCGCGCCGGTAGAAGTCATAAATTCCCAGCTCGTTGTAGAAGCGCACCCGGTTGGCAAGCGCTCGCCTCAATTCCGCGTCGGCAAGGTTGGGCATGGAAGTTCTGATTGTAGAACAGCCCGGGCAGCGCGGAGGCGTGGAAAACTCAGCTAAACCTTCGCGGGCGCCGCGCGGCGCTGGCGCAGGCGGACGACCTGGTCAAGAACGCGATGAGCGACATCGTCCTTGGTCGTCTCCGGCACTTCGATCACATCGTCGCGGGTGATGATGGTAACCGCATTGCGGTCGGAATCGAACCCAACGCCATCGCGGGAAACGTCATTGACAACAATTGCGTCGAGGTTCTTGGCGACCAGCTTCTGCCGGGCATTTTCGAGAACATTCTCGGTTTCGGCGGCAAATCCTAGCACGATCTGCGAGGTTTTCTTCGCGGAAAGCTCGCGCAGAATGTCGGGCGTGGCTTCGAGTTCGAGAGTCATCGGACCTTTGCGCTTGATTTTCTGGCCGGCCGTGACTTTGGGCCGGTAGTCGGAAACCGCCGCGGTCTTCACCACGATCGTCGCCTGCGGCAGCAGGCGCAGGACGGCATCTCGCATCTCTTCGGTAGATTCAACCGCCGTAACTTCGGCTGCGCCCGGAGGCGTCAGCGCCGTCGGACCGCTGACCAGCAGCACTCTCGCGCCCCGGCGAAGAGAAGCCTCGGCAATCGCGTATCCCATCCTTCCACTGGACCGGTTGGTCAGAAAGCGCACGGGATCGATTTTCTCGCGGGTCGGACCGGCGGTGACCAGCACGGTCTCACCCGACAGATCCTGCGAGATTCCGAGCGCTTCGAGAGCGGACGCTACGATGCATTCGTTCTCCGCCAGGCGACCGGCCCCGGTCATTCCGCATGCCAGGTAGCCCGTGCCCGGTTCGACAATCTTCACCCCGCGTTTCCGCAGAATTTCCAGATTCGCCCGGGTTGCCGGGTGCTCCCACATGTTCACGTTCATGGCCGGAGCCACAATCACCGGGGCGGTAGTTGCCAGATAAAGCGTAGTCAGAAAGTCGCCGGCCAGGCCTTGCGCGAAGTGCGCGAGAACGTCGGCCGTCGCCGGAGCTACCACCAGAGCATCAATCGTTTGGGCGACGGCGATGTGTTCGATGGCGGAATCCAGATTCGGCGACGAGGCTTCGCCGGCTGAAAATATGTCGGTGATGACTTTCTCGCCCGAGAGCGCGGCGAAAGTGAGGGGACGAATAAACTCCTGGGCGGCGCGGGTCATGACGACCTGCACGCGGATGCCGCGGTCCTGCAGCAGGCGTACGATCTCCGCGGCCTTGTACGCCGCGATTCCGCCGGTGACACCGAGGGCAATCTTCATATCTGAATCATCGTTGATTCCGACAACGCCGCTGAAATCACATGCGAATCTCAAGCGGCGGCAGAAAAATCAGCGATCGCAATTCCTGGCGCGGCTATTCCTGACCCAGCGCCTTGTCGAGCGTTTCGGCCGCCTGCTCAGCCACGCTGCGCGTCTCGGGGATTTCCCACTTCACCTTGCCTGCGCGAATCTCATCCTGTGCGATGCGGCAAGGCTTGCGGGAACTGGTGTCCACTACCGGCGGCGCCCCCGATTGAAGCTGCCGCGCCCGCCGCGCTGCCACGAGAATGTACCGGTAGTTGCTGTCGAAGCCTTCGATCAACTTCATTGGAGCTCTCCCTCGATGAGCAAATTCTGCGATCTGTTCCGACCGTCGTAACTCTTCCGGTTCTTGCGCGCCCGTCTCGGCTGGTCACGCCAGCACTTTGTACCTGCCAGGCGCCATTGATTTCCTGGCTGGTTAAAATGATACCGCGAAAACTATCCTGGTGCGCGGACGCGCAGCCCGAAGGACTCCAGAATCGGCAGCACCCTCTCATTTACATTCATCAGGCGCGAACGCTCCGCCCGCCGCAAGGTTTCATTTTCCTCTTCCGTCAGCGCCCGCGCGGCATGGCGCAAGCGCTCCGCTGAAACGATGGATTGCAGGCTGGCGATAGACTCCTCCAGCACGTCGTTGATCAGGATATAGTCGTATTTATCGTAGTTCTCAATCTCACGACTGGCCGTGACCAAACGGCGCTCGATCACATCTTCGGCATCCTCGCCGCGCTCGCGCAGGCGCTTCTCAAGTGTCCTACGATTGGGCGGCAGCACGAAAATGCTCACCGCGTCGGGCAATTTTCGCTTGATCTGTTCCGCACCCTGCACATCAATGTCGAGCAGAAGGTCGTGGCTCTTCTGCTCCGCTTCGCGCAAGAAGCGGCGCGCGGTTCCGTAGTACTTCCCGAAAACTTCGGCGTACTCCAGAAACTCATCCGCCGCGATCATCTTCTTGAATTCTTCGAGCGGGACGAAGCGGTACTGCTTGCCATCCACCTCCTTGCCCCGAGGAGCACGCGTGGTGTAGGAAATTGAGAAGTCGAGCTTCGGAACCAACTGCAGCAGTTGATTCACCAGCGTGGATTTGCCCGAACCCGAAGGCGCGGAGATGATAAAAACCAGCGGTTTGTAACGCCCGTTCATTCCAGGTTTTGCACCTGCTCGCGAGATTTCTCGATTTCCGCCTTCATGGCCAAACCGGCCTCGGTAATCTTGAGAGCCTCTCCGGCCAGCCCAGAAGTTTTGGAAAGCAGGGTATTCGCTTCGCGATTCATTTCCTGCAGCAGAAAATCGAGTTTCTTTCCGGTCTCGCCGCCTTCGCCGAGCAGAGCGAGAAAATGCTGCACGTGAGTTTCGAGGCGGACGATTTCTTCCTGAATGTCGCTCCGATCCACTAGGAGAGCGGCCTCCTGCAGGACGCGTTCCCGGTCCACGCTGCCGCCCAGCAGTTCCTGCAGCCGGGATTGCAGCCGTTCATTGTAGCTCTGCAGAACACCCCGGCGATGCTGCTGGACCGCCTTGGCAGCCTGTTGCAGGTGGTCCATGCGGTCGCGCAATTCGCGGGCTATGCCCCGGCCTTCTTCCTCGCGCATGTCGTTGAGGCGGGCCATGGCTTCGTCCACTTTAGCCATCACTGCTTCGTCAATTCCACCATCGGCAGGTTCGCTCTGAGAGTCCAGTGCTCCCGGCATGCGCAGCACTGCATTCAGATCGGGTTCGGCGCTCAGCGCGAACTCCGACGCGACTTTACGAAAAGCGGAAATGTAACCGCCGATCAATTCCCGGTTCAGCGAGAAGTTCTCATCCGCGGAACGCTCGATGCTGAGCGTGATTTCGACATGCCCGCGCGCCATCTTCTCCTTAAGCAGGCGCCGCAACTGCATCTCGAGCGCATCCGTGCCTGAAGGCAAACGAAAGTGCAGATCCAGAAACCGGTGATTCACCGACTTCAGCGCGAGCGTGAAGGCGGTGCGTCCGTTCCGCACTGCACTGGCTGGCGTCCCATCGCCGTGCACCGGAAGCTCGCCTTTCACCTGGGCAAAACCTGTCATGGAGCGTATGGGCATGAGCATTGGGGGACCGTCCCCGAAAATTCTTTCCTTGGCGCGAAATCTTCGTGCGTTAAATTTCCGCCACTTCCTTCGGCGATTCCATACTGGCAAACTGCAGTTCGTACAGACGCCGGTAGGTTCCGTGCCGGCGCATCAAGTCGTCGTGCGTGCCAATGTCCGCGATCGTTCCGCCCTCAATTACGACAATGCGGTCGGCGCGGCGCACCGTGGACAAGCGGTGCGCGATCACTAGCACGGTGCGGCCGCTCATCAGATTATGCAGCGCGGACTGGACCAGAGCCTCGGACTCGCTGTCGAGAGCCGAAGTGGCCTCGTCCAGGATCAGAATCGGAGCGTTCTTAAGCAAGGCGCGGGCAATGGCCAGGCGCTGGCGCTCTCCACCGGAGAGTCGCACGCCGCGTTCGCCGATCACCGTATCGTAACCGGCCGGCAGAGCTCGAATGAAGTCGTGGGCCAGCGCTGCTCGCGCAGCCGATTCCACCTCTTTCATCGGAACATGGGGTTGTCCGTAGGCGATATTGTTTCTGACGGTGTCGTTGAAAAGCACGGTTTCCTGCGTAACGATGCCGACCTGCGAGCGGAGCGACGCCAGCGTCACATCGCGCACGTCATGACCATCAATCTGCAGGCTGCCGCCCGTGACATCGAAAAAGCGGGGAATGAGATGGACGAGCGTGCTCTTTCCCGCTCCGCTCGACCCCACCACGGCCACCACTTCGCCGCGTTTTACCTCCAGTTCGATGTTGCGCAGGATCTCCCGCCCGTCTCCGTCCGATTCGTATGAAAAAGACACGCGATCGAAATGAATGCCGTTGGAAAAGCGCGGAAGCCGTTTTGCTCCCGGCTTCTCGATCAGAATGTCTTCCGTGTCCATGAACTCAAATAGCTGCGTAGATGCCCCCAGCGCCTGCTGGAAGCTGTTATTGAAAATGGCGAACTTGCGCACCGGGTTATACATGCTGAGCACCGAGGCCACGAAAGCAATAAACGAGCCGAGGGTCATCTGGTCATGCAGGATCCGGTTTCGGCCGAGCAGCAGGAGCAGTGCGATCGCAATGGCGCCAAAGATATCCATCAGTGGAGAGCTAATGGCGGCTGCCGCTACGTATCGCAAGTTGGCGCGGAAGAGGCGCTGCGCGGCGCGTTTGAAGCGGGCAACCTCCCACGATTCCATGCCAAAGGCTTTGACTATGCGATTGCCAGTGATGGTTTCGTGAAGAATATTCTGCACGTCGGCCAGTTGATCCTGCCCGCTACGGGTGGTCGAACGAACCCGGCGGCCAATTCGGGCTGACGAAATCACAATGAATGGAAGAAACAGCAGCAGGACCCAGGAAAGCTCCCGGCCCAGAATCACCACGGCGATCGCAAGGAAAAGGAAGCTGAAGAACTGCTGCAGAAACTCGGCCAGAATGCTCGACAGGGCAAACTGTACGCGTTCTATGTCATTGATGATCGTCGAGATCAAAGTTCCGGTGGTATGTTTGGTGAAAAACGCAGCCGACCGCCGCAGCACGGAGTTATACAGATCGTTGCGCAGGTTGGTGATCATGCCGAAGCCGGCATGACTGACCAGATAAGTGCCGCAATAATCGAATATCCCTTTTAGGACGGTCGAGCCGACGAGCGCATAGGCCACGATCGTCCACGCGTTGTGAAAGTGGGTGGGCACAAACCATTGCAGGTAGACCGGCTTCGATATCTTCGGAATAACAAACAGAACGATATTCTCGGAACCCGATGCCGGATTGAGCACGCGGTCGAGCACCGGCTTGAGCAGGATCAACCGGAACGCCTCCAGGAATCCCACCGCCGCCAGCAGCACGACGCCGGGCAGCAACTGCACCAGAAACGGCACCACATAGCGGATGAGGCGGGTCAGTTGCCGCATGGGGCTCCCGCGGGGATCGGGCCGCAATCGCTCGCTGCCGGTCGAGTAGGCATGAGATGCAAGGCCCTATTCTACTTGAGGAGCCCCCTCGCCGAGATAGCCAGATCGTTTCCCGAGGCTGGCTTCCGAGGGCAACTACCGGGGACTGTCCCGGTGCACCACTTTGAGCCGATACCCTGCCCGCCGCAGATGCCTGGCCACTTCCTCGGCGATCATGACCGAGCGGTGCTGCCCGCCAGTGCAGCCAAAGGCAATGGTCAAATAGCTCTTGCCCTCGTGGATGTAATGCGGCAGGAGATAAATCAGCAAGTCGGAGATGCGCGAGACGAACTCCCGGGTCTGCGGAAATGACCGGATGTATTTGGCCACGCGCGGATGCCGTCCGGTCAGTGGCCGGAACTCGGGCACGAAGTGCGGATTCGGCAGGAAGCGCACGTCGAACATCAAGTCGGCATCCTCGGGCACTCCCTCGCGAAATCCGAAGCTGACGCAGGAAACCAGAATCCCCTTTTCCGGCGACTGTTCCTTGAAACGCTCGTGAATGTGCGCCCGCAGCTCGTGCA
>Ga0209167_10002297_pt1 | contig 10427 bp, 8 predicted proteins | sample Coa_R1_9_FD_187154 | JGI IMG/M metagenome (GOLD analysis project Ga0209167, IMG submission 187154) | Surface soil microbial communities from Centralia Pennsylvania, which are recovering from an underground coalmine fire - Coalmine... | ecosystem: Environmental > Terrestrial > Soil > Unclassified...
CTGCAAATGATTACCGACTACGTTCCCGGCGCGTACATCACGCACGATCAGCTTCACATCCGCGGCGGCCATCAGGTGAGCTGGCTGATCGACGGCGTGCCCGTCCCCAACACCAACATCGCCAGCAACGTCGGCCCACAGATCGATCCCAAAGACATCGATTACCTCGAAGTGCAACGGGGCGGGTACAACGCATCCTACGGCGACCGCACCTACGGCGTCTTCGACGCCGTGCCGCGAACGGGGTTCGAACGCGACAATGAAGCCGAACTCGTCACCAGCTTCGGCAATTTCTTTCAGACCAACGACGACCTGAGTTTCGGCGGCCACACCAGCCGCTTCGCCTATTACGCCAGCGCGAACGGCAATCGCAGCAATCTCGGGCTGGAAACTCCCGTCAGCCGGATTTATCACGACGCGGAAAACGGCTTCGGCGGATTCGGCTCGCTGATTTTCAACGCCGACCCCGACGATCAGCTGCGCGTCGTCAGTTCCGTCCGCCGCGATTACTACCAGATTCCTTACGACCCGAATGACCCCGCGAGCGCTGGACTGCGCGACGCGGAATCCGAAGTGGACGGCTATACCATCTTTTCCTGGGTCCACACGATCAACGCAAATACGTTGCTGACCGTCTCGCCTTTCTACCACTACAACAGCGCGGACTACAAAAGCTCGCCCGGTGACACCCCGATCGTCACAACGGACCATCGCGTCTCAAATTACGGCGGGCTGCAGGCGACGCTCACCGCGGCGCTGCCGCGCAACAATATCCAGGTTGGCGTCTACGGATTCGGACAGCGCGATAGCCAGCTGTTTCGAGCTGTTTTCAACCCACCCGACCAGTGCCCCGTCACGGCGTCTAATCCCAATGGCCTTTGCCAGCCCGTCGGCGAAACCGAACCGGCCGGCGGCGGTGTCGTCTCTGGTTTCGTCGACGACAAATTCAGTGTTACGTCCTGGTTCACACTGATCGCTGGAATGCGCCCGACGTATTTCTCAGGTCCGATTTCCGAAAATGCAGTCAGCCCTCGCTTCGGCGCCGCGCTTCGCATTCCGCACTTGAATTGGGCGTTCCGCGCGTTTTACGGGCACTACTATCAGGAGCCGCCCCTCGCTTCGATTTCCGGCCCGCTGGTCGGCTACGAAACCCAGTTCGCGAATGTTCCCACCGAGTTCGTGCCTCTTCGCGGCGAACGCGATGAAGAGCATCAGTTCGGCATCACGATTCCCATCCGCGGGTGGACGCTCGATGCCGACACGTTCGAAACGCGCGCCGGCAATTTCTTCGATCACAACAACGTCGGCGAATCCAACATCTTCATCCCCGTCACGATTCAGGAAGCTCTGATTCGCGGCTGGGAACTGACTCTGCGCTCGCCGCGCGTCTGGAATACCGGCCAGTTTCACCTGGCCTACTCGAATCAACTGGCGCTGGCGCGGGGCGCGTTGACAGGAGGCCTGATCTGCTTTCCGCCGACGAGCCCGCTCTGTGCGCCGTCGGCCGACTACGAGCCTCTGGATCACGACCAGCGGAACACGTTGAACGCCGGCTTCGACGCGCGCCTGCCGTGGAAAACTTACGCTTCGACAAACGTCTACTATGGCTCCGGGTTCGTGAACGGAGATCCGCCGCCCGATTATCTTCCCGGCCACACGACCGTCGATCTGGCGCTCGGAAAGGATTTCGGCGAGCGCTTCTCGCTGTCCGTCACGGCGCTGAATATCGCCAATCGGCGCCTCCTGATCGACAACAGCCTGACGTTCGGCGGCCTTCACTTCAACGATCCACGGCAGATCTACGTCGAGCTTCACTACCATTTTCACTATTGAATTCCTCCAAGGATGGACGAACACTCTATGATGCAAAAAATGTCCGAGCAACGCGAAGTAGAAAAGCCTCGATACTGCCGCGCAAGACTCGCCGCGTTGTGTCTTGCCGCGATGGTTCTAGTTGTCCTGAGCGCGTGCAGCTCCCGGCCGCGTGAATCGGTGCAGCGATTTCATCTCCACGGAACGATTGCGGCGGTGAACGCCGGCGAAGGCTTCGCCGACGTCGCGGGCGACGACATTCCCGGCTACATGGCCGCGATGACCATGCCGTACCCAATTCCCGACGCCCACGTGCTCTCGACGCTTGCACCCGGCGACGAAATCACGGCGGACCTGGTGGTCACCAACCAGGGCCCGCATCTCGAAAACGTGGTCATCGTAAAGAAATCGGGCCAGCCTCCTCCGCCGCCTTCCGCATCAACATTCCACATGCCAAAGCCCGGAGAAGCGGTGCCTGATTTCGTCCTCACCGATCAAAACGGAAAGCGCCTGCACCTCAAATCGTTTCGCGGCCATTTTCTCTTCATCACATTCGTTTACACGCGCTGCCCCTTTCCGAATTACTGCCCGCGGATTTCGCACAACTTTGCTGAGATATACGCGGACGTGCTGAAAAACCCGGCGCTGGCTTCGAACGTGCGCCTGCTGAGCGTCAGCTTCGACCCCGAGCACGACACGCCAGCGGTGCTGCGCTCCTACGCAGCGTCGTTTCATGACATCACCGGAACAACGCGGCCCTTCACCCACTGGGATTTTGCCTCGACACCCAAAAAGGAATTGCCGGCCATCGCGAAATTCTTCGGCTTATATTTCAGCGACACCAACGGTCAGATCGTTCATTCGCTCAGCACCAGCCTGATCTCGCCGGACGGCAAGATCGTCCGTTGGTTCCACGACAACGACTGGCAGCCCGCCGATCTGGTCGCCGACGCGAGCAAAGCCCTCGCAACCGAGCAACACGCCAACGCGACAACTCCGAATCGTGGGCGGACGTCGGGAAGCTGACCCGGCGTGGAAGGCAGCCGCAGGAGGCCGAAACAAAAAGAGCTTCGCCCGCAGCTTTTTGGAAAGCTGAGCCCTGACTCAAACCTTTTCGGAAATTCGCTAGCTCTGGCGTTCGAGGATGAAATCGGGGACGGCAAGAAGCGCTCGCCGGTACTCTGTATCGGGCAGACCTTCGAGGGCGGTCTTGGCGCGACTTGCGTATTCGCGTGCTAATTGTGCGGCACGCTCAAGCGCGCCTGTCGCTCGCACGAGATCGCTGATCTCCTCGGCGGCAACAGTCCGGAATCCGCGCTCTTCGAGCACGGTCGCGACGAGCCGACGCCCGTCGTGATTCGCGCGGCCGTTGCTTCCGGCGCTCGCCGTTGCCCGCGCGTCGTCACTCTCCAAAGCGAAGATCAAGGGCAGCGTGACCTTCCCTTCCTTCAAATCGCTCAGCACGGGTTTACCGAGCTGCTCGGGCGAAGCGGTGAAGTCGAGCAGATCGTCGACCAACTGAAACGCAAGTCCCGCGTTCCGACCATACTCGGCCATCGATTCTTCAACTTCCTTTGGCTGCTTCCCCAGCACGGCGCCGAGTCGCGCGCAGCCGCTGAAGAGGCAAGCCGTCTTGCGATACGCCAAATCGGTGGCGTCGGCTTCGTTCAAATCCATCCGGCCGAGGCAGGTGAGCTGAAGGAGTTCGCCTTCCACCATGTTCTGGGTAAGTTCGATCAGGATATCGAGAATTGCGAAATTGCGTTCCCGCAGCGCCATTTCGAACGATTGCATGTAGAGCCAGTCGCCCGCCAGGACGCTCATGTGGTTGCCCCAGCGCGCGTTCGTGCTCGGACGCCCGCGGCGCGTGAGCGCGCCGTCGATCACGTCGTCGTGAACCAGCGTCGCGCTGTGGATCAGTTCCACGACCGCGCCCAGACGGATTGCGCTGGCTCCGCGGTATCCCGCTGCGCCCGACGACAGCAGCAGCAGAGCGGGACGCAACCGCTTCCCGCCGCCCTCGAGCAAATAATTGGAAATCTCCGCGACGGGCTCGATCGCCACGCCGCTTTGCGCCGCGATCTCGCGCTCGACGAGCGCCAGGTCCTCGCGCACGAGATCGAAAATTCCTTTGGCGATTTGGACCGCGAATGCCAATCCGCTCCCTTATTCAGCTTACGGGGTCGAGCTGTACGGAATATCGACGGCCTTGATCTTTGAAAGGAGCAATCGCTCGAACGCGGGCGTCGCTCTTCTGCAGCCCATCAACTCTGCCGCGCGACCGATTCCCGCGCGTCCAACCCGAAAAACCGGCGAAAATTCTGCGCCGTAATGGCCGCCATCTCGTCGTGTGCCAAGTCTCTCACAGTCGCGAGCGCTTTCGCTACCTCAACCACATGCGCCGGCTCGTTTCTTTTTCCGCGCCAGCCTTGCGGCGGCAGAAAGGGCGAGTCGGTTTCGGTGAGCAGACGATCGAGCGGCAACTCGCGGGCCACGTCGCGCAAGTGCTGCATTTTCGGGTAGGTCACGTTGCCGGCGAATGAAATCATGAATCCCATGTCGAGTCCGCGCCGCGCTTCTTCCAGCGTTCCCGTAAAGCAATGGAAGATGCCGCCAAGACCGCTCGAACGCCAGTCGCGTTCGATCAACTCCAGGCAATCGGGCCAAGCGTCGCGACAATGGATGATGATCGGCAGTTTCGCGGCGCGCGCCTGTCCGAGCTGCCGCCGAAAGACCTGTTGCTGCACGTCACGCGGCGAATGGTCGTAGTAATAATCGAGGCCCATTTCGCCCCAGCCGATTACTTTCGGGTGCTTCGCGAGTTCGTCGAGCTTCGCGAAGTGTTCTTCCGCGGCGAGGTTCGCTTCGTGCGGATGGATTCCGACGGTCGCGTAGATCCAGTCGTGCTCTTCGGCGAAGGGGATGGCCGCGTTCAACCGCTCGGGTCCGGTGCCGCTCCCGATGGCGAGCAACGTCGAGACGCCGGCCGCGCGCGCCCGCTCGAGCATCGCAGGGCGATCATCGTCGAATTGAGGGAATTCCAGATGCGCGTGCGAATCGATGATTTCCATGATTGTTCGAACGGCCAGTCTACCGCGAGGCACCAAGGGTGGAAAACCGGAATCAGGGTAACGGTTACCCCGTTTTATCGAGAGTTTGCCCACAAACGCCGACAGCCACCCCGAACGGGCGTATCCTTCGTAACATGATTCCGTCGAAACCATCGACAGCTGCTTCGCCCTAGGACAAGAGGACTGAAGATCATGCGCTTAGGAATCCTTTATCTGGTGTTTTCAGGCTTGGCTTTGCTCGTGCCAGTCCATGAGTCCCGGGCACCCGTCTCCGTTCGCTACACGGAAGGGCTGGCGCATGGGTTTCTGGTGCTGCGGACGCTGCAGGGCAAAACGTTGGCTCACGGCGAGCTGACCCAAGTCGCTCGCGGCAATGTGGTGACGAGTCACCTCGCGTTCCACTTCCGGGATGGCTCGCTGCAAGACGAGGTGACCGTGTATTCTCAGCGCCGCCGTTTTCGGTTGATGCGCGACCATCTGGTACAAAAAGGCCCGTCATTTCCACATCCGGAGGACACATCGATCGACGCTTCTGCGGGCCGGGTCGCCGTGAAATACACAGATGAGAACGGGAAAGAGAAAGTCCTGGCCGAGCGCATGAAGCTGCCCGCGGACCTGGCGAACGGTCTGATCTTCACTCTACTGAAAAACCTGCCTCGCGACAGATCAGAGACGAAGGCCTCCATGATCGTGACAACGCCCAAGCCGCGTTTGGTCACCCTTGTATTTTCTCCCCAACCTGAAGATGCGTTCTCGATCGGCGGCGAGAAGCGTCAAGTGGCCCACTTCGTAGTGAAAATCGAGCTTGGTGGGGTTAAAGGACTTGTCGCGCCGTTGGTGGGCAAGGAGCCTCCGCCAGTAGATGTGTGGGTCCTTGATGGGGAAGCACCTGCGTTTATCAGGTCGGAAGGACCTCTCTATCCGGGCGGCCCGGTGTGGCAGATCGACCTGGAAAGCCCGCTCTCGGCAGCCGATGCCACCGAGCGATAACGTCAATCTAATCCGATCGTGAGTGTCCGAAGGCCGCCCAAAGCGCGTTCTTGGGGACTCGGCCGCCCTGCCATAGAGGTTTGGAGGCAACCCCGCTCCGCGAAAAAGGCCTGTCCTCCATCCTTTCATTACGGCTGCGGTTACAACGTTGAGCACATTGTGTCCCCTTAGTACCAGCAGTCTATCGTTATATGAGCCTCGGTCTGCCAGGCTACTGGAGGATGGCAGATGTGTGATGCGATCTTGCAGATCGCGGCGAGAGGCCGGGCTGCACACAGGTGGGAGCCGTCCTGCGAAAATCCTCGAGGGGCTGATCTCCATGAGCTTTCGGACTACGGCCAGGCTGGCGGCCTTCTTTGTGTTCGCACTGGCTGCCGTTGCGCGAGCACAGGCGCCAGCGCAGATTTCGGCTCAACCGACTGCGCCCCCGGGCAATGGAGAATTCAACTCTCTTCTTGCGCCGGCCGCTGCGGGCGATGCACAAGCGCAATTTGCCCTCGGGAATTATTATTTTGGCACGCGCTATGTCAGCCTGGATTACGCGCAGGCCCTGGCTTGGTACCGCAAATCGGCTGCGCAGGGCTTTGCTCCTGCGCAGAATCAGCTCGGCAGCATGTATCAAAACAACACCGGTCTGCCGCAGGACGACAAGCGCGCCGTAAAGTACTATCGTCTCGCCGCAAACCAGGGTTACGCGCTCGCGCAATACAATCTGGCGCTTATGTTCGAGGCCGGCCGCGGCGTGCATCGGGATTACAAGCAAGCCCTCGCTTGGTACCTCAAAGCGGCCGACCAGAACATTGCCGATGCCGAGGAGGAAGTCGGGTACTTCTACCAGTCGGGACTTGGAGCGAAGCGCGATTACGCCCAGGCTCTCGTTTGGTACCGCCGCTCCGCCGACCACGGCAACTCCAACGCCGAAAACCAGGTAGGCTTCATGGCAGGGGAAGGATGGGGCCAGCCGCAGAATTACGCCGATGCTCTTTCCTGGTATTCCAAAGCCGCGGCCCAGGGCAACGCCCAAGCCGAGGAGAACATCGGCTACATGTTTCAGTACGGTACCGGCGTTCCTAAAGACTACGCGAACGCCATGTCCTGGTATGACCAAGCCGCGGCTCAGGGCAACGGCGACGCAGAGAACCAGCTTGGTTGGATGTATCAATATGGGCAAGGCGTACAGCAGGACGATGCCTGGGCCTTGAGCTGGTATCAATTGTCTGCCGCCCGGGGCAATATCAACGGCCAACGGAATCTCGAGTCTTTTACCGCCGATCTTGACGAAGACGGGAACTTGCAAAATGCCACCGCGGCTGTCCATGATCCTGCCATCGACCAGGCTCAGCGCTGGGCGGACATCCAGGATCTCCAGCATCGCATTGATGCCGTGGAGACCGACGCGCTCTACCAGGACGATCTCGTCTACCAGCTCGAACACATGAACAAGGGCAAAACCGATGCTGTCAGCAAACTTTTTGGCGCGATCGGCAGGGTCGGCTCGGTCAAGTATCGTGTCCTAGCTGCGAAAGATCGTGATGAAGCAGCACGCCTCCGCGATCAGTTGGCTCAACTCGAGAATCAGACCCAGTCCTCTCCAGAAGCACGCATTCCCTGACGTCATCCAACGCGGCAATGTTCATTGACTCGTGCTATCGTGGGCCGATGTTTGAAGGCTTCTCTGTGCGGTCGAAGCAGATAGTATTTACGGCACGTTTCAAGGCGGGAGAGCGTGGCGCGAACACGATCGAGACCGACGACCTCCTCGTTGCCGTGATTCTTGAAGATCAAGGATTGTTGGAGGGTGCCTTCTCTAGCCTTATTGAGCGAGAGGGCCGGTTGGTGGAAGAAGCTGAACCCCATATCCCGTTCTTCTCGGCAAGAGTAGCCGGACACCTGCTGAGCGATCTGAAGAGAAGCCTCTGGCAATCTCAACCCGTTCCTCTTAGCACGGACCTTCCAATCTCGTCTTCCCTCGAACAGGTATTCGATTCGGCGAAAGCCCTTCAAGCGCGGTTCCGAAACAGCCATATAGAGCCTTTGCATCTTTTGGCGGCGATCCAGAAGGAAAATTCCGCCGAAGGTGCGAAGTTGTTGGAACGCTCGGGAATCACGCAAGAACAAGTGCTGTCCGCGCTGGGGGCCACAGGGAAACAATAAAGGCGAAGCCGCCACCTGAAAGAATCTGCCGTCGCGAAGCTGGAAACTTTGGTCCGGACCGGAAGACAACTTTCTGTGCAGCGCGTTAATCGCCCGTTTGCTCGGTCTGGACGCGAAGGCGGTGAGATCACTTGCCAACGGTAATCGTCACATCGATGACGTGATGCGCGTCGTCGATCTTGAATTGAGGATTTTCGTACACGGTTTTGGCGTCGGCGGGGTCGTGGGCGGCGTACCATTGCTTTATTCGGGCGAGTCCGGCACGCAATTTGCTGACGTCATACAAGTCTCCTCGTTTCACGTGCACGAGATCTTGAACGACTTGGGGCGGAGGGATAGTCGTCATCGAGGGATCGGAAGTATGCACATTCAAACTCGCGATATGGTATTGCTCGCCCTCGTCCACCGAAACGGTGAGCAGCATGCGCTTCTTGCCCTCGGCAATTCCGAGGGCCTGGGACCCGACAACATTAGCGTCGGCGTTGAAATATCCCCGGTTTTCCAGGTCCGCTATGACACCAGCCCTCGCCACCATATTGTCCAAAGTTTTGGCGTCGCTGTATCCTCGGCCCTTGAACTGGTTGAGCACTCTCTCTCTCACAGCATCGCTATCGTGGACATCACCTTCGATTTTCAGGTCGCCTAGAACAAATTTCGAGGATGCCTGATCAACGGACTCGGCGTCGCGTTGCGTCGTCATCGTCCGTGGGGTCGAGTTCTGCGCGGCATGGTCAAGCCTGCCGGCGGCAAACGCCGTGCACGTCAGCAGGCAGACGGCAACGGCGCACACCATCCGCGTGCGCGAAATCCGTGGTGTCTGGCCAGACTCAACGATTTTTCGAATGCGCTGCGGCAGGAAAGTTCCCGGCATAGCCATGCCAGCGAGATTCATCCGAGCTCCCGAATGCGCCATCGAGCGCGCGATATCAATGAGGTATTCGGCGTAGGCTCGAGGATTGTGTCCGTGCGCCAGGACGGCGTCGTCGCAAGCCTGTTCAGCTAAAGCCGAGAGATTCCGCTCCAGCCACCAGGCGGCAGGGTGGAACCAGAAGACAGCGTGGTTCAGGAGAGCGAGCCATTGCACCAGCGAATCGCGTCGCCGTGCATGCTCACCCTCGTGCGTCAGGATAGCGTCGAGTTGCGTCCGGGGCCATTCGCGCCAGCGTTCCGGAAGGATCACAACGGGATGGAAGAATCCGACGGTCACCGGTGCGGTGCAAAAGCGGCTCGTGCGCACGCCGTCGTCGACCACGGCCTCCCGAGCTAATCTGCGTGCGCGGAAAGTACCCGTTGCCAGCCGGATTAGGAACGCGCATAGGCCCAGCAGGTAAAGGCCGAGCAAAGCCGCTTCCCGCGTCGAAACCGCGGGCAATGCGGTCAAGGCGGTCAGCGCAGTCGTGGACGGAGATGTCGTCGCGTTCGCCGTGATCTCAGGCAAGGCCGGTAGCACGCGCACAGATACCTTCGGTCCCCACACAGTCCAAGCGGGGAGAATCAGCATCAACGCCAGCACTCCAGTCCACACCCGATGTTTTACTGCAGGGGGTTTGACCCGCATCGCGTACAGCACGATTGCCGTACCTCCGGCCAGCAGAGCCGCTCTAATTGTGCACTCAAGGAATAGGCGCTCCATCATTTGTCTCCGGGCCGCCGGTTGCGGACAAATTTCTCCAGCTCGTCGAGTTCACCCTTGTTCAGCACCTTGGCGTCCACCATGCCGCTGACCAACTCCTCGACTGATCCTTGGCAGAAACGGTCGATAATCTGGCGCACCGCGCGAGCGGCCAGGCTGCGTGCCGGTTCTATCGCTCGATACACATACGCCCTTCCGTCGGACTCGTGTTGGAGACAGCCTTTCTGCTCCAGGCGCCGGAGCAGTGTTCGTACCGTGGTTTCCTTCAGCTTCCGTTTGCGGGAGACAACGAGATAGACCGCTTCGACGCTACACGTCCCACCGCTCCATACGGCCTGCATCACTTCATTTTCGAGGTCAGTGAGGGGAGGGCGAACGCGAGTCCCGGATACCGCACGTTTTGTCATGGTACAGGATGTACCACATCGTGAGCACGGCGTCAACATCTCTTTGTCGAGCTCTTGGTTCGGAGTCTCTGGCCCTTACCACGAGAAGGTGTAAAACGGGCCGTTCGTTGCTTGCGCCCCCGTTCTCACTTGTTTACGATGGCAGATTCATGATCGGCCAGACCATCTCTCATTACCGTATCCTCGCCGCGCTTGGCAGCGGAGGGATGGGCCAGGTCTTTCGCGCCGAGGACACGCGCCTCGGCCGCCAGGTTGCCGTCAAATTCCTTTCGCAACAACTCGCGAGCGATCCTGCCTCCCTGGGACGCTTCCAGCGCGAGGCCCGCGCGGCTTCCTCTTTGAATCATCCCGGCATTTGCA
>Ga0209167_10002299_pt1 | contig 10426 bp, 10 predicted proteins | sample Coa_R1_9_FD_187154 | JGI IMG/M metagenome (GOLD analysis project Ga0209167, IMG submission 187154) | Surface soil microbial communities from Centralia Pennsylvania, which are recovering from an underground coalmine fire - Coalmine... | ecosystem: Environmental > Terrestrial > Soil >...
CCGCCGAGCCACAGCAGAACAATGGCGAGCGTTGCGCCCGGCAGAAACTGTTCAGGATCGAGCGCGGACCAGTGGCTGGCGGTGAAAAAATACAAAGCGATTGCTGCCAGAACGAGCGTCGTGCCTGAAACGGGGGCAGGTCGAATCACCTGGAAGATGCGCGATCGCTCGGTCCATAGCAGGTAGATGCTCACCAAGGGAATCAGGAGAATGTGTGAGGAAAATTCATGATCTAAGGAAAAGAGCACCAAGGCATGAAACGTTCTCCAAAAAATAATGACGGACAGGATCACCATGCCGACGAACGCAGTGTGAGTCCGCGCGTGCCGATTCAAAGTGACTTGCAATGTCTCCGTGGTCACGATGGGTCTCTCAAGATTGCTCGAATTTCGCGCGAATGGATCATGCCAGGACTTTGAGCCTTTCAGCGAGAAGGGGTCGATCGTGATTGGATCCAACGATGCTCACAAGCCATTTTCCACCGAATATTTGATCCCGTCTCCATCGAGGGTCGCGTAAGCGACACGCGCGCGATCACAGTCCGGCCCCTCGATCCTCCAAGCATCGCCAGCCGGAACCAACTGCATCTGGCTTCGAGCCCTCCACCATTGATCGACTTCTCCGGGCAACGCCATCCAAATCTTGTCGTGTTCGACGATTTGCCGCAGATAGGCGAGGAGCGATTCGTAAACTCTCCGTGCCTGAGAGTTCATCAGGTAATCGGGATGGGCAATGAAACTGATGAGCCCGTTTCTTTTGCGAATTAAAGCGATCTGCTGCTTCCAGAGATCGATCGAATAGTCATTCAATATCTGGAAGAGCGAATAGTCCTGGCAGGTGGTCAGAGGGATCTCGAGTATCTTGCCGACAAAGTAGGGGAACACCGTACAGCAGCCGCCGCGCTGCGGTTCCAGATGCGCCACGTTCGGCATGGACATATCGTAGGAAAATTCGTACGCGTCGTACCAATCGAGATTGCGATACATAACCCCTGCACGAAATCCCTTGGCGCCGAATTTCTTGATGTACTCATTAATTTTCTGGGCGCGTTGCAGGAACAATCCGCGCTCTTGGTACAGTTGCCCGTCATGATTCAGGTCGTGCACGTTGAACTCGAAGCCGCGGCTTCGCATGTGCCGCACATATTCATCTGGAACTTCGTATCGCTTTTCCGGAATCACCTGGAAAGAAGCCTTGATTCCGTAGGAATGATCAAGATTAATTAATTCGGGTGTGAAGTCCCGTCCTGCCGCGGTTTCCACATCATGCGTCATGATCAAGCAACTCGGCGCACCCTGGGGCCAGAACCAGATGAAGGGGACGCGTCGCACGCCGCCAGCCTTCATCGCCAAGCGAAGAACCTCTTCGTGGATCGTGTCTACCGTGAAGTCCACCGGCCAGTTTGGGAAGCGCAGTTTTCGCCAACCCCCAAGGTAAACCTTCTGAAGGTGCTTGCGAATGGACACGGGTAGCAGATCACGAACCGCGTAGTAGGCTTTGCGAACCACGGGGTGATCGACAATCCGGCCTTGTTTCGCGCCCGTGTGATTTACATAGCGTTCTCGGCGAAGGTTCTCGACGATCTGGGCGGGGTCAAACGGCAGATGAACCTCGGAATCCTTCAGGCGTGCCGTTTTTAACGCGTCGTGGAGCGCGGGATTCTCAACGCTGGTCGAGACGCCTGACGTAGATTGTCCATAGCAAGTCGTTGTCGGCCCGAATCGAAAGAAGCCCACTTGTCCCGATGGCTTTTCCGCGCATACCCGGCCAAGACCATCTTCATGGACGCGATAATAATCAGCCAGCATGCGATTCAAGTTTCGGTCTAGGTTCATTGATCTGCCGCGAGAAAATTACCTTTGCGACAGTCCCCTTCCAGTCGCCGCTATGCATTCAAAATAATTGCTGCGCGGTTCTCTACCCGATGTGTCGGTAAACGAGCTTTCCCGTCATCACCAGCAACCTTTGCGGCATATGGGAGAAGACGCGTTTCGCCATTCTCAGCATCCGGCCGTCGGCCATGTCACGAGATGGGATACCGGGAAATTTCCAATAGGTCAACTGTTTGTGGCGCGAGACCCAATGGTCCTTGAACGCCAGCAGTCCCGCGTTGTCCAGCTGCGTCCGTCCCAAGTCAAATTCGAGAGCGCCGTCGGATTTCGCCGCGACGATGGCTCTCCACAGCAGCCACGGCGTCGCTGCAAACCGGTTGAATCGCGCGTCGGAGCATCCATACTTGAAGTAGCAGGTCTTCCTGAACCGCAAAGTAAGAATCGCAGCGATCGGGACTTCATCGAGATATGCTACGCGGATCTCGAGCGCCTTGCCTTGAGAATGAAGTAGGTTCTGAAACCAGGCATAGGGGGGTGGAGGAAGATAATGTCGACTGCGCGTGATAACGAACAAACCGTAGAACTGCCGCAGAAGTTCATCCGAGGACCCGGATCTTTCGACCAGGCCGGCCCTCTCCGCCCGCTTAATCCGGCGCTGAATAGAATCCTTATCGAGATTTCGAAATAGAGCATCGACATCCGGGCGCAAATCTATTAAGTGCAGGAAGTACCTCGCCGCTGGACGAAAACCCATTCCTTCACCCGATCGGGCAAAGTCTTCGCTGGTGGGGCGAACCTCCAAGTATTCACCGTGCTTGTAATCGAAGGCAGCTTGCGAGCCGGAGATCAGGGCATTCATTTCTTCCGCAGAGTTGCAAATCGGCTCGCAGTGATCTGAAAAAGGCAGCGATACCAGGCGGTTTCCGGTGAGCCAGCTCTTTATGCGACAGAATACCAGCCCGTTCTCGAGCTCGGCGCCCGGCGGCGAGGTCGTAAAAACGACCGGCTCATATCCATAGGTGAGCGCCAGTGCCTCTAGCCAGCTTCGTTGATGAAACGCCGATGCTTTTGGGTGTCGAGCTACTAGTTCGTCCCAGCGTCTATCTGAAAGTGGATTGACGATACTGATATCCACCCCCTTTACCTGAGATTGCAACGTGAGTATGCCTTTTGAACCGGCACCGAAGAAAGCACCCGAGCGGACGTCTCGGGCACCCGGGACGGGACACGATTTGTCTGTAGAGTTTGCTTCGGCCTCGGGAGAGGTTATCGCGTTTTGACGTGTGAACACATTGACCTTACGAGCAATCCGTCTGCCAGTACCCTGAATTCAGGACAACGCTACCCCAGTTGATCGATGTACTAGGTGTTGAAAACAAAAGAGTTAGGTGCGCTAGTCCCGCGGGAATGCCGGGAGCCGATAGCCTGCCCGGAGCGCACGCATCCTCGGGAAAACACTTGTCGTTATCAGTCATGTTGATTGCCAAATTGAGGCCGGAGCAATTTGTCGTATAGCGCAAAAAATTGAGCGTGCTGTGCATCTCAAAACGAGTCCTCGGTTGCCGCGCACCAAGGCAGCGTACTGCGAGGCTGCGCATAATTCGTTGGCACGATCAACGTGCCCTTTTGCTGAAAGCCCGCTCGTACGCGGCTAGCAGACCCTGGACCGAATACTTCCAGGCAAGTGCTTCCTCAACCCTTCTTCGGCCGAATTCGCCCATCCTCTTCCGTTCATCGGGTCGATCGATCAACCAGAGTATATTGTTCGCGAAATCAGCAACGCGATTTCCGGTGTCACTATAAAGAGAGGCGTCCCCGGCGCTGAATTTGCCTTCCTTCAGATCGAATTGCACGATGGGTTTTGCAAGAGCCATGTACTCCATGATCTTGATCATCGTGGAAATATTGTTCATCTCGCACGGCTTGTCGGGATTCACGCAGACGTCGGCAGTTGATAGAACGTCGAGCAGATATTGAAAGGGAACTCGTCCCGTGAAATTGACGATATCCTGGAGATTCTTGTCCTTGACCATCTCCTGGAGGCTCGCCAAGCCGGGGCCGCCCCCCACGCACGTGAAATGAATGTCGCGCCGTCCCAAGTTCTTGATGTGCAGCGCGACATCCAGGAGGATATCCAAGCCCTCCTGGTCACTCATGTTCCCCACGTAACCGACCAGATAGGGCTTGCCGTACTTCAGCGCGGGGATTGGGGGAACGGCTTTGAAAGTCTCAAGATCAGGCCCATTGCGCACGATGAACACATCTTCGGGAGCCTTGCCACCCCGAGTGGTGGCGAGGTCCTTATAACTGCTATTAGTGGCCATGACTACGTCACTAAACCGATACGTCATCTTTTCAAGCCACACCTGTACTTTGTAGAGCGCTCCTTCATGTTCATATTTCGAAAGGTACAGCTCGGGGCTGGCGTCGTGATGGTCGAAAATGTACTTAACCCCAAGTAGTTTGAACGGCAGGGCAACCAGAAAGATGTCATCGGGAGGATTACAGCCCTGTACGACCTGAAATCCGCGCCGCAGATAAATCCACAGCGTAAACAAGAACTCCCAAAACAGCGCGGAGCTGTATTCGTATACGTACCCGAGAGCACTATTTCCTTCTCTGGGCATGGGGTGGCGGAAGATGTGGACGCCCTCCAGCACCTCGTAGCTCTTTTCGGCGCCTTTGCCTCGTGGAGATAACACCGATACGTCGTAACCGTTCTTCTGCAAGGATGTAGCTTCCATCCAGACACGGGTATCGAACGGAACAGGAATGTTCTCTACGATGATGAGGATTTTTCTCTTCACGATGACGGAGTCTCTGCCTTAGAGCAGTTTGTACAGGCCAGCGAGCGCGCAGAACATTGTAGCCTGACCCCAGTGCAACGTCGGGGTCTTGTTAACGAGCTGCGGCGAATACCGGCGATAGTAGAAATAACCGGTGTGGTCCTGCATGTTATCGATTGTCCATTTCGCGATATTTAGTGCGAGTGACAGGTTTCCCGGATCTCGATCATGGAAGAAAACAAGCGTGTCGATCGCCTGAGACGAGCACTGAATGTCGATGGGCAGCGTCTTGCGGTCATAATAGCGCGGAGTTCCGTCCGGCAGAAAAAAAGTGCTTTTCCAATACTGGTATCCCTTGTCCAGCTTCTCTTGAAACCGTTCATCGCCGGTCGCTGTGATGTAGTACTTGAAACAGTCCAGCACATAGGCGGTGTGAAAATTGTCGACCCACTGCACGTTCGGCGCCTCGCCATAATACCAGGACCCATTCGCTCTTTGATGATTCGCTGTGTATTGGATCGCTTTGCGCGCCAGGGATAGATAGGATTCGTTCGGTGCATAAGAAGAAGTACGGGCCAGAAGGCTCGCACCCAATGTATTAGCGTTGTGAATCTCATTTTTTCCAGTTGGAATGTAACTGATGCAGAGCGAGTCTCCTTCCGGGTAGGTCTCAAGATCACGCGAAATATGCTCACAGGCGCTGACCGCCACTTGCAGGTAATTGTCCCGCTTAAAATAATCGTAAGCGTCCAGAAACGCGTGGCCGATGAGCGAAGTCCACACGATCGTGGGCACGCCTTTCGGAAGATAAAATCCTCTCGATTGATAGTCGAAATGGTTGCCCCAGCAGGCCCCGGAATAGCCTGTAGACTCGTGCTCAACCAGCCATTGCAACGCAGATTCGGCTTTCGCCCCCCAGGACTGATCGCCCGTAGCCTGCTGCAGACGCATGAAGCCTTTTGCCAGATAGCCCATGCCCTTGGTCGAGCGGCTCTTGGGAATGCCTAGCAACGGCCGAATGTTGAGGGGAAACCGGCGGACTCCCTGCTGCAGCACGGTGCGCAAAAACTTGGTTTCAAAAGTCAACGGACGAAGAAATTTCGAGCTGAGACCGTCGAACGTATCGTAGCCGCGATAGTCATTCTTCTCCAGCCAGTGCGAGAGCCGGCCGATCGACTCCATAATCTTGTCTTTCGAAATGCTATTTACGTCTTCCACGCCAGGTTTCTTACCAGCAGATACCGTCATACTTGCCATTATCGCTCCTGCGATTTGTAATGCGAACGAAATCCACTAAATGTTGACCGTCGTGCAATCTGCCGAGAACGGTTTCAAACTCCGGATCTTTGTTCCCGATGACGACCGTTTCGGCATGATCCAAAATCGCATCAATACTATTGACCATGAGCCGGGAGATGTGGGGGATGCGGTTGAGGATGAAATCCCGATTGGCGCCCACCAGGCTGGCCATATTCACGTTCTTGTCAAAAATGCGCAGGTCGTAACCTTTGCCGATGAGGCGTTCGATGACCTCGATCATGGGACTCTCTCGCAGATCGTCCGTCCCTGCTTTGAAACTGAAACCCAGCACTCCGATGCGCTTTTGTTTCTTCTCGGTGATGAGCTGCAGGCCTTTCGCGACCTGCATTTCGTTGCTTGGCAAAATTGCATTCATGATCGGCAAGGTCAAGTCGTGCGTTTTGGCCTTGTATGCGAGGGCTCTGAGATCCTTGGGAAGACAGGACCCGCCAAACGCAAAACCGGGAGTGAGATATGCGGGGGAGATGTTCAGCTTTTTGTCCTGGCAAAAAATCTTCATGACCTCATGCGCATCAATGGAAAATGACTTGCAGAGATTTCCGATTTCGTTCGCGAAGCCGATCTTAAGCGCGTGCCAGCTGTTATCGACGTACTTTACCATTTCGGCAGTTTCCAAATCAGTACGAATGAAGGGCGCATCGAGCTTGGCGTAAAGCGCGGCCAGCGTATCGCCACTGGCGCGATCCACCTCGCCAATTACCGTCTTGGGCGGGGCGTTGAAGTCCTTTACCGCTGAGCCTTCGCGCAGAAACTCAGGATTATTGCAGACGCCGAAGTCGACTCCTGCTTTTTTTCCGGAGTATTCCTCGAGCGTGGGGATCACGATCTGATGCATTGTGCCCGGCAAGATTGTGCTGCGGATAACGATCGTGTGACGGGCCGATTTATTTTTGAGCGCTCTGCCAATCAATTCACAAACACGGCGGATGTAGGTCAGGTCCAGATTGCCGTTGGCCTGGCTCGGGGTTCCGACGCAGACGAAAGACAGTTCCGTTTGCAAGATCGCCTCGTCCTGGTTGTCCGTGGCCCGGAGCTTGCCCGATTTGACCGCCGCAGCAATAATTTCGCTGATATCGGCCTCGATGATCGGGGACTGGCCGGCGTTTATAAGGTCAACCTTCGTGCGGACGGGATCTACACCAATGACCTCGTGACCGTCCTGGGCGAGGCACCCCGCCGACACCGTTCCGACGTAACCCATTCCGAAGATACTGATCTTCACCTTGAGTTCCTTTCGCCTGCGCGCCAACAGTACATTATCGGTGCTGAAGAAATGTGCACGTTTGAGTCATTTTTATGAGATACGGTGAAGTTCGCTGGACCTGAAACCAAATGGCGGCGTTTGGAATCGTTCGCATCAATCACTTCCCGCCTCGCGGGCGAAAGACCAGCACCCTCGGCAGCCCCGGGGTGTCATATTCACGCGACTCGACGATGTCAAATTCACTCTTGATCAGGTCCATTTTGCGTACCACGCGATGTTTGATTTTTCCAGGACGATGATCCCCGGCATAGAGTCTTACGACAAAGACTCCGCCTTTCTTTAAAGATTTCGAATATTTTTCGAGTATCTCGAGAACCTGGCCGTAGGGAATATGGTACATGGACTCGCGGAACAGGATTATGTCAAATTCCTTCGCGGGCTTGTATCCGAGGAAATCCGAGCACACAAAACTGTTTTTTTCCGAGCGGCCGTTTTCCGCGGTTCGCTTCACGGCCTTGGCCAGGGCCGCCTCGGAGATGTCCACCCCAATATAGGTGCGGTATGCGTCCGCAGACAGCTCATTCGCTGTGTTGCCCGGGCCGCAACCGAGGTCCAGGAGATCGCCACCTTGGGCGTACTTCTCCAGATGAGAATAGACGCAGTCGCCAGAAGTGTTATCGATGAAATCCCATTTTCCGCTGGAAAAATCCTTGTCCCACAACCTCTTTTTGATGCCCGAGGGGCCGTAGCTCATAAGAAAGCCGCGAACAAACGTCAACGTCCGATCCACGATATACATTTTGTGCTCTCCGATTAAAGCTTAACCGTTAATGGGCCTGCTGCTTGCATTTTTGTCGCTGGCGATTCCGCACTGGTCAACCAAGACTCTCGAATATTGTCGGACGTTTGTAGCTGTGCTTTGACTCTCCCGCGTCCCATATCGAACGGAGAAATTTCGTCAGTACCAAAACCACTTGAACGACGTTCTTGCTACGGTCGCGGTTCGGTCGAAGCGGCGGAACGGATGCTGATGCTAAATATTGACCTGGGGGTGTGTCCAAAGTTAGTTCTTAGCCCTGTCGGATCCGGTTCGCAATGCGGGAATCGCACCGCCGGTGATTTCTTTAGCTAGCATCGAGCAAATTTCGGCATTCCCCTCAACGTTCGGATGGCCATCCACCGGGAAATAAAGTCGCTCGGGATTAGCTAGGCTGCGAAAGTCAGGAAGAATATCGATGAAGCTTCCCCCGTTGCTTACGACGATGGATCGTAACTCATCGTTCAGTTTGTACGGATCGTACGCCGCTGGCCATTTACCTACGGAGATCATTGCTGCCTGCGCACGCCCTGGCACCAAAGTTGCGGCGAAGTGAATTCCCGCAGACTTAGCTTGCTTTCCAACATCCTCGGCATCGCTTTCAAATTGCCTCAAAAAGCCCTGCCAAGTCGCACTCGGCTCGGCCCGCAGGTAACCGGCCTCGCTGTCGGGCGCTCTGACGATGGACTCCAGAGTTTCGTTCTGACTTTCGTACAGAAAGTGCTGAAGCATGTACGCAGTCTTGGTATAGCTGAAAAGTCGGACGGCCTCGGGTTCGAACGATCTTGAGACGAAGGCGCTCCGAAGGCGGCGCCAATTTCTCCTGGCAAAATTGAGATTTGCTCCCGAATCGGGATTGCCCTGGAGCACAACTTCTGCACCCCTTGAGAGGTCGGGGGAGTTAGTACCCAAAGAACCAAGTCCGGCTGAGCCGCCAGAACTTGCTTGAAGTGCAACGCCGTGCTGTGAGAAAACGAAAACCCCATGGCCTCGTTGTAGAGCTGAACCTCACGCCCGGCTCGGCGCGTCAGCTCCCGAGGAAGCAGTGCCGCGAAAGACTCTTCTTCTTGTACCCGCTGACCGAGCGCCACCGACGAACCAATCACAACGATCCTGTAAGCGCTAGCAGGCTTCGGACCACACTCCATGCGCGTGCGATGCCCGCAACTGTTGAATCGGTATTCGATCCACGGCCCCTCCGGCGCCTTTTCCCAACACACGCTGTTGGGAATTCCGCGTGCACCCGTCCTCGGATCGTCAAGCATCATACAGCGTTCATATCCCGTCCTTGACGCTACAAACATCCGACTCGCGATCCACTCCGTGGCTCCTAAAATTAGGACAACGGTCAACAGGCTGATCAAAGGCAGGATAATCCAGTCACGCCGCCGCAGCGGCTCTTCGTTCGCGGGCTCAGGACCGAAGTTTGATCGGGTCATCCAAGCGCCCCATCGACGTCTAACTTGAGCACCTTCACAGGAACGCTCTCAAGATGTGCTCCCTCCACCACGAACTCGCGGTGCGCGGAGCCGGACTCCTCTTCGCGTACTTTTGTGAAACCGACCTTAGCAAAGTGGTCGACGATGAGCAGGTTGCGACTCGTGGAGCAATAGGTACCGGTTGGCTTGAGAATTTCTGCTGCGCGAACGTCTAAGAACTTCGCGCCGTACCATGGGCTCCGCCTTCCGACCAGGACGTGACATCTCATGGGCTACGCGTCGCCGCCCCATGCCCCGGCACCGCCAGGACGGCAGATGACGACATCAGTCATTCCGTTGTCGTCAAAGGTACAGGTCCGGGTCCTGCTCACAATCTGGCCTATAGGCCAGTAGGGTTTAGCGCTATCCAAGGGCTACACTTAAACGTGCCGTGAAGCGAAATAGGGGACGCAGCGTTGACAACAAATTACGCATACAGCGGTCGAGCGGGGTTTCCTGTGTTGGCACTGGTGTAGAATTTTCTAAAGTCTCCCGAAAATCGTGCCGATATCAGTAGGTTGTAGGTCTCGATTCCGCACTTGAGTTTTGGTTCCTGGAACGCCAAGGAGTTGTGCCGAAAATGACTCGATCGCTTCCATTATCGATTTTGTCGCCTTTCCTAAGGACGGCTACGGCTGATGCGCAAACCGGCCGCTCGGTTAGCAAGAAGTGCTTCCGTTTGATGTGCTCGCCTCAGCGCGGAGCCTATACAGTGACAAGATTCTTCGTCATTTTGTTCTTAGTGTCCTCCCCGTGTTTCGGGCAAGCATGGTCTGGCGTCGTCTCTTCCAGCCGCGCAATCAACTGGACTGGCGGAGGATTACCCGCGACATACCCTGATGGAGAAACCACTCCGAACCCTTGGACACCGCCGGCGCGGACAACGGCTACGTCTTCAACCATTGCAAACTGACCGCCGCGCCCGGCGTGGACCACGTCTCGTTGGGCCGGCCGTGGCGGCCCTTCGCCACCGTGATTTTCCTGAATAC
>Ga0209167_10002300_pt1 | contig 10425 bp, 9 predicted proteins | sample Coa_R1_9_FD_187154 | JGI IMG/M metagenome (GOLD analysis project Ga0209167, IMG submission 187154) | Surface soil microbial communities from Centralia Pennsylvania, which are recovering from an underground coalmine fire - Coalmine... | ecosystem: Environmental > Terrestrial > Soil > Unclassified...
GGTCCGGCCGGACGACCTGGCGGCCGGTGCGATCTCCGCGTTGCTGGCCCGCAGCCCCGCCCTGGATCCAGCCCGGCTCGATGACGTCTACTTCGGCGACGCGAACGGCGCTGGCGAGGACAACAGGAACGTGGCCAGGATGGCCGCTCTGCTGGCCGGGCTGCCCACCACGGTCCCCGGCGCGACCATCAACCGGCTGTGCGGTTCCGGCCTGGAGGCGGCCATCGCCGCCGACCGGGCGGTGCTGGCCGGCGACGCAGAGCTGATCGTCTCCGGCGGGGTGGAGTCGATGAGCCGGGCCCCGTGGGTGCTGCCCAAGCCGGACCGCGCCTACCCGCGCGGCAACGAGACCGCGTTCTCCACCACGCTGGGCTGGCGGATGGTCAATCCCCGGATGCCCACCGAGTGGACGGTCGCGCTCGGCGAGGGAGCCGAGATCCTGGCCGGCCGGTACGCCATCTCCCGTGCGGATCAGGACGCCTTCGCGCTGCGCAGCCACCAGAACGCGGCGCGGGCCTGGCGCGACGGCCGGTTCGCCGGTGAGGTGACCGCGGCCGGTGGGCTGGAATCGGACGAGGGCATCAGGGCCGACAGCACGCTGGAAAAGCTGGCCAGCCTCAAGCCCGCCTTCCGGCCGGACGGGACCGTCACGGCTGGCAACTCATCCCAGCTCAGCGACGGCGCGGCCGCGCTGCTGCTTGGCAGCGAGCGGGGCGCCGAGGCGGCTGGGCGGGATCCGCTGGCCCGGATCGCCGCCCGGGGCGCCAGCGCGGTCGAGCCGCAACTGTTCGGCATCGGGCCGGTGGAGGCGGCCAGGACGGCGCTCAAGCGAGCCGGGATCACCTGGGCCGATCTGGCCGCGGTGGAGCTGAACGAGGCGTTCGCCGCGCAGTCGCTCGCCTGCCTGGCCGAGTGGCCCGACCTCGACCCGGGCATCGTGAACGTCAACGGCGGGGCGATCGCGCTCGGCCACCCGCTCGGCTGCTCCGGCGCCCGGATCCTCGGCACGCTCGCCCACGAACTGCACCGCCGGGGCGGCGGCTGGGGACTGGCCGCGATCTGCATCGGGGTCGGCCAGGGCCTGGCCGTCGTGCTGGAGGCGTGACCGGCATGGCCGAGCCCGCGCCGGACCGTGGACCCGAGTTCGTCCAGTCGATGGCCCGTGGGCTGGCCGTGATCAAGGCATTCGACGAGAACCACCGGGAGCTCACGCTCAGCGAGGTGGCCAGCGCCACCGGGCTCACCCGCGCGGCGGCCCGGCGGTTCCTGCTGACCCTCACCGAACTGGGCTACGTTCGCACCAACGGCCGGATGTTCGCCCTGACCCCCCGCGTGCTGGAACTCGGCTATGCCTACCTGTCCAGCCTGTCGCTGCCGCAGATCGCCGAGCCACACCTGGAACGGCTGGTCGCCGAGGTGCAGGAGTCCGCCTCGGTCACCGTGCTCGACGACACCGACATCGTCTACGTGGCCAGGGTGCCGGCCTCGCGGATCATGCGGGTGACGATCAGCATCGGCACCCGCTTCCCCGCCTACGCGACCTCCATGGGCCGGGTGCTGCTGGCCGGGCTGCCCGCGCCGGAACTCGACGCCTACCTGGACCGGGTCACCATGCGCCCGTTCACCCCGCGCACCATCACCGACCACGAGCTACTGCGGGCCGAGCTCGACCAGGTTCGCGAGCAGGGCTGGGCCCTGGTCGACCAGGAGCTGGAGGAGGGCCTGCGGTCGCTCGCCGCGCCGATCCGGGGCCGCCCCAGCCGCCCGGCCGCCGCGGCCAACATCGCCACCCACGCGGCCAGGACCAGCGCCGCCGAGGCGCGCCGGACCCTGCTGCCGGCGCTGCTGCGCACGGTCGAGCGGATCGGCGTGGACCTTCGGGCCGCCGGCTCGCCCACCCCGGGTGTCATGCGCCTGCACTGACGGGGCCGCGTTGACCGGCAAGGTCCGCCCGGTCCGTAATGGAGTAATTTCCCAGAATTTACGAAGGCGGTAGCCGTCATCCTGACCTGCCCGGATCGGGCGGCAGCAGGCCCGGACAGGCCCGCGCCGTCCGTTAATTAACGGCGATTCGCGCCAAAAGGTGGCAAACTATGCACTTGTGTGTCCGGGGGACGTAGCACACGGCGGGATCGCGGCAGCGGTCGCGCGGCGCGTCACCGGCTGGCCGATCCGGGTTTTCGCCGCGCTGTACGCGATGTCGGCCTCCGCTTGCTGCGTGCTCGCGGCGACCGGCAAGGGCAGGCTCGTCGATCAGCACGTCTACCGCATGGGCGGGGAGGCGGTGCTGCACGGCGCGAACCTTTACGCGCTGCGCTACCAGGGACTGCCGTTCACCTACCCGCCGTTCTCCGCGGTCGTTTTCGCCGGTGTGGCGCCGCTGCCCTGGACCGTGGCGGCGGCGCTGGTCATCGTGGCCAGCGCGGCGATCCTGCCGGTCATCCTCTATCTGGCGATGCGGCTGCCGCCGCTGCCGTCCTGGCTCGGCCGGCCTGACGCCTGGCGGCTGGCGCTCATCGCGGCCACGGCGGCCATCTGGCTGGAGCCGGTGCGCACCGCGATGGGTTATGGCCAGATCGACCTGTTCCTCGCGGCCCTGGTGCTCTACGACCTGACCCGGCCGGCCCGGCACCGGCACAAGGGAGTGGCCATCGGCCTGGCCGCCGGGATCAAGCTGACCCCCGCCATCTTCATCGTCTACCTGCTGCTCACCCGGCGGCTGCGGGCGGCGGCGACCGCGGTTGCCACATTCGCGGGCACGGTCGCCGTGGGGTTCGCGGTGATGCCCTCGGCCTCGGCGCACTTCTGGAACGGCACGTTCCTGAGCCCGGCCCGGATCTCCCCGGTGCAGGATCCGCAGAACGAGAGCCTGATGGGCGCGATGTCGCGGACCCTGCACACGCCGCACGTCCAGCACGCCTGGATGCCGCTGGCAATCGCCGTTGCGCTGGCCGGGCTGGCATTGGCGGCCGGCGCCGAGCGCCGGGGCAACGAGGCGGCCGGCTTCTGCCTGTGCGCCATCACCGGCCTGCTGATCTCGCCCATCTCCTGGACGCACCATTGGGTGATCGCCGTGCCCGCGCTGCTGATCGCGGCCGTCACCATCCACCGGGACCGGGCCCGCTATCCGGACCGGGTGCACAAACGGCTGACCAGAGGTCTCGGCATCGTCGCCCTGGGCGCGCTGGCCGTCGTCGGCTGGGGACGGCTGGTGAACCGGTTCACCCCGCCTGCCTGGCTGCATCTGTCCGCCGTCGGCATCGCCGACAGCGAGATCTACGTGCTGGCCGCCCTGGCCACCCTGGCGCTGGCCGCCTGCGTGGCCCTGGCGAACCGGCTTGGCAGCCGCCGGGACACCGGCCCGGGCCGCCAAGGTCACCCTGAGGTGACTCGCGGGTAGCCAGGGATGGCAGGCTGGCCTCATGCCTGTCACCGCCCGCGTCGAACATGTCGGCAGCCTGCTCCGCCCGCCGTTCCTGCACGAGGCACGGGCCGCCACGGCGGCCGGCGAGATCACCCCGGCGCAGTTCAAGGCCGTGGAGGACCGCGCGGTGCGCGAGGTCGTCACGATGCAGGAGGAAATCGGCCTGCCCGTGCTGACCGACGGCGAGCAGCGGCGCGACTCCTTCCAGGCGGAGCTGACCGCCGCCTGCGACGGCTTCGCCGGGGTCGGCATGGACGCCTGGCTGTGGGGCGAATGGCACTCGGCGGAGCTGGGCGACGCGGCGACGCCCCGGCCCGAGGGGCTTTCGGTGGTGGCACCGCTGCGCAAACGGCGGAACCTGGCGGCCGAGGAATTCACCTTCCTGCGAAGTTGCACGGCCCGCCAGGCCAAGGTCACCCTGCCGAGCCCGAGCCTGTTCGCCAACCTGTGGTCGCCGGGGCAGTCCGCGGCCGCCTACCCCAGCCTGGACGACTTCCTGGCCGACGTGACCGAGATCCTCTGCCAGGAGGTGCGCGAACTGGTCCGGCTCGGCTGTACCTACATCCAGCTCGACGCGCCGCACTACCCGCTGCTGATCGACCCGGTGTGGCGGGAGTTCTACGAGGGACAGGGCTGGCCGACGGAGCGCTGGCTGTCCTACGGGGTCGAGCTGGACAACGCGGTGATCGCGGCCGGCCGGCCCGCGACGTTCGGGTTTCACCTGTGCCGCGGTAACCAGCTTGGCCGCTGGCTGGTGTCCGGTGGCTATGAGCCGATCGCCGGGCCGGTGTTCGGCCGGGTGGATGCCGACCGGCTGCTGCTCGAATACGACGACGAGCGGTCCGGCGGCTTCGACCCGCTGCGCCTGGTGCCCGAGGACAAGGTCATCGTGCTGGGCCTGGTCACGACCAAGAACTCCCGGGTGGAGCCCGCCGGTGAGATCGCCGGGCGGCTGCGGCAGGCCAGCTCCCTGGTCGGCCGGGAGCGGCTGGCGATCAGCCCACAGTGCGGGTTCGCGACCTCGGCGGGCGGCAACCCGGTCACCGCCGAAGCGCAGCGCGGAAAGCTGGCACAGCTCGTACTGGTTGCCGAAGAATTTTTTGCGGAGATTTGACGGAGCACTCGACCCCGGCCCGGCCCGCGGCCACCCGGGGCATGACGAACGATGGAGGTGACCCTGTGCCCGAGTTCGAACCCGACGTCGACCCGGCCGAGGCCGGATTCGATTCCGGGCGGCTGGCCCGGATCGACCGGCATTTCGCCCGGTACGTCGACGACGGGCGGCTGCCCGGCTGGCTGCTCGTGATCAGCAGGCATGGCCGGGTCGTGCACGTGTCCCGCTGTGGCCTGCGGGACATGGAGGCTGGCCTGCCGGTCGAGACCGGAACGCTGTGGCGGATCTTCTCGATGACCAAGCCGGTCACCTCGGTCGCGGCCATGATGCTCTACGAGGAAGGCGCGTTCGAGCTGTCCGACCCGGTGAGCAGGTTCATCCCCTCATTCGCCGGCGTCCGCGTCTACGCCGGCGGCCCCGAGCTCAAGCCGCTGACCGTGCCCGCGGTCGAGCCGGTGCGGATCTGGCACCTGATGACCCACACGTCCGGGCTGAGCTACGGTTTCCACCGGGTGCACGCGGTGGACGGCATGTACCGGGCCGCCGGGTTCGAGTGGGGCTCCCCGCCCGGGCTGGACCTGGCCGCGTGCTGCGACGCGTGGGCGAACATCCCGCTGCTGTTCCAGCCGGGCAGCGAATGGAACTACTCGGTGGCCACCGACGTGCTCGGCCGGGTCGTCGAGGTCATCTCGGGCCAGTCGCTGGATGAATTCTTCGCCACCCGGGTGCTGGGCCCGCTGGGCATGCACGACACCGCGTTCCAGGCCCCGGATGCCGGGCGGCTGGCCGCGCTGTACACGGCGGGGCCGGGCAACAAGGCGGTCCGCAACGACGACCTCGGCGCCATCGGGCTGAAGCCGCCGCGCGTCCTGATGGGCGGCGCTGGCCTGGTCTCGACGGCCGCCGATTACCACCGGTTCACCCAGATGCTGCTGCACCGCCCTGACAGCCCGGCCGGTGAGCTGGACGGGGTCCGGCTGCTGAGCCCGCGCACGGTCGCCTACATGACCCGCAACCACCTGCCGGGCGGTGCCGACCTGGAAACGTTCGGCCGCCGGCTGATCGCCGACATGCCAGCCGACGGACTGGGCTTCGGCCTGGGTTTCTCGGTCATCATGGACGCGGCGGCGGTCAAGTACCTGTGCAGCGAGGGCGAGTTCGCCTGGGGCGGGGCGGCCAACACGGCCTTCTGGGTGGATCCGGCCGAGCAGCTCACCGCCGGTTTCTACACTCAGTTGCTGCCGACGAGCGCGCACCACATCCGCCCGCAGTTGCGCCAGATGGTCTACCAGGCACTAACCGGCTAGAGGGGATTTCCACGATGACAAGCGCTGACCTGCTCGCCGACGCGTTCGGCCGGATCCGGGAGGAAGTGCACAACGCGGTCGACGGCCTGTCGAAGCAGCAGCTCGCGTTCCGGGTGGACGACGACGCGAACTCGATCGCCTGGCTGGTCTGGCACCTGACCCGGATCCAGGACGACCACATGAGCGGCGTGACCGGGGCGGCGCAGGTGTGGACGTCGCGCGGCTGGGCGGAGCGGTTCGGGCTGCCGTTCGGGCGGCTCGCCACCGGCTACGAGCACAGCAGCAGCGAGGTCGCGGCGGTCCAGGTGGACGCCGAGCTGCTCACCGGCTACCACGACGCGGTGTTCGAGGAGACCAGCCGCTACGTCAGGACGCTGACCGACGCCGACCTGCCGCGGATCGTGGACGAGTCCTGGGATCCGCCGGTGACCCTGGCGGTCCGGCTGATCAGCGTGATCGCCGACGACCTCGAGCACGCGGGCCAGGCCGCCTTCATCCGCGGCCTCCTGCTCCGCCGCTAGGCGGGCCGTCCACCAGCCCGCCGCCTGGGCCATCAGCCCATGGCTTGGGCGGCGAGGCTGGCTGGCTCAGTCCCGGGTAACGACCCGTTCAACGGGTCTTTCCTGGTGGCGTAGGTTTCCAGGCCGCGGATCATGAGGTCGATGCCGAACGCGTAGCGGCCGTCGGGGTCGTAGTCGAGCATGAGGTCCACGGTCCGGCGGGTGTGCGGGAACCGGTCCTCGGGTAGCGACAGCAGGTAGTCCCTCATCATGCCGAGGAACTGCTCGGCAGTGAGGTCGGGGCCGGTGAACGAGCTGCTGCCCAGGCTTTCCTCGAAGGTGAACGCGCCTACGTACAGGCCGAACAGGTCGCCGAGGTAGGCGATCACCTCGTCCGGGATGCCGACCGGGGTGAGCAGGGTGAACAGCCACTCCGACATCAGCGCGATGGTCGGGCCGGACGGGATCCGGCCCATTGAGATCCGGGGCAGATCCCGGTGGCTGTTCAGCGTCTTGCGCATCCAGATGGACAGCGCTCTGAGCTGATCCTGCCAGTGCGCCGGATCGGGCGGCGGCAGCTCGGCAGCCGCGGTGACCCGCTCGAAGACGAGCTGGAGCAGTTGCTCCTTGTTCTTCACGTGCCAGTAGATCGACGCGGCGCCGGTGCCGAGTTCCTCCCCGACCCGCCGCATGGACAGGCCGTCCACGCCCTCGGCGTCCAGCACCCGCAGCGCCGCGTCCACGATCGCGTCGCGGGTCAGCGGGGCGCGGGTGGCCGGCCTGGTGGCGAGCTGCCACGGCGCTTCAGGCACCCCGGCGGCGCTCGCCCACGATCCCCCGTCCGGGAGCGCCCCTCGTGGGTCCGGGGGCGGCTCTCGTGGGTCCGGCCGTGCCTCTCGTGCGTCCGGCCGTGCGGCTTGTGGGTCCGGCCGTGCCGCGTCGTCGTCCATGCATCCGAGTGTATCCCTCGCGCGGAACGTCATTCGACTCTCGAACAGTGTTTGACAACACGTAATAGCTCGTGCCAGTATGTCGTTCGAGTTACTCGAACGATGTTCCGTGAGGAGGGTGCCGAGATGGCGCTCATCATTGAGGCCCAAGGGCTGACCAAGCGATTCGGCAAGACGCAGGCCCTGGACGGGCTGAGCCTGACGGCGGAGTCCGGTCAGGTGGTTGCGCTGCTCGGGCCGAACGGCGCTGGAAAGACGACCTTCATCAGGGCGGTGGCGACGCTGCTGCAGCCCGACGGCGGAGTGCTGCGGGTCGGCGGGTACGACGTCCGCCGCCAGGCCGCCGCGGTGCGCCGGATCATCGGGCTGGCCGGTCAGTTCGCCGCCATCGAGCCGGCCATGACCGGGCGGGAGAACCTGGAGATGGTCGCCCGCCTGTTCGGCCAGAACCGCAAGAGCGCGCGGGCGAACTCCGCGGCCGTGCTCGACACCCTCGGGCTGACCGACGCGGCAGGCCGCCTGGTGCGCACCTACTCGGGCGGCATGCGCCGCCGGCTCGACCTTGGCGCCAGCCTGGTCGGCGCGCCCCGGCTGCTGCTGCTCGACGAGCCGACCACCGGCCTGGACCCGCGCAGCCGGATCGAGCTCTGGGATGCGATCAGGGCGCTGGTCGGGCAGGGCACCGACGTCCTGCTCACCACCCAGTACCTGGACGAGGCGGACAACCTGGCCAGCCACGTCGTGATCGTCGATCACGGCCGGGTGGTCGCGTCCGGGACGCCGTCGGAGCTGAAGAGCCGGATCGGCGGCAGGGTGATCGAGGTGCACGTCCGCAGCGGCGAAGACGTGGCCACGGTCGCGCAACTGCTCGGCCGGTTCGACCATGGCGAGGCCCGCATCGACCAGGCGACCCGTCAGGTGAGCATAAGCGTCGAGCGCGGCGGCCCGGTGCTCATGGAGGCGCTGCGGACGGTGGAGGAATCAGGCGTCGAGGTCGAGGACGTCGCCCTGCGCCAGCCCAAGCTCGACGAGGTGTTCCTGGCCCTGACCGGGCAGCCCAGCACCTCCTGACCCGGCTACGACTTCGACAAGGAGAAACGCATCATGGCTGTTGCAGCCGCAACCCTGCCGGTCGCCACGCCGGCCACCAGGACCACCTCGATCGGCGTGAGCACCATGCAGATCGCCAAACGGTCGCTGCTGCGCTACATGCGCACCCCGCAGCTCATCGTCCTTGGCACCATCCAGGGCGCCATGTTCCTGCTGATCTTCCGGTACGTGTTCGGCGGCGCCATCCCGATCAAGGGCGGCATTCCCTACGTTGACTTCCTGGTTCCCGGGTTCATCACGACGGGCGTGCTGTTCAGCGGAATGGCCGCGGCGGCCGGAGCGGCCGAGGACCTGCAGCAGGGGTTCGTGGACCGGCTCCGCTCGCTGCCGGTGCCCCGGTTCAGCTTCCTGACCGGGCGGGCCGTCGCCGACACGGTGTGGAACTCCTGGGGGCTGGTCATCACCGCGCTGATCGGCTTCGCCGTCGGCTTCCGCCTGCACGCCTCGGTGCTCGACGGGCTGGCCGCGCTCGGCCTGTGCGTGGTCTTCGGTTTCGCCTTCGAGTGGCTGTTCATCATGCTGGGCCTGATGGCGGGCACCCCGCAGGCGGCGCAGGGACTGGCGCTGCTGGTCTTCCCGTTCACGTTCGTCTCCAGCGCCTACATCCCGGTGTCCTCCATGCCGGGCTGGATGCAGGCCTTCGCCAGCCACCAGCCGATCACCTACATGGTGGACGCGGTCCGCGCGCTCAGCCAGGGCCACGCCGCCGAGGCCCTGATCGGCCACAGCACCGGCTACCTGGTCAGCGGCTCGCTGCTGTGGGCGCTGGGCTTCGTGGTGGTGTTCGGCCCGCTGGCCGCGCTCCGCTACCGCCGCAGCTAGTCCCCAAGTCCCCCCCGTCGATGTGACATCGCTGCGTGATGAGCGCCAGCGATGTCACATCGCGGTTAGCCTGAGGCCGTGCTGCCGTTGACCGTGTGTACCGCCCTGGCCGACCGGGACCGGCTCCGGCTGTTCGGCACGATCTGCCGGGAACCGGCCGGGACGCCAGTGGCCAGCCTGCACCTCGATCCCAAGGGCCGCAAGGCGCTGACGAAGCTGCTAGCGGCTGGCCTGGTCGAACGCGACGGCGACCGGTTCGTGGTCAAGCCCGAGACGTTCCGGCGGGCCGTCGTGGACTATCACGGCGAGGCCAGCGCCAGCCTCGGCGTCATCGGCGCAAGCGACCGGGTCGCCGCGCTGTTCAGCCGGGGCAAGCTGGTCTCGATCCCCAGGCCAGGCGCGCTGCGCACCGAACTGCTCCGGTTCCTGGCCGATCGTTTCGCCCGGGACCGCGCCTACTCCGAAGCCGAAGTCCGCGACCTGCTCCAGCTCGTCCACCCCGACCACGCCACGCTGCGCCGCTTCATGGTCGACGAAGGCATCCTGCACCGGGACAACTTCGGCACCTACTGGCGCCCCGACTGACCCACCCGCGGGGTGGCATGTTGACCTTGACGGCGGTTCGGGTGAAACGATCAGGTGGTGACGTCGCCCGAGCCTAGCGCCGCGCCGGACGAGCCGGCCGGGCCAGACGAGCCGGCCCGGCCAGAGCCGGTTGCGCCGGCCGCTTCGCTGCGCCCGCAGCCGCTCGCGGTGTCCGATCACCTGGAGACCAGGATCCGCAAGCCGGTCGACCTGCTGCGCTGCCTGGTCTGCTGCATCGAGATCGTGTTGCTGGCGGCCGCCGGTGTGCTGGCCGCGGCAACGGCGGCCGGAGTGGAGACCGACATCGTCGGGGCCAGCAGGCGGCTGCCCTACACGGCCTTCACCGCCGCCCGCTCGCTGACCCTGTTCGCGTTGCTCATCCTGCCGGTGGCGCTGGCCATCCAGGAACTGGTCAAGCGCCAGGGCAGGCGGCTGTGGGAGGCGACAGGGACCGGCCTGCTCGCCGCCGCTGCCGTCGGGGTGGTCAACGCGGTGCTGCGCGGCCTGGGCTCCGAGCAGCTCTACCACGCGATTACGATGACGCACGCCGCGGCCAGCCGCCACACCTCACCGCTGGACGGTTATCTGGCCGGCCTGATCGCCTACGCCACCA
>Ga0209167_10002305_pt1 | contig 10422 bp, 10 predicted proteins | sample Coa_R1_9_FD_187154 | JGI IMG/M metagenome (GOLD analysis project Ga0209167, IMG submission 187154) | Surface soil microbial communities from Centralia Pennsylvania, which are recovering from an underground coalmine fire - Coalmine... | ecosystem: Environmental > Terrestrial > Soil >...
TGAAGCACCATGCCAGCGTCGCGCAGGTCCAGTCGGCGGTCAGCTCACTGCACCTGAAGAGCCAGGGGCAGGCGATCGGCGTGCCCGTCGTGCAGGGGACGGGCTCGACCGCCAAGGGGTCCAAGCAGCCAAACAGCTTCCAGATCACGACGAAGACGCTGTCCTCGGAAAGCATCGGCAGCGCCGGGAGCACCAACAAGACCGTCTACGGGCTGCTCAACCAGCGCTTTGGGATCGTCGCCAGCGCGTTCAACGAGAACTCCGTCGGCCCGAGCTTCGGCCGCACCGTCGCCAACTCCGCGGCGATCGCGATCATCGCCTCGCTCGCCGCGATCTTCGCCTACGTGGCACTGCGCTTCCAGTGGAAGTACGCGGTGCCGGTGATGATCGCCCTGATGCACGACCTTCTGATCACGGCCGGCGTCTACGCGCTCACCGGAAGGCAGGTGACGGCCGACACGGTGGCGGCCCTCCTGACCATCTTGGGTTACTCCATGTACGACACGATCATCGTGTTCGACAGGGTCCGCGAGAACGTCCAGAAGATGCAGAACGCCGCGTTCTCGCAGATCGTCAACCGCTCCATGTCCGAGGTGCTTACCAGGTCGCTGGCGACGAGCCTGTGCACGCTGCTGCCGATCCTGGCGCTGCTTTTGTTCGGCGGCTCGACGCTCAAGGACTTCGCCTTCGCGTTGCTCGTCGGCGTCGCCTCGGGCGCCTACTCGTCGATCTTCATCGCCTCCCCGGTGCTGACGCACTGGAAGGAGCGCGAGCCGGTCTACCGCCGCCGCCGCGCGCGGCTCGCCGCCGAGAACATGGGCGTGGTGCCCGCCTACGCGACGGCCGGTACGGCGGCACGCGAGGTCGTTCCGGCGGACACGCGCCGCAAGCCGCGCCGTCTGACAGAGCCGGGCCGCCCCGACGGCGCCGTCGCCGCAAGCGAGTTTCGCCAGATGGTCGAGGAGCTTCACTCCGAGCCGACGCGCCAGCGCGTGGGCGAGCCCGAGCCGCCGCCGCCGGTGCAGGACCGCACCGCCGACGCGCGCCCCGAGGACGTCGTCATGCCAGACGACCGTTCGCAGCGCTCGCGCGGGGGCTCGAGGTCGCGCTCACGCCGCAGGGGGAGGCCGCGCTGATGGGAATGCTCGCCTGGGTCATCATGGGACTCGCGCTCTGGCACTTCACGATCTGGCTGCCGGACCACTTCTACGGCGGGATCGTCGGCGCGTTCCTGGCATCGATCGCCGGCGCGATCGCGACAGGTCTGATCTTCAGCGTCGCGGCCAAGGGCAAGGCGATCCCGGGCCGCCATGCGACCGATCTTGCGGTGGTGCTCTACGCCGTTCCCGGCGCCCTCGCCGGAATGGCGCTGGTCTACCTTTACGGCGCCGCTCGCGAGCGCGCCGCGCAGCGCAGCTGATCGCACCCGCTTCGTTCCGTCCCAAGGGATCCCTAGATTCGGTGCCTCGATGGACGAGGTGCGCTTCGAGATACCGGCCGCGCCGCTCGAGGCGGTCGAGCGCCTCGAGCGCGAGCTCTCGGCGAGCACGGTGTTCGCGCAGGTGCTCGTTCGCCGCGGCCTCGGCGATCCCCAGGAAGCGCGCGAGTTCCTCGACGCGTGCGAGATCCACCGCCCCGGCGAGTTTCGCGGTATGGGCGCGGCCGCCGAGCTGGTCTGCGGGCACATCGCGCGCGGGTCGAAGATCACCGTCCACGGCGACTACGACTGCGACGGCGTCTGCTCGACGGCGATCCTGATCGCCGCGCTACGCGAGCTCGGCGCCGACGTCGACTGGCACCTGCCGGATCGCCAGGGGGAGGGCTACGGACTCTCGGCGCAGACCGTCGAGCGTCTCGCCGCCGGCGGAACGCGCCTTTTGATCACCGCCGACTGCGCGATCACCGCCGTCGAGGAGGTCGCGCAGGCGCGCGCGGCGGGGATCGAAGTCCTCGTCACCGATCACCACAGCCCGCGCGAGGACGGCGCGCTCCCCGATGCTCCGATCATCCACCCGACGGTCAGCGGCTACCCGTTCGCCCACCTCTGCGCGACGGCCGTTGCCGCAAAGCTCGCGCAGGCGCTCCGCGAGCGCGCCGGACTCGACCCGGCCGAGCGAGACAGCGACCTCGAGCTCGTCGCGCTCGCGACGATCGCCGACGTCGTGCCGCTGCGCGGTGAGAACCGCCGTCTCGTCCGCTGCGGGCTCCGCGCGCTCGCGGCGACCGCGCGGCCGGGCCTGCGCGCGCTGATGAGCATCGCCCGCGTTGAGCCGCTGCGCGCCGACGAGCGTGCGCTCGCCTTCCGTCTCGCGCCGCGGATCAACGCCGCCGGCCGCCTCTATCGCGCCGACAGCGCGCTCGAGCTGCTTTTGACCGACGACCCGCAGCGCGCGCGCGAGCTCGCGGCCGAGCTCGACCACGCCAACGCCGAGCGCCGCCACGTCGAGACGCGGATCCGCTTCGAGGCCGAAGCGCTTGCGGCGGAGGCCGGCGACGTAGCCGCGTACGTGCTCGCCGCGCCCGGCTGGCACCCCGGAGTGATCGGGATCGTCGCCGCGCGCATCGCCGAGCGCCGCCATCGGCCGGTTGTAATGATCGCGCTGCCCGCCGTAGGCGAGGCGGGCCTAGCGAGCGGGTCGTGTCGCTCGATTCCCGCCTTCGACCTGCTGGGCGGACTCGACGCCGCCGCCGAGCACCTCGAGCGCCACGGCGGACACCGCGCCGCGGCGGGCCTGACGATCGAGCCGCGGCGCGTCGACGCCTTCCGGGCGGCCTTCGTCGCCCACGCCCAGGCGGTGTTATCGCCCGAGGACCTGCTCCCGAGTGAGGCCGTCGACGCCGTCGCTTCGGGCGAGGATCTGGGCCTCGCACTGGCCGAGGAGCTCGCGCAGCTCGCGCCCTTCGGCGCCGGCAACCCGCAGGTCTCGCTGATCCTGCCCACGGCCACCTTCAGCGACCCGGTCGGCTTCGGCGGCGACGAGCGCTCCGACCACGCGCGCTTCACCGTTACTTCGGGCGCCGGGAAGGCGCGCGCTGTCTGCTTCGGATCGGGCGCGCGCCTGCCGGTCCCCTGCGACGCGCCCGTCGATGCGACGTTCACGCTCGAGCGCGACGAGTGGCGGGGCGTCGTCGAGCCGCGCCTGATCCTGCGACGCGCGAGCGCGTGCGACGCGCCGGCGGTCGAGCTGCTCGGCGAGGATGGTGACTACCTCGAACGCGCCTTCGCGGAGCTCGACCGCGATCTCGGCTTTGAGCCTGCGCGGCCCGCGAGCGCGCGCACGGTGATCGACCACCGCGGCCGCGGCGTCGCGGCTCTGATCACGCGTCTTCGCGCCGCCGGCGAGCAACTGCTCGTCGTCGTCGCCGACGCGCAGGCGCGCGCACGGCACCTCGACGGGCGCCTCGGCGGGTTCGCGCTCGTCTCCTACGCCGCGCTCGCGCGCGACGCGCAGCTCGCACGGGCCTTCTCGAGCGCGGTGGCGCTCGATCCCGCGGTGTGCGACCGGGAGGCGACGATAGTTGGCGAGAGCGGATCGCGAACCTACCTGGCGTGGGGATCGGCTGAGCTACGCTTTGCTGCACATATCCACGAGCGGGATTACGGTCTCCGCAGTTCGCTCGCCGGCTGCTACCGGACGCTTCGCGACCGGGGCGGCGCGGCCGGGCGAGAGCTAGAGACCGTCCTTCGCGAGGAGGCGGCATCGCCCGAGCGCGCTGGGCGCCTGCTGCGGGTCCTGACGGAGGTCGGCCTCGTCGCACTCGACCGGGAGCGGACTTCGGTCGCCGTTACCGAGCGGGGTAGGGTGTCGCTGGAGCAATCGGCGGCCTACCTCCACTACGAAGGACTGCGACAGGACGGCCTCACATTTCTGGGATTGACGACAGCGCAGGCGGCCTAGAGCAGGTCGTCACAGCACCCAAGCCCGACCTCGCCGAGCTGACCGAGCGCGAGCGACAGCTGCTCGCCGATCTGTTCGCGATCGTCGAGGAGCACGCCGAGGACTCGCTCGTCCCGATCGACCGCGACGCCGTCGCGGCCGCCTTCGTCTTCGCTTGCGAGCACCACGCCGACCAGCGCCGCCGCTCGGGCGAGGAGTTCATCGTCCATCCGGTCGGTGTCGCGCGGATCTGCGCCAGCATGCGCCTCGACACAGAGACTCTCTGCGCGGCGCTGCTGCACGACACGGTCGAGGACACGACCGCCTCACTGGATGAGGTTCGCGAGCGCTTCGGCGAGGAGATCTCGAGCCTCGTCGACGGCGTCACCAAGCTGACCGGGATCACCTTCTCCTCGCGCGACGAGGCGCAGGCAGAGAACTACCGCAAGATGATCGTCGCGATGGCCAGCGACGTGCGGGTCATCCTGATCAAGCTCGCGGACCGCCTCCACAACATGCGCACGATCGGCGCGCTGCCGAAGCAGAAGCAGATCGAGAAGGCCAAGGAGACGCTCGAGATCTATGCGCCGATCGCCCATCGGCTCGGCATCCACGCGATCAAGTGGGAGCTCGAGGACCTCGCCTTCGCGACGCTTCATCCGCGCAAGTACGAGGAGGTCAAGGTCCTTGTCGCGCAGCAGCGCGACGACCGCGAGCGCTACGTCGACGCCGCCGCCGAGATCCTCCAGCGCGAGCTCGATGCGCTCGGCATCTCCGCGTCGATCTCCGGCCGGGCCAAGCACTTCTATTCGATCTACGCGAAGATGACCCGCAAGGGCCGCGAGTTCAACGAGATCTACGACCTCACGGCGATGCGCGTCGTCGTTGCGACGACGAAGGACTGCTACGGCGCCGTCGGCATCGTCCACTCGCTGTGGAAGCCGCTCCCGGGGCGCTTCAAGGACTTCGTGGCGATGCCCAAGTTCAACATGTACCAGTCGTTGCACACGACCGTGATCGGGCCCGAGGGGCAGCCGCTCGAGATCCAGATCCGTACGCGCGAGATGCACAACATGGCCGAGTACGGGGTCGCCGCGCACTGGATGTACAAGCAGGCGCAGCGTCCCGACCGAAGCGGCCGCACGAACTGGTCAGCCGACGAGGAGAAGCTGACCTGGCTGCGCTCGATGGTCGACTGGCAGAGCGAGACCTCCGACCCCAAGGAGTTCATGGAGACGCTCCGCGTCGACCTCTTCGAGGACGAGGTCTACGTCTTCACGCCGAAGGGCGAGGTCAAGTCGCTGGCGGCCGGCGCGACGCCGCTCGACTTCGCCTACGAGGTGCACACCGACGTCGGCCACCGCTGCGTCGGCGCGAAGGTCAACGGGAAGATCGTCCCGCTCAGCTACGAGCTGCGCTCTGGCGACATCGTCGAGGTCCTCACCTCGAAACGCGAGCGCGGACCGTCGCGCGACTGGCTCGCGGTCGTGAAGACTTCGCGCGCCCGCAACAAGATCAAGCAGTGGTTCAAGGCCGAGAGCCGCCAGGACACCGAGCACTCAGGGCGCGAGGCCCTTCAGGAGGCGCTTCGCAAGCAGGGCCTCCCGGCGCAGCGGATCTCGGGCTCGGCGTTGCTTGCCGACGTCATCCGCGAGCTCGGCTTCCGCAAGGCCGACGACTTCTACATCGCCCTCGGCAGCGCCAAGGTCTCACCGCGGACCGTCGTCGGGAAGATCCTCCAGCGCCTCAAGCAGGGCGAATCCGCCGATGGCGAGCAGACCGCGGCCTCGACGCTGATCTCGTCGCGGCGCGAGCGCCGCCGCCCGACCACATCCTCGAGCGACTTCGGGATCCGCGTGGAGGGCGTCAACGACGTGCTCGTGAGGATGGCGAAGTGCTGCCGTCCGGTGCCGGGCGATGAGATCGTCGGCTACATCTCACTCGGACGTGGGATCACGATCCATCGCGGCGACTGCTCGAACGCGCGCGCGCTGAGCCGCGACGCCGATCGCTTCACTCCCGTCAGCTGGGACGGTGGTCAGACAACCGGTTTCAAGGTCGAGATCCAGGTCGACGGCTGGGATCGCCACCGCCTCCTCGAGGATCTGTCGCGGACCTTTTCGGAGGCGGGGATGAACATCGTCGAGGCGCAGTGCACGGCAAGCCCGCCGATGATCCGAAACCGCTTCGTAGTCGAGTGTCCAGACACGCAGGCGCTCAAGACGACGATCAGCCGCCTTCGCAACATCGAGTCGGTCTTCGACGCCTTCCGCGTCACGCCCGGCGCCTGAGCTACGCGACCACCGCAAGCGCCTGCGGGCGGATCGTGAAGCGAGCCTCGGTCACCTCACCGATGTAGTCGCCGTCGACCTGTAGCGGCAGCGGCCGGCCGGTCGCGCTGGAGACCGTGATCGCGGCCGAAGCCGGCAGCGCGTGGATCTGTCGGTGGCGCGCGACGCTGCCGCGCCCGGCCAGCGCGCGCACGCCGAGCGTCGCCGCGCCGATGAAGCTCGCGCGCCCGAGCACCACCGCCGACAGCGTCCCGCCGTCGAGCGTCGCGCCCGACGCCAGGTCCACCGGCCGCTGGCGCCAGTAGGTGTAGTGCTCGGCGTTCTGGATCACCGCTGTGACGCCCGCGACGCTCTCGCCGCCGGAGCTGACGAACATCCGCGGCGCGGCGATCGCGTAGTGGCGCACGAACGTCCCGATCGCGGTCGCGAGGAAGAAGTAGGGGCCAAAACGAGCCTTCAGGCGCGGCCGCGCGTCGACGGCGCGGACGACGTCGGCGTCAATCCCAACGCCGGCGCTGAAGGTGTACAGACGCCCCTCGACGGCGCCGAGGTCGACGAGCCGCGGCGCGAAGCGGTCGGCGACGCCGAGCAGATGCTCGGTCGCGTCGACGATCTCGCCGGGGATGCCGAGGAGTTTGCCGAAGACGTTCGCCGAGCCGCCCGGGAGGCATGTCAGCGGCGTGGTTGAGCCGGCGAGGCCGTTCGCGGCCTCGTTGACCGTGCCGTCGCCGCCGAAGGCGATCACGACGTCATAGCCATCGGCGGCAGCCTCGCGGGCGAGGTCGCTCGCGTGCCCGGGCCGCTGCGTATCGACCGCCGCGACGTTGTAGCGGGCCGAGAGCGCATGGACGACAAGGTTGCGCAGGCGGTCTGAAACCGTCGTCGCGAACGGGTTGACGATCACCAGCGCGCGCAGGCGATCGGCGTCCGCGACCGGCTCGAGCGCCGCCACGATCCGCTCGACGGCTGCCTCGCTGTCGTCATCGCCCATGCCCCTGCTATAGCACGCCGCGTCGCTATACTTCGCCGGTACATAGCTGGATCGCATCCAGAGGGGTGGAGGGACTGGCCCTATGAAACCCCGGCAACCAATCCGCGCAAGCGGAAAACGGTGCCAATTCCATCAGGCTCCAAACAGGCCTGGGAGATGTGGTTGGGGCTCTGCCTTTCGCACGAACCTTCGCCACACGACCGGCGGAGGTTTTTTCATATGGCGGCAGAGAAGCTGAAGTGCAAGGAGTGTGGGAGCGAGTATCCGCTCGTCGCTCTCTATGTCTGTGACCGCTGTTTCGGCCCGCTCGAGGTCAGCTACGGCCCGCCGACGGACGCCGGCGATGTCGCGGCGCTGCGCCGCCGCATTCAGGCCGGGCGTGGCGACATGTGGCGCTACGCCGACTTCCTGCCGCTCGCCGGCGGGCCGCCCGGGCCCTCCAACCAGTTCGCATCGCGGGCCGGCCTGCCGACAGGCTGGACCCCGCTCGTCAGCGCCGATCGCCTGGCCGAGCGGCTCGGTCTGCGCGAGGTGTGGGTCAAGAATGACGCCGCCAACCCGACGCACTCGTTCAAGGACCGCGTTGTCGCGGTCGCCTCGGCGCGCGCGAGAGAGCTCGGCTTCAACGCGCTCGCCTGCGCCTCGACCGGGAACCTCGGCAACGCCGTCGCAGCCCAGGCGGCCGCGCTCGGCCTGCCCTCCTACGTCTTCATCCCAGCCGATCTCGAGGAGCAGAAGATCCTCGCGACAAGCATCTACGGCACGAACCTCGCTACGGTGCGAGGCAACTACGACGACGTCAACCGCCTCTGCACGGAGCTCTCGGCGGAGCACGACGACTGGGCCTTCGTGAACATCAACATGCGCCCCTACTACTCCGAGGGCTCGAAGACCGTTGCCTATGAGATCGCCGAGCAGCTCGGCTGGGAGCTCCCCGACCGAGTGATCGTGCCGATCGCATCGGGCTCGCTGTTCACCAAGATCAACAAGGGCTTCAGGGAGTGGATCGAGCTAGGGCTCGTGAGCGGGCGCGAGCCGGTGATGAACGGCGCGCAGGCGACAGGCTGTGCGCCCGTCGCAAACGCCTTCGCTGCTGGGCAGGACTTCTGCCAGCCGGTCAAGCCGTCGACGATCGCGAAGTCGCTGTCGATCGGCAACCCGGCAGACGGGCCCTACGTCCTCGAGCTCGCGCGGCGCACCGGCGGAAGCGTCGACGCGGTCAGTGACGATCAGATTCGCGCGGGCATCGCGCTGCTCGCCGAGACGACCGGCATCTTCACCGAGACAGCCGGCGGCGTCACGGTCGCCGTTCTCGCCGAGCTCGCTCGGCGCGGTGACATCGACCCCGACGAGCGCGTCGTGCTGCTGATCACCGGCGACGGACTGAAGACGCTCGACGCGGTCCGCGGCAGCTTCAAGGCGCGGGAGATCGATCCCACGGTCGACGCTTTCGATCTCGCGTTCGAGACGGTGGCCGCCTGATGGCGGCGCGCGTCAAGATCCCAACGCAGTTGCGCGCGGCGACCGGTGGCGCCAGCGAGGCGACCGTCGAAGGCGGCACGGTCGGCGAGGTGCTCGACGGGCTGTTCGAGGAGTTCGGCGAGCTTCGCGAGCGGATCGCTGACGAGCAGGGTGGGCTTCGTCGCTTCGTCAACGTCTATCTGGGCGGTGAGGACATCCGCTTCCTCGACGGCATCGCAACAAGCGTCCCCGACGGCGCCGAGCTGACGATTCTCCCGGCGGTCGCCGGTGGCTGAGCCGCACCACCAGGTCCGCTGGCTCGATGAGCCCGAGGAGAAGGACTACGCAGCGGCGCGCAGCTACCTGTCGCTGCTCATCGCGCCCGATGACCTCGACGATCTGATCAAGCGCTTGCGCACGGCGCCGCTGGGGGAATGGCGCGCGAAAGACATCCTGCGCGCCGCGCAGCTGCCGCTGCTCGGCCCCAAGCAGAGTGAGGAGGTGGCCGAGAAGCTCGCCAAGGTGCGCGCGAAGGAACCGCTCTCGCCGATTCTGCTCGTATCGCCCAAGAAACAGTCGCGCCTGCAGATCGCCGACGGCTATCACCGCACGTGCGCGGCCTACCTCGCCCACGAGGACACCTTCGTCCCCGGGCGGATCCTCTTTCCGTGAGTCAGCCCGCGGCGCGCGTGCTGTAAGGGGAGCTGCCGCTACAGCGCGTGGCGGCGCCGCTGTACTTGGTCGTGATCACGCCGTGCTCGCGTCCGTCGGCGGTGAATGTGCCAGAGATCTTGAAGGTCGCCGCGACGGAGCCCGCGAGCGGACCTGTGCCGATCGTGTCCTCACCGGTTGCTGCGAATTTGCCGGAGGCGGAGATAGCCGTACGCGGGAAGGCCAGCGTCGGCGTCCCCGGCGGCGCGTTGCCGGTGCAGTAGATCGGCAGGTTGGCGATGTGGACGGCGATCACTGAGCGAGCATTGGCCGAGACGCGCAGCGTGATCGCGATGTGGCGAGCACCGGCCAGCGCACCGGCGTAGTTGGCACCAGGATGCGCCGTCGCGGCGAAGGCGGCCGAGGTCAGGGCACAGGCGACGGCGGCCGGCAGGAGCAGGGCTCGCAGAGCGACGCGGCGGCGCATTCGACGTGAATGATCGCAGTCCTTTGCGCAGGTCTGGCCCGGGGCGACAACTCAACGATCGGACAACGGGAGCCCGGCGAGTCGAACCATCGTTGGGCGTGGGCCTGGTATCTAAAGTCCCCCGGCTCCCGGTTCGAAACTCACCTTAGGCCCCTCGAACGAACCGAGACCGACATGACCGCCAGGACGACCAACAAGACACATCCCACACCCGCCTACTCCTCCATTCCCTGGCCGACGTCGGCGACGCGCTCGAGCGCATTCGGGGCGACGCTTGCCCGCGCGCGCCGCACGACGCGGGCGAAGCGCGCGCAGGGGCTTCTGCCGCGCACACGGCGGGGCGCCCTCGACGGTCCGCCGCCGGAAGTCCAGCGCGAGCTCGACGCCGCCGCCCGCGTCAGCCAGACGCTCGCCGCCGAGGGCAAGGAGCTTCGCTTCGGCACGGACGCCGACGGTCGGGTCTTGGTTGAGCTGACGGATTCCGCGGGTCACGAGATCGACGTGATCGGCCCCGACGGGTTGTTCCGCCTGCTCCAGCAGCAGCAGCAGCAGTAGGCCCGGGCGCTACGGAGCCGAGGCGCCGCGCGGCTTGATCCCCGCCAGGCGGCACTGCGTCTGTGTGCGAAGGTCAAGCGGATCTCGCGCTGCGTAGGCGGCGGCGCA
>Ga0209167_10002306_pt1 | contig 10419 bp, 6 predicted proteins | sample Coa_R1_9_FD_187154 | JGI IMG/M metagenome (GOLD analysis project Ga0209167, IMG submission 187154) | Surface soil microbial communities from Centralia Pennsylvania, which are recovering from an underground coalmine fire - Coalmine... | ecosystem: Environmental > Terrestrial > Soil > Unclassified...
CTCGACCTGTAGGGCGCCGCTTGCTGCGCCCGTAGCTGGGCTCGCAAACAGGATGGTCTGGGGTTTGAATGTAGCGCCGGGCCAAGCTCCGGCGTCCCGAAATGGACGGGGAAAACCGATACTCGAAGAAACGCCCGCGAAACCGGGCGTTTCCTTTTTCTCTAATTCATTGCTTGGTGAACCGCACGGACCGCTGACGACGGAGAGGCGCGCGCGTCCCTCGCCAATTCGCAGAACGAAATTCGAAGCGCTACTGGAGGCCGCAAAACATAAGCAGTTCCTCTCGCATCGTCTTCAACCTCGCGCCTCCGTTACATCGCAAATAATGCTCTCCGTACATGCTTTTCACTCCGGCCTTAACTCCGGCCGCGCGCCGAAGAATCGGAAATACAACATCAGGCTGAACGCAATCACCGCCGCGTACGCATAAAACGGCACCGCAATATCCTCCGCTCCGAACGCGTAGCCTGTGAACGCGATCGCTCCAGACGACGCCGTCAGCCTTGCCACTTGGCTCATGCCGAGCGCTCGTCCCGTTTCGCCTTCGTGGACCATCGCCGTCAGGGCGGTCTGCTGCGCCGGCACCGCCACAACGCGCAGAGCGGGAGTCAGCAAATACACCGCGAGCGCCAGCCGCAAGCTCCTCGTCAGCGGCAGCAGAAGCAACAACAGAGCGCCGGCGCCTCGCGTGAACGCCACGCCCCTCACAAATCCGATCCGCCGTTCGATGAACGGCGCAATCAGCAGCGCCACCGAACTGAGCACCTCCGCAAGGAAACCCCACACTGCCATGCGTTGCCGCGCCATGTGATACACGATCACGAAAAAGGGAATCAGGAACGGCATGATCAACCCTTGCGAGAAGCCGTTCACCGCCCCCGTCACCGAAAATTTTCCGATCGCCTTCAGGCTCTTCATGCCTGGGCGCTTACCCCACAATCGCTCCGGCTTGGCCAGCTTCATCGGCAGGATCAGCAGGATTCCCGCGCCGCTGATCAGCGCAGCAGCCAGAAACGCGTCGCGCCCTCCCACAATTCTCGCCAGCAGCATTCCCCCGGCGCCGAACAGCCCGCTTAAGAATGTGAACAGCGAGAAGTAGCGTGTCCGGTTGTCGAGCGTGGTCAGGTCCGCGATGATCGCACTCTGCACGGGCACTCCGGCTCCGCCCGCGGCGCCCGACGCGCGCGCCCCCGGTGCCGAAAATCCGCCCAGCATCGCCGCCGCAAAAAGAACGGCCAGGTGCCCCGACCAGAACGCCACAATCGCGCCCAGGGGCAGCAGCGCTCCGGTTACGAGCAGCGTTCCCTTGCGCCCCCAGACATCCGCAAGGTATCCGAACCATAACGCAAGCGCCGCCGTCGCGATCGTCGCCGCCACATACAACATCCCCAGCGTGAATGCCCCGTAATGAAGTCGTCTCAGAACGTAATACGGAAACGCGACCGCGATCAGCCCCGCGGCCATCGTGCGTGTCAGGCGGAACAGCAGCAGCAAGCGCAGTTGGCGCGCATTCTCCATCCCCACTTCAGAATACCAGATGCCTCCGACGGTGCGCGCGGACTGCGCGGAAACCTCCCGAAAAATGGAAAATTCTATCAACCCTCCGGTTTGGTGTAACCGAGTGGAAAACTGTCGCGAGGTTCCCCCCTCCCGCGAGTGACTTATGTGTTTTTGGGGGTGACTCGCCGCGCGAGTGCCTCTGTTAATTCATAGCGTCGAAAGCGCTGGCGCCGCTATGTCGCTGAAAATCCGCTTGTTCGGCGTTCGACGATTTTGGTGGATTGCGTGCTGTAGCGCAGCAGAAGCGGCGCTTTACCGGGGGACGATTTCCTTTGCAAGTCTGTCTCGCGAATCCGCGCCGCAAATGCGATGCGTGTCAGGGGAGGACAGCTCACATGCTAACTCGTGTGTCCACGCGCTCAATTTTCGATTTGTCTGGAACCACAGGTGTCAGAGTTCGCCGGAAAGAGAAGGCGCAGAAAAACGCGGGCACACGAGCGCCGCTCGTTGTGCGGACCGCTTCTCTACTGATTGGGATTGCCGCGATGCTTTTCCTCGCCTCGTATGCGTCGCCTGCCCTGGCACAATCCGTTGCGACCGGCACGATTGTGGGCACGGTGACGGATAACTCCGCAGCGGTCGTGGCCGGCGCGACGGTGACGCTGATCGACAAGGCAACCGGCGACACGCGCTCCACGACAACGAACGACGTCGGCCACTATATTCTACCGAACGTAAATCCCAGCACGTACACGATCAAATTTAAAAAGTCGGGATTCGCCGAACTGGAGGTGACCACTGCCACGGTGCAGGTCGGCACGCAGTTGACGGAAAACGTGCAGATGAAACTCGGCGCTGTCTCCACAACCGTTACAGTTACGGAAACTGCCGGCGCTCAGCTCCAGACTATGAACTCCACCATCGGCAGCACGATCTCAGGGGCAGCCTTACAGTCCTTGCCGTCTATCGGACGTGACGTCAGCACTTTCGCGGTTCTACAGCCGGGCGTAAGCCCGGACGGCAGCGTCGCCGGCGCGGTGGTCGATCAGAGCACCTTCATGTTGGACGGCGGCAACAACACGAACGACATGGATGGCAGCATGCAGGTCTACACACCGAGCTTCGCCGACGATACGACGGGCGGCGTCGTTGGTGGCGCCAACGGCTCGACGGGCAACATGGGATCCCCGCCGCCAACCGGCGTTATGCCGACGCCAGTCGACAGCGTGGAGGAAATCAAAGTCAACACCGCCAACCAGACGGCGGATTTCAACAACTCAGCTGGCTCTCAGGTAGAGGTGGTCACCCGGCGCGGCGCCAACAACTGGCACGGCACCGCTTACGAGTACTATCGAGACAACAATTTTTCCGGGAACACCTGGGACAATAATCTGTCGGGAACCTCGGTACCGAGCTACCACTACAGCCGCTTTGGTTTTGCAGGCGGCGGTCCGCTCGTTCCGAAGTCGATCTGGGGAGGAAAGACCTATTTCTTTGCCAACTACGAGGGCTTTCGGTGGCCTCAATCCGCCACCTATGAAAGGCCGGTTCCCAGCGCGAACATGCGCGCCGGAATTCTTACCTTCAATGACGCCAACGGAAATCCCGTGCAATACAACGTCCAGAATTACGACCCGCGCGGCATAGGGATCAATCCTCTGGTGGCTCAGCTGTGGAATACCTATGAGCCGATGCCGAACGATCCCAGTTGCGGCACGCTTCTCGGCAGTTACTGCGACGGCGTGAACGAGCAGGGCTTCAAGGCCAACATGCTGCTTCCGGAGAGGACCGACTTCGGAGTGGCCCGCTTGGACCACGACTTTGGCTCGAAGTGGCATTTCCTCTCGAGCTACCGCGTGTATAGGGAACTTCGCGCCACCAACAGCCAGGTCGATATCGGCGGGTTCTTCTCAGGCGACACGCTCGGAACTCCCGCCTCGCTGTCCAATCGGCCGCAGCAGCCTTGGTACTACGTAGCGGGGCTCACGACGAACATCTCCGCTAACGTCACGAACGATTTCCACTACAGCTACCTGCGCAACTTCTGGGCCTGGGAGAGCGACAACGCTCCTCCACAACTGAGCGGGACAGCAGGCGCTCTGGAGCCCTTCGGCGAGCACACATCGGGCGGCCTTCCTGTGGTGCTCGCGCCGTACAACGTGAATACGCAGAGCGTCCGCACGCGCTTCTGGGACGGGCACGATAATTTCTTCCGTGATGACATCACTGTGCTTCACGGGAACCACCTGTTCCAGTTCGGTGGCCAGTACCAGCGCAACTGGAACTACCACCAGCGCACAGACAACGGCGGCGGCATCAATTACACCCTGACGTATCAGCTGGGAGATTCACTTGGCGCGGGCTTGGTTGACCTGTCGAGCGTCGTTGCCGCCGGATATCCTTCCGGTTCAGCGGCTGCGCGCGCGTTCGCTGCGGTAACGGGCATCGTCACCGACTCGCAGATCGCCTACACGCGCGCGGGTGCGAACCTGACGCTCAACCCTCCGTTCACCCCGGCGTACGACCAGAGCACGATTCCCTACTACAACGTGTATTTTGGCGATAGCTGGCACCTGAAACCGTCACTCACACTCAGTTACGGTTTGGGATATACGCTGGAAATGCCGCCCACGGAAGCTCAGGGCCGGCAAGTTGAAGTGGTCGATTCCAGTGGCCAGTTGCTGGATGTCGAGTCGTACCTGAATCAGAGGAAGTCTGCGGCTCTCAAGGGGCAGGTCTACAACCCCGAGGTTGGGTTTGCGTTGGTCGGGAACACCGGGGCGGGAAGGAAATATCCGTACGATCCCTTCTACGGTTCCTTCAGCCCACGCGTTGCCGTCGCCTGGAATCCGCAGTTCCAGTCAGACAGTTTTCTGGGGAAGGTGTTCGGCGCAAATAGTTCGGTCATTCGCGGCGGTTACAACCGGATTTATGGCCGCCTGAATGGTGTGGACCTGGTTCTCGTTCCCTTGCTCGGTACTGGGCTGATCCAGCCGGTCCAATGCCTCCAGGCGTTCGCTTCAGGAGCCTGTGGCCCGAGCAATCCGACAGCTTCGAACGCCTTCCGCATCGGCGTTGACGGCAGCACGGCTCCTCTGCCGGCCGCGACACCCACTCTGCCGCAGCCGGTTTTCCCCGGCATCAACAACGTAGCGGCCGGCGCAGGGCAAGGGTTCGACGTGCATTTCCGGCCGAATGTGTCCGATTCCTTCGACCTCAGCATTCAGCGCCAGTTCGGGCCCAAGATGATGTTGGAACTCGGTTACATTGGCCGTCGCATCACCCACGAATACCAGCCCATCAACATCAACGCGGTTCCTTACATGATGACTCTCAACGGGCAGTCGTTCGCGCAAGCCTATGCGGCGGTGGAAACGGCGATGGGCTGCGCGACGTCCGCAGCGGCGTGCGGTGCGAACTCAAGCCCGACGGTCGCGTCGCAGCCCTTCTTTGAGGCAGCCCTTTCGGGAACGGGTTATTGCACCGGTTTCTCGAACTGCACCGCGGCCGTGGTCAGCAAACAATTCAACAACTTCGCCAGCCAATCGGTTTGGAGTCTGTGGAGCAGCCTCGACAACGGCGCGTTCAACTTCCCTCGAAGTATGCTGAATACGCCCATCAACTGCCCGACTGGAACCGAAATTGGCTGCAGCGGCGAGTTGACGAGTGGTGTCGGCGACAATGCCAGCGTCGGTTACGGCAACTACAATGGAGCGTTCGCCTCGCTTAGAACCACGGACTGGCACGGCCTGACCACGCAGCAGAATTTCACCTTCAGCAAAGCGCTGGGCACCGGGGCTTTCGTTCAAGCGACGAGCGAATATACGACCGATGATCCGTTCAATTTGAAGGAGGGATATGGCCCTCAGTCTTTTGACCGGAAATTCGTCTACAACCTCTACATGTCCTACAGTCCGTCTGTGTTCAAGGGGCAGCAAGGCCTGCTCGGGCACCTGCTCGGCGGATGGAGCATTGCTCCAATCTTCGCCGCAGGCAGCGGCGCACCCGTGATCTGCAACACGCAAACCGGAGGCGACTTCACCGGGGGAAGCGATGCCCAGTCCTTCGGCGCCGCAGACGGGGTGAACTTCTTTGAAAGCGCAAACTGCGAATTCACGAAACCGATAAGCGGCAGTGCCTCAGCCCACTTTGGCGTTCCCGGTGCTTCCGGAATTGGAACGGCCACAGCCGGTTCGACCCACGGAGCGGAAGTGAACTTGTTCTCCGATCCGCTCGCCGCATACAACAGCGTTCGGCCCGCGATCCTCGGAATTGACCAACGGGCCGGAGGCGAAGGACCGATCCGGGGCCTCCCATACTGGAATATGGACCTGAGCGTGACGAAAGATATTCGAATCTCAGAGCGCTTTGGGCTCCAGTTCCAGTCGATCTTCGTCAACGTACTCAATCACAATGTGTTCTTCGACCCGGTTCTGGATTTGACGAATCCGAGCGGCTGGGGCGTGCTGAACGCGCAGGTCAATACGCCACGGGAGATTCAACTTGGTCTACGCGTAAACTTCTAATCCTACCACTTGGCAGGTTTTGACCGGGCCGTCCGGACTCGCCCTCGAGACGGCCCGAGCTTTTCTTGTTCGATCGATCAACCCTACCTCAGCGATTACAGACCATGCTTGGCGAAACGTTCACGATAGTCCCCGGGCGATGTTCTGATGCAGCGCTGAAACGCCCGGCGCATTACTTCTGCGCTGCCAAAGCCAACGATGGCAGCGATTTCTTCCAGGCTCTTCGCGGTTGTCTCTAACTCTCGACGCGAGGCTTCCAGGCGCAGGTTTTCGACAAAGTGAGCAGGCGTGACGCCGAATTCTCGGGCGAAGACTCGGGCGAAATTCCGCGGGCTCATGGCCGCGCGAGCCGCCAGATTCTCCACGGATAGATCCTGCTTGAGATTCTCCGTGATCCAGACCTGGAGTTCGCGGAGAGGCCTGTACTCCGAAGCTTGCAGGGAGAGCAAGGAGCTGAACTGTGCTTGGCCGCCCGGACGCCGCAGGAACAGCACGAGAGCGCGGGCGACCTGCAGAGCCAGCGCGCTGCCAAAATCCTCCTCGACAAGCGCCAAAGCCAGGTCCATTCCTGCCGTGACGCCGGCCGACGTATAGACTCGACCGTCCTGGACATATATGCGATCCGGTTCGACGGTGATACGCGGGTACTGCAGGGCAAGCTTCTCCGCGAACATCCAGTGGGTGGTCGCTCGCTTGCCGTCGAGCAATCCGGCCTCCGCCAGGAGAAACGCCCCGGTGCAGATGGATGCCACGCGACGAGCTTGACCCGCGAACTTGCGGATCCAGCTCAGTATTGCGACGTCACGGACGGCCTGCGGACCGTTCCCTCCGGGAACGATCAACGTATCGACGCCGCCTTTAACCGACTTGTGACGCTCATCTGCGGAGAGCGTGAGTCCAGAGTCTCCTTTGAAGATCAGCGCTCGGCCGGTGGTGACCAACTCGATCTCGTAAGGTCGGCGCTTGCCGCGGAGGGCATTGTTCGCAGTTGCGAACACCTCCCAGGGACCGACGACATCGAGCTCTTCGACCGGCGGTACCACGAGCACCACGATTCGGCGCGTGGTGCCCTCCGTCTTCACTTTTCGTGTCCTCTTTGCCGATGTGCTCATTCGAACCGAAGTTGCAGTATGGCAGAAAACGTTGGGTATTTGTCATTTGTGCCGTCCCGAACAGGCGGATCATGGTGGGTAGGAGACGTGGTCGGAACCGTGAAACTCGCAAGGTATATCGTGATGGCGGTTGCCGCGCTGACCGCGGCGTCGTCGCTGTGCCACGCCGGCAAGAGAGAGTCGGCGGAGACCGCATTTCACAAACTGCAGAACCTGGTTGGCGAATGGCAAGGCAAGGACGAGCGAGGTAATCTCGCGGAGACAAGATTTGCGCCGATCGCCTCAAGTACAGCCGTTATGGAGACGCTCACCATGCCGGGAATGGACGACATGGTCACAATCTACAGCGTTGACTTGGATTCCATAGTTCTCATGCACTACTGCCCCACCAACAACCAGCCTCGAATGCGTGCAATCCCTGCGAATGAGCCAGTCAAAGAACTGACGTTCACATTCCTGGGCGCCGGAAACCTGGAGAACCTTTCCATCGGCCACGAATATAGGCTGGTGATCCACTTCGGGGATCACGACCACATCACCGAACGCTGGACGTGGCGGCGTGCCGGCAAGGATTCCGAAACGGTCTTTCACTTCGTTCGCGTGCGTTCTGCGCAAAAATGACACTACCATTCGAACTCGATCCCGAGGTCGCTGGTGGCATTCCGCCGCCCGTCGGCCTGCGGCTGGGTTCATGCACCCTTCTCATTCTTCAGCTTCGAACTCCGGAATTCCTGGAGGGGAAATGGCCTGGGCGGCCAGCCGGCGCAAGCTTGGCACCATTATGCCCCGTCGTGGCGACCGGTTCACTCGCGTCCGAAGAAGTCGCGACTCAGTCGATCCGGCAATTACTGTCAACCAACGAAGTACTCGGAATCCTCGCAAGCATCCTCGACGGATCGGGAGGTCAGGCTGCTGTAGGCGGCGATTCCACAGAGTCACTCGGAGTAGCTAACCCGTCCAAGATTGCGATTCGATCCAGGGGGAAAATCATCTTTATGGCGCCGAGCGACGTGATCACGGTCGAAGGCCGCGGTAATTACGTATTGTTGCGAACCTCCGATCGGTCGCATCTGGTGCGCGAATCGGTCTCCGTCGTCAACGAAAGGCTGGAGCCGTACGGATTCGTCCGGATTCACCGTTCAACCCTCGTGAATGAGGCATTGGTGGAGGAAATCCGTATTTCCACATCGGGAGAAATGTTTCTGCGCGTTAAAGGAATCGCAAGAGAATACAACATATCGCACAAGTATAAGAGCGCAGTTCGACTGTTTGCTTCCTGCTGGATCTAGAGCCGGGAGCGACTTGTGCGATTCTCCGGAAAATACAAGCTGTGGAAAACCGAGTTGCGACTCTTCAATCGTTCCGTAAGATATGCGGGGCTGGGGGTTTGCCCTTTGGCTACCGTTTACAGAGAACCCTGTGTCGTCAATGCGCTTGGGCCCTTGCTCTCGTAAATAGCGACCGGACATCCAGTCCAAACGTAATGGTCGCCGCGTCGTCGTTGAGCGGAATACTGTGAACGTAAGCCGCCTCGGCGTAGAGGAAGCGTGACAGCGTCACTCGGGCGAATGCCGTATATCCGCGGTCGTGCGTTATATCCGAAGTGCTGATGCCCACGGGCAGCAGGAACAGATCCTGCACGCCGTTGATGTACACCTTCTGGGTACCGGCAGGCAGTAAAGCGTAATACGACCCCCCGATACGCAGATGCGGTGCCACTCTGAGCGTCATGCCGCCTTCCACATCGCCGATGAAACCAAGCGTCCTGAAGTTCTGCACGAGCCGGTACGGCTGGTTCAGTTCTGTTGTGTCCAGAATGCCGTCCGCCACGCCGCCGTTCACGAACGGCGTCACCCTCCCGAACGAATGATCGAAGTGGTTGAACCAGTCCAGTCCCACTCGACCGGTGCTCAGCACGCTGGTGCCGTGAATTGGAACGGTGACCGTGAACACCGTGTCATAGTTCAGCCACGGATTGTCAAACGAGAGCCGCAAGTCGCCATATGGATCGCCGGCGTCGATTTTCCACACGTGAGGCATGTTAGGCAGGGTCGCTCGTGCGAAAAACACCGGCTCGCCCACATCCAGAGCGATGTGGTTGTTGAATATGTATCCGATGCTCGTATCGGCGATGCCGAACTGTCCCTGGTCGCTCTCCACGCCGCGGACCTCTTCGAACATTGTCAGTCCGCGTTCCTGGTACGCTACGTTGTCCTGGCCGCTGTCCTGGGCCCACAGCCGCATCGGACTCACTGCGAAAGCGACTATTATGAAACACGCGAAAATCCACGACTTTCCCGAAAAGAGACTCGCGTTCATGGTGCGCCCTTTCCTTTGACGGCGCTGGGAACCGCAAATCTGAGCAAGAATTTGCGTCGCGGGAGGCCGCCAGTAGCAGCCTCCCCGGCCGACGCGCTTAGCCATTCACCTAGAGCTGGTTGCGATGGTCAGTATCCGCGCGATGTTCAAGGTTCTTGTTTCGATCCTTATCCGTCCGTCGTTTATCTAACCGATGACCGTTGTTCGGATCGAAGTCATGCTCGCGTTCCATGAAGTGCCGCGGATTTTCGGCGAATTCAGTTCGAGCCTGTTCGTGGTTGTCGAAGAATTTGCGCAGGTCCTTGTGGTGAGCGAGGTACTTGTCATCGTTTGCTCGCGAAGGATCCTTATCCAGGTCTTTCGCGATGCTCTTGTGTTTTTCCAGGAACTTGTGCATGTCTGACGCGTCTTTGTCGTTCACGTCACGATCCCGGTCCGTTCGTACCGCGCCTCGATCAGCCGCTGTGCCGTCGAATCCGTTCTCGCGGTGCATGAAATACGAGGGGTTCTCCGCGAATTCCTCCCGCACTCCAGGGCGCTGTTCGAGAAATCGCGCCAGATCCTTGTGGTGATCAAGGTATTTGTCGTCATTGATCAGCGACGGATTTTTGTCGAGCTGCTTCGCGATGTCCTTGTGATCGTCCAGGAACTGATCCGTCTCTGCCACTTGTTGCGTGGTCAGATCTCGATTGGGGTTTGCCGGAGAAGTATTCGTACGGTTCGTTCTGTCCCGGTCCGCCGCGGTTCCTTCGAACTGGTCCTCACGCTGCATGAAGTACGAGGGGTTCTCCGCGAATTCGGCGCGAATTTGCGGATGCTCGTTTAGAAACGCCGCGAGATCCTTGTTGTGATCGAGGAATTTGTCGTTCTCGATCAACGACGGACTCTTGTCCAGCTCCTTCGCGACTTTCGGGTGGTCGTCGAAGAATTGATCCATCTGGCCGACCTCCCGCTGGTTTAGG
>Ga0209167_10002307_pt1 | contig 10418 bp, 13 predicted proteins | sample Coa_R1_9_FD_187154 | JGI IMG/M metagenome (GOLD analysis project Ga0209167, IMG submission 187154) | Surface soil microbial communities from Centralia Pennsylvania, which are recovering from an underground coalmine fire - Coalmine... | ecosystem: Environmental > Terrestrial > Soil >...
GAAACTTCACTTTGTCCATGAGTTGATTTATCAGAAAGATCCCCCGGCCATGATCGGAATAGATGTTTTCCCCGACAACGGGGCTGGGGATGTTGGCGGGGTCAAAACCCTTGCCGGGATCGCGCACCACGATCAGCAGATCACCGTGCTGATCGCAAGCGACATCACATTCGATGCTTTTTGACGGGTCGGACTTAGCGCCGTGCACAATGGCGTTGGCCAAGGCTTCGGTCAGCGCCAGCTCAACCGCGTCTTCGGTCCCAGGGGCGCATTCCATCTTGCGGACGACCTGCATGATGGCGTGCACGACATGGTCGACCGCCTTCTGATCGGCAGCCAGCCTCACGTTCAACTTCAGGACTAAGTGGTCCGGATCAAAGTCATGACTCGTGTCGTCCGATTGCATTCTGCCCCTTTCCACGGAAGCTTTGTCAGCAACCCCATGCTAACCCGGTCCGGCTAACCGTTCCAATTGTCGCCGCCAGTCCAGATCGTCGACGAAGGCATGCGACTCGCGCCAGTCGGCTCGCACCTTAACAAATAGCTCGAGATAGACCCGCGTACCCACCATTTTTTCGATCTGCAGACGCGCGGCGGTACCGATGGTCTTCAACATCTGGCCCTGCCGCCCGACCAGGATTCTTTTTTGGCCGTCGCGTTCGCAATAGATGGTAGCAGCGATGCGGGTAAGCTTTGCTCCCTCTTCGAACTGCTCGACCAATACCGTGGTGGCATGCGGAACTTCTTCGTTAGTGGCGAACAGCACCTGCTCACGAACGAGTTCGGCCACCATAAAACGTGCAGGCTGGTCGGTAATCTGATCCTCTGGAAAGTGGGCCTGCCCCTTGGGGAGTGCCGCCACCACGTGGTCCAGCACCAGATCCAATCCTATTTTCTTGCGGGCCGAAAGTGGTATCACTTGTTTAAAGTCATAGAGTCGGCGGTATTCATCCATGATGGGCAGCAGTTTATCCTTGCGAGCCACAAGGTCAATCTTGTTCAGCAACAAGAAAATTGGTGTGCCTGACTTCCTGGCGAGGTCGAGCGTGAAGCGGTCGATGTGCCCAAATTTCTGCGTGACGTCCACCAACAGCAGCAGCAGATCGCAACCCTGCAATGCTTCCCGAACTTCCGCCATCATCTTGCGTCCGAGTGAACTCTCAGGCTGGTGAACCCCTGGAGTATCGAGGAGGACAATCTGGCCGGCGGATCTTCCCTTCTGTTTCGGAACCTGCACGATTCCGAGGATGCGGTTGCGTGTGGTCTGGGGCTTGGGGCTGACGATGGCCAGTTTTTCGCCCACCAGGGCATTGAGCAAGGTGGATTTGCCGGCGTTGGGCCGGCCGAGGATGCACACGAATCCGGAATGAAAGGCCATGGGTGTTTAGGCGGGCGACGGGCAGCCCGATATAAGAACTATATCAGCCTCATCTGCTTTGGCTCGACTACGGAGATCCGGACGCGCTTGACGCGGCGCTCGGTGGACTCCAGGACTTCAAAGCGCAGTCCGTCCTCTTCGACAACCTCGCCTTTCTGGGGGATGCGTCCTGCCAATTCGCTGACCAAGCCGGCAACGGTCGCCGATTCCTTGCCTTCGGGCCGCATACCGAAGAGTTCGTCCAGACGGTCAACATCCGTGTTGCCTGCGACCACATAGGAGTGGTCGTTCTCCCGCACAACTTCGGCTTTTTCGTGCTCGTCGCCAATTTCACCGACAATCTCTTCGACCAGGTCTTCAATGGTGACCAGACCAGCGACGCCGCCATATTCGTCAACTACGATGGCCATGCGGATGTTGTTCTTCTGCATTTCGCGCAAAAGGTCGCTGCCGCGCTTGCTCTCAGGCACGAAATAAACGTCCTTGCGCATGAGCGTGTCCACCGTACGGACGCGGGCTTCGGTGTCCGGCACCTGGAGCACATCCTGGGCGTAAACGATGCCCTTGATGTTGTGGATGGTGCCTTCGAAGACCGGCACGCGCGAGTAGGGTTTTTCGCGTAATAATTCGACGAACTGTTCGACCGTGGCATGGGTGGGAACCGCGACAATGTCGGGCCGCGGTTTCATGGCCTCACGAACGGTCTTTTCACCGAATTCGACAGCAGATTGGATCAGGTCACGGTTGCTCTCATCCAAAATGCCTTCTTCCTGACCGGCTTCGATCAGAGCGTCAACGGCTTCCGCCTGAGTCTCGGGCTGTTCTTCAGAATGCTCCTTGGTGAGGGCAGTCACGGAGCGCAGGAAACCCAGCACCAGGGTGGCGGGCACAGCCAGATAAATGACGATGCGCAACACCAAAACCCAATGGGCCAGCCATTGACCTTTGGTCCGCATGAAGAAGACGAACGGCAGGAAGCGGTTGAAGATGATTACGATGAGAATCAGGCCAAGGACGGCCTGCAGAATCTCCTCGATGCGCCAGGCACCGTCGCGGAAGACAGCGAAACCCAGAAGCAAGGCGATGGCGGCAGTCGTCAGTTGGGAGACCACAGCGACCGATAAAGCCGCACGTTCACGACTGAATTTCAGCCGAGGCTCAACGCTTTGCTCAAACGCATCGATGTTGTCCTGAAATTCGCGGGAAAGAAACTTGCCGATCTCGGAATAGAGACGATCGACGTAGGACACGAGGGTCAGCAGTCCGCATAGAACCAGGAGCGCGATAGCGATGGCAAAATTCATCGTAATGGCCGCGGAGTATGGACGCCGCTTCTCTCGGTCAGGGTCGTAACCAACCCGAGGCGGCGCCGCAAGCTGAGCTCTTTCTTCGCCATCTGCCCTTGATCGTTTTCGTGGTCAAATCCCGCGAGATGCAGCAGTCCGTGTAGGCACAGGATCTTGATCTCTTCCGCGGTAGCGTGACCGAGGCGCTTGGCGTTCTGGTCCGCAATGTCCACGGAAATGGCAATGTCACCGACAAAACCGTTGCGGGGTCCCTCCCCTGCGGGAAACGATAACACGTCCGTAGGCTGGTTTTTCCCGCGGAAGCGCCGGTTCAGAGCACGCAAGTCGCGATTGCCGGCCAACAACACGTCAACTGAGCCACGCAGCCGCACGGCGCCCTTCGCGCGTGTGATAAATCGGGTGAGCGCGGAAGAACTCAAACCGGAAACGGGTTTTCGGATGACGATCACCGGGTTGATTGTGCAAAAGCAAACAGGAGGGCCGCCGCCTGGCACCCTCCTGCAAGACATCACACTTTCTATTCCTTGGCTTCGGCCGCCGCTTCTGTCGCTCCTAAGCTCTCCTGGGCGGTGAAACGGCCGCCGCCATTCGACTTCTTCGGGTCAGGCTCCAGCAATAACATTTGCTGTTCGGCGATCCGGGCTTTGTGGTTATCGTAGGCGCGGATGATTCTCTGTACCAGGTGGTGGCGCACCACGTCACTTTCATCAAAGTAGGCGAAGGCCAGGCCGTCGACCGTCTTCAGGATATCGATGACCTCCAGCAACCCGCTGCGGCGGGCGTTGGGCAGATCGATTTGTGTAATGTCGCCGGTGATCACGGCTTTGGAGTTGAAGCCGAGGCGAGTGACGAACATTTTCATCTGCTCGGAAGTGGTATTCTGCGCCTCGTCAAGAATGACGAAGGAGTCGTTGAGCGTGCGTCCGCGCATAAAGGCGATGGGCGCGATCTCGATGACGTTCTTCTCCAGATAGCGATCGACTTTCTCCGGTTCGAGCATGTCGTAGAGCGCGTCATACAGCGGTCGGAGATAAGGGTCGATCTTGTCCTGCAAGGTCCCCGGCAGAAATCCCAGGCGCTCGCCAGCTTCTACGGCGGGGCGGGCGAGAATGATGCGGTTGACGCGCTTTGAGAGCAGCGCGGAAATGGCCATGGCTACGGCAAGATAAGTTTTACCAGTTCCCGCCGGGCCGATGCCGAAAACCATGTCATGTTTCTCGATGGCCTCGAGATAGCGGCGCTGGTTCAGGCTCTTGGGCTGTACGGTGCGGCGAGCTCCCGTGGCACGCTGGCGCCCTGCTTCAGCCAAACCGCGCAGCGTGGCTTTGGGATCGGCCATAAGCACGCGCAACATGCTGTTCAGGTCGCCGTTGTTGAAAACGTGTCCGGCGCGCCGCAGATGTTCGTAGTCGGCGAAAACCTGCTGGGCGCGTTCGACCGCGGTGGTGGCGCCATGAAGTTCGATGGCATTCGAGCGCAGGTCGATGGTGATGTGCAAACCGTCTTCAAGGACGTGCAGATTTTCGTCCCTGGTGCCGAACAGGGTTTCGATATGAGGAGTGATTTCGATACTTTTCTTCATTCAGTTTGGGCGTAGGCCTCCGCGCGCCGCTTACAAGTGCTCGACGGTTGGGTTAGATGTTGCAGGCGAGGCAGACGGGCATCTTTTGCAGCGTAAAAAGCCTTCTTCTGTCTGGAGGTAGAACCCGCCGGGATGCTCGCTCGCAAGGTGCAAGCAACTGCCATTACGCATAGGGTATCTCGGGGATGGAGGGGAGTCAATGGGAGCTATAGAGGATGGGCAGGGGTGTGGCATTATGTTGAAGAAGCGAGGTGGTTTATGCAGGAGCAGGAAAAGGCCAACAAGGCGAGAATGATTGGGTACGTGGCTGGGATCGTTTGTGTCGTGGCATTGGTGGCGTGGAAGCTGGTGGGGCGGTGAAGAACCAACAAGTTGAGTTTGACCGCGTGGGAGTTAGTCCCGTAGAATAAACAGGTTGGAATCGGCCTGCCGATTTAGACTCAACGACATTCAACCGAAGGTAAATAAGCTTCCATGGCTAATCATTTTTCGGCGCTGAAACGCGCCCGTCAGACTGAGAAACGAACCGCCCGCAACCGGGCCAACACGTCGCGTTTGCGCTCTGCTCTGCGGCAACTGCGCGAGGCGCTCGCCAAGGGCGACAAGACCGCGGCGGAACAGGTGTTCCGGCAGACGGTTTCTGCGCTCGATAAAGCGGTGCAGAAGGGAGTGATCCACAACAATACCGCGTCGCGGTACAAGTCGCGGTTGAGCGCACGGCTGCATGCGGTGAAATAAGCCTTTAGCTTTCGGCTATTAGCTCTTAGCTAAAAGCCGAGCCAAAAGGTCCTCTCACACCGGCAATTCTTCCTGTGACCACCCAGGAACTTCCGGCTTCATTTCAGCGGTTAAATCCAGCACCAACTTTTCCAGGACCATTCTTTTGCTTGGGGGATTCGAGCGCAGGGCTAGGTCTGTCTTGGCCACGAGGCGAATGGCGCGGGTCAGTTCTCTTTTCGATTTGTAGCGGCGGGCCTGGCGGATGATGTCATCGGCGGCAAACGGGGGCACGCGGAACCCCTGCCACAGCGCCGCCCACAACATGCGCTGGTCGCGGACGTTGCGTTCGAGAATTACTAGCATCTGGCGGAAAGTTTTGGCCAGCATATAGAGATGGCCGATAGCAGCTTCGTCGCCGTCTCCGGTGGTTAGAATGGCGTCGAGCATTTCGAGGGCGCGGACGCGGTCTTTGGCGGAGATCGCGTCGGTCAGCTCATATAAAGAGCGCTGCTTGGCAGCCAGCACCATGGTTTCGACGTCGCCCAGAGTGATGTGCTTTTTCTCTCCCACGTAGAGAATGAGCTTCTCGATCTCATTCGAGACCATCATCATGTCGCCGCCGAGAGCGTCGACCAGCTCGCGCGAGGCGTCGGCGTCGATCTTCACCCCTTGAGTTTGGCAATATTCGCCGATCCAGCGGACCGCCTCGCTCTCTTCCACCCGCGACAGTTCTACGATCGCGCAAAAGCTGCCCATAGACTCGCGGATGCGCTCGTAACGGTCTTTATCGGTCATTTCCATGCGCCGGGCGTCGGCGGGGATGCTGATGTGGTCAGCGACGAAGATCAGGACAGCGTCAGGATTGGGATCTTTGCAGTAGGCCTCGATGGCGGCGAGTTTCTCTTCGTTCGATCCGCGGCCGAAAAGACTCTTGACGCCGCGAATGAAGAAGACCTGAAAAGGCGCCATCAGTGAAGGGGTGCGGGCGCGGTCGAGAACTTCGGCGAGATCGGTGTCAGCGAGATCGAACTCGAAGAGGCTGAAGTCGCGCATGTCGGGAGGAACGAGGTGCTCGATGATGGCTTCGCGGCAGCGTTTGCGGAAGAAGGTTTCGTCGCCGACGAAAACGTAGGCCGGACGGAGCTTGCGGGCCTGCACTTCAGAAACAAAGCGGTCGGCTTGGGCGAAAGCGCGCATCAGAACCCCTCCAGAATATTGGAAACCAGGGTCTGCGCAAAGTCACGAGAAAGGCGCTGGTAAGCAGGAGTGTCTTCCTCGAAGAAGCTGTTGGGGTCGCTCGAAATCTCATACTGCTCACGGAAGAGGTACGACGGATTCTGGTAGAGGACTTTGCCCTGCTTGTCTTTCAAAGTCACGCTCATCGAAATCACCACCAACATGCTGGCGGCATGTCCGGTCTGCGAATCGTAAGTCATCGGCGTGGTGTAGGTAGAAAGCACGGTACCCTTGAGAGTGGCGTCGGCACCGGCGTCGGACTGGTTGATGATGTGGTAGCGGGTGCGCAACACCATTTCGCGGACAACTGCGGCGGTCAGCATCTGTTCAATCTTGTAGGTATGGGTCTGGTTGACGAAGGCTGGAATTGCGATGGTGCGGACATTCTCAGGAATCGTCGTGACCTTGCCGGCTGTGTGGTAGCCACAACCCAGGGTCACAAGACACAGAAACAGAAGCGACGGCGAGGCGCGCCTCATTGAATCTTGCCCCGGGGACGCGCCGCCGCCATACTCTCGGCGCATTCGACTGCGGTGGAGGCCGCGATCCTTAAATTGTCGGAGGCGGCCCACAACCAGAAACTTCGCGGCTGGCTGGAATCAGGCAGAACCGAAAGCTGAATGTCCGACTGTCCGGCAGCATTCACATTGTTGGGAGCATCGTCGGCGCCGTGCGCGAGGTTGATGTGTTCTCCCGCAAGGGCTTGCGAAATGCTCTGAACGTCAACCAGTTGATCGATTTCGATGTGGATGGCGAAGGCATGCCCGTGGAAGATGGGTGCCTGCAATAGCAGCAGGGAGGGATCGAGTGCAGACGTGCCGGCAATTTTGCGATAGTGCTTGCGGATACGGCTCTCGATGGCGGCTAGTGCGGGTACAGATTGTTCGCCGTAGCGGGCCAACATATTGAACGCCACCTGAGCATCGAACACGCTCTTGGGCAACTGCTGGAATGAGAGCAGGTTAACCGTCTGCTGGTGCAGTTCATCCATGCCCTTCTGGCCGTGTTCGGATGCCGGTTCAAACACTATGGCGGACGCGCGAACCACGGTAGCGGCTTTCTGCACACGCAGCATCAGCAAGGCCAGGACGACGGAAGCGGGATGAGCAGCTACGACGGGGCCGGGTTGCAGTTCTGGAAGCAATGGCTGCCCCAATTGGCGCTCGATCCAAGGCGATCGCACTATGGCTCCGGGTTCCTCTTCGAGGGCGTACGACAAGTCGACGATGTCGGAGCCGGCATCATGGGCAATTTTCCAGGTCTTGCGAGCGGACTCGGGGTCGGCCGCGAAGAAGGTGAAATCTATGTTGCGGAATTCTTCCGCGCGCACTTTCTGAATGAAGGTGACCTCGTCACCCTGGGCTTCGACTTTGCCGATAGATTCGTCGTCGTCCAACAGCTTCACGTCGAGCGAGGGGAAGTTGCGATCGCTCAAAACTTCGGACACCTCCTTCCCCTTGAGGCTGCCGGCGCCGACGATGGCAACGCGGTAGAAGCCACCTGCGCGAGTGGGGTCAGCGCGGGAGACAGCGAGCGATTTCAAGTTCGAACTCATGAGGGCTGGGAGGCTTCCTTGTAGCTTGGTGGCGGCGGATTGCTGCGGCGGCGGAAGATCCATTGCAAACGCCAGATGACGCCCGAGACCATGTAAGCGAGCGCGATCACGAACAGCAATGGCCGCGAAAAGAACCAAATGCCAGCGAACAAAAGAGCGAAAAGAATGATCAGCTGAAAAGGCTGCCGGGAGCGGAAATCAATGTCCTTGAAACTGTAGAAGCGCCAGGTGCTGACCATCAGATAAGCGGTGGCCACAGTGATGAGCATCCAGGTGATGCAACTCCAGAGAGAAGCGATGGGGTCACCGCCGGAAAAATGTACTACTGCGGCGATGACACCGGCGCCGGCGGGAATGGGCATCCCCACAAAATATTTCTTGCCGGGACGGCCGGGATTGGAGGGTTGCGGATTCGACGTGATGTTGAAGCGCGCCAAACGGCTGGCGCCTGCCATCAAGAACAGGAAGCTGGCGATGGCGCCCAGTTGAACCATCTTGCCGGTTAGCTCCGACGATCCCAGGAAAACCGGTAACTGGCGAAAGCCCCACATCCAGGCCAGCATGGCGGGCGCGACCCCGAAGGTGATGACATCAGCAAGGGAGTCCAACTCTTTGCCAAAATCGCTGCTGGTTTTGGTCATGCGAGCGATGCGGCCATCGAGGCCGTCGAACAGCACGGCGAATCCGATGGCTTTGGCGGCGTTGTCAAAATGCCAGAACTCCTGCGGCGAGCCGTGAGTCACCTGCAAAATGGCGTAGTAGCCGGCAGCGATGTTCGCAGTGGTAAATAGCGACGGCAAGATGTACATGCCTTTGCGCATGCGCCCGGTGGCGCGGTCGTCCCGGCGTCGCCGCGGAAGGTCAGGGAGTTCCGAGTCCATCATCTTGCTCCTTGGCGGGCGCCTTCGGCACCCGCCGTCACCAGCTGACTCTTGGCTGCCAAGTATGCGAGGACGCTGGAGCCGCCCTTCACCCGGTCTCCAACCTTGACCTGGATGCCGGCCGAGGTTGCCATCAGAACATCCACACGCGAACCGAACTTGATGAGACCGATGCGCTCACCGCGCTGCACGTGATCCCCCACTCTGCGGGTAAAGACGATTCTGCGGGCCAGGAGACCAGCGATCTGTTTGAAAATCACGGTTTGGCCTTCACCTTCCACGGCCACGAGGTTTTGTTCGTTCTGTTCGGCGGAGGCGGGATTCATGGCGTTGAGGAATTTGCCTTTCTGGTAGCTGACGCGGCGGATGACCCCGGCGATGGGAGAGCGGTTCACGTGTACATCAAACACGCTGAGAAAAATGCTGATGTGCAGATGTGGAACTCCCTCAAGAGTCGTTCGGCAGATGCTGGTCACTTTGCCATCGGCGGGCGAAACCAGCAGATGGGGTTCCTCTGGGATTAAGCGATTGGGATCGCGAAAGAACCAAAAGAGAAAGGCCGCCAGCAAGACCGCAGGCAAGGCCCACAGCGGAGCGGCAAGCCACCCCACCAGCGCGGCTGCGCCGAGGAGTGGAAGCGCGTAATAGTAGGCGTCGCGAACCATTCTGGGAGATAACCAGATTATAGTTCAGGATGACAACTGGGACGGAGTTTTCGACGTAACTGCAAATAAAAACGGCGCTTATGCGCGCCGGTTACAAAAAAGGCAACCCCCGAAGCAGCCCGAGGCCGCGGCGACGGTCGGTGGAGATTTTAAGCGACCTGGTTCTGCCCAACCTGTTGCTGGAACTGCCGCTCAATATTTTGCATTTGATCCTTGAGGCGGAGCTTCAGCTTCTTCAAGCGCACTTCTTCCAGTTTTTCGTCGTCCGTGAGAAAGCGTTTCTGGGTGAGTGAATCGAGACGTTTTTCGTATTGCGTATGCTCTAGCACCAATTGACGGAACTCTTCGTGATTCTGAAAGAGTTGGTCTCTAGAAGTTAGCATCCAGCAGACCTCCTAACCGGGTTGTCAAGGTAGACGTTACCATAGGAGATGTCCTCCTTCAATCCGAAATTTCATAGATGGATATATAGGATTATCAATGAGTTGCGAGAGATGCACCGACAATGGGGCAGTCAGCAAAAGTCCAGTCGATAGGTAATGGCGGGTTCTTGCGGATCGCGATAATAGTCTGCGCGACGGCCGCTTTCGGCGAAGGCCCATTTTTCATACAGACGGCGGGCGGCAGTGTTAGATTGGCGGACTTCGAGAAACACCGCCGTCGCGCCACCCGACCGCGCCGTGTTGAGAAATTCCGCGAGCAGTCGAGTGCCCAGGCCGCGACGGCGGCTCGAGCCAGCAATGGCGATGTTTTCGAGTTCCCACTCCGGACCAATGATCCGGGCCACGAGAAAGCCGTACAGGACGTCTTGCTCTTCGAGCACCAGAGCGAGGCGGGATCGGGCGTCGGAGAACATCGCTTCATACTGTTCAGCCGACCAGTGAGCGGCGGTCACGGCATGCTTCTCCAAATCCATGAGAGCAGGCACATCGGCGAGAGTAGCGCGACGAATCAAAGGTACGTTTCTGGTTTCAAGTGATGCTCTTTGCAAAAATCTGGTCGGAGCGGCGGAGGTAGTTGGCGTCCAGCGCTTCGGGCGAAACGGTTTGGCCCGACTGAATTTTTTCCCAGCCGAGGCGCGCGATAGCATCGCT
>Ga0209167_10002311_pt1 | contig 10416 bp, 10 predicted proteins | sample Coa_R1_9_FD_187154 | JGI IMG/M metagenome (GOLD analysis project Ga0209167, IMG submission 187154) | Surface soil microbial communities from Centralia Pennsylvania, which are recovering from an underground coalmine fire - Coalmine... | ecosystem: Environmental > Terrestrial > Soil >...
TGTCCGCCTGTGAATGGTGGTAATCGAAATAATGGGCCATGGTGGTGCGGAGCCCGAAAGCGGGCACACCCAGGTTCATCAGCGGTTCAATGTCCGCTTCGCCGTTGCCGGCGCTAATCTTGTCCGCGCCGATGCTCTTCAGCAGTCCGGCGATCGCCACCGCACGGGTGCGGAAGGCCTCCGAAACCGTACTTGAGCCCAAATCGAAGCCCACAGGCGTCTCCGCGCCTCCATCCATCTCGATCGCCGCAATGTGTTTTTTCACCTGGTCGTCGATCCATTTCAGATATTCCCGGCCGCCCCTGCCGCCGTTCTCTTCGTTAGTCCAGAACACTACGCGAATGGTCCGTCGGGGGCGAATCCCGGCCTGTTGGATCAGGGCCGCGGCTTCCAGGGCCGCGATGGCGCCCGCGCCATCGTCATGCGCGCCCTGGCCCACATCCCATGTATCCAGGTGTCCGCCGATCACTACGATCTCCTCCGGCTTCTCCCGTCCGACGATCTCTCCCATCACGTCAGCCGAATCGGCTTCGGGTTCCGAGTGCGCCTCCATCTCCAGGTGCACGCGAACACGCTGGCCGGATTGGACGAGCCGGTGCAGGTACTCGGCGTCCTCCACGGAAACGGCGGCAGTGGGAATCTTGGGGTCGGCGTCGCTGTAGCGCATCGCGCCGGTGTGAGGATCGCGCAGGCTGCGGGGCGTAATGGAGCGGACCAGCGCCGCCACCGCGCCCAGCCTGGCCGCCCGCGAGGCTCCTTGCCCCCGGTACGTCACGGTCTGGCCGTAGGTCACGAAGGGCGCGTCATAGAGGACCATCTTGCCCTGTAGGCCCGGGCGCCCCAATTTTTCGAGTTCGTTGAAATCCGAGACTACGGCGACCTCCGCCGTGATGCCGCCCGATGGAGTCGCGATGCTGCCGCCCAACCCCAGGATGAATAGAGGCTTCGCCAGAGGTTCCACCATCTCGGCCGATTCCCGGCCGCGTACCCAGTGCGGAACCTTCACCGGAATGGTGCGCACGTTGGCCAGCCCCGCTCTCTTCATCTCCTCCACCGACCAAGCCACGGTCTGCTCAAGAGCCCTCGAGCCGCTCAGCCGGTTGCCGATGCGGTCGCAAAGATACTCTAAGCGATTGAGCCCCGTGTCGTCTGTGAGGGCGGCGTGGATGAGCCGGTCGGCGGTCTTGCGGTACTCGGGTACGTCCATGTCGGCCGCAAACAGAAAGGCGGATATAACGCCTAGAAAAGCTATGCAGCGAAGCATACGTTCATAGTAGCGACACTACTGCGCTGGCAGGGGACGGGTTCAGGTTAGAGGGCCGGCTCGATTCGCAGCAACGCCTGAACTTCCATCCCCCATGATTCGGTTTGCGATTCAGCTAAAGTGCAGTGTATGCGAGCGGTGATCCAGCGGGTGAGTGAAGCGCGGGTGACCGTGGCAGGGTCCGTTTTGGGCGAAATCGGTCCGGGGTTGCTGGCGCTGCTGGGCGTCGCCAAGTCGGACACCGCCGCCGATGCCGCGTTTCTAGCGGAGAAGATCCTCAACCTGCGGGTGTTCCCGGACGAGGCGGGCAAAATGAACCGCAGTCTGCTGGACGCCGGCGGCGCTTTGCTGGTGGTGTCGCAATTCACTCTGTATGGCGACACCCGCAAGGGACGGCGTCCGAGCTTCGATGAGGCGGCGCCGTCCGAGCAGGCGCGCCCGTTGTACCAGCACTTCGTCGAGGTAGCACGGCGCTCGGGCGTGCGCGTCGAGACCGGGGTCTTTCAGGCGCACATGGAAGTGTCGCTGATCAACGACGGCCCGGTGACGCTGCTGGTCGAGAGCGGGTGATTCAGGTGTCGAAGCCCGGCAGAGCCGCGATTTCATCCGGCGGCACGGGCTCGACCGGCAGTCCGGCCTTCTTCCAAGCCCGCAGGCCGCCTTTGATCACCGCCGAATGCACGCCTTTATCGAGCAGCACACGCGCTACCCGGGCGCTGGTCGCTTCGCGAACGCAGGTGCAGTACAGATAGATGTGCATGCCGGCCGGAAACTGTAGGTCGATCTGGTTGAGTGCGTTCGGATCCAATCTCTTCGATCCTCTAATGCGGGTTGCAGTAGAGTCGTAATACCCATGACTGCGCACATCGTAGACGAGCGCGGAATCCTTTGACAAGGCGCGAGCCACCTCCACTGGGCTCGCAAACGGAACCGTGCGCAGCGTGCGCCCCTTAATCCAGGCGCGAATCAAAAACGCCAGGTAGACGGCCAGCGCAGCCATCACCACCCAGCCCAGCGCGCGGCCGAACGCCTGGTATCCGTGGGTTACCGCACCGATCGTGTCGGTAAAGATCCCGCCCAGTCCAAGGTATGCCCCGGCATACAGCACCGCACCGGCCAGATCGAGCGGGAGAAACTGGAAGAGCCGCATGTTCATGCTGCCCGCCATCGGCGGCGCTATGGTGTTAATTCCGGGCACGAATTTTGCGACCACCAGCAGCATCCGGCCGCGTTTGTAGAACGAATCCGCCGCGCGCAGGATACAGGATTCCGGGTTGAGCGAGAGCCGGCACAGCAGCGACAACAGCCACCAACCGGTGTAACGCCCCAGCAGGAACAGGGTGGTGTCGCCGGTCATCATCGCGGAGAGAGCGGTGACTACGGTACGGCCGGGATGGAGGGATCCGCGCGCTGCCGCGGCCCCCGCGATCAACATCGCCAGCGCGGCAGGCACGGGAATACCGACGGCCTCCAGAAACACGGCGGCGTACAGAATCGAATAGCCGTGCTGCGAGAGTCCGGAAAGCCAGGAATCCATGCTAGGTCAGAAATACGAGGGTCAGAAAGATGATCGCACAGCGAAGCCTCAATCCAGATCCGCCCGGATCGCGTATGATTATCACACCAATGCCTGTATGACTCAAAAAGGAGAATCGGCAAAATGTTAGGTGAACAGATCAGCGAAGGACGCGGCAAACGCACAGCGCGGCGCGTGTTGGCCAGCGGGCCTACGTTTAGCGTGGAGGTGTCTTTCGAGGACACTTCCAAGATGCTGGGCGTGGACGGGATGAACATCGGAACCTATACTGCGGCGAACAAGCCCGATGGCAGCTTGTACGGCGAAGGCCAAGGAGTTTTCGCGACGATGGATGGGGAAATTGTGACGTGGAAGGGCATCGGCATCGGGCGGCTCCTGGCCGGCGGCGCAGTCACGTATCGAGGCTGTCTCTCTTACAGCACTGCTTCGGCCAAACTGGCGCGTCTCAATTCCATTGCGGGCGTTTTCGAGTTCGAAGTGGATGCGAACGGCAACACACACTCCAAGACCTGGGAATGGAAATAGACGCACATAATTCGCTACCCTGACAACGTGATCGTGGGTTCCGGGGTCGATCTGTGCGAGGTGCCGCGTATCGAGAATGCGATCGCGCGGCACGGGAAGCGTTTCATCGAGCGCATCTTCACCGAGCGCGAAATCGCGTATGCCGAAAGCAAAGCCAACCGCTTTGAGCGTTATGCGGCGCGATTCGCAGCCAAGGAGGCGGGGATGAAAGCGCTGGGGACCGGGTGGAACGGGGGCATCGCCTGGCGCGATTTTGAAGTAGCTAACCTGAGCTCCGGCCGGCCTACTCTGCGCCTCCACGGGAAGGCGGCTGAAATTGCCGAAAAATTGGGCGTGCGCAACGTCGCGCTCTCTCTCACGCACACCGCCGGGCAGGCGCTGGCAATGGTGATTCTGGAGGGTTGAGACGTCGCAAACAAGCCGCGGCACACGGAAAGCGGTGGCGGATTTCCTTTTTTTCGTGAGGAGGCCGCCGCTTCCTGTGCCGCTATAATTTAAAGTGTCGATGCGGAAGCGGTATCTTTTCGGTTCCGGCCTGGCCCTGCTGGCGATTCTGCTGACGCTGGTGGTGTGGCAGGTCTCCTTCAGCTTCGGCGAGTACGGGCCGGCCACAGCGCTCCAGACCTTCGTGCTGTGGGCGATTTCCACGCTGATTTTTCTGCTGACCGTGACGCTGGGGTTCATGCTGTTCCGCACCGGCGTGAAGCTATACATCGAACGGCAGGCCAACCGCGAAGGATCGCGCATCCAAACCAAACTGGTGGCGGGCGCGCTGGCGCTGAGCCTGTTGCCGGTGGTTTTCCTGGTGATGTTCAGCTACGTGATCCTGAATCGCAACGTGGAAAAGTGGTTCAGTCGTCCGGCCGAGGGCGTGCGAACCAATTTGATCGACACCGGCAACGGGCTTGCGGCGGAAGTGCAAGGACGGGCCGACGCGCTGGCCCGTTGGCTAGCCGCGATGCCGGGGGTGGGAGAGGGCACTGCGAATTTCGCGGTTCTGTGCCGCGATAATCGGATCGCGGCCCTCCAGATCACCTCGCCCGCCGGCGTCACGCGCGCGGTTTGTCCACTGGCGGGCGCCGCCACCGGCGCGGTGGTCGCGCATGCACTGATGAGCGGCGGCGGAGAACTGCGCCTGACCGTACGGCCGGAGGTTGATCTGCAAAGAGCCCAGGACGACATCGCGCGTTATATGAGCGAGTACAATCAATTGGCCGCGCAGAAACGCAACATCCGCACGTTGTATCTTTTGTTCCTGCTGGCCATCGCGCTGTTCATCCTGTTTGTGGCCACCTGGATCGCACTGCTGCTGTCGCGCCAGATCATTTCGCCCATTTCGGCGCTGCTGGTGGCCGCGAGCGAAGTGCGGCGCGGCAATCTCAGCCATCGGGTAAGAACTAAGGCCATCGACGAGCTGGCGACCCTGGTCCGCGCCTTCAACGAAATGATGAAGGCGCTGGAAGGGAACAGCCGCGAGCTCGAAAGCCGCCGCCGTTTCACGGAAGCGATTCTTGAGAGCATTCCCACGGGCGTCATTTCTCTCAGCGCCGACGGACGCATCCAGCGCGTCAACCGGGCGCTGCACGGCCTGTTCTCGCCCGAGAAGGTGGAGCGGGCCGCGCATCTCCACGACCTGTTCTCCCGGCACGACGCAACCGAGATCGAATACCTGATGAAGCGCGCGCGGCGCACCGGCGTGGCGGCCAGCCAGATCGACCTGGAGTCTCCCGCCCAGGTAGTGCATCTGGCGATTACGGTATCGGCGCTGCCCACTCCCCCGCCGGATGCGCCGGCTTTTGTGGTGGTCATCGAAGATACCAGTGAACTGTTGCGCGCCCATAAGGCGGCGGCGTGGCACGAGGTCGCGCGCCGGATCGCGCATGAAGTGAAGAATCCGCTGACGCCCATCGCGCTGAGCGCGGAACGCATCGCGCGGATTCTGGATCGTGGCGGGTTGGGGCCGGATTCACACCGCGTGCTGCGCGAGTGCGCCCGAACCATTTCGCGCGAGGTCGAGTCGGTCAAGACGCTGGTCGACGAGTTCTCGCGGTTCTCGCGCTTCCCGGCTGCGCAACCGGTGCCCAGCGATCTGAACGACATCGTCAAGAACGCTCTCGCGGTTTTTCTGGGCCGCCTGGATGGGATCGAGTTGAAGGTCGATCTGACTTCCCATCTACCCCCCGTGAACGTGGATCCGGAGCAGTTCAAACGTGTGGTGGTGAACCTGGTCGACAACGCCGCTGAAGCCATGCGCGATTCGCTGGTGAAGCGGCTTCTGGTGCAAACGCATCTCAGCTCTCCCGACTCGCTGGAACTGCTGGTGGCGGACACCGGTTGCGGCATTTCGTCCGAGGACAAAGAAAAGCTGTTCCTCCCCTATTTTTCGACCAAGGACCGCGGCACGGGCCTGGGCTTGGCGATCGTCAGCCACATCCTGTCCGAGCATGGCGCGCGCGTTCGCGTCGAGGACAATCGGCCGGCCGGGGCCCGCTTCTACATCGACATCCCCGCGGCGGTTGCGGCCCCCGTGGAGGCGCGCGCGTGAAGAGCACGCGCGTCTTGATCGTCGATGACGAGCCCGGCATCCGCGAATCTCTGACGGGCGTCCTCGAAGACGAGGGTTTCGCCTGCTGCGCCGTCGAAAGCGGGGAGGCGTGTATCGAACAACTCGCGCGCCACAGCTTCGATGTCGTGCTGCTCGATGTGTGGCTGGCGGGTATGGACGGGCTGGAGACGCTGGCGCGGATCCAGGAAATTCCGTTCACCGATCGCCCGGAAGTGGTGATCATTTCGGGGCACGGCACCATCGAAACCGCGGTGCGGGCGACCAAGCTTGGAGCTTTCGATTTTCTCGAAAAGCCGCTGACCATTGAGAAAGTCACGGTAGTGCTCCACAACGCAGTCCAGCAGCGGCGGCTCGAACTCGAACTCAGCCGCCTGAAGGGTTCGGATGATTCGAAGCCCCGAATCATCGGAGAGAGCGTTCCGATGAAGGCGCTGAGGCAGCAATTGGGGCTGATGGCCGCTACCAACGGGCGTGTGCTCATTTTCGGGGAAAGCGGTACGGGCAAGGAATTGATCGCTCACGCGATCCACGCCGCCAGCGCCCGCGCGAGCGAGGCGTTCGTCGAAGTCAACTGCGCGGCGATCCCCGAAGAACTGATTGAGAGCGAACTGTTCGGCCACCACAAGGGAAGTTTGGCCGGCGCGCTGGACGACAAAATCGGCAAACTGCAAAAGGCGGACAGTGGAACGCTGTTTCTGGACGAGGTGGGCGACATGTCGCTCAAGACGCAGGCCAAGGTGCTGCGCGCTCTGGAGGAGCAGCGCTTCGAGCCGGTGGGCGCCGCCGAATCCATACAGGTGGATGTGCGCGTGGTCGCCTCCACCAACAAGAATCTGGAAGAGGAGATTGAGCGCGGCAATTTCCGCGAGGACTTGTTCTACCGGCTGAACGTGATTCCATTCCATGTTCCGCCGTTACGGGAGCGCATCGAGGACGTGCGCCTGCTGGCCGATTATTTCGTTCGCGACTTCACCACCGCCTACGGCCGCAAGCCCAAGGAGCTGACTGAGGAGGCCTTTCGGGCGCTTGAAGAGTATCCCTGGCCCGGCAATGTGCGGGAATTGCGAAACCTGATGGAGCGCATCGTGATCATGAATCCGCAGGTGCGCGTCGATGCCCGCCACATTCCTCTAGACCGCTCCCGCCGCGCCGTGTTCGATCGTCCCATGGACCGCTTTGCCAGCTTGCAAGAGGTGCGTGAGGCCGCCGAGCGCGACTACATTCTCAAGAAACTCGAAGAAGCCAGAGGGAACGTCTCGCGCACCGCCGAACTGCTGGGTCTGGAGCGCAGCCATCTCTATAAAAAAATGAAAGCCCTGGGCATCGCTCCCAAAGAATAGGATGGCTACTCCCACACTTGCACGACTGACGGGAGTGTTCCTCCGCATCGGCAATACGACCTTCGGCGGAGGCCCGCCCACGATGGCGGCGCTGCAACGCGAGTTTGTCGATCGGGAAAAATGGCTTGCGCCCGAGGATTATGCCCTCGCATTTTCTCTCGCGCGGGTAACGCCGGGAACCAATATCATCGCATTCTGCGCCGCCACCGGCGCGCAGATCCTGGGCATGCGGGGTGCGCTCGCGGGTGTGTTTTCCGAGACACTTCCCTCCGCGGCGCTTGCGGTGCTGATGACGCAGGGCTACGAATCGTGGCGCACCAATCCGGTGGTGATGGGGGGCGTGGCCGCGACTATTGCGGCCGTGGTCGGGATGATGTGGTCGGCCGTGTGGGGGCTGGTGGCCCCGCATTGGGGCGGCGTGCAGCGCAGCATCCGCACTCTGGCGATCACCGGAGGCGCGTTCCTGGCTCTGTGGAAGCTGGGAATGTCGCCGCTGCCGATAATCGGCATCGCGGCGTTCGCCGGCGTCCTGTGGAGGGAGCCGGCCAAGTAATGAACCTGTTCGTTCTGTATTTGCTGCTGCTCAAGGCGGTGTGCACGTCCTTCAGCGGCATGGCGTCGCTGCCGATGGTGCGCAACGACTTCGTGGCGAGTCGCCACATTCTGACGGACCGCCAGCTCAATACTGCAGTGGTGACCGGGCGCACCGGCCCGGGGCCGAACGGGCTGTACGTGGTCAGCGTCGGATACTTTGTCGCTGGACTGCCAGGCGCGACGGCCGGCCTTCTGGCGCTGGTGACTCCCGCGTTCCTGATCATCCCGATCATGCGGTGGGTGGGAGACTACGCTAAGGTCCCGCAGGTTCGCAGTGCGATCCGCGCGGTGGTGCTGGCGAGCGCGGGGTTGCTGATCGCGTCCTCGATCCCGCTGGCGCAGGATGCGGCTACAGGTCCGATGGCGGTCGCGATCATCATCGTCAGTTTCGTGGTGCTGACGTTCACGAACGTGGAATCGTGGTGGGTGATGATTGCGGCGGCGGCGCTGGGAGTCGGCGCAAAACTATTTTCCTGAGCGCGGTTTGTCTTGAGAGAGCAGCGTTTCCACCGCGGCCCACACTTCTTGGGCGACGTCCGTCTCCGGGCGCGAGCCGTCGATCAACCGCACTCGCTTCGGTTCATCCTCGGCGAGTTGGTGATACGCCTGCCGCACCTTACGGTGAAATTCAGGAGACTGCTCGTCCAGGCGGGTCTCGACGTCTTCGGTTCTCTGGTTGCGATGACGAGCGCGCGCGAGGCCGGTTTCGATGTCGATGTCGATGATCAGCGTCAGGTCCGGCACCAGCCCGCGGCAGGCGATGCGATCCAGTTCGTAGACCACTTCGGCGCCTAATCCGCGCCCCGCGCCCTGATAGACCAGGGTCGAGTCGGTGAAGCGGTCCGAGACCACCACGCACCGCGCGGCCAGCGCCGGTAGAATGCACTGATCGACATTTTGCGCCCGCGCGGCGAACATCAGCAGTAGCTCGGCGGTAGGGCAGAGCTCCTGGTTTTTCGCGTCGAGCAAAACGCGGCGGATCTGCATGCCGATGGGGGTGCCACCGGGCTCGGCTGTCTCGAGCACATCGTAGCGCGCGCCCCGCAAGCGTTTGCCGAGCAACCGCAGCTGCGTCGATTTGCCGCTGCCCTCGGGACCTTCGAGCGTGATGAACCACCCGCGTTTAGTCATACACAAAATGCAGGACCGTTTTCAGGTCTTCCCAGGCCTCGCGCTTGGCGCTCTGATTGTATGCGCGCAATAAGTAGGAAGGATGATAGGTAACCATCACGGGAATATTGCGCCACTTGTGCCAGTGGCCGCGCAGGCGCGTGACGCCGTCCTTGGTGGCCAGCAGCGCCTTGGCAGCGGTCGATCCCAGCGCGCAGATCGCTCGGGGATGCAGCACCATCAACTGGCGGGATAGGAATTGGCCGCAAATTTCCATCTCGTCCGGCTGCGGCGCGCGGTTTTCCGGCGGCCTGCATTTCACAACGTTGCAGATATAGACGTCGGAGCGCCGGATCGGAATGCCTTCCTTCGCGGCGGTGTTCTCGATCATCTGCGTGAGCAACTGACCCGCGCGGCCCACGAAGGGCAGGCCCTGCTCGTCTTCGTCCGCTCCCGGCCCTTCGCCGACAAACACCAGGCGCGCGTACTCATTGCCGGAGCCAAAAACGATCTTGGACCGGCCCTCGCACAGGCGGCAGCGCCGGCAATCGCCGATGTCTCCACTGATCTTGGCGAGTGTGTCGCCCACAGGCTCGAGCGGCGGCAGCTCCGTTATTGGCAACACCCCTGGCATTGGCGCGGGGGCGGGCTGAGGCGGGTTCGGCGCCGCGCGGCGATAAATGTTTTTCACCCCCAGATCCTGATAGTAGTTGAGGTAACGGCGGAGTTGTTCCGGGCTCATCGTGAAGCGTGCGGAGCCAAGCGCAGATGGATGATCTGGTCGAGAATGCGCCGCGCGATGTCGCGCTTCGGTGCGCGGCTGATGGGGATGGCCTCGCCGCCGCGCGTTAACAGGACAACCTCGTTCTCGTCGGAGTCGAAGCCCGTGTCCGTGCGGGAAACGAGATTGGCCACCATCATGTCGCAGTTCTTGTTTTCCAGCTTGCGGCGAGCTTCCGCCACCAGGTTCTCGGTTTCGGCCGCGAAGCCAATCAGGATCCGGTCGCCCTTCTTTTTCCCAACCTCCGCCAGAATATCCGATGTTGGCTCGAGCTCAAGCGAAAGCCGCGCGGCCGTTTTCTTGACCTTGTGCGCGGGCGGATCGGCCAGGTGATAGTCGGCCACGGCGGCGGCCTTGATGACAATAGTGGCGTCGCTCAGATGCCGCATCACGGCGTCGCGCATTTCAAGCGCGGTTTCCACCGGCACGAGTTCGGCCCCGGGCGGCGCGGCGAGGTTCACCGGTCCGGAGACCAGAACCACACGCGCTCCGCGTGCGATCGCTTCCTCAGCCAGCGCATATCCCATCTTGCCGCTGGAGCGGTTGCTCACATACCGCACAGCATCGAGAGGCTCACGCGTGGGACCGGCGGTGATCAGGACCGTTTCACCCTCCAGATCGCGCTTGGGCTTTTCGGCGGAGACGACGGCGGTAACCGCGGCCGCGATTCGCTCCGGCTCGGCCAGCCGCCCGGGGCCG
>Ga0209167_10002314_pt1 | contig 10409 bp, 9 predicted proteins | sample Coa_R1_9_FD_187154 | JGI IMG/M metagenome (GOLD analysis project Ga0209167, IMG submission 187154) | Surface soil microbial communities from Centralia Pennsylvania, which are recovering from an underground coalmine fire - Coalmine... | ecosystem: Environmental > Terrestrial > Soil > Unclassified...
GGAGATGCAGGATCGCCGACGCGGGGACGGCGGCGTGGGATTCTTTCTTTTGACCGCGGAAGGTGGCGGTTACGAACATGCCTGGCCGCATGAGGCCAGGGTTCTTCACTTCAATGCGAACTTTGGCGGTGCGAATATTGGGATCGAGGACGGCACCGATGTTGCTGATGCGGCCGGTGACTGCTTGGTCGGGATAGGCGTTGAGGCGGACGTCGGCGGAGTCGCCTACGCGGACGTCCGACAAATCGTTTTCGTACACATCGCAGAGAATCCAGACGTAGGTTAAGTCTGAAATCGTGAAAGGGTTGGTCGAGGAGAGGCCTTGGACGCCGGCGGCGTTGGTGACTTGCTGATCGGTGATGACGCCTGCGACTGGCGCGACTATATCCACGATGCCGGAGGGGTGATCGAGCGGGGCGCCGAGAACGCGGAGGTGCTCGGCGGTGGTTTCGACGTCTACTTTGGCTTTATTCTCAGTGTCTTCGGCGACCTGAAAATCATTCAAGGAAATGGCGCCGTGGTCGTAGAGACCTTTGGCGCGCTCGAACTGGGTGTTGGCAAGAAGCTCGTCGGCCACGGCTTTGCGGTAGTCGGAGTACGCGCCGGAGATGTCGGCGCTTTGCACGCGCAGGAGGAGCTGGCCTTTTTTTACGGTGTCGCCGAGGCGGGCGCGAATTTCGACGACGCGACCGGAAGCGATGGAGATTACTGGGACGGTGCGGGAGATGTCGGGTGTGACGACGCCGGTGGCGGTGAGTTGCGGCGCGGCTTTGTATTCGGTGGCTGAGGCTAGCGGAAACTGCGCGGCGTGATCAACCTGGACGAGGCTGGCGTCCCCTTCGTGTTCGACCTGTGCCGGCGGAGGAGCTTCTGCGGCGGCGTTTTTGCTCGCGTCTCCGCTGCAGCCTGCGAGAAGCAGGATTGCCGCCAGTGAACACGGCAGTATTGTGGCGCCTACGCGGTTCATTGAATGCCTCACGTCCGTACGTGCGCGATAGTAGACAACAACTGCCGTAAAGAAGGCGTAAAGACCGGACAAGAATCACATAACCGGGGGTCTGTGCGCCAGCGGTACGCTGTTTTGTTTTATGACAGCGAAGGTGGGTTGGATGGTTGCGGTGTGGGCGTTGGTTGGATGTTGTTGCGGTTTTTTGTGTGGACGTGAACGTCAAAGGATTTTACACAGAGGGAACAGAGGAACTGCGGAGGAAAATTTGAAAAAGTCAGAGGCTTGAACCGCAGCGGCGCAGAGGACGCAGAGGACGCAGAGAAAACCGACGACTGACGGCTCGGCGGGCGAGGCAAGCCTCGCCTGGGGCGTTTGGTTGCCGGACGTTTAGCTTCGGCGACAGCGGCGGCCCTTCGATCCCGCACAGCGGGATCTCAGGATGAATCGCGCTGCAGCGCGATTCACAAGCCGCCGCACTCCATATTGGGCTAGGTTGATTGATCGCGCGGCGAAGATGGACGAGGCGGGAAGGTGGTTGCATTGTGGCGAGCTGGGGCGCAGCCCTTCGATTCGGCACTGCCGAATCTCAGGATGAATCGCCCCGCGGGGCGATTCACGAGCAGCGCCCCTACCGTGGCTCCGCTTGGAAATGATCCTGCCGTTATTTTTTTACCATTTCTACGTCGAGCGTGATCGTGATTGTGTCGCCGATCATTTCGTCGCCGCCGGGGAGGGTGTTGGACATGTAGACGATGCCGAAGTCCTGGCGATTGATTTTGGTGGTGGCGGAGGCGCCGCGGCGCGTGCCGTTCATTACCTGGATGGGCTTGGTGGGGCCGGTTACGTCGAAGGTGACTTCTTTAGTGACGCCGTGGATGGTGAGGTTGCCGGTCATTTTGGCGGTGCCGTCGCCGGTGCTGACGATTTTTGTGGATTGAAAAGTGATGGAGGGGTATTTGGCGACGTCGAAGAAATGATCGCTTTTGAGGTCGTCGTCGCGGCGCTGCACGCGGGTGTCTACGGAGGCGACGTCGATCGTGGCGTTCACTGTGGATTTGGAGATGTCCTGGTCGTCGAGTTGCACGGTGCCGGAAACTTTTGTGAATTCGCCTTGGACGTTGGAGATGCCCAGGTGGCGGACGGAGAATTGGGCGTTGGAGTGGGCGGGGTCTAGTTGCCAGGTGGTGGATTGGGCGGACGCCGCGGTGGCGGTGAGGATTACTGCGAAGCCGAATGCGATTAGGGATTTTTTCATGCTGGGCCTCCGGGAAAATTTCGTGCTGATAATTTTTGCGTTCGTGACTATCGGATTATAACAGGGGTGCGGGCGATTACCGCAGAGACCCAGAGGTCGCAGAGAAAGGCAACGGCGAAAGATTTAACACAGAGGGCACAGAGGAAAGGCGGAGGAAAATCGGAGAAAGAAAGAGGGCGGGTCTGAGACCCGCCCCTACGGACGCCTCGTGGTGGCGTTGATCGGTTAGGAACTTTTGAGTTTGGATCTGGTTAGGGTGATGAAGGCGTCGGCTTGGGTGGGATCTGGTAGGGCGCCTTGGGCGAAGTGTTTGGCGCCGCCGCCTTTGCCGCCGAATTCTTTTAGGGATTCGCGGAGGATGGCGCCGAGGTCTGGCGCGAGTTCTGCGGATCTTGCTGCTACTACATGACCGGTTTCGCGGCTTGCGAGTAGCGCGATTACGTTTTTTTCGGCGGTTAGCTTTGCGGCTAGCAGCGCCAGGTATGCGGGGGTGGCATCGGGCGGAGTGGCTACGATCAGGCGCGGACCGCTCGGTGCTTCCGGATTTTGCTGCAACAACGCGTGGGCTTCGAGCGTGGCCAGGCGATCTTCGAGGCGTTTGATGGTGGTGTTATTTGCGCGGCGGTCTTCGATATTCTTTGTGATGCCGGCCGGGACGTCTTGCAGGGCGCAACTGAGGTGGGTAGCGGCTTGCGTTAGCGTGGCGAAGTCGGCGCGGGCGGCGGCTAGGGCGCGGTAGCCTGCTACGAATTCGATGCGCCAGTGCTCGCGACTTCTTTCCAGTTTGCGGAGGAGGATCAGGCCGGCTTGGCCGGTGCTGGCTAGGTGCGTGCCGCCGCAGGGTTGGCGGTCGAAGCCTTCGATATCAACGGCGCGAAGGATTCCTTCGCGGTCGACTTTTTTGCGGATGCCGGATTCGGCTAGTTCCTGGGCTGTGCCGAAGCGGATTACTACGGGGCGATCTTCGAAGATTATTTCGTTGGTGCGGCGCTCGGCTGCCTCTAGTTGGCGCGGGACTACGCTGGGCGCGGCGAGATCGATCGTGGAAATTTCCTTGCCTAGATGGAAGGAGACGGTTTGGAAGCCGAAGAGTTCGATGAAGGCGGCTGATAATAGATGTTGCGCGGTGTGTTGTTGCATGTGATCGAGGCGGCGGGGCCAATCAATTTGGCCGTGAACGGGACCGGCGGGAACTTCAGCCGTCGTGTAGTGAACCACGTGGCTGGGGTCGCCTGGCTTGAGGACGTCTGCGCCGCCGACGGCGTTTGGTGCGTCAACAACTTCTACTACTTGGGCATCGCCTAACACGCCTACGTCGTGGGGTTGGCCGCCGGAGGTGGGGTAGAAGGCGGTCTGATTAAGGACCACTTTCCAGCGGGGGCCTTCGGGCTCGCAAGAGATGACCGTGGCGTCGAATTCGCGCAGGAAGGAATCGTGGTAATAGAGCCTGTCCGTCAGGTCAGTTCCCTTTCGATACTGCGCAAGGATAACATGGAGGGTGTGAGGGGATTCCTTAGTTCAGCGGCTGAAGGGTTTGTGGACGAAGGGCACTAGGGCTTGGTAACGGCGGTCCACGGGCTGTCATCGGCGATCGCAGGGCGACCGATGGCGATCTGGGGTGGGCCGCTACGGCGGCTGAGTCAAAGGCGCCCGCCTAAAAGAAAAAGCAGGCGGCCGCTACATAATTCAACGGCAACGTCGAAATTCAACTGTAACGTCAAAGGCGCCCGCCTGAAAGAAAAAGCAGGCGGCCGCTACATGATTCAACGGCAACGTCGAAATTCGACGGCAACGGCAAAATTCAACGGCAACGTCAAAGGCGCCCGCCTAAAAGAAAAAGCAGGCGGCCGCTACATGATTCAACGGCAACGTCGAAATTCGACGGCAACGTCGAAATTCAACGGCAACGTCAACGGCGCCCGCCTAAAAGAAAAAGCAGGCGGCCGCTACATGATTCAAAGGCAACGGCAAAATTCAACGGCAACGTCGAAATTCAACGGCAATGTCGAAATTCAACTGCAACGTCAAAGGCGCCGAGCTGAAGCTGGCCGCTACAAGGTCAAAACCGGTTTCGGCGCTCGTTTTTGTTTTCGAACTGTAAGGCTGCCGTGATCTGTTTGCGATTCTGTCGTGGCTGAAGCGACGACCTTCAACGCAAATTCAACTACGCCCGGCGATGGGACGCGGTAGAATTAGACGTGCCCATTAAACTAATTGCCATGGATATAGACGGAACTTTGCTGAACAGCAAGTCCGAGATATCCGAGAGGAATTCGGAGACGATTGCGGAAGCGGCGGCGCGCGGGATTGAGATTGTGCTGGTGACTGGGAGGCGATTCGATTTTGCTTTGCCGATTGCCAATGCCCTGCCGTGCGATTTGCATCTGATTGTGAATAACGGGGCGCTGGCGAAATCGCGGAACGGGACCACGCATTTGCGCTATATGTTGCCAGCGGAGACGGCGCGGCAGGTCTTGGCTGCGACGCCGGAATTTCGCGGGAGCGCGGCGGTGATATTCGACCGTCCGGGTGCGCGGCAGGTGATTATGGAGCGCGTGGATTGGGACGACCCGTTTCGGGGCGGTTATTTCCGGAGGAACCGCGAATATATTGCGGAGGTCTCGCCATTGGGCGATTGTCTCAGCGGCGGCGAGGATCCGATACAGGTGATGTATGCGGGAAATTGCGCGCCGATGCGGGCGGCGATGAAGAGTTTGGAAGCGCTGTCGCGGGCGCGGGATTTTACTTTGGCTTTGACGGAGTACGAGGAGCGGGATTTTTCGATTTTGGATGTGCTGCGGCGGGACGTGACCAAGGGTAAGGCGCTGGCGGAGTGGACTCGGCAGCGCGGGTTTGCGCGCGAGAATGTGCTGGCGATTGGGGATAATTGGAATGATCGGCAGATGCTGGAGTTCGCGGGGAGTCCGGTGCTGATGGGAAATTGCATCGCGGAGCTGAAGGAGTTGGGGTGGCCGATTACTTTATCGAATGATGAGGATGGAGTGGCGGCGGCGATTTGGGATTATGCTTTGAATGAGAATTGAGGGGAGAGTTGAGAGTCAAAAGTTGAAAGTTGAAAGTCGAAAGTTGAGAGTTGGCAGTTGAAGGATGGGGAGTTAGGGCGCGGCATCGGGTGCGATTGCGCGCGAATCGGAAACAATCGGTTTGGGAAAAAGGCAGTGGCTAGTGATTAGTGGCTAGTGGCTAGAAACGGATTAGGAGCTGGGGTGGCTAGCGATTGTGAGAGGGCGTAATTTATTTTCGGCGATGGGCTTCTTGATCGCTCTTGGCGCTGCTGGGCTTTGGCCTTGTGTGACGCGAGCGGATTACGCGGTTTTGCGCTCGGGAGCGCGGTTGCATATTACTGGTTATGAGCGGGATGGGGAGCGGGTGCGATTGGCGGTGGAGGGTGGGACAGTTTATGTGGCGGCCGCGGATTTGGTGGCCGTCGAGCCGGAGGAGCATTTCGCGGCGGTGCCTTCCGTGCCAGTGATTGCGCCTGGGCCGTTTGGGAATTTGATTCATGCGGCGGCGGAGAAGCATGGCGTGGATGAGGGATTGATCAGGCAGGTGATCGCGGCGGAATCTAATTTTAATCCGCGGGCGGTTTCGCGGAAGCGGGCGCAGGGGTTGATGCAGCTTTTGCCGACTACCGCGGCGTTGTATTCTGTGGGGAATATTTTCGATCCGGCGCAGAATATTGATGCGGGGACGCATTATTTGAAAGATTTGCTGGCGCGGTATCGCGGGGATTTGCGGTTGGCGCTGGCGGCTTATAATGCGGGGCCGGATATGGTGGAGCGTTATGGCGGGGTGCCGCCGTTTCCGGAGACGCAGCGGTATGTGCGGGTGATTACGGGGCGTATGGCTGCTCGGGAAGTGGATACTACGGCTAAGAATTAGGCGACTCCTTAAGGAGCAGCCCCCTCACGCGCTGTCGCGCTTTTGGAATTACAACCTCGCAGCGACATTCGGATTGGTCGTGGCAATCCTGCTGTAGGCACGTCCCGCCCGCGGCGGTCACCTTTGACCTCTAGCGTTTCAACGGAAGGCACGCGAGGCAAGCCTCGCGCCAGGCAAAGCGGCGGCAAGCCGCCGCACTCCAAAATGGGCTTGGCGTGGATGCGTGGTGCGCGTGCGCAAGATATATGGGCGGGCAGCGCCAGATCAAAGGCTACGGCAACTGCGATGCTCGGCTCGTTGAATTATTCATGCACAGCCAAGAGTGGCTGTGCCACGCTGATCGGGAGATTGGCGTTCGCGGGTTACTGCGGTTGTTGCGGGAATTGATTGTTTGGTTGGGTTGGGGGATTTTGCTGGTTTGGGTTGTTGCTGCCTGGATTCGCTCCTGGATTTGCGCCTGGGTTGGCTACTGGGCCGCCGCCGAATGGGTTGGCTATTGGCAGGCCTAGTGAACTGCCCGCGGCGCCGGCCTGCATGCCGCCCAATTGTTGTTGCATTGCTGCGGCGGCGTCTTCTAGCGGGTTCCAGATGAATTCCCAATTGATGTATTTTTTCCCGCCGTGGTAGAACTTCAGCGACGTGGTGTCTTGCGTACAGGCGACTCCCGTGAGAAAGGCGCCGAGAACTGGGCCGTCTACCGGGCCGGTGGGTTTCAGCAGAGCCATGGCGGCGAGCGTGGCTGGATCTACTGCGAGGCCACCCTGCGCGAGGCCACCTGGTGCGAGGCCGGGCAATGTTTGACCGTTCCCTAGACCATTCAGGCCGAGCCCAGTTGTCGGCGGATTCGGCGGATTTTGCGGGCCTGACGGATTCTGGGGGTTTGTCTGGCCGTAGGGATTTTGCGGGTTTTGGCCTGTCGAGGGTTGGGGATTCTGCCCATCGGGCGGCGGATTTGGGGTCACATCTGGGCCGTTCGAGCCGGGATATTGAGTAGAGTTTACGCCGTTGGGATTGCCAAGGGCCGCGATCTGCGCGGGAGTGGTGGCCTGGGGATTGGAATTGGCGTCGGCGAGGGTAGAGACCGGCACGCCGGGCTGGCCCGGTTGGCCGGGCTGACCTGGCAGCGAGGTGGGCAATTGGCCGCCATTGGCATCCATCAGCGCCATTTGCTGCAAGTTGGCGTACTTGGTGCTGCCAATAATTTGGCCGGCGGAATTGACGTAGATGAAACGCCAGGAGCCGTCGGCGGAATTGGTGGGATTTTTGTAGGCTTGGCGCAGGAAATGGACCTGGGCCATGCCTTTTTCGAGATCGTCGAGCGTTTGCGGGTAGTGGCCGGTCTTGTGATAGTAGAGGCGAATGGCGCGGGCGTATTGATTGCCGCGCCAGATGGTTTCCTGTTCGATGCGGCGACGGCGGATGGTCGCGCCCTTCTGCAAGATGACGAGACTGGAGGCGATCATGAGGAGGATGAGGCCTAACGCAAAAAGAAATGCGTAGCCGGATTGCTGATTGCGGCGGCGCGGGGTGGTGCTGCGTGTGGTTCGCGTGTTGTGCGTGCTGCTGAGCGCGGCGTCGTGGTGCGAGCCGCTAGCGAGCGACGCACGGAAGCGCCGTGACGGCATCAAGAAAGCATCGAGGATGCGTTGCGCTCTCATGGGTTGGATGGGCCTCCACCGGCATCGCCGATGTTCGCGGGCTGGACCATTTGAACCGTGGCGTGGCGGCCGGAGGAAGTTTCCTCAACGTCGGCGGAATCGTTGCCGATTTTGTCGAGCCGGTAGCGGTTCATGAATACCGAACCTTCTTCGACGACCAGAACGTCATCTCCCTGCAGAAAAAAGGCTACGCGCTTGCCGGTCTTGGGGATGGAGGCGTAACCGAAAAGCTGCGCCGGAACGGTGACGGGCGGAGGAGGGGGCGGTTTCTCGGGGCCCTGGCGACGGAAATGTTCGGCCTCAATTTGAGCCTCAGTCTTCGGCGGCGGAGGAGGAGGCCCGAAGATGAAAATATTGCGGTGCGAGCCGGAATAATCGAGCTTTTTGATTTTATCGAGCAGATCGAGGCGCAGGTGCGGTTCCTCGACACTGAGCGGATGAAACGCGGCATCGGAGGCGAGCACTCCGTTCATGCCGGGGGTTTCGCTGCGCTCGGAATAAAACAGGTACGCCGCGATGAGCAGCAGACCGATGAGCACGTAGATTTGGTTTCGTTTGGACATGCTCAGGTCCGGAAATACGTCTGCAATTCGAGCTGCAGGCGGATTCCACCGCCGGGGGTATTGGCCGACGCCAGGCGCAAATTGCTCAAGAGATAGAAATTTTTGGAGTGCTCCAGGCCGTTGATGAATTGAATGACGGCGGAATAATCGCCTTCGACGGTTTCGGAGATATCAATTTCGGTGACGTCGCGACCTTTCAGCTCTTTCTGCTTGAACGTGATGCCGGAGGTGCGCAGATTGGCTTTGGCGGCGATGGTGCCGAGGTCGTCTTCGATGGTGGAGTAGCCGTTGTCCGCGGGAAGAAAGGCGTTGTGATAAAAATTATCGTATTCCTTCCCTTCTCCGGAGAGATCCTGGCGAATCGACGAGCCGCGCGCAACATCACCCTTCAACAAGCCGGCCTGAATTTTGAGGCGGTCACGCTGGGCGGTCAGAGATTCCGCGCCTTCGCGCGAGGATTGCCAGACCTGGTAGACCAGTGCCAAATCCGCCGCGAAGAGCAGGGCGAGAGCCACGACGATCGTTTTTTTCCAAACCGTCCAGGTCATGTTCATGGTCAGGTGGTGGAATACCAGGCGGTCAATTGCACCGTGATTTTGTCGCCGCCGGAAAGCTGGTCGGAACGGCGGTCGTCCTTAACCTGGATATCGGAAAAGACCTTGGAGCGTTCCAGATTCTGCAAGAATTTGATTTTGGATTCGTCGGATTCCGCGCCGATGGTGAGCTCGACCTGCGCGCGGCCGTTCTCCAGTTTGGGGGAAATATTCACGACGCGCACACCAGGTGGAAGGATTTGTTCCAGATCCATGAATACTTTGGTCCAGGGAAAGCTGCGCTGGCCGATGAGGGAATTCAGGAAGGCGGCGCGATCCAGGACTTGTTTGGCCTGAGCCGTCTGAAAATAGGCCTCCAGGGTCGCGTGCTTTTCGCGGTTGGCGCGGATTTCGGTTTCCCAGCGCGAAATTTCCGAGCGCAGATCGCGGCTGGAGCGCCAGGAAGTATATGCAGCATGGCCGAGCAATAGAAATGTGAGCACGCCCACCGCGGCGAGAACGCCTGTGGCGGCGAGGAACGGCCGCTTGTTATCGAGCGGAGTAGTGGAGAGATTGAGCCGAAGTTTCATGTATCCTCGCGGCGCGGGGCCGCTCAGGAACCTCCGTTGAGCATCCAGCCTACCAGCGCATCGAGATCCTGATGGATCAAATCTTTCGCGCTGGAGTCGAGATCACTGGCCTTGTCCGATTCCGCCAGAGTGGCGATGGGGCATTTCAATTCGGCGGAAAGGGCGCGGCGAAACACTTCTTCACGCGGTCCGAATCCAGCGATGAGCGTGCGGTCTGGGGCGCCGCCCCAGGTATCCTGAAAATAGGCGACGGCCGGAAAGATTTCATCGAGCATGGCCTGGGGATCGAGCGTCGCGGCTTCGCTGGACATTTCCGTGGAGCGATAGACGCAGAGGTTTCCGGCGCTGACGATCACGGTCGTGAGCGTCTTGCCGGAGATACGCACGAGCAGAGTGGAGCCTTCGTCTCCGAGCAGAGGCAGCGCCCCAAGCGTGGAACTGAGAACCACGCCGGCGGTGGCGCCCAGCGGCTGCAGGAGCTCTTCGTATTCCTTGATGATGCGCTGGCGCCCGACGGCGGTGACGACTTCCAGCGCGCCTTGCCGGCCGGTCTGGCGCATCCAAGAGACTACGGTTTCGTCCACGTCGAAGGGGACGCTTTTCTTCAGGCGCCAGCGCAACAGTGAGAGAGCTTCGTCGGCGCGGCGCGGCAACATATCGAAAGGCAGAATAAAAACGCGCACGACGGGATCGGGAATCAGCAGCGCGAGAGGCGCGCCGTGCGCGGGAACGCGACTCAAGACTTTGCGGAGGACGGAGCGGACGGCATCGGGCTGCACCACGTTGGTATCTACCGGTGAGGCCATTACGGAGCCGGATGGGAGCGGCTCGATGGCGTGCGATTCCAGATGACGGCCTGCAGCCGACCAGTGAGCCGCGGCAACGTGCGTGGAGGCGATTTCCACGACGACGGAGGGATGCGGCATGGCGTTGAGCCAGCGCTCCAGCCGCTGCACTG
>Ga0209167_10002315_pt1 | contig 10403 bp, 8 predicted proteins | sample Coa_R1_9_FD_187154 | JGI IMG/M metagenome (GOLD analysis project Ga0209167, IMG submission 187154) | Surface soil microbial communities from Centralia Pennsylvania, which are recovering from an underground coalmine fire - Coalmine... | ecosystem: Environmental > Terrestrial > Soil > Unclassified...
GTTCTTCCCACGGTTTCGTGGGAACCTGCAATTTTCCAGCAGGTAATTCCCCCACCAATTTTTACACTGTCACACTTCAAGGCAGCCTCGGAGGCACCTTCTCGGATCCGCGGGTCTTCGCGGGAAGGGGCGGGAAGCCGCCTAAGGGCCTCAATCGTGTTCAACGCGTCCTTGGCCTTTCCGCCGCGGATTTGCGAATCCGCAAGCAAAATGCCGTATTCCGAGTTGTCCGGAAAAAAACCAAAGAGCAAATTGTAGCTGTCGATCGCGTGATCCCATTCTTTATTGGCCGCTCGATAACGCGCCTCAACAAGCAGCCGGTCCTCGCGCGGCAGACGCGCTGAAAGCTCGAATGCATTGCGTGCCGATTGGCGAGCCTTTTCATCATAGCCAAGGCCAGAGTACGCCGCCGAGAGGGCGGAGTGGGCCAATGCCTGATTGGGATCTATCAGCACCGTCTTCTGCAACAAATCACGCGCGGGGATGTTATCGAACTCGCGTAATTTTCTGAGCCCTTCCGCATAGAGGCGCGTGGCTTCGGGACTCGACGGCAACGCAGCCTTCACCTCCGCCGCTTGCGACGAAGAGACCGGTCCCGCACCAAGTTTTCCACGCAACTCCGCTCCCGCACGGCTCACCATCTCGTCGAGCTGACTTTCGGTTCCTTTTTCGGAGACCGAAGCAAGCGTGACGCCTTGCGAGGCGTCTTGCAATCTTAGGTCGAGCCTCACCTGGTTGTCTCCGAGCGTCACAAAGGAACCGGTCACAACTACGTCCGCATCCAAGCTTTGGTGAATTCTGTGCAGCGTGTCCTGGCTGTAGCCGTCCGTATCCGCCAAAGCGAGGCTTCGCTTTGTGTGTGCGACGTCCTCCCCTGATACCGTCCGCAATTGCTCTCCTGCGGCCAGTTCGGTTGATAACATTTCTGATATGGCTGTCGAAATCCAAGCCTTGTCCGCACGGCCAGAGACATTCTTAAATCCCAGCACAGCAACTGAACGCCGTACGTTTATTGGAGTGACCGTGTCGCGTGGCGTTCGGCCGAACAATCGATCCCGGATTCCGTGCACGTTTAGACCAATGCACAGACTTGCGATAAGGATCGAAACCAAGCCTGTGGCCATTACTATCCACGCGTAACGAACTGACCCAGGCCGGGTCATTGCCGGCTGTGCCGCACTGGATGACGAAGGTATCGAAGCTGGAGGAAAGCGCACACTTGCGGCGGAAATACCATCTAATGCCGCGCGCAACTCGCGCGCCGTGTGATAGCGGCTGGACGGTTCCTTTTCGAGCGTCTTGCAAATTACGCTGTCCAATCCAGGAGAGACCTCAGTATTGATCGAACTCGGTCGCTCGGGCGTTTTATGCAGGATCGCAGCCATCAGTTCTACTGTGTGCGATTGCGGAAATGGGCGGCGCCCTGTCGCCATCTCGTAAAGTACGGCGCCCGCCGCAAAAATGTCGGCACGATGGTCCACGACCCGCCCGCGCAGTTGCTCGGGAGACATATAGGGGATGGTGCCGGAAACCGCGCCGGTTTCGACGGTGACGCTCTGTGTCAAGTCAGTTGCCGCTTGCGGCCTAGCAAGTTCAGCCAAACCAAAATCTAGAATTTTCAATCGCCCGTCTGGTGTGATTATGAGATTCCCGGGTTTGATGTCGCGGTGGATTATTCCCTGTTCATGGGCCGCCGAGAGTCCATCGGCGAATTGGATTCCCAGACGTAGGACGTCTTGCTGGGAGAGTGGGCCCTCCTTGATTATCTGGCTCAAGGTCTGCCCCGGTATTAACTCCATCGCCAGGAAATCCATATCGTCCTGGGTGCCGAATTCATGCACCGTTTCAATATTGGGATGGTTTAGCTTCGCTAGTGCCAGGGCTTCCTTACGAAACTGTTTGCGCGTCTTTTCATCGCCCAGCGTACCGACCGGCAGAACTTTCAAAGCCACATCACGATCAAGTCGCTCGTCGTACGCACGATAAACGACACCCATGCCGCCCGCCCCCACCTGAGCCACAATTCGGTAGTGTCCAATTGTCTTGCCTATCATAGGAAGGAGGGCTACCTCTGCTCGCGCATCTTAGGGGCCAACGAAACTCAAGTCAATGTATTCAGCCCAATTCCATCCCACTCGAAATAGGTAATCCGTGCGGACTGGGCGCGAGTACTATTGCCGGAATCGAAGCGCGGAACTAACCTTGAGGCGGGCGAATCCATTGCTGCCCAAGGAGCCGAGAAGTGAAGAAACTTGGGATGCAACGGCGGAGTAAACGACTGCAGTTGTCCATTCCTGTACGCGTTTACGGGCGCACCGCAAATAACCGGCCCTTCCGCTACGCTACCGAGACAAATGCGGTGAGCGTTCACGGCGGATTGCTAGCATTGCATGCGAAGCTTAAGCGGGGCCAGACCGTGCTGCTCGTCAACGGGATAACGGAAGAAGAGCGTGAGTGCCACGTCGTGTACGTCGAATCAAAACTGTGGGGTAAGAGAAAAATAGGTATCGAGTTTACGAACAACAGCGGCGACTTCTGGCACGTCTACCCATCTTTGATTCGCCCCAAGTGATCCCGGAATGAATTACAGCTCTGAGCATCAGAAACAGGGCCTAGAATCGGCAAGAGGGCCCCAAGACGCCGCGCGCGTCTTGCAAAGTGTTTAAGAACACAGGCTGCTTCGGTCACCCTAACTGACCTCCGGGCTGACAGAGCCTCGCGGTGGGGTCAAGTCGAATAAGCTCCCGCTCGGTCAATTTGCTGAATCCGGCTCAGGATGAATCAGGGTTTAGCCGATTGCTTCTGGCCCTTCGTGCGATTCCGGCGCGTCAGGCCGATCAACACAGCCAGGCCCATTCCTGAGAGCAGCAGCGACGAAGGTTCCGGCACACTCGGCGGACCGTCAAGCGTGTACGTCATTGACTCGATTCCCACGAGTCCGAAGTTGTTGGGAGCATCCCATTCGATGGAAGTGATCCCCGGTCCAGCGAAAGCCACCGTTCCCGTGCTAGCGTTGTAATCGTTGGGAGTAAAATACACATCACCTAAATTGTCGTTCGAGCTCCAGTAGCCTGGCGCGTACCAGTCATATGACAAGCCGACCACCGGCGTTGTGAAGCTTATCGAGCCGATTGCTCCCATTGGCCCTTGGTCTTCTGCCATTCCGGTCCCGTCAGCGAAGGTAAACGACACCACCGGGCACGGAATGCCTTCAAAAATCACTTCCCCTATCGATGTGACCACACTCCCGTTAGGGATATATAACACCCCTAAATCCGTTGGGACTTCGTCCGCATGAACTGCGCTTGCGAACAACAGAACTGCGAAAGCGAGTGCTATCTTAACCTTCATAGGACGTGCTCCTCAGGCCGGTAAGGCTATTACCTGCATTCGTGTACCCAACTCCGACGAAGCCGGAAGTTGATGAAAAGCCTAGGATTAGCGTTCTCTAGCTGTAATTGCCAACCAAAACATATGCCGGTTATGTGCAATTGCCTTCTTAGCTAGCTCATAACGTCGAGTGTACCGGCTTGCTAGACTCAACCATTAGTGAGACTGGCTCGCGATTCGTTTCACACGCCCTAGGGTTGAGTGGCGCGTCGAAAGCGAGGGGGTCGAAAGGCTGTCGCGAAGACTTTGTTCGACGCGCATGATCGATGAACAACTTTGCGAGGGCCCCGTAGCGTTCGATCGCCCGTTTTGTAGGTCAAGGGCAGCTAACCCCCGTATTGCCACGGAGAACCCGTAACTGTAAGCGGCTCGATATCTCTGCGCAGCACTGCGTTTAGGACCTCGAAAACGACGATGGCGTGGTCGCCTGGCTTTTCGAGGATTTCCAGGGCTTTGCATTCCAAATAGGCACCTAGGTTTTCCAAGACCGGCGCGCCTATCGTTCCTTCGGTGTAAGGCTCACCGTTCAATAGCCCCTGCGATTCCGTGGTCGCTGCAAAAAAATTCTGCGCGATGTCCGGTTGTGCGCGGTCCAGCACGTGCAGCGCCGCCGTGCGGCTTTCGACGACGCACTGAAACGCACTGCCAACTTTCCGCAACGCAACCATAACAATGACGGTTTGAAGGAAGCCTGCGAAACCCATGTGACGGTCGTGGTGTCGGAGCTGGCGCAAGGCTCGCTCATGAGGCAGCCGAGGCAGCTCTCCAGGAACTGCGCCGATCGGGAGACCGGCAGTTCCGAGAACTTTTACACGATTTTCACGCAGACGCGGATGTATTCCTGGACTTCACCTAGCACTTCGTAGTTCACGCGGAAGGATTTCACCCAGTCTTCGAAGGCGCGAAATTCATCGAGCGAGCAGATGAAGTTGTCGAAGAAGATGATGTCGCCGGGCTTGAAATGGCGCGCGAGCGTGGTGAGAACGTAGAGCGTGGAGCTGAACAGGTCCGCGTCGAGATGGATTACCAGGCGGCGGGAGAAATCGTGGCGGTTGATGAAGGGCAGCAGCGTATCTTGAAACAGGCCCGCCTGGAACGAACAGCGCGGATCGCTGGTTTCCGGAATCCGGCCGATCGACCCGAGGGTTGTTGCGTACGCATTCCCGCGATCGTGCCGGTGCAGCTCTTTCCAACAAATCGGTGCGCTCTATCCTTATGATTGGTCGGTTACCACAGGTCAGCGCATGCCATACCTGCGACTTCACTGGACCGCGGCTCGACCTCGTACTCCGGCGCACCATTCGCCTGTTAAACGAATTACGCTAGTGGCGACCCATCCACGACGACATTCTCATTTTGGCGCCACAGTCATTCTCTCTTCGCCTTCGACGATGGTGATATAGCAATCGATGGGCAGTGTGGTGAAGCGCTGAACCAGGCTGCTGGGTTGGGGCCAGTGGACTTCGACCCAGTCAAACTTGCTTCGCGGACCAATGCCCAGAACGATGCGCGGATCGTGCGACGAAAGATAGCTGCCGCCACCAACTTTCAAGTGGCTGCGGCTGAGATCTCCAGACTGATAGGTAATGCGCGCGCCAACGGCATCAATGTTAGCCTTCTTGCCGACGAGGCGGACACCCAGCCAGTGGTTTTTCGCGTTGACGTTGTTGCGCAACAATAGTGGTGCGGCGTTGTTGACGGCAACGAGGACGTCCACGGCCCCATCATTATCGAAATCACCTATTGCCATTCCTCTTGCGGCTAGAGGCTGTGAAAAAATGGGCCCGCTCTGGGCGCTGACGTTTTCAAATCCTGACTGATGTGACCGCGAATTAGCTCACGAACTAGGACTGAATTCGCTCCGAGCACGCAAAAAAACGGAGCCGCCGCGGTTAGGCGACGACTCCGTTGGGGGGTGTTAGGGGCCTTACTGCAAACTTTGTGCTGTAAACTAGAAGCGATACTTCAGTGCAAATTGAATATTGCGAGCCCCTTGTGAAGTGAAGATCTCTCCGTAGTTAGAGGCACCCGCAGTGTGTTGGCCGCTATATTCTTGCCCGAAGTTGAAGATTGGCGTGTTCGTAAAATTGGTCATATCAGCCCTGAACTCCAGCGATTGCCTTTCGGTAATCGCGAAGTCTTTGGCCAAGCTGATGTTGGCAGTCTTAAGCCCGGGGCCATCGAAAGCACCCACGCCACAATTGCCATAAGTTCCGGTCGCTGGCGTCGTTACCGCGGCAGGGTTCAGAAAGCTCACGCCCTGGGTCACCGGATTGAACACCATCGGGACATGTGCAGGAACACCAGGGATGCAGTCCGCGCGGGTGGAAAATCCGCCTGTGCCCGACGTGTCGCCGCTGGCAAAAATGGTTTGGGCAAATCCGCTGTGGAAGATGAAGCTCGAACTAATGCGCCATCCCCCGGCTACCGCGTTTACGATGCCATTCACGTCGTTGCCAAACCGTCGGCCGTGTCCGTAAGGAAGCTCGTAAACCACGTAACCGTTGAAGAGGTTGGCAATGTTTTGCGGACAACGGCCATAGTCGCCGCGTTGGTCGTAAGGATTCTGCGGGAATGCCCACCCTGCGATCGTCTGGGCTTCAGTCGCGACGTTGTCGCCGTACTGGCCAAAGAACCCGGGCGTGTCGCTCAAGCACTTCGACCAGGTGTAGTTCAACTGTGCCTGCAGTCCGTTGGTCAGGCGCTCTTGCAGCACCATCTCCAATGCATTGTAATTGCCGATGCCGTTGGAGAGGGAATAGCGTCTCTGGCCCGGTTCACTGAGCAATGTCGAGTTCAGAAACGGGCTGGGAGTGATCGTGCCATTGGCGTTCAACTCGTTCTGCTGGAGCATGATGATGTTGCTGAGGTGTTGATCGTCCTCGCCGACGTAGCCCACCTGCACTGTTGTGGCTCTTCCGAACTGTCTCTGCACGTTTAAGCTCCATTCCTGCTGAACCTCGGGCCGGATGTTCACATCAAAAGCGTGAGTGGTCACACCCGAGAAACAGACTGGAGAAAACATCTGCGCCAGAGCAAGAGTGCATCCGGTGGGAAAGCCCGTGAACCCCTGGTCCAGAGTGGTGGTTGGCAGCGGGGTGGTAGGAGCGAACGTGACATTGTTGGCCTGCTGGAACGGCGGGTTTGCGGTGAGCAAGTTGTTCACACCATTGCTCTCATTGAAACTGGAAACCGCGTAGGCGGCGCGCACCACCGTATTTTTCAGAAAACCTGGTTGCCAGGCAATTCCGATGCGTGGTTGGAAATTCGTGATGCCATTGTACCGCTTGTATAGAGCCGCTCCTAAGCCCTGATTGTTGATCTTGGACGTGATGATGTCTCCACCGAACAAGTCATAATTCACGGCGTTGCCATCGGGCGTGGCGCGGGGCGTATTGAGCTCCCAGCGCAGTCCGATATTCACAGTGAGATTGGGCCTGATCCTCCAATTGTCCTGCCCGTACACGGCCCACAGATTGTTTCGAATGTGCCGGTTGCCGACGCCCGAACCGATGCCCAAGTTGTTGGGGAGCCCAAGCATAAAATCGGCAAGGCCGGAGCCGCCGGAGAGCGTAGTGGTAGGGTTCACAGCAGTAGGGTTGGCGGTGTACTGCCCGTTGAAGTTGAACAGGCCCGCTAGCCCTTCAATTCCGGGAAACAGAAAATTGTCGCGATAGTTGTTGAATTGAATGCCGGCGTGAAACTCGTGATTGCCGTGGGTCTTTACAATCGAATCACCAATCTGAAAGACCGTGTCGGAGAAGGTGTTGAATTGGCCCAGATTGTTGGCAAGCGTGCCCACTCCGCCAAATAGCCCCCCGATTGCCGGAAGGAACGTACTCGGTGAGCCTGGAATGCCAAATTCCTGCGGCAGATTTTGCCCTGTCGGATTGGTATAGCCCTGGCTGACGGGGAAATAACTGAAGCCCGCGCGGAAGTCGTTTATGAAGCTCGGACTGATCGTTCGCGTCCATCCGATGACCCCGTTCTTCAAGGGATAGTTAAAATTCGTGATGCCGTTGTCCGACAACACGTAACTTTCAGTGGTCGGATTCCGCACGGACTGCTGCGAATAGCGCCCAAAAACACGGTCCTTCTCGTTGGGCGTCCAATCGATCTTGATGTCGCCTTGGTCAGCATTGTTGATGATTCGCTGTTGATAAAACAAAGTGTCACCCGAGGCAGGCAGCGGGTACAGTGGCGAATTTACGATCGCGGAGGCAGCCTTGCTTAATGTCAACCCCGCCGCCGTCAGATTGTTGAACGGGATGGGTATTCGAGCAGTGGGATTCACGCCGGCTTGCGGCTCGTAAAGTTGCGTGTTTCCGTTGATCAGACTCGTGCATACACCCGCGACACTAAAACCCGCTGGACAGAGTTCGCCAAAATTTCCTGCGCGCTCCGCAGCGCTCATAACGATCACACTTTGCGTCGAAGGGCTGTCCATGCGCTGCCCTTCATAGTCCGCGAAGAAAAAAAGCCGGTTCTTGATGATCGGCCCACCGAACGTGCCGCCGAATCGGTTATACCGAAGAGCGGCTTTCGGCGTCACCGGAGTGGTCAACCCCGCGCTCCATTGATTCGCGTCAAATGCGTCGTTGCGCAGGAATTCAAAGGCACTGCCATGATAGGAGTTCGTGCCGGACTTGATGGTCGTATTCACAATGCCGCCCAAAAAATTGCCGAACTCTGCCGGCGGATTCTGGGCGATTAGATTGAATTCCTGGATAGCTTCGGTGCTGGGCGAGTAAGCCACTTCGTTGTTGTCGTTCTGGTTGTTGTCTATCCCATCGAGAATGTAATTGTTGGTCTGCTCGCGATTCCCGTTGATATAGGGACGTCCAATCTGAAAGGTGTTTTGGCCCGAGGTGAACGCACCCGGATTCGTGCTGGTTGCTCCCGGTGTCAGCAGCGTGAGTTCGTTGTAGTTTCCGGTGATTAACGGGATGTTTTCCGTTACCACGTGATCGATGTGGGTGCTGATGTCCGTTGTCTCCGTTTGCAGCAGTGGGGGTGCTCCAGTCACTTCGACGGTCTGCGACATGGTCCCGACAGTCAACTGCACGTCAACGCGCGCCACCTGATCCAGCACCAGATCAAAAGCCGAGTGCACCGCAGTTTGAAATCCTCGCGCTTCGACCTTCACTGCATACTTCCCGAGCGGCAAGTGGGTCAGGTAGTACGCGCCATCGTTGTTCGTTTGCGTCGGATACGCCGTACCGCGCGTGGCGTCCGTGGCGGTGACCGTGGCGCCGGCAACCGCCGCGCCCGAAGGATCAGTAACAAAGCCGTTGATCGACCCCGTGGTCTCTTGCGCGCCGGTGGGCGCTAGAACGGCAAAGGCGGCGAGCAAGCCAACGCCGAGAAACAGCACAAATTTTGCGAGCCGACAATTCTTGTTCACAAAAACCTCCAGCTTGGATTCTGTGCGGCGAAACGCCATAAAACCCCCAAGCACCCCAAAGATGCAAAGAGCTATATAGCGGAAAATATATGTTGTCAAGAGAAAAATGTGAATGTATAAGTCTTCTGATAGGGTTTTTTAATACGCTCTATAGCGGATATACGCGCTCTATAGCACCGTATTTGCACTTGGGGTGCGGATCGCGGCACCTTTTGGCCGCGCCGGTGGCCTAACCTGCTAGACTCTCAACAATTTCCGGAGCTTTCATGACACCGATCAGCCGTAACGGGGAACCCACTTACAAGCGCATCCAGAACGTGATCCGCAAGCGGATCGAGTCCGGCCAGTTGAGGCCGGGGGATGCGGTGGCTTCCGAAAGAGAGCTGGCCAAGATGCACAAAGTCAGCCTGATGACGGCGCGTCACGCGCTGGCGGACCTGGCGCGCGAAGGCATGGTCGAGCGCCGCCACGGTTCCGGCACGTTCGTCGCGCCGCCGAAAATTCATTTCAACAAGCTGATGAGTTATACCGAACAAATGGCCAGCCGCGGATTGATGGGGAGGTCGAAGATTATTTCCGCAAGCGTGCGCGACAACGAACACGAAATCGCGGCGCGGCTTTCGCTGCCATCGTCGAGCCATCTGTTCATGCTCGAACGCGTGCGCCAGGCGGGCGATGAGCCTTTCGCGCTGGAGACTTGCTACTTGTCGGCGGACGAATTTCCGGCGTTAGCGGGCGGAACGCTGGAGCGTGGCTCGTTGTTTGTTACTCTCGAGCATGAATATGGAGTGGAACTCGCTTACGCCGACGAAGAGATTGACGCGACTGCCGCGGATTTGAAAACCGCGGAACTTCTGGCCGTCCCGCGCGGCTCGCCGCTGCTGCGAATTCGCCAGCTGATTTTCACCACGAAGGGCAGGGCCTGCATGTACGTGCTGGGTCTATACCGCTCGGGCCGCCACACGCTGGTGATTCGAAGATTTCGCTGACGCCGGGCGGAATCGTCAGCGATCTGTCGGAACGGAATTTCGGAATCGTGCTCGCTGAAGCATTCCTTTCCTTGACGCCAACGGAAGGTATTCCATCAGCGATAGATATTCGTGCGATGCCCAACGCGGAGGACTAGCACGAGCAGGCGGTCGTCTTCGATTTTGCAGATGAGCCGGTAATCACCCACACGGTATTTCCAGAATTCCCCGAGGCGCGAGCCGTGCAGGGCCTGCCCGATGCTACGCGGATCGTCCAATTTTGCCACCCGCTCATGAAGGAACTTCAGGATGCGCTTGCGATGCTGCACATCGAGTCTGCCGAGTTCCCGGTCAGCCGCGATGGACAGTTCAACGCCGTAGGCCATTGCGTTTCACGGCGTCTTTCAACGGAATGGTTCGCTCTGCGCCGCTGCGGATCCGTTCCAGGGCGCCTTCGGCGAGGTACATGTCTTCTAGATCGTCCAGGTGTTCCAGGATGGCTTCGCGGGCGTAGAAGCTCTTGGTGCGCCCGGTGCGCCGGGCCAGCTTCTCCAGGCGTTTTTCGATGGACTGCGGAAGTCGAATGGCCAGCATCGCTACCTCGCTATACAAGTATAACACGCGTCCGTGTTTGGAAGTCC
>Ga0209167_10002318_pt1 | contig 10394 bp, 11 predicted proteins | sample Coa_R1_9_FD_187154 | JGI IMG/M metagenome (GOLD analysis project Ga0209167, IMG submission 187154) | Surface soil microbial communities from Centralia Pennsylvania, which are recovering from an underground coalmine fire - Coalmine... | ecosystem: Environmental > Terrestrial > Soil >...
GGGGGTGCGGCTGGAGTTCGTGGGTGCGGGGGGTGAGGTGCTGGTGAGTGAGCATCGCCGGTCGGTGAGTTTGTCTTGGTGGGATGGGGTTCCGGTGGGGGTGGGCTGGGGGCAGCCGGGGATGATTGTGCTGAGCACTGTGGTTTGGGCTGGTGGGTCCGGTTTTTACCAGTTGGGCGTGGCTGGTGTGGGTGGGCTCAGGGTTGTTGTGGATGGCAGGGTGGTCATCGATGGCATCACCCCGGTGCCGGGGGATCCGGTGGAGGCGATGACCCGGCCTGGTGAGTTGCGGGCCGGGGTGTGGCTGGGGGCGGGGGCTGGGACGGTGGTGCGGGTGGAGTTCCGCCCGGCTGCTGGGGGGGCTGGGCCGTTGAGTGTGCGGCTGGGTTTGGTGGTGGCGGCCGAGGATGAGGTGCTGCTGGCGGAGGCGGAGGCGGTGGCCGCGGCCGCCGATGCGGCGGTGGTGGTGGTGGGGTCGGCTGAGCTGACCGAAAGTGAGGGGTTTGACCGGGATACTCTGGCCTTGCCGGGGCGTCAGGATGAGCTGGTGTCCCGGGTGGCGGCGGTGAACCGGGCCACGGTGGTGGTGGTCAATGCCGGGATGCCGGTGCTGATGCCGTGGGCTGGGCAGGTGGCCGCGATCATCTATGCCTGGCTGCCTGGGCAGGCTTTCGGTGGTGCGCTGGCTGACGTGCTCAGTGGCGTGGCCGAGCCCGGCGGGCGGCTGCCGGTCACGCTGCCCGCGGCCGAGGCTGACTGCCCGGTCGGCCGGGCTGTTCCCAGCGGATCGGGGGTCCTGGACTATGGCGAGGGGCTGCTGATCGGCTACCGCGGTTATGACAAGACCGGCCGCACCCCGCGTTACCCGTTCGGGCACGGCCTGGGCTATACCACCTGGGCCTACGAGGGCATCCAGGGCCCGTCCACCGTGGCCGAGGGGGCCGGCCTGGAGGTGGTGGTGGCCATCCGCAACACCGGCCGCCGGGCGGGCAAGGAAGTGGTTCAGGCCTACCTGGCCGAACCGGCCCAGCACACCGGCCCGGGCCGGCCGGTGCGGGTGCTGGCCGCCTTCACCACCATCCACGCCGCGCCCGGCCAGCTGGCCCAGGCCCGGCTGCGGATCCCCGCCCGCGCCTTCGCCCGCTACAACCAAGACCTGGCCCGCTGGATCTGGCCCGGCGGCCAGTACACCCTCCACATCGGCCGCTCATCCCGCGACCTGCCCCTCACCACCCACATCACCTCGGGGACGGCCGGGGGATGACATCTAAATCTCGCAGACGGCCGGGGGATGATATTTAAGGCAGACGGCTCCGCTGAGTTCGGCCCAGGTATTCCAGACGCGTGTCAGCCCGTCGTCCAGGAATGGAGTTTCTCGGGATTGCGTACGACCCAGATGTGCTTGATCCGGTCGCCCGCGACCTCGAAGGCGAACACCGTCACGGTGATGCCGTCCTGCTGAGCTATCAGACCGGCCCGGCCGTTGACCGTGCGTTCCAGGAACTTCATGTTGCCGGGCACCCGGTTGGCGATTTCGGCCCAGGCGCGCGCGATCTGCTCGCCGCCTTCGATGGGGTGCAGGAAGGTAACGGCGAGGCCGCCGCCGTCGGCTATCGCCGTGGCGCCCGGATCGAGCAGGGCGATCAGGGCTTCGATGTCCTTGGCTTCCCATGCCGCCTTGAAGGCCCGCACGATGCCGGCCTGCCGGGCGGCCGGGCTGACGGAAGCCTGCGACGCGCGAATCCGGCGGCGGGCTGAGGATGCCAGTTGGCGGCACGCCGCCGGGGTGCGGCCGACGATCCGGGCCACTTCGGCGAAAGAGTAGCGGAAGACATCGTGCAGGATGAACGCGACGCGCTCGGCCGGGGTCATCGATTCGAGCACGACGAGGAAGGCCATGTTGACCGACTCGTCGAGGGTGACCCGGTCGGCCGGGTCGATGCCGGTGCCGCCGGCCCACTCAGTGTGATCGGGCAGCGGCTCGGGGATCCATTCGCCCACGTAGGTTTCCCGCCGGGCCCGTGCCGAGCCGAGCAGGTTGAGGCAGATGCGGCTGGCGACCCTGGCCAGCCAGGCGCCGGGGGATTCGATGGCATCCTGCTGCTGCCGGGACATGGCGTACCAGCGGGCGTAGGTCTCCTGGACGGCGTCTTCGGCCTCGGTCAGTGAGCCGAGCAGCCGGTAGGCGAGATTGATCAGGTGACGCCGCTCGCTCATGATCGCGTCCAGGCCCGGATCGGGCCGGTTACCTCCTGGCCCGGGTCGGGTGCTCATGGTGCCGGCGGCTCCCTCGGTCGTATCTGCCTCACCGGTTCGACAAAACAGCGCACCGGAATGTGAGGCGAGGGTGCCGCCTCACATTCCGCGGGGTTGCGTTGTCGTACTGCTGAGACAGCCCGATGCCACCAGGAGGCACTATGACCACCACGACTGCGGCAACCCTGTTCACCGGCCCGGCGCCCGCGCAGCGCCTGGAGCGGGCGGCCGCCGCCCTGACGTCCCACGGCTTCACCGTCGAAATCCTCGACGACGCCGCCGCTGCGCGAGCCCGCATCAAAGATCTGATACCCGAGGGCGCCAGCGTGTTCACCGGGGCCAGTGAGACCCTCCGCCTGTCCGGCATCGATGAGGACATCAATGCCAGCGGGCGGTACGATGCCGTCCGGTCACGCGGCAAGGCCATGGACCGGGCCGCCCAAAGGGACGAGATCTGGCGGGCGCTGTCCACCCCCGACGTCATTGTGGGCAGCGTCGCCGCGGTCACCGAAACCGGCTCCCTTGTGGCCGCCTCGGCCAGCGGAAGCCAGCTACCCGGCTATGCCGGCGCCGCCGCTCGGGTGATCTGGGTCGTCGGGGCGCAGAAGGTGGTGCCCGACCTGCCCGCCGCGCTGCGCCGCGTCGAAGAGCACTGCCTCCCGCTGGAAAGCGACCGCGCCATGAAGGTCTACGGGCAGCCCAGTGCCGTCAACCGCGTTCTCATCCTCAACGCTGAACCCGAAGCTGGGCGCGGCACCGTCCTGCTGCTCCGCCAAGCCATAGGCTTCTGAAACCGCCGTGTGCCCGGAGCATTCGGGTCAGCCGGTGAATGGTTCGAGTATGTGGCTGAAGTCCCAGGTGTTCTGGGTGATTCCGGAGCAGGTATTGCTGTCGGCGGTGCCGGGGCAGCCGCCGTTGTCGCGCTGGATCGCCCAGATGGACAAAAAGTTCATGCTGTTGGACTGGGCGAAGCTGAGCATTGTCGACGCGTCGGGTTCGTAGGTGACCTCGGTCTTTTTCTTCAGGTCGTCGATACCGGGCAGCATCGTCATGGCTTCCATGTTCCAGATCTGCGCCGAACTCAAGGCCGGGAAAATGGATTGCAGCTGGGTGTGGGTGTTGGTGGCCGCGTTTACCGCCGCTTGGCCCATTTCCACCACGCCCTCCTGGGCGATGTAGTAGTCGAAGACCATGATGTTGACCGAACTCACCGTGGCGCCCTCGGTGACGGCGTTCTGCAGCACCGACTCGCCGTTGGCGTCCAGGCCATACTGCTCGACCGGGAGCGTGTACTGGATCTGCAGCGGGATGTTGCTGGCGGCGGCCCACTGCTCGGTCAGGGCGATCGCCTGGTTGCGGCGGGTGATCCCGGCGGTGTCATTCAGCGAGCTGGACTCGACGTCCATGTCGAGCCTGGTGACCCCGAGTGTGGTGATCACCTGCTCATAGTCGGCCGCGATCGCCTGTACGTTCGTGCACGAGTCGGCGATCTCGGTGCCGCCATGGTCGGCGCTGTATCCGCCGAATGACGGGATCACGTCGCCGCCCATCGCGCGCAGTGATGCAATATCGGATGCGTAGTAGTTCAGCGGCTGGGACGCCAGGCCGTTCCAGTCCAGCGTGCATGAGCTCTTTCCGGTGGACTGCAGGAACGCCAGCGTGAAGTATCTGGCGCCGGAGGCCTGGGCGGTTGCCGTGAGGCTCGGGGTGTTCGGGGCGAGGTAGGTCTCGTAGTACGGAGCGTAGACGTGGGCCGGCAGGGGAGTGTAGGTCGCAGCGGCGGCCGGGGTCAGCCAGGACGTTGCTGCGGCCAGGGCTACGGCCGCCGCCGAAGCGAACACCGGCCGGAGGGCGGGCCTGGCGAGGATGCGTACTCTCACGGAAGCCTCCGTTCATCGACAGACCGGAGCCCCGCTTGAATCTCCAATTAGTTCGTATTCTTTCCAAACAAACTTGTCAAGACATCGGGCGCCCATCCCGGGACACAACCGTCCCAGGCTTGCGCGCCGCACCCCTGGCAGGGCGCGTACCGGATATCGCGCTACCCCGGTCCGGGCTGGCGCTGGGCTGGGCGGCATGCCGGTCATGAGCCCGGTAGCGCGGGCACGGCCCTCGTGGTGATCATGGCGGTTCCCGCACCTGCCGGATCATCCGCCTGTTACCGCCGGCTGAAGGTGACGTGGGTGACCCCGCTGGGGCTGGCCACGGCCTCGATCCGGAAGCGGTCTTCGAGCCCCTCCAGCCCATCCCACAGCCGCTCCCCACGGCCCAGCACGATGGGCACCACGACGATGTGCAGGTAGTCGATCAGGTCGGCGGCCAGGAACTCGCGGACAGTGGACGGGCCGCCGCCGATGCGGACGTCCCCGCCAGCGGCAGCCTGGCGGGCCTGGGCCAGTGCCTCGGCGGGGCCGGCGTCGAGGAAGTGAAACGTGGTGCCGCCGTTCATCTGGACCGGGGGCCGGGGATGATGGGTAAGAACAAAGACCGGGGTATGGAACGGCGGGTTGTCTCCCCACCATCCGTTCCACTCCAGGTCCGTCCACGGGCCGTGGTGCGGCCCGAACTTCCCCCGCCCCATGATCTCGGCGCCGACGCCCGGGCCCCAGGCGCTGGCAAAGGCGTCATCGACGCCGCCGCTGCCGCCATCCTGGCCCTGCATGGCGCGGAACGTGCGGGTCGGGAAGAACCATTCGTGCAGCCGGGTACCCGCGTGCCCGAACGGGGCGTCCAGGCTCTGCCCCTCGCCGGTGCCGAACCCATCCAGCGACACCGAGAAATTGTGCACCCGCACCTGCGACACACTGACCTCCTGATACGTTGCTTCACCGCGAGCGAGACCCTTGCCGCCTTGCCCGCCCCCCAGTAAGGACCGTCCACCAGGCCCCAAGTCATCGCCAGTGCCCGGCCGCTAAGGGTCATGGGCTACGAGTCACCGGCGAGGGCCACGATGACCCGGCCGATCCCTCCGCACGATCATGAAATGATAAGCGACTTTGCCGGTGCCCTGGGGACGACCCTGGCAGGAATTGGCCCTGGGGTTAAGGTCCAATTCGTTCGGGAAAATTGGGACCAATATTCCCGGCGGACCTACCCGGGCTTACCTGGTGAGGGTGAGCCGCTGCCTGGTGCCGGAACTGAGCAGGACAGCCAGGCCCAGCACCCCGACGTCGCGCATGGTCAGGTCGGACAGCCCGCCGTTGACCGTCAGCGAGATCACTATCTCCAGCACCAGCAGCGCCGCCAGGCCGCTGGCCGCCCGTACGGCCACACCCGCGATCAGCGCCACCGCCAGTACCAGGAGCAACCAGCCGTGCACCAGAACGGCCAGGGTGGCCAGAGATGACGTGGCCGCGACAACGGGCACATACCCCGTCCACAACGATGGCTGCACCAGCTCGTGGTAGCCAAACCAGGCCAGCACCAGGCCAAGCAGCAGCCGGGCCGCGGTCGGCCCCCACTCGCCGGCTTGCTTCGCTCCCGCCCTGGCAATCTCCCCGATCCCGGCCAGCTGCGCGCGCTGCCGTGGCCGGGGCTTCACCGGCACGGCGCCAGGTCGTTGCCGCGGCCGGTTCACTGTATGATCCGCCCGGCCGAATCGGTCACGACCAGGCCATCGTCACCCAGGTTGTAGTCGCTGTTGTTCGCGTCATCGCCGAGCGAGGCCTCGATCACGTACACCTTCGCGCCACCCTGGTAGACATGGGGAGCCTGCGGTGGCTGACCGGTCACCCCGGCGGCGACCGAGAGGCCGGATCCGGATCGGTGGACCGAGATCGAAAGCCCCGTCATCGCGGCCTTGGCGGCAGCGTCCGGGTTGCCCGGCCAGACGAGGAACGAGTACGACGCGAACGACTGAGACCGCAGCAACGGCCCAGGGGAAGCGGTGGCGCCAGGGCTGGCCGGCCCACCAGTACTGGCCGTGGGACCCGGCGCCGACGACCCGCCGTGGCCCGGGCTGGAAGCGGCCGCGGACGGCGAGCCGCCAGCCAGCGAGCCGGGAGCGATGACCGCATGACGCACCGACCAGCCATGGACCGCCAGCGCGATGCCGGCCAGCCCGGCGATCCCCAGCACCAGCAGGCCGCGCGGCCCGACCCGGTCTCCCGCGATACGCATACAGATCACGACCTCATCGACACGAAGAGGTGTCCCCAGGAATGCTACGCACTTCCCGGCCGGACGGACAGATCAGTCCGGCCTGCCCGCGCCTGGCTGGCTCAGGTCGACGGCGGCATCATGATGCCCGTTGGCATCACCCGAATGGGCTGCCCTCGCCGCGCTCGGCGTAGCCGGCCAGGCTGGCCAGGAAGTGATCCCACCCCTCCGCCACCAGCTCAGGTGCGATTCCGGTGTGCCGGAAGTCCAGTTCGCAGCCGTCAGGCAAGTGGCCAGACACCGTGACCCGGGCCCCGGCCCCGGTATGCCACACGTCCCAGGGCCGTATCCGCCGTCAGTTCGGGGTGGCTGCCCGGCGGCGGTTGTAGAGACGGACCGACCAGAAGTAACTGGCCAGGGCGATGCCGACGCTCCAGGCGACGGCGGCCATGGCGTGCCCGCCGACGGGGCCGCCGGTGAGCAGGCCGCGGACGGCCTGGGTGACCGGGGTGAAGGGCTCGTATTCGGCGAATTGGCGTAGCCCGGCCGGCATGCTGGCGGTGGGGACGAACCCGCTGGACAGGAACGGCAGCAGGGTGAGGAACATGGGGGTGTTGCTGGCGGTTTCGACGCTCTTGGCGGCCAGGCCGAGCGCGGCTGACAGCCAGATGAGTGCGAGCGCGAACAGCGCGAGCACGCCCGCGGCGGCCAGCCATCCAAGGGCGCTGGCGCTGGACCGGAAGCCCATGGCCAGGGCAACGCCGGCCACGATAACGAGGACGCCGAGGGTTTGCAGCAGGCTGCCGATCACATGGCCGGTGAGAACGGCGGCGCGGGCGATGGCCATGGTACGGAAGCGGTCGATGATGCCGCCGGTCATGTCGCTGGCCACGGAGATCGCGGTGCCAAGGGCGGCGGATGCCACGGTCATGATCAGGATGCCGGGCACCACGTAGCTGAGGTAGGCGCCGCGGTCACCGGTTCCGTGCTCGCCGAGACCGTGGCCGAGCTGGCCGCCGAAGACGTAGACGAACAGCAGCAGGAACACGATCGGGATCCCGGCCAGCATGAGCGTCAGCGACGGGTAGCGGAGCTGGTGTTTGAGGTTGCGGCGCAGCATCGTCGCCGAATCGGCAAGCGTATAGGCGAGGGATGTCATGACTGGAGGGCTTCCTCTTCCTGGCGGGTGGTGGGTTCGGTGGCGGCGTGGCCGGTGACGGCGAAGAACACGTCGTCAAGGTCGGGGGTGTGGATCGACAGGTGCTCGACGTCGATGCCGGCACCGTCAAGCTCGTTGAGCATCCGGCGCAGCGAGGCGATGCTGCCGTCGCCGGGGACCTGCAGGATCAGCTGATCGTCGTCCGGGGTGGCGTCCGGGATCAGGCCGGCTGCCGTGCGCAGGGCGTCCGGCCCGGCGAACTGGAGCTGGATGTGCCCGCCGGGGATTCGGCGCTTGAGTTCGGCCGGGGTGCCTTCGGCGACGATCCGCCCGTGATCCAGTACCGCGACATGGTCGGCCAGCTCGTCGGCCTCGTCGAGGTACTGGGTGGTGAGGAAGATCGTCACACCCTCGGTGACCAGCTCGCGGATGATCTGCCACATGGTGCGGCGGCTGCGCGGGTCCAGCCCGGTGGTGGGCTCGTCGAGAAAGATCACTGACGGGTTGCCGACCAGGGTCATCGCCAGGTCCAGCCGGCGCCGCATCCCACCGGAGTAGGTCGATAGCGGCTTGCGCGCGGCGTTGGTCAGGTCGAACCGCTCGAGCAGTTCCGCGATCCGGCGCCGGCCCGCGTCGCGGCCGAGGTGGCGCAGGTCGGCCATCAGGCGCAGGTTCTCCTCGCCGGTGAGATAGTTGTCCACCGCGGAGAACTGGCCGGTGACCCCGATCAGGGCGCGCACCGCGGCCGGGTTGGTGGCCACGTCATGCCCGCCCACCCGGATCTCGCCGCCGTCGGCCGCGATCAAGGTGGACAGGATGCGCACCATCGTCGTTTTCCCGGCCCCGTTGGGCCCGAGCAGGGAGTAGATCGTGCCTTCGGTAACCGTGAGGTCCACCCCGTCGAGCACGATGTGCTCGCCGAAGGATTTGCACACTGCGCGGGCGCTGATGGCCGGCGCGTCCAGGCTGATCGTCACGGGTTTCCTCGCTTTCAGCGATCTGAGTCGTCGGGGAGTTCACCAGCGGCGCGCAGCGCCTCGCGGTGGGTCTTCCAGTCCTTCTCCAGCGCCGGCAGCCGCGCCACCAGGAAGTCGGCGAACGCCGCCCACTCCAGCAGCACCGCCCGCCGCTCGGGCGGCGCGCCGGCCAGCACCGCCAGGCCCTCGCGGGCCAGGTCGCCCTGCTCCCGGTATTCGGTCACGTCGAAGCCGGTCGCCTGGGTACTGGACATGTCGATCCGGATGCGGTCCATCCGCTCACCGGCGGACCGGGAGCGACGGATCAGGCCGAGGGTGTCCAGCGTCTTGACCGCGCCGGCGATCGCGCTGCGGCTGGCCAGCAACGCCTCGGCCAGCTCCGCGATGCTCTGCTCGCGCGGGTCGCAGATCGCCAGGTAGCCCAGCAGCCGGCCCACCATGGGCGCCATGCCGTAGCGGCGGGCATACAGGCGGCCCGCGTGATCGGCGAACGTGATCTCTGCATCAGTAGGCATAGCCCACAGAGTACAGATAAGACTGAGATAACACAAATTTGTGTTATCTCAGTCCAGACAAGCACCCGGAGCCCCACCCGCGCTGTGCGAGCGTGGCAGACGGTGATCGTGGGCGGGTGCCAGGGTGGGCACGCCCTGGGTTCAGGGTGGCAGCCGCCCGCCGCTCACAAGATCCGCCAGCCCGGGGACATGGCCCGCGCGCGTCATGACGGCGGCGGCAGGGAGTTGCCCGGCCACGTACCTGTCCAGGAATGCGGTCGTCACCCGTGCGACGGTGGGTTCCGGCGGCCGGTGGCCCTCGTACGGGGGAAGATGCGTGGCGCCGAAAAGGTCCAGGTAGAACCGGGGGCCGGCCCGGTCCGCCTGGTACATCTGCAGGCTGGCGGCCGGCGGGTTGATGGTGTCGGCGTCGCCCTGGACGAACAGGATGGGCGGGGTTCGCTTCGGGAACCAGGAGCCGCCGAGCGGCGGCCATTGCGCGCCGGACAGGATCAGCGCCGCTTTCACCCGGTGGTCGGCGCAGCAGGTGTTGGCCGCGACGGCGACCACGGTGTCGCCGCCGTCGGATTGGCCGGCCACGGCGATCTGCGCGGGGTTGATCAGACCCGGCAGCACGCCGCGTTGCTGATCGCTCATCGCCGTCATCTGGCTGATCACAAAGGAAACGTCGCCGGGCTGGTTGACCAGGTCGGCCTCGTCCGGGTCGCGGAGGTGGCAGTTCGTGCGCGGAAACTCGACCGCGGCGACGACATACCCCGCGCTGGCCCACGAGTTCAGCAGGGCCCCGTAACTGCTGTCGCACTGAATGTACCCCGGGGCGAAGACCAGCAGGGGGAACAGCCCGCGGGCCAGCGGGCCGCCGGCCGCCGCGCTGGCCGGGATGACGGGATAGCGGACGAACGTGTGCAGAACCCGGATGCCCGCGGTCTTCACCCGGGACCGGTCCACCAGGACGAACGACCGGCCGGCCACGGCGTAACGGCCAATGGTCCCGAACGGCAGCCGCCTGGGCGGCGTGTGCCGCGGTGACGGGCTGGGGGAGTGGCCGTCTGCCGCTGTCTGGCCCGGGTGCCCGGCAGGCGTGCCGGCCGCGGCCGTGGCGGCCGCGTAAGCGCCGCCGATAACGGCGGCGACGGCAACGGCGCCGGCCGCCACCCGGCGGCGCCGGCGCGGTACCCTGCCGCCCGCCCCGCTCGTGCCAGCGCCACGCTTCACGCCAGCAGGGTACCGCCGGTCACGCCCGGACCGGAGCGAAGCCGCTGCGAAAATTGCCGGGAGCCAATGTTTAGGGTTATGACAATTGGGAAGTCGACGGCTTCTGCCATTTCTTAATGAAGATTTCATGAAGGTTATAATTTACGATGGTAATTGACCCGTCAACGGGCCTGA
>Ga0209167_10002322_pt1 | contig 10378 bp, 9 predicted proteins | sample Coa_R1_9_FD_187154 | JGI IMG/M metagenome (GOLD analysis project Ga0209167, IMG submission 187154) | Surface soil microbial communities from Centralia Pennsylvania, which are recovering from an underground coalmine fire - Coalmine... | ecosystem: Environmental > Terrestrial > Soil > Unclassified...
GGCGTAGTAAAGCCGAGCCAGGGAGGGATCGTGGAGAAGCGCGTCAATTAACGGACGATCTTTGTCGTGGCCGCCCTCGGTGCTGGCTTCGACCCACTGTCGTTCGGTCAGACTGATGGGCACTTGGGAATTGGCGTAAGCGTAGGAGAACGGCTTGCCGCCCTGCAGAGTGACCTCGAGTTCGGGCAGAGGGAAGCCAGAGTCAATCGTAATAAATGCTCTGCGCGGGTCCGCGGTCGCGACGTACGCGCTGCTCTTCCCGCAGTCCGTGGTCACGCGGTAGCCGAGGATGTCCAGCAGCGGCTTGGCGTCGGCGCAACTGGTGACGCGAATCACGCCTTCTTTCCCCGCTAAGTCAGAGAGTTCCCTGGCCTGCTGTACATACCTTCGCAGCAGAATCAGGAATTCGGTGGGGCGGCTGCCTAGACCAGTACCCTGATACCCAATCAGAAATACATTTCGGGCGAGCAGGGGCGTAACTTCTTCGGCGCTGGCTTTCTGGCTGATTCCGGCAATACGCAAGAAGGAACGGAGCGGACCTGGGATGGTAGCCGTCGCTGGTTCGGATGCGACGATGCGCTCTTGTGGCGCGGGCGAACGGGGAGGAACGGCGCTGCGAACCCGAGGGGCAAGACCGGAACAAACGCACGCTACAACCACCAACAGAACCGAAAGACGCAGCAGGGGACGTTTCATCGCTGGCACCCACCCCAACCACTTTCGAGACATGCTACAGCTGATTTAATTGACCGGAGCGGATTGCGAGGCGCGCTTCGTTCCGGCGGAAGACTGAAACGTCGAAATCAAGGTCGAAGCTTGGCTGGGGCTGCGACCTTTAGTTGGTGCATCCTACGCCTCTGCGAAGCCGGACGCAATGAATTTGGAAGAGGTCGTGGGAAGATGACGAGCGCTGAGTAGGGCGAAAGTTTGGAGAAGCGGACACAGTGTGTGTTTAGTCGAACTCGTTTACCTCAAAGTGAATCGCCATGAGTTCCATGTTTCCCGTCATGATCAAAGGAGGGAGAGTTGCTCCTTCAGATGCGAGGAGCATCTGCCATGCCACCACACAAAACGACGTCGGGCCCCGCTCTGAGGAGCGGGATGACGCTCAGCCGAGTGATACTTGCCGTTGCGTTCACCCTTGGAATTATTAGGACATCATGCGGACAAACATCTAGTCGAAAGCCGGGCTCTGACGCAAGGCAGGCTCACTGGTGCAAGTACGTCAACCAGGAATTTCATTTTTCATTTTGGTATCCCAGTACATACGTGCCAACGAGCGGAGACGAAGTGTGCAAGGACAATAATTACCGCCGGTTTTTGCTTTGTCTGGAAAGAGCAAACGACCCGGATACGTCAGTCACGGTGACGCTGATCATCGGAGAGCCATTCCGTGTACATCCCTTGGGAAATGGTGATGAGTTGCCACCTCGTCAAAGAATTGGACATCACGATTTTTACTGCGGAGTGGGGGGTAGCATGGGCGTCGGGATTACAGATGAATGCCTCTTCAACTTGAGAGGCAAAACCCTCAAGATCAGTTTCGCCCCATCTCAAACTGTGAACTCTAGCGACGCGGCAAATTCGATTGTATTCAAATCGCTATGTACATTTCGGCTACGCTGAGGATGCAATTCCTCACGTGAACTCCTGTTGGATCGGATGTACGCGGACCGAGCCACTGCCTTACTGGCAGTTACCAATGCGTTCGATATCGCTTGAAATTCAGTTCACGTGTGTTCGAAGCTGCTCCCGATCCTGGTTCGCCACATGGACGCCAGCACTTCGGGCCAAAACGTCATTTGCAACCAAACGAACGGCAGGGCCGTGATGAATACAGCCACGAGGAATCCTGCGTCACGAAGGTGAAATAAGAAACGAAGGGCAAGATAAACAAGAATGCCAAAAATAGAAAACATTCCAGAAAGGAAAACCCCGAGCACGAGCGTTTGCCAAACGCGGCGATGTCTTTCCCGCAGGCCGAGGTAGTCCCACTCGATAGCACCTGTGAGGTAACGCTGGCCACAGCGGCAAACAAAGCTTGGCGAGCCCACAGGCGTCCAACTATGGGATCCGCGGGGCCGAAAGCGCTTCGTGACATCACGCGCGCATTTGTCGCAGACATAGACGTCGGCACGTTCAGGAAAACTGCTCGCAGGCAGCGTAGTGATCGCACGAACCAAAAACGACCGTCCGCTGCGCGAAACAATCCAAGCACTAAAAATTACGACCGCAAATATGCCGATGAGAATGAGCGCTGTGACCATGTACAAGCCAAGTGAAGATGGGCGGAATTTTACATCAAAATCGACGAGGTCACAGACTGGGCCCGAGTGCCGGTCAAGTCGCGTACCCGGACGCTGATCGAGTGCTCGCGCTGGGGGTGGTGTCCTAAATCGCATCGCAAACGCATCGCGCGGCGGGCACATATCGGCAGCGCGACCGCACGTCTCTGTGCTCAATTTTGCCGGCCTACGATATCTGGGAGTGCGGCGGCTTGCCGCCGCCTTTGCTAGCCGAAGCTTGCTTCGGCGCTCGCACCGCAGCGCAACCCTTCTGCGCCCTGCATCCTCTGCAACCTCTCGATTTGCTTGCCCGCAAATTAGGACATTACCCCCGCTGGCACTTACTGGCGCTGTGTGCCGCGGATTCGATACAATCGCGGTTTGGGCTGCGACTTAAATGACCGCCTGCCTATATACGCGGCCCATTTTCGAGGAGACATTTCATGCCATCGTTTCCCGGGGTTGACTACCTCGACTTCGATTCGCTACTTAGTGACGAAGAAAAGCTGGCGCGCAATACGGCGCGGCAGTTTGTGGATGCGGAAATCATGCCGATCATCGAGGAATACAATCGCGAAGGAAAGTTTCCGGTGCAACTGGTGCCGCAGATGGCGGAGCTGGGACTTTTTGGCGCGAGCTTGAAGGGGTATGGATGCGCGGGAATGTCCAACGTGGAATACGGGCTGGTGACGCAGGAGTTGGAGCGCGGCGATTCAGGGCTGCGCAGTTTTGTCTCGGTGCAATCGGCGCTGGTGATGTATCCGATTCACGCGTTCGGTTCGGACGCGCAAAAAGATAAATGGCTGCCGCTGCTGCAACAGGGCAAGGCAATCGGGTGCTTTGGGTTGACCGAGCCGCAATTCGGATCGAATCCCGGAGGGATGTTGACCCGCGCGGTGAAGAAGGGCAGCGACTATATTCTGAACGGCGAAAAAATGTGGATCACCAGCGGCTCGATCGCGGACGTGGCGGTGATTTGGGCGAAGTGCGAGGACGAAGTGATCCGCGGGTTCCTCGTGGAAAAAGGAATGCCGGGATATAAAGCGTGGGACGTGCATGGAAAATATTCACTGCGCGCTTCCGTGACTTCTGGCCTGGCGATGACGGACTGCAAAATCCCGGCGGGTAATCTGCTGCCGGGAGTGGAAGGGTTGAAGGGGCCGCTGTCCTGCTTGAATCAGGCGCGTTACGGGATTGGCTGGGGCGGCATCGGTGCGGCGATGGCGTGTTACGACACGGCGCTGAATTACGCGAAGCAGCGCAAGCAATTCGACAACAAGCCGATTGCTTCGCATCAACTGGTGCAGGAAAAATTGGTGTGGATGATCACCGAAATCACCAAGGCGCAATTTTTGGCGCTGCAGGTGGGGCGGCTGAAGGATGCGGGGCGCGTGCATCCGTCGCACATTTCGATGCTGAAGATGAATAATGTATGGATGGCGCGTGAGACGGCGCGCATGGCGCGGGAAATTCTGGGCGCGAATGGAATCGTGGACGATTACTGCGTGATGCGGCACATGAACAACCTGGAGTCGGTGTTCACGTATGAAGGCACGCACGACATACATAAATTGATCATCGGCGAACGCATCACCGGAATCGCGGCGTTTTCGTGAGCGGCGCGCGCAGATTGCGCAAAGCCGCGGTTCTGCTGGGCATCGTGACCTGCGTGCTCAGCGCGATTTTTGCCGTGACGATTCCCGCACGCGCGGCGGATTCGCCCGCAAAACCGAAAGTGCGCGCGATTACTGCGTTCGTGCGCCTGGACCGCGCGCATTACCAGGAGCAAATTCAAGACGCGCTGAAATTTTTGCGGCAGGCCAAAGTGGCGTTCGAAAAATCCGGCTACGAAGTGCAGACCATTCGCATCACTACACAGCCGTTTCCGGAATACACGCGCGGCATGACGGACGAGCAGGTGCTGGCGTTCTTTCGCGACTACGACGGGCTGGCCGTGAAGGAACGCTTCGACGCCGCGATTGGCCCGGCACTGATGAGCGACGCCGACGACCCGCACCAAGCGGAGCTGCTCGGAAAAATCATCGCGAATTCGAAAACCCTGGAAGGTTCGGTATTCATCGCTGGCGAGGATGGAATTCACTGGAAGTCCATTCACGCCGCCGCCGGAGTCATTAAATATCTGGAAGCGAACACGCCGCACAGCCAGGGGAATTTCAATTTTACCGCGGCGTCGCTGGTTCCCTCCGGCACGCCTTTCTATCCGGCGTCCTATTTCACCGGCGAAGGAAAACAATTCGCCGTCGGGCTGCAATCCGCAAACGTGGTGAGCGAAGTTTTCGCTTCGACGAAATCTCCGAGCGAGGCCGAAGCGCGGCTGAGAAATGTCCTGGGCCTATATGCAACGGAAATCGAAAAGGCTGCGGCGGAAATCAGCACTGCGAGCGGCTGGAAATACGGCGGACTGGACCTTTCGCCTGCTCCGCTGATGGACGTCTCCATCGGCAGCGCTATTGAAAATTTTCTCGGCGCGCCGGTGGGATCGAGCGGAACGCTCACCGCGGCGGCGAGCATCACGCGCGCGCTCAAAGCGATTCCGGTGAAGCAGGCCGGCTATTCGGGATTGATGCTGCCGGTGCTGGAGGACAAGGTTCTCGCGCAACGCTGGAGCGAAAGACGCCTCTCGATGGATGCACTGCTTTCCTATTCGGCGGTGTGCGGCACCGGCCTCGATACCATTCCGCTGCCGGGCGATGTGACGCCGGAACAACTGGAACGCATCCTGGGCGACGTCGCCAGCCTTTCTGTGAAGTGGCACAAACCGCTTTCGGCGCGTTTGCAGCCGGTGTCCGGAAAGAAACCCGGCGAGATGACGGAATTCGACGATCCTTTTCTGGTAAACGCAAAGATTCAGCCGCTGCCATAACCCGCCGCGATTCCAGTGATTGAAAAGTGCCAAATTGGACTATGATAGTCGGCCCGGACGGGCGGTCGCGGCCACCGGAGCAGTCCACTTTTCAGGAGTTGCCGTGGAAGAACAAATGAGCCCCGGTTCCACGCGTACGCCACGGCTTCGCGCTGCAAGCGCAGCCACGATGTTGTGTGGCGTGCTGCTTGCCACGAGTGCTGCCGCGGGTTCCGTTGAGTTCCCATGGCGTGGGCAGCAGACGGATTCGGCGACAGCGCCTGTTGTAGTGCAGCCGGGCGCGCCGGGGAAACCAACCAAGACGCTGCCGCCTTCGACGAGGGGCACTTTGCCGGCGCGGTCGCCGGCCGATGTGGAGTTCATGCAGGGCATGATCATGCATCACGCGCAGGCGGTGGAAATGACGGCGCTGATCGCCTTGCACACCGATAACAAGGATTTGCAGTTGCTCGGCGCGAAGATTAGCAGCTCGCAATCCGACGAAATAAAGTTTATGAAGCGCTGGCTGGCGGCGCGCGGAGAAGCAGTTTCCATGGCGATGCCGGGAATGCCCGACATGGCAGTGTCGGGTAAACCGGACATGGATGCGTCCGGCAAGCCGATGGCTCTGATGCCCGGGATGCTGACTCCGGAGCAGATGGAAGCGCTGCGCAACGCCAAGGGCGCGGAGTTCGATCATTTGTTTTTGACCGGGATGATTCAGCATCACAACGGCGCGTTGATCATGGTGAAGGATTTGTTCAACACGGCGGGCGCGGGGCAGGAAGCGGACATATTCAACTTCGCAACCGATGCGGACAACACGCAACGCGCCGAGATCAGAATTATGCAGGCTATGCTCGAGAAAGACACGTCAAAGGAGAAATGATGAAGCGAGTGCCCAGCTTTGCGTTGCGCGCGGCGGTGGCCGCGATTCTTTTGTGTTCTGGTGTCGGCCCGATGGCGGCACAGAGGCCCGGTCCGGCTCCGGGTGAAGCTATCCCACCTGCGGCGGGCGCGCAGGCACCCCCTCCGGAAGCGGCGAAATCGCCCGAGTCCGACGACAATCCGTTTGCGGCGCAGCCAGCACCGCCTCTTCCGCCGGGAATGACGGGATCGGACGCGAACGATCCGCGCTACAAGCTGACGCCGGGACTTTATGACGCGGGCGAAACGTCACTGGGTTTGAAGCACCTGCAGCTGGTGAGGAAGCCGGATGCGTTTCAACTGGGGACCGCGGACGCCGACGATCCGAAGGTGCAAAGACTGATCGGTCAGCTCGGAATCGGCGGCATGATGAAGATCCCGAAGGATCTGCAGCTAGTGATCGCGGAGCTCGCTTTCTCGAACTCGGACCTGGCGTTCCAGGGCAACCACCTGTTCCAGGGAAACTTCTACGGCATGAATATCTACGACATCTCGAATCCGGCGCAAACCACGCTGCTGACTTCGATGGTGTGCCCCGGCGGGCAGGGCGACGTTTCGGTGTACAAGAACCTGATGTTCATGTCGGTGGAGATGCCGAATGGACGGCTGGATTGCGGCACGCAGGGATTTCCACCGGAACCTCCGCCGGCTGCAGGTCATGAAAAAGAACGGCGGCGACCCGTAGCGCAAGCGGACCGTTTCCGCGGCGTGCGAATCTTCGACATCACGGACATCAAGAACCCGAAACAAGTGGCTGCGGTGCAGACCTGCCGCGGATCGCACACGCACACGCTGGTGGTGGATCCGAACGATAAGGACAACGTTTATATTTACGTCTCTGGGACGTCGTTCGTGCGTCAGCCGGAAGAATTGGCCGGGTGCTCGGGTGAAGCTCCGGACAAGGATCCGAACACCGCGCTATTCCGCATCGAAGTGATCAAGGTGCCGGTGGCGGCGCCGCAGGACGCGAAAGTTGTCGCCAGCCCGCGGGTATTTATTGATCCGCGGACCGGCGCGTTGAACGGCCTGAACAACGGCGGCAGCCACGGCAAGAATGATGAGGAGACGAAGCCGTCGGATTCGAACCAATGCCACGATATCACGGTGTATTCGGCGCTTGGTTTGGCGGCGGGCGCGTGCTCCGGCAATGGAATTTTGCTGGATATCAAGGACCCGGTGCATCCGAAGCGGTTGGATGCGGTGAACGATCCGAACTACTCGTATTGGCATTCGGCTTCGTTCTCGAACGATGGGACCAAGGTCGTGTTCACCGACGAGTGGGGCGGCGGCTTGGGTGCGCGGTGCCGTCCGAATGACCCGAGCAAGTGGGGCGCGGATGCCATCTTCCATTTGCACGACGACAAGTTGACGTTCGCGAGCTATTACAAGCTGCCGGCCGCGCAGGGCGACACGGAAAACTGCGTGGCGCACAATGGATCGTTGATCCCGGTTCCCGGGCGCGATATCGAGGTGCAGGCGTGGTATCAGGGCGGCGTTTCGGTGATGGACTTCACTGACGCGGCTCACCCGACCGAGATTGCTTACTTCGACCGCGGGCCGATCGATCCGAAGGTTCTGGTCCTGGGCGGAGAGTGGTCGGCGTATTGGTACAACGGAAACATCTACGGTTCGGAAATTGCGCGCGGTTTGGATATTTTTGAACTGACGCCGACGCAATTTTTGACGCAGAACGAAATTGATGCGGCGAAAACCGCGCGCGTGGATGTGCTGAATGTACAGAACCAGCAGAAGCTGGAATGGCCTGCACAGTTAGTGGTGGCGAAAGCTTACGTGGATCAGCTCGAGCGTTCGCAGGCTTTGCCGGCGGAGCGGATTGCGGTGTTGCGAGCTGCGATTCAGGCTGCAGAAGGCTCGAAGATGAACAAGGGCAAAGTCGCGAAGTTGAGCGGGATGGCGCCGTCGCTCGAAGAGAGTGCCGGCGCGGCGAAGAGTCCGGCGGACGCGAAGCGTTTGCACGCTTTGGCGGAAATATTGAAGCATCCGTCAGCGTAAACGCGTCGCGAACCCGAGACGTTCGGAAATCCGCGCGTCGAGCGGATCCTCCGCGGACCGGTACGCCCACCCAAGCGTCCGACTGCTTGGGCTTGCCCAGATGTTGCTAGAACGCCCAACGGGTTGGGCGTCCGTAGGGTTGGACCAAGAAACGATCGAACGTCTTAGGTGATCGGCTGTCGACCGTGGCAGCTCGCCAATTCCTTGGCGCGATAAGGTTCACAAATGACGGGCAAACGCCGTTTTATCGAGCTGACCTACTACGAGACCTACTACTTCGCGAATATTGTAAAAAATGTCTTGGAGGACCAGTTCTCATATCTTCGCCAATTGGACGAGTTTTACGGGGACGAACGGTATCTCAGTTATTCGTCTGCGTTTCCACGCTTTTCCGCGTTTCACAGTTTTATCCGCTCTATTGTCAGCGACGTGTTTAGCGATGACATGAACAACATGCAGTTGGACATTCGCCAAGACAACGCCGAAAGATTCAAATCGATTCCGAGCGCGCTCGACCCGCATCCCTCCAAACTCCCTGTCAATTTGGCTTTGGACAGTTTTAAGATCGCGCACGATCCGTTTGACGCTTGGCTCAGTTCACGCGGAATTTCATTCCTCGACGCTAGAGACGATGATGTAGCGGAATACTATGAGGACCTGCATCGTGAAGGCCAGATGGACCAGCTGTTGGAGCGTGCAACAGCTGAGGTGTTCTTCGTGCTCTTTCAGAATAGAAGTGTGCTGCTAAATTTTAACGAAATGATGGCCCGGCAGTTTGAACACGGAGCACTCGACGGCGGAACGGACTCTGCGTTTGGAGATGACTTTGCTCGACCCGGTGTACTTCGTCGAGTATCAATTCCCGCCTGGGTGCGAAGAGCCGTCTATTTTCGTGATCGAGGCATGTGCGTGATTTGCGCAGCGGACCTTTCCGGGGTTTTGGCGATCGGCTCAGAGGAAAACTACGATCATATCGTCCCGCTTGCCTCCGGGGGACTAAATGACGTTACAAATATCCAGCTGCTCTGTAAAAGTTGTAACTCAAAGAAGCGGGCTCGGAGCGCCGTAACTAGCAACCGCTATGAGGCGTGGTATCCACAACTCGATTAAGCCCCGCGGTGGCTCGCGCTTGCCGCTGTCTCACTTTTCTTCCGTCTAGTAGGGGGTGGGTTGCGGCTGAGTGTTGGCGCGCAACGGCTTGGTGGCTGAGAGTTTCTTGGGCTTTTTCAGGCTCTTGGTCTTCTTCTTTTTCGGCATGGCGTCCTCTCCTTTTTTCTGAGTTTCAACTTGCAGTGGTCCTGCGGCGCTTGGTTACAGCTTTTGTTGTGTATCGTAAACTCGATTTCTAATCCTGTTCGCCGATCGTTTGGGCGTAGGTTTTGCCATAGGGATAGAAGAGATCCTTGCGGCCCTGTTGCCACGCTGCTTTGAGTTCGGGCGTGGTGATGTCCCAATCCGGGCGGCATTTCTTGGTTACTGCCCGTAGATCCTGACGAAGTTCTTCCAGAGTCGGCCGGCCTAAGAACCAGTAGCCATTGTAGATTTTGTAGATGACCAGTCCCGGCTCGAGGACGATTGCATGCGGGATCATGGGATTGTGCGCAGGGTCGGTGTATTCGGCGATGTCCAAGTCTTTTTGGACGACGCGTCCGGCGTCGGAGAGGAAAGGCCAATGGGCGCCGATGCCCGTGCGATATTCGTTGGTCTCGGAGATGTTGTCGGTGCTGATGGTGACGAGCCGGCAGTAGGAAACCTCCAGCTCGCGATGCAGTTGCACGAGACCTTCCGCCTGACGGCGATCCTTGGGACAGAAACCGCCGCGGCTGAGCACCAGGACCATCGGATGCGGCCCCTGCAGCTCGGAGAGTTTCCGGTGTTTCGCGGTGTGGTCGGAAAGCTCGTAGTCGGGGAAGACAACTCCTGGAACGATGTCAGGTCGCATGTGAACTCCTCAGCATTTGGATGCGGAGCGCCAGTTTTCGCTGCATGTTTCGCGGCAGCCGTCCTCAAGTCGGCCTGAGCCACCGTGTCACGCCGCACCACCCGTCTGCCATTTCATGAAGTCCCAGATGTACTGCGCAATCGGATCGGCTGCGACATCGAGCGCGAAATGGCCGCCGTCAACGATAGTGCCGGTGGGCTGCCGCTCGGCGCGGGGTTGACGTACCAACTTGACTTCAAAAGACGGAACGCTTTAGATTCGCGTAAGCGCGCCATACCCATAATCCGATGGCGGTGAGAAAAGTAAACCAGAGACGGCAACGTTTCGATCCGACCCGTAAAGCGCCTC